>Ga0208767_1000355_pt1 | contig 36056 bp, 52 predicted proteins | sample VirMetDEL_Mar_21_FD_184514 | JGI IMG/M metagenome (GOLD analysis project Ga0208767, IMG submission 184514) | Aqueous microbial communities from the Delaware River and Bay under freshwater to marine salinity gradient to study organic matter... | ecosystem: Environmental > Aquatic > Marine >... | reverse complement strand
GAGTTTTCATAGTAGATTTTATTTCCATTCTTGTCTTTGATTTCAAATGGAAACTCTTTGACGTTTAATTGTTGTGCTATTGTTTTCATATTACCAAAATTTATCTACATCACCATTTAAAAATTTCTTCTGTTTCTGTATAGCCTTCTTCAGTTCAGACTTATCTACAGACACCTTCTTTTTACCTAAGTACGTCTCCTTATAGTATTCAATCAAATTATCACCACCAATACCCATCACAATGATGTTTGTATCTTCGGGTAGATACTTCTTTGAACGAACACTATTCACCAAATCTATATGTGCATCAAACACATCTAACCTTGGTTTTTTACACCTCTTTGGAATATGTACTACTATCGTCCTCACTTACAGCCCGTAACCAACAAGACCACCATTCTTTTCTACCTCAACGGCGGTGGCTCGTTTCTCATTGGGGTTCTTTATACTTTTGTTGTTGATGAGAATCCGCTCGGCTCGACCGATACCCATCACCAATTGGTGGAATGGAATACCCAACAAGCCCATCTCTTGGATAGTGGTATCACGCAGATACTCAGGACGAGCAGTAGTTAGAACAATGTGGTGACCCTCTTTGAATAGTTTTGTGAATGTTTCAACCACACCAGGCAAAGCCTTAGAAGTTAGTGGATTAATGTCATCGAAGTTGACTTGATGGACAAGAGTCCCATCAATATCGCTGAAGATTGTTTTTTGTTTCATTACCTCACTTTTACAGTGTAAATATACGAATTAACTTTGAATTAACCAAACTTTAGGTCAAAAGATTTACTGCTTTAGCCACATTTTTTTCAGTAGCTCCGTAACCGATTGCCCGACTCATAGCGTCATCCAATGAAATCTTACCAAAGACATAATTTTCGGTTGTCGTCATCTCCCTTAGCATCCGAACGATATCAGGTACTGAACCGAACTTTGGTCTGTTCTGTACATGCAGATACTTAGTTGCTGGGTAGATTTTTGTTTGGTTGTCAGTCTGTGGTTTAGGCCCCTCCTTCATATCATATGAGTCAGTCATACCATTGAAGTTTCCAGGCACAAAGATAGACCCAAACAATCGAACATCGTCTACTATGGATTGGTCTACCTCAAATCCACGTTCATCTGATAGGTAGACATCAACTGAGTTACCATTTGCAAATGAGGAGGATGATACACTTACCACAACATTTGGGTAGTTCATCTTAACATATTGTTTCATCACATTAGAAGTGGCTGCGTGACTCATATAAATCTCAGGCCGTTCTAACTTATTCCCACTCCAATCCTTTGTTCTTAGGAACTTCACAGGAAGTTGGAACATCATGTCCATCAATTCGAATTTAAACTTCTTTGTCATAGCTTTGGCTTTATTTGATGAGTGATTTGATTCTTTTGATTTCTTCTGCAATTTTGTTAACCTCATCAGCAAGTCCTTTGTCTGTTGGGTTCTTAAAGGTTAACCATAGAGTGTCAATGTTGAACCGACTAGCTCCACCAATCTCTTTGTCAATCCACTTACAAAACTCAAAGATTTCTTGAGCCTCATCGGCGGAAAGAGATTCTTCAGCGTATACATATCCTCCAGTAAAGTCTCCAGACATTCCAGCTCCCATTAGGAGTAGAGCTTTAGTTTTTTCAGATAGATTTGTCATAGCTTTGGTTTTATTTGATGATACCTGTCGTTTTCAGTTCATCAACAGTCAGTCCGAATTGTTTTGCAATCTGAACATCTGTCAATCCTCTTTTTCGCATCGCCGTAATCATTGTACGATATGCGGTATCGGTGTCTTTTTTTGTGGGGATGTATGTTAGTTCTTTCATTTTATCTGTAACTTAGCTTTTTTTCACAATAACGTGAGTCCAAATTGAAATGGTTAGGATTTAGACCTCGCGCCGTTAAATCTATCTTGCGTAGTTCTATCAACACATCCCATTGTTGGGGAGTAATACCACGTCCATAGTGTATTTGCTTCTCCAGCTTTCGTTGTTGAATCTTCTGTTCGTTTGTCATATCTCTCATTTTTACAGTACTAATGTATGAATAATATCTGAGACTACCAAACTTTAAATGTTAAAGTTTTGTTAACATTCCCATATATTGTAAGAGTACATCCTTCTCCGCCAAAAACACCTTAGCAAACTTAGGGTCATACTTAGTGATAGAGTCTGAGTTGTGTTTGATGTCTGCGACTTTGATGAGTTTTGCTCGGTCACTTACCACACCCAATCTCTTTGCTTCGTTGGTCTTCCTTAGTTTTCTGTTTTGTTGAGGGAAACTATCTTTTGTGAATACATCAGTTAGGTCAACCACCAAACTTAGAATGTCAGTAGCGTCAGCGACATCAAAGTTCTGAAACAGAAATGTCCTCAACTGACTATGAGTAACATCGGTGTCCTCTAACACATCGTGGAGGAGAGCTGCGTAAACCATATTGTCATCACCACCCATATCCTTAACCATCTTAGCGACAGCAATGGGGTGGATGATGTAAGGGTCGTTGGTGTACTTCCTCAGTTGTGTACCATGCGCTTTGGTTGCGAAGTCTAATACTATTTGGTACATATCCTTAATCATTACAGAACTAAAGTACGAATAATAGTTGATATATCCAAATCCTAAGTGTTAAAATTATATTAAATCTTTGTTCTTATGCTTCTTCTTACGAGTGTAGACTTTCTTACTCTTTACCACTTGTTCGGTCATTTTCTTACCGATGTGGCGAGCAGCTTCACCTGATGTCCAACCACCATTGAAGTCCAAAGTATCCTTATGTTTCTTATTCTTTGCCATTTGTACTACAATATAATAAAAAAAGGGGACTTATCCAAATCCCCTTCAAATTATTTTCCTTGTCCTCTGTACTTTTTTTTGTAGTGTTTAGAGTGTTTCATTTTGGATGTCCTCTTTTTTGAGTGAACACCCCTCCTCTTTCTACTTTTGGATTCTATTTTTGTATTTGATAATGCTCTAGCCATCCCTTCCCTCCAACTGAGTATCCAATGGTTTTCTTAAATCGACAGTCTTAGGCCCATTATCTAAAACCCACCCATATAATTCCTTCTTCCACTCTTTTTCTGGAGTAATACCACCACCTTGTTTTTTGATTGGTAATGATTTAAATCCAGCCACAACACCTACCTTTACATTATCACCTTTCAAACTCTTACTCATTCCGAATTTTTTACCATCATCATCTGATTTTCTTATGCTTGGTTTAACCCAATACAATGTGTTCTCTCTGTTGTTTAGGATTACATCAATTCTACCATCCAACCCTTTAGGTAAGCCAGAAGTCAAAATGCTCCAAATAGTTTTAGCAGCACCTTCATGCGTTAAGAGTAAGATATCATCAGGAACTACTCTACTCCTTTCCTTATTCTGCTTAACTGCCAAATGATAGTTTGTTAATACCCATATAAGGTGAATGTTTTTGGAGTCGTAACCTGCATCCACCAATGGCTTGATTACAGATGTGATTGAACCCACCTTTTTAGCTGTGATGTCGAATAGTAAGTTAGGTAAAGTTTCTTTATTTTGCTTTCCTTTCAACATATTGATTAACCACTTATCCTTTAGTCCCATTGCATCTACGATAAGGTGTAGTGACATTACATTGTTAGGATTCTTTAGGTCTGATGCGACATCTGCGATAGTCATTCCCTTACCTAATACAAATTCTTCAATGTGAGCTTTGTTTTTTGGTTTGAGTTTGTTACCATATTTCTTATACCACTTATCAACTGAGAACTTACCCAATTGGTCTAATTTACCAACGGCTTTCTTCATCTCATCAACATCTCTCACTTTGAATCCAGCTGCGTCAATAAAGTTATCAATAGCGTATCCTTTACCACTAGCAGCGCCACCTGCCATAAAGACTATCTGTCCGTAGGGTGACCTGTTTGAGAATGTAATTAGTTTTTCATCTAAGTGTTCTGATTCGAACAAAGCCTTGTTCCCTACTATATCTTGTTTATGAAAATATTTTATCTTTGGTTTTTTACCATCTACACTTTGATATACCTTCCATCCTTTATTTGTAGGTTCTATTAGTTCAATTTCAATATTTTTATAGTGTTTATGTACTAACTTATCACCCGGATTTCCAGTGTATTTTTCGTTTACTGATTCATTATATGCGTAATAACCAATGCCCGATGGAGAATCTATTTTTCCAGCATTAAATGCTTTTTCAACTTTACTTTTTAGTTTTTGTGCATCTTGTTGTGTTCCCGTGCTTAAATAACTTGTAACAACTTCACCTCCAACAAAGAAACTAACTTCTAAAACAAAAGTCATAGGATTCTTTTTATTAATTTTAATACCCTTTAACTTTAATGAATCTGAAGCTTCGTTTACTGATTCACTAACAGTTAATGGATTAAATTGCTTGATGGAATTATGTTTTATTTTATCCGGCATTTCAAGTTCAAGAGAAATTAATTGAGCTACATTTGCAAGCTTTCTAGCACCTCGTCTTGTAAACTCTAATATTGCCCTATCGGATCCTCTAGTATAAACTTCTACACTTCCACCTCTGATAGAGAGTTGGACATTTGCAATAGCCTTATTTCCAAAGTCTCTATATCCAGTAAATTTAAACTCCGACCCCGACCCCATAGAGTCTCCAGGTCTAACAATTACTTCCATTAACCAACTTACATCATTAGAACCAATAACTTCTCTAGGACTTACGCTTAAGAATCTACCTTTCCCAGTAAATTCGATTTCATATTGACCATGTTTAGGTGCATCTCCACTAAGTCCAGCAGAATAATAAAGTGCTCCTGGGTTTCGAGCCGATTTTACTTCCCACTTTTGACTTTGTAAATTTTTAGCAAGTGCTCGACCAAAGTTATTTAAGGCATCTTTTGCAATTTTATCACCTTTAGAATCGTTTCTATCAAGACCTGCTTGCATTGCCGCTCTATATGTACCTGTGGAAAGTTCATTAAGCCTGACCTCTTTTTCTTCGTTTACTGATTCAAATCTATATTTGTTGTATAACTGATTTGAAAGAATATAATCTTTAATGAAATCTTTTAATTCTTTTTCTGTTTTAAAATTATACCCACCTTTATCAATATCGTGTCCTTTATAATATGGAGTAAAGTTAGTAACATCGCCTCGTGTTTTTCCCTTTTTCCAAACTATACCATCATTTCCTTCATATTCTGATTTGAATCCTTCGTTTACTGATTCTACGATTGTATCTAAATTGAATGGTTTAGTGTCATATTCTCCACTTCTATCCTTAAACTTACCCAATGCCACTCCTTTTGTACGAGAATATGAATCAAATACTACATCAAACTTTTTTCCGTTTTTTAATTTGATTTTAAGTTTATCACCTTTTTTATATGTTTTGGCTTCGTTTACTGATTCACTTATTTGTGATTTTATCTCTGATTGTATAAATTCTCTTAAATTCATTTTTTATCTCCGTATGGGAACATTTTGTTCAATTTGTCCTGTCTACCACTACACCCACAATCGGACTTACCAACTGATTTGGCAATCTTTTCTGCTAAGATATCCAACTTAGTTGCCGATGTTATCTTTTTGATATCATCACCCAATCCTCTTGATTTACTCATCACCACCTTCTATTCTCATGCTCAAACCTTCTTTCACCATCGATTGATATATCTCTGTTATCAAAACCTCATCGTCTGAGTCTTTTACTTCACATACACCATTATTATGAACGATGTTTGCTATTGACCCAGCCTGAAGATGTGGATAATTGAGATACTTTTGAATCACCATAGTGACGTGTTCAAAGGTATTTACATTATCATTTAATATAAATAGTCTCATAAATCGTATTTCAGTTTGAAATTCTCTATCACTTCTTTTAAGTCTATCAAATCACAAACATCAGCCTCAATAGGCCTTCCATCATCATTCATAACATACACAATGTGACCTTTAATTGTTGTCACTTCCTGTGGTAGTTGTTTCACTAATATTTTCATTCATATTCTCCAAACCTTTTAGTATGGTAACCAACTTTGCACATTTCTCATAGTGTTCCACCTCAGTAAAGTATTCCAATAACAGGTTTACAAACTGAACTCTCATACTATGGTTGAACTCATAACTCCATTCAAAATCCTTTTTGGTTAGAATTTCATATGCGTTGACCATTACTTTCTTTTCGTAGTTCATTGTATATAAATATGATTTTAAATTTAGTGAATTATCTTATTGATTTCGTCTTTGAATATATCAGACAACAACACATCAAAAGTAATATTATTTGAATTTTCATTCACATACTTATCTCTTTCTGTGTTCTTAATCCAAGTACCAATATCTGGCCCCTTCATATCTGATGGTGCATCCTTACCACTAACAGATAAATTAAAGTTAGTAAACTTCTGTAGGTTCATTTTGATAACCTTACCGAAATTTACAATTTGGTCATCTGATAAAGTGGTTCTCTTTTGAAATCTTTTGTAGTCCACTATCATCTCAGGCTTGAAGTGTTGTAATGACACCAAAAACACTATGTTGTTTAACTCCTCATTTGAGTATGTTAATTTGTTTAGTTGTTTAGATAATAAAGTTGGTGGGTTCTTTCTCAGTAGAGATGCTAAGAATATAATGTAGTCGTTGTCGTTTATGTATGGTTTGGTTACTTTCAAAGATGGTAGTATAAGTTTGGTGAACCCAATCTTATCATTCATCTCCATATAGGCCTTTGGACTCTTTGCTGACTTAATTGATTTGATGAACTCATCTCTGATTCTCTCAGCACTTACCCCTTTTAGTGTTGGGTCGTTTTGTAGTGCTGATAGTAAGTCTTTATCGAATGTACCTCCCAATCGGGCTTGGAATCTCAATGCCCTCAATTTTCTGAGTGGGTCTTCTTCGAATCTCTCTACTGCTTTACCTACAGTTCTGATTTTGTTCTTCTTTAGGTCTTCTATACCACCAACCAAATCGACTATCTCTTTCTTATCAATGTCATAGAAAAGAGCGTTGACAGTCAAATCTCGTCTTCGTACATCACCTTCAATATCTGTGTAGTCTACAGATGTGGGTCGTCTACCCTTACCGATGTCTTTTCTGAATGTAGCAATCTCATTACCATTTACAATCACCACTCCAAATGCTTTACCAACTTCAGCGGTGTTGAATCCGTTATCGGTAGCAATCTTCAGAACCTCATCAGGTTTTGCATCAGTAGCTAAATCAAAGTCTTTTGGACTCTTACCCAAAATCGCATCTCTTACCGCTCCACCAACAACATAGAGTTTCTTACCACTCTTTTTGAATGCTCTGTGGATTTTGGTTATGTCCGATGGTATTTTAAGTTTCAATGCTTCCATACTACTTTAGTGTTGGAATACCACCAATCTTTGGTATTCTATTCTTCCAAGTGTTGTAAATCAGTTTTCTTTTTTTGATGTCTATTACATCATCATCAACCAATGAATCTAAGTAATCATCTACTACCTTCTGATATGGTTGTTTCAATGTCTTTGCTCTAGAATACAACCCATGAATGTTTGCATCAACCTCTTTTGGTAACAGATAGTACTTATAGTATATTTCAGGATTCTGTCTGATTTTTCTACGCATTGCCTTATCACCTTGCATTCGTTTTCCTGGTTTTTCTGCTGCTGAATCCTTACCATGCGTTAGGTGTTCTATCTCATGTCTAACCAAATCCCTCAACACAGGTTGTATTTTAGAAAATATTCTACCACTTTTAACATCATCTGGGTGGATACCAATATTTACTTCAATTTGAGGCCAATCTATATCAGCATCAGCCGAACCATCTATGAAAAAATTGCCCGGCTCTACACCATCTTCTGTAACGGCTAGTTTTAGTTCAACAGTAACTTCGATACCACTCACCTTATCATCATAGTCGTTAACATAAAGTGTGGCTCTCTCACTATCAAATAATTTGTTCATAGTTGTGTTTGGAATCGGGTCTTTACGAACAACATACCCCTTATACTTTTTGGGTCTTTCTTGAGTACCACTACCTTTGATAGCATTCTTCATTGTTTTGAAGATGTCTTTGTTGATTTCACCTGTGAGTTTGTCGTACATACTCTCTACTATTAAATGTCTTAGTCGAACCATAATATACGAAATATTTTTTATATATCCAACCTTTTGTCAGGAGTTTTGAAGCCCCTCTTTCTCATCACAGTCTTAGCAATTGCCTTATTAGCCTTCTTCATAAATGGTATATTAATGTTGGTTCTGTCATCAGTAGCTACTAATGAGTTGTACTTATTTAAGAACTCTATAAACTCAGATTTCTTTTTTGATAACCTTTTTATAAAACCAATCAACTCTGCGTTTGAAATCTCTTTTTCGTTTCTGGGGTCGTTTAGTCTGTCAAAAAAATGTTTGTCGGTTAATACCATATCAACTGGACTCAACTTAAAGTCTGCAAATCTGTCAATCTTTTTAAGGTCACTCATTGGAATTTCATTGATAGGTACACAATTTGGCACCATCTTACCACCTTTCTTCTTACCACCTACTTGTTTGTATCCCTTCCAACATGCCTCATCTAATACTGATTCTGGAATTGGTTCTAACCCATTTTTGATTCTGAGTTTATTCAACTCCTGCTTAATCTTCTTCTGTTTTGGTGAACCTGGCATTGCCTTCATTGCCTTACTGAGTAACTTCATCATTTCTAATTGGTCGTTACCTTCATCTAATACTGAATTTAACCGAACCATACTCTCTCTACTCCTAAAATCTCGTTTAGACCCTTTATTATTTTTGAATCCAAATGATTTATAGAACTTGACTAATCTAGATTTAGTACCACCAAAGTCCGAACTTGGGGTTGTGAAGATGTCTTTATTGTTTTTTACGGCATATTTAATCAAATCATTCATAACATCAGTTCCAATACCCATACCTCGTTTATCATCTGGAACTACTATTCTTTTAAGTTCTAAATGTGTTGGGTATTCAAACACATCAACACTTACACCATACTTACTCTCTAACTCAGAGTCTAGTTTACCTTCATTCACCAATCTGTATTTAAGTAATGGCTTGCCATTGATTGTAATGTCACCCTTTTCGTTCTTATCGATTGACTTCACTACAATTCGTTTGTTTTTGAACTTACCACCCAATACAGTATCACCCACTTTGATAGGGATTGTGATATTTTCTAATATCTCATTGATTGTGTTTGCAATGTGTTTGTATAGTTTGATGGCGTTCTTAGCTGATAGATGGATTCGGTGTACATTCAACTTTACATCATCACCCCATTTATGGATTGCAGCTCCCCATCTATGATGACCATCTACAATATGATTGTCTTTTGATATGATTAGGGGTTTCATTTTATTTGGAGATGTGAATCTGTTTGCTATACCTTGAACCTTATCTTTATATAGTTCCTTTTGTGATTTCTTCAACTTTGATGCTACAATAGTTTCTTTGGTCACTTTTACCTTATCAGCAACCATAGAAAGTGCCTTACCCAAATCTTGGGTCTTTACCTGCGGCATATCTTTTCGACTAAAATTAGGCACTCTTCCCCTTCAGATATTTTGATACAAGCTCAATCTCCTCACGGATGATTTCTTTGATTTGTGACTCATATTTGGTGAACTTAGAGTTTTTGTATTTAGTGTACACCTCTTCCAAATGTTGTTTTAGTTCATTCACCTCAAACCCTTCAGATTGAATACTGCTGCCTTTGCAACATTATCTCTTCTTTGTTTCTCCAATTGAAATTGCCGTAACCCCTCTTTCATATCCCTCTCATAGAGTTCTTTGTTTTTGGGATTACTCATCCAATCTTGCCATCTGTATTCTCGTACCATATCTATAAATATTAGTTTATTACATATTACATATAAATATGGTATTATTCTTTATCAGTATTAGTTGCGTGTTTAACACCCATAATAGTTCCGATGATACTGAATGAGTTGGTAAGTAAGATACCAAATAGGTTAGACCATGTTGATTCAATTATCTTTGCATCGTTACCATTTAACAATACGAACATATATAATGCCGTAGTTATTATACCAACACCCATTATCACCCAAAGAGCCACCTTCACAATACTACCCATCAATTCTGTTTGGGTTTTCTTCTGAAGTAACGATAGGTCGGTTTCGGCTACCTCCTTTGCTCGTTCTGCTTCTTCTCTAGCGTCCTCCGCCTCATCCTTTAACCTCTCAGATTCTTCCCTCGCAGATTCTGCGTCTTTGAACAATGTCTCTAACTCTTTGTTTTGTTCTTGGACTTGTTTAGTTACAGACAACCTCTTCTTCCTAGCAGTAGCATCCCTCTCTATACAAGTCTGAAGATACTCAGCAAAATCCGTATCACCATCTTCTGCTTTGATTATCTTTAAGATGTTTCCCTCTAAGTAAACCCTCTTCTTTGAGGCTAACTCTAAGAGTACATCTCTCGTATGACTTGTTACAACCACTTACTTATATACTTTGAATGGGTTAGTTTTGTTTAAGTATCCTTCGTAGTCATTTCTGAACTCTTCCAATCTTGGTTCAATGTCATCTGATTTGATAATCCAAAACTGAGCACCTGCTTCTTTTGCTTTCTCAATTTCTTGGTTATCATCAGATGATGAAATAATACCAATTACACATCCGTTCCCATAGTCAAAGTTGATTTTATGAATCAGTTCGATTCCATCAAACGATGAACCAACGATGTTCAAATCAACGAATACACATTCGGGTCTTTCGTGATTTGGGTCGTCTGGAAACCATTTCTTAAACATTGCATCTGCTTCATCGGAAGAATTCAATGCTTCCAATGAAAGGGTTATATCCAAAATACTACACGCATCTTCAAATACTAAGTGGAACAAATCCTCATCATCCACCAACAAAATAGAATTAATCATTGTGCTCATTTTAACCTTATCCTTAATTTAGTTCCTGATTTAACTTTTTCTGCACTCATATCAAAACCATGCTGATTCAGAATTGCGATACATATATTCAACCCCAATCCCGATCCGCCTTCTTCTTGACCTTCTCTTCTCTTATATGGCTTGGACAACTCAACAAACTCTTCTGTAGTCATCCCTCTACCATTATCTTCTACACATAATGTATCTTTGTCTTCCATATATATTGAAACCATCTTCGTAGAACTATCGTTGTACTTCAATCCATTACGAATGAGGTTGTCTATGGCTGTACAAAATAATGCATCGTTTACCTCTATTGTGGGTAACTCTCCGATTAAAACTTGCTTTTTGTACGATGTAGATGAAAGATAGTCTTCGAGTATCTCTCCTAAATTAAACTCCTCAACATCTAATTGTACATTCTCTTTTACCAAATTGGTAAATTCCTTAACACCCTCATATACCTTTTGGGTATGTTTCAACCCTTCTTCTAACATTTTGAGAGGTGCTTTTATTTTCAATTCATCTATTGAGTCTTTCGTTAACCTTCTTTTTAATGATGATAGTCCACGCGGCATGTATGTGTTGATACCACTATGCATATCATGTCTGAGTATCTTAGCTGCGTGTTCTAAGTATGAGTTCTTTTGGTTTACTATCTCTTCTGCATCATGTTGTGCTGTTACATCAGTTGCTATCTTTAGTACCTTTGTGTACTCACCATCTTTGTTTCTGATTGGGGTGTAGTTACCATACAACCACCTTTCACTACCATCCTTTGCAACTCTCTGAAACTGATTAGTAATGATATCACCCCTTCGTAGCGTTTCCCAAAAGTTGGCGTACTCTTTACTCTTTGAGTATGATTTGGTCACCATAAGTCTATGTGGTTTACCTATGACCTCTGATGTAGTATACCCCATAAGATTACAGAAGTTTTCGTTTGCTTGAATGATGTTACCATCCATACCAATTGTTACAACGAGGTTAGACCTATTGATTGCCGATAGTTGTGCATCTACAGTTTCTTCTCTTACCTTAACATTGTTACTTAGTTCGTATCCCACTTTGAAAAATGGTGGCATGAAGAGTACAATACACCACCAACCAAATCTTTCTAATGTTAAGGATGTTTCAACTAATTCAAATACTACACAAGTTTGTATAACAAAAAAAACCACCATAATGATGATTGATGTTAATAGTGATAACTTACCTGTAACTGATATACCTCTGAATATGTTCATTACTGACTCTTATCTCGTTCTCCCTTATGCCTATCAATCTTATCAAGAATCTCATTCAGTAATTCGTTTTTGATGAACCCAGCCATTGATGCGTTTTTGAGTGCTGATATAAGTTGGAAGACTAAGAATGGTGCTAATATTGTTTCTGACAACCACGCCGTACCTGTAAATCCTAATTCGATTGATAGTATAGCAGTCAGTATCAACTCCCATGCGAATATGTTCTTTAACACCCTAAGTGCCTTATAGGTTTTGAAACCCTCTCTTTTGATACCTGCGATGATTCCAAAGAATCCATCCAACAACATTACCGATACAACTGCTAAGTATTGTTCTACATTGTCTGCTGTGAGTTTCATAAAGTAACTCATCATAAACCCACAAAATGTGGATAACGCCATAATAATTTGGGCAGTTGTTGATTTGATTAGTGTCATCTTATTAGCTTCCACTTTCGATGTCACAACTTTCGATTAATGTATATGTGAATGAGTTTCCATAGAGTGTTGCACTTTTGTTGACCAACTCCATAAACAATTTGAAGTCATCATTTGCTGCGATTACTTGACAGCCAGCAGACCATTTATCTATTTGTACAGATTTACCACCCTCTCTTCCTGTGGCTCTATGAATATTGATACCATAGATTCCCTCTTTGATGCTTTCCTCTGAGAAATCGTATGTACCATCTTTGTTGTTGTCCCTATAGACTTTGAGTGGGGACTTTTGTCTGAGTGCTTGGTACTTACCTTGATGTAAGCCAATTTTATGTGAACCTCTGTATTGTCCTGGAACTAAGATTGCGACACCAGCTTCGTTCAGTAAGTTTTTTTCCCAATGGGAGCCAGGATCCGTAGTTGCTTCAAACTGATGATACATCATATTAGTACCAATCGAATATGATACCGTTACCCAATCATCAAATCGGTTGGTTACCTTATCACCTGTTTCTGAATTTCTGATACCTACGATGTTAAGGTTATAGTCACCTCCTTCGAACCATCTGTATCCTTTTTTCTTTACTACGTTTCGTACTTCATCCCTTGTGAAACTTCCCATTCATACCCCTGTGTTTTACTATTTACTTTTTCTTTCTACCTTGACAATGAGCTTTCTGACTGAACCCTTTGGGGTTGTTACAATCGATACTTCGTTTGTATTTGTCTGACCACTCCTCATCAATCTTATTAATCAATGATTCCAATTCCATCTCAACTTTGTTTGGTAAACCACTCCGTTTTGTTTTAGCATACTTCTCAATATCTTTATCACTCATTCTGTCCACCAAATCCTTTACTTGTTTGGATACTTTGGACTTTGGAGTGTCACCTCTCTTTACTGACAATGCTAACCCAAATAACTTCTGTTGTTGTTTACTAACCGATGGCATGGATTCCTTCGTAAGTTCTTTGAATATAAATATGGGTTAATCTAATTTAACACTACCCATTGGGACAATCCATTCCCTATCAAATGGGTCTGCTACTTTGGCTTCTTGCTTTTGTTCGTTTACTGATAAAACTATCACCCTCTCCCCTTCTGGAAGACACCCATTGTGATTGTGATAACTCTTCGTCATCATTGTTTTCTTTAAATTTTCCATGTTTTCTCTTTTTGTTATGAACCATTCCTACAGAATCTTCATATAACTCTTCTAACTCATCAAAATTTTCAAAGTTGATTTGATTAAGTCTGATTTTTGACATTCGTTATTCCTTTATGATTTTAAGTTTACTTATTGCGTTTAAGAATTGTTCTGGCGTATATTCCTTTCCCTTTTCATCTTTGATTGTAATAGATTCTAATGTATCAGGATATTTGTGTACCATCCTTTCAAATATTTCAAAGCCTGATTCTGCCCAAAAGTTTTTGAAAGACGATTCACCTAAGATGTTTGTTGAGTATTCCTCTTCACCATCCACATCATCTGGAAGTAAAATATAGTATCTCATATCTCCTATAAATACATCAATTCAGATGAATTAGTGTATCTTCGTATGTTTTTACTTTATTCACTTTGACTCTGAATATATCCAATTCGAACTCACCAACCTCAATTTCAGATGACTCAAGTACTGACGACAATTCGGTTATTAGATTGTATGAGTATTGAGTCAATTTGTTTGCATCGAAGCTTACAACTATGTCTGAATCTGTGGTTTGGTTGATTCTTTTAGTCAAATCGAATTGAGTGTTTGGTTGTTCTAATCGGATATAATCATCTACTTTTTCCTTTGGTATGTCCACATTTATCCTACTACACCAAGGTTCTAACATATTCAGAATCTTCTCATTTGCGTTCTCCACTACGAAATCAACATCATACTTTGGTGGTACGATTGGTTTCATCAATGTGTCATGCTTTACAAAGTGTCCCCACTTACGAATGAAGTTTCTAGTCGAACGAACATTCTGTGCTAACCACTCATCCGATTCCTTACCAACTGTTGTTAGGGTTGGATTGTATCTACTACCTCTACAAGTCATATGGTACACAAACCCATCCCATGTCTGAACGAACTTATATCCGTTGAGTTGGAATCGATTGAAGATGTCAGAGTCCTCTTTTGATTGTGGTGCATATAATGGGTCGTGCCCACCTATTGACTGAAAGTCTTCTTTGTATAAGAACCAAGGTGCAAAGATACCTTCTGTTGTTCTACCTTGCATCAATGATGGAATTTGATGTAGTAAGTCCTCCTCCAATGGTTGGAAATCTTCTGGCTCTGTACCGAAATCCATAAGTATCTTCTCAGGCCCATCGGGATGTAGTGGTGGTTCAATACGAGTAAGTGACACCACAGTTTGTGGTTTGATGTATTTAAGTACTGACTCCAATGCGTTTGGACAAAGGTACATATCAGCATGATAGATACCCACAATATCTGTGGGTGCTACATCATTAATCAAACGATCGTATAGGATTGTATGTCCTAATCTCGTTGGCCCTTCGTTTCTGATTGCATGGAAATTTGGGTCTTTCTCCATCATCTCCTTACACCAATCCCAAGTTCCATCATTTGAGAAATCATCAGCAACACAAATATGTGGTTCACTACCACCATTCTTTCTGATTGATTCATAAGACCACTTCAGATACTTTAGATTGTTTCTGCTTGGTTGTATGAATGATATGTCTTTTTTATTTACCATAGTGTAAATTTTAACTAATATACGAATTATTTTTTTAACTTACAACAATTGTATTCTATTAGGGTTGTTAGTACCATAAATTGGTTTAACAAAGGTTTGATCATCTACTTCAGGTAATTGCCCCCATTTTTTAAAAAATTTATGAGTATTATCAACTTCAGCAAGTATTTGTCTGTCTGATTTTTTATTGAGATTATCATCTCTGAAATGTGAACCTCTAGCTGAGAAGTGATACACCACAGATTTAGTAGTCATTACAAATTCATACCCCTCTAATTGCATTCTAATGAATAAGTCCATATCATCAAATGATGCAGGTGAGAATATTGGGTCGTTTCCACCAATCCACTCATAGTCTTCTTTCCTACAAAAGAATCCTGCACCACCACCTTTACGAACACTAATGTTGTTTTCATTTGAAAATTCGACTGCCCACTTATCAAAATGGTCTGTGTTAAAGTTGTGATGATACTCACCAAATTCAGATATAGGTACAAAGACAGTACCTGGTCTATAGTCAGGATCGTTTGGGAATATCTTTGGTTGGATTCTGAATGATGATGCGATAACCCTACCCTTATTAGATTCTACTATCTTTTGTAACTCTAAGTCTTGGTTGGGCGCAATCCACATATCTGAATGAATGATATTTACATATTCGGTATTTGCTTTGTCTACACAATAGTCCATACCACCACCAATTCCCAATGGGATTTCATTTGATTCTATGTACCCTTTAAGATTTGTGTCCACTATCATCTGCGATTCCAACCACTCATTTGTACCATCATTACAATTTTCAGCTATGATAACAATTGGTTGGTCTTTGTAGTATGCGTTTTTTCTTACAGATTGGTAAGCCAACTTTACATAGTCTAAATTGTTGTTAGTGGAAATGCAGGTTGTTATTTTATGTTGTTCCATACATCATTCCAAGTTTTAGATTTGTAATTAGGGTTGAATATATTTTTATAATTTTCTTCGCTCATTTTACTAGCGGAGTTGTACCAACTACTAGATTTACGGCGTTCTCCTAATGTGTTACCACACTCACCTAATATGTAATTTCTTTTATTCTTATGTTCTCTATTATGTACTAACAAAATGTTTTTTATAACATATTGTGGTATGTTTCCTAAAAGTTTATTAGTTACATACATAAGAGCGGAATCCTCATGCGTAAAAAATACTGATTTGGGTATATTGACACCCGATTTTATTACTTCTGATGAGATTACCAAACCACAACCATTGAACTTATGTGGTGATACTATTCTAACATCCAATTCCTCTACTTTATCATTAATATCGTTCATTTCGTCAATAGACATCTGATAACGAGTGCCCCACCACTTTTTATTATCAATAGGTTTATCAGTCATATCTGTATGTTCAACACATTTCCAAGAATCATCCCACATTTTGCAAGTACCAAAGAATGCTAAATATTTTGGATTATTAGTAGTAGACATTTGATGTAAGGTGTTCAATATGATAAACATTTGTTTTGGAACTAACATATCAGATTCACCCCAAACCAAAACATCTACTTCATCACAATACCTATCGTTGAACTCTCTACGATAGTCTGCTATGGTGTATAACCTATCTTCAAATACAACATCAAAATCCTCTAATGTACTTTTTATGTTGTTAATACATTTCTCTTTTTGTTCAGTACTGATACATTTCTCCAAATCTTCATTTGTTACAACTCTAAAGTCTACTACCACCTCTCCATCATATTGTGATATTGCTTCTTTTAGTGTTTCAACATATTCTGATATCATTTCAGATTCATACCATTGTACTAAACAACCTATTGCGAACTTTGTTTTCATATAGCTGTCGCCTCTTCTTGCCAATTTCTAAAATATGGTAACCACCTTTCTTCAGCATGTGCAGTATAAGCTGGAATCGAGCTAATCAACCCTTTACCTTTTTTTGCTAATAACTTAAATGTAGATCCACCCATTGGTAAATTTTTACCTGTATGGAGTTTAATCATATCATCCATATCCTCTCTAACATTTTTTACACTTGTAGCAAATGTCATTGTTGTACTACTTGTTAATTTCCAATGACATGATTTTGATGCGTAAACCACAGTATCCTCACCATGTGCATAAACATTCAATGGTTTTCTAACGCCATTATCATCAATATCAATCTTACCATGACCCCATTTAAATCTAATATCATTTTTATCTTGATATTTGTCAGGATGGTCATACAATGTGGCATATGGTGCACCTAACAAATCAAAAGCCTCTATTAAAACATTTTTAGAATTACGACAATGAATGTAATCGTCCTCTACAAAATATACGATTGTGTCATCTGACATATTTTTTGTTATATCGTATGCTTTTCTCCAACTATATAAAAATGTACCAGTATTACCATTATTTGTTAAATCTATATTGTTAGAATATTTTTTTACCATAATATGTGTTTGCTCTGATACATTGTCACATACAACATACAAATGTTCAGAACCAAATTCTCTAACTAATGTTTTAAGACAATTTTCTTTTGTAGCGTATTGTGGTTTTATTTTTTCAGGATTAGAATGGTCACTAATTCTATAAATAACAATTACATTCTTCATAAATCTTCTATTTTTATTCGTTTAAACCTATTATCTGCTGGATTTGTATCTGATAGTATTTCTACTTGAATACTCTGTCTTTCAAACCATTCATACATATCCGATGTACATTCTATTGTATTTTTTAATTCTATATAACTTGGGCCCTTGCCCACATTAGATGTATATAATTCTTGTGCGTGTTGTTCTATCCAATTAGGGTCACGATCGTTACCATTATATCTACTAATGTCACCAATGTCCCAACCAATAGTAACTATTTTAGATACTCCAAGTAGATAACACATTGGGAATCCAGATTCGTATAATATTCCAGGTCCCCATAGAACTTGTGTATCTGTACCTAGTTTTTTCCAGTTATCAAAATTTCTTGTATATGCAGTTGAACCTTCTAATGTAATCCAAGGGCCTGATATAACTGGAAAATACAAATCAATATCATGCCCCCATTCATACACAATTCTATTTAATTCATTTTGCATATTCATTGCTGTAAGCTGCCAAGACTTAATTGTGTTTGGGTTCTTATAATCATATGGTTGGAAATTGTATGTTGATACTAAATGTATGTCACATATCTCATTCAGATAATTCAGAGATTGTTTAGCACATATCACCAACTCATCTTTTAATCTTTCTTTTAGTAATGATTGGTCATTTTTTGTTAAACTCGGCCCACAAGATACTAAATATGCAGTTTTATCTTTAAATTTGTTTTTCAAAAAATCTAACCGCTCTTCTATAGTTTCAAATGATACCAACTCATCTTTAAATTCTTTCGTAATCGTCATGTTACTTTTTTAGTATAGTTAATAATGCAGGTTGTTGTACTGATTCTGTTGTTGAAAATTCTAAAGAACTAAAATATTTACCAAATAATTTTGTCATAGATTTTTCAGTAAAAAAATGATAATGACCATCCCAATTACCATTATTAGGTTCTTTTAAACTTCTGTTAATTGGAACTTCTAATATACAAATGTCTTTGGTTACTTCAGAAAGATTTTCTGCATAACTATGTAAATCTTTTATATGCTCTAATGCATGCCAACAAGTTACTAAGTCATATTGTTTATCAAATTTAATTTCTGAAAAGTCTCCTTTGTGTACATTAAATTTCATCATAATTAAATTATTTATGCAAATATCACTAATCTCTTGAACTTCTATTTGAATACCTAAATCACTTTTCATTTTTTTAGCAAATGTTCCACCACCAGCACCTATATCTAATATACTACTATCTAAATTAACATTAGTATACTTCTTAACGAGTTTTACTCTTTTACTCATTATCCGATCACGAACTTTGTGAAATTCATTTGTAAATACACCATTTACAATTTCTATATTTGAATTAGTCCTATTGCCTTGTCCATTTTTTCTGTACTCATTTTTGTGATAATCCAATCCATTATCTTTATAATCAATGAAGATGTGATTACATTCAGTACATTTATGTACATCCGTTTTAATCAAATCCATACTTTCATCACATACAATACAATTCATAATTACTTAGTTAATATATTAATACATTCATTTACAGAATGATTCAATTGTTCATTCCATTTATCTATTTGTTTTTTCCTGATAATGTACCACTCTGCTCTGTACTTTTCATCAGATTGTAATCTTATAAATTTAGATTCTAACGTATTTAACCAATTTTCATCTTTAATATCAATATTGTAGTTTTCAAAACCATTTTGGTATGAGAAATCTCTAACTTTGTCTTGCGTACTCAAATATAAACCAGGAATATTCAATCCTATTGATATTAATTGCCCATGGCCTCTTAATGCTATTATTGAATCAAATTTTAAATACACTTTTACAAGTTCGTCTGTATAATCAAATTTCAACATATCTTTTAAACTATCAACATCTAAAATATAGTTTGAAAAATATCTGAAATCTTTTGGTGTATGTGGCATAACAATCATATCAGAATTTTTAGTGTACTCCACTAGATTATCTATGTTTTGTTTACCCAAAAATCTGTTTTGATTTATACCCTCACTACTATTAAAAGCCGGTTGAATTACATTATATTTACTATAGTAATTATCTCGTTTTTCATATGAATAAATAAGGCCTGGATCTGGTATTTCGTTTGTTTCTATATTTAATAAATCTTTGAATATTTTTAATGACCCATCATTTCTTAATGAAAAATAAGCAGCACCCTCTGCTGTTTCTTTTAGTGATTTTTTTGCTTTATCAGAAAAACCCTCTTTTCCTCTAAAATAGTTAATTCCCAATCCCATAAAAAATACAGGACATCCTAATGACTCAATTATCTCTTTATTGAATGGTAATTTGTATCCTGTATCATGATGACCATAACCCTCATACTCAATCAACCCACCGCCGCCTACGACAATTGCATCAAATTTATTATGAGAGAATAGATTTTTTACAAACTCTATATTATTATTTCGTTTCCAAAAAATATCCATTATATCAAACAAAACCCAATCAATTCCGTTCAATTGTCTATTAAATTCTTTTTGTATGTTATACAATGCAATGTTATCACCTAAATTTCTGTTAAAAGAACCAATGTGTGCAATTCTATATCTCATATGTAACCTTTATATTAAAAATGGATTTGGTCTTTTCAAAATTAATCTACTACTATGTCTAACGTAATCTTTAGTGGTCGGATATCTTCTGTGGAAACCACTGGTATCTGTTATGATAATAGATCCTTTTTTTCCTGTAATAGGTGTTTCTTTTTTCAATCCGTATGACGATAAATACTGATTTATTTTGTTTGTGTCAATACAGTAATCTTCAGTAGTAGCTAAACGTAAACTATCAGTCCATAAAATATGATTAGAATTTCTAGTTACATTTTCTAATGTCAAATTACGAGTTCTTCGTGTCGATAACTCATATAGTAATGTCAGCTTTTCTTTTGAATTTTTATTACTACCTAATACATAAGAATATGGGCCATGTTCAAGCTCAATATCATTATTATAACGGAACACCTTAAAACAAGGATGAAATGTATCTACATGCATTGTGTATTGTATATCATAATCAGTTGCCGAATCTTCTCTTGTAATATTGACCCATAAAGGACTTACATCATAATTTTGATTAGCTGTAATATATTTCATTATGTCCAAAAATGTTTCATGCTCTATTCCAGGGTTTAATACTAAAACACCATCACATAAAAACTTATCAGTATATTCATTTCCTTCGAAATTTAAACGCTTATAATTAAATATTTTTTCAGCTAATATGCAGCGAAGTAAATGAATACCATCTTCATCAAAAACAGAAACTACATGCTTACTATTACTGTTAAACTCACTCAAATTATGAGAATCAATAATGGTTTTAATTGATTTACCTGTAATAGAATCGATTAAATGTATGTCTTCTTCTGTAATAAATTTTTTAATTAGATGTTTCATTACCAAACAATATTTTTTGAAACAATTATGTCATGGGCATTGCTAAATTTATTAATATCACCTGATTTATATGTATGAAAATTTTCAGCTATTAATTGTTGTTGATTGTTACCAATACCCATAACTTGTTTACCAACTAAAAACTTATCTATAATATCTAAAGCTTCTTTGTTACCAAATCTATTAAACTCAAACATTATAACATATTTGATAAAATTATCTTTTTCATGTATTCTTTGTAATATTGTATGTTCTATACCTTCCACATCAATTTTCATAACAAATTCCGTAACATTGCCAATTATATCTATTACATCAATTTGTTGAACATTTTGTGTTATTACTCCAGTTTTGTTAGTAACATAACTTAAATCAATACTACCATTACCAGAGCTTTTTGGTATATACAGTTTAGATGTCTTTGTAATATTTCCTACCGCAATATTATTTACTTCTACATTATCATATCCTTTAAATGTTTTTTGTAAACAATCAAATACACTTTTATTAGGTTCGTATGCTTTTATTTTATTAGCTATATCCAATATAGGGACTAAAAACTCTCCATAATTTGTTCCAATATCAAATACATTGTCTGAGTCTAATTTTCTGATAATATTTTTCCACGTTTTAACTTTACCTTCTTGTGTACCTTTTCTAGCTTCTACTAAGCTTGACCTCGTATCACTTGTATTAACGTATAATTTATAAGGTATTTTATCGTACTCTACTGTAATAATTTTTATCGACATAATCTTTCTCCTAATTTAAACTGCCATTCATAATCTATATCAAAAGATTCTAACTCATCCATTTTAAATAACTTTATCCCATTGGGTGTTTGGAAATCACCCATAAACTTATTATCTTTGATTAAATCTAATCTAGAAGCGTACAATACATGAGCTGCTTCATATGTTGGTTCTACTGCCTTGGTATTCATTATAGTCTGTCCATCAGGCCATGGAGTAATTAAACATCCATCTTTATTCCAATAGTATTGTTTTTTTTCTATAACAGCAAATAGATTTTCTTCAATCTGTGAACTGAATGTATCATAGAAATCTCTGATAGTTTTTGGCTCTAACAATGGATTACACCCAGACACTATAATCACATATTTATAATGTTTTGGTAATTTATCATGCCATTCATATATTGTTTGTAAGGAGTTGTCATTATTAGCAGAAAGTTGACTCCTATTAAATATGTTTACATTATGATTTTCGGCTATTTTAACTAACTCATTTTCATATACCGATGCCCATATGTGCTGTTTTTTATCAGGAAGAGCGTTCGTAATTTTGTCCAATACTAAATCAAATAATGTAGTATTGCCAAAGGGTCTAATCATTTTTTTAGGGACTCTTTGGCTGTTTAGTCTTGCTTGTACTAAAATTGCTATGTTATCTGATGACTTCATATATCTCTTTTTTTAAAGGAAAATATTTCTTACTTACATCCGTTCCACAGTTGTAATCAAAGCCTTCACCTAAATTTTGTAATTTAGTGTAATCGTCTTGTAAATATTGTTCAAAGCATTCAATAAAACCTTTATAATATATTTCGTAATCTCTACGTGTATCAGTATCTTTTAAACCTTTATGTAAAGTAAATGAATGTAGATTTGAAAATTCTTTATTAAATCCATCAACACCAGCAAAATATACTGTTTTTGGATTACACATTAAAGCTAGTTTAACTAATCTGGCAGCCGCACCTGCTATTGAATTCAATGGTATATCAATCAAAAAAACATCAAACTCAGAACTAAATTTTTTTAACTCTAAAGAATTAATTTTTTCTCTGTAGTGGTGTGGTTCAATCAACACTAATGGGTTATCACGATGTAACCTATCATGTAATCGTACATCACTAATGTCTGTGTTGTAACTAACTAATGTTAAATCAATATTAGTGTCTACTAATCTATCTGATAGATAAAAGTCATTGCAAGTCCAAACATAATCATAGTCTAAGTTTTCCCACTTTGTATCTAAAGTAGAAGTACCCGCACCTAATACAAGTATATTTTTATTTATATACTTATCTAACATTTTTCATATCTTTAAGTTCTTTCCAATTCATTTGTGGAACTATATCACCAACTCCCATTAAATTACCATACAATTGTGTTCTTTGAAATTTAGTATGGTCATACTCCATTTTGATGGCATGTAGTGTATCAATGTTTGGGGCGAACAACACTATAGAATTGTTTTTAGAACAAACTTTTTTAGAATTACACCATTCCCAAGGAATCCAACATCTGTTTTTAGACAAATTAGTTCTCCAATATTCCGGAATAAATTTCCAATCGTCTTTGAATTCTAATAAATGAGTATGAACATTTTCATCATCAACAGATGAGTCTTTGTTAATATTCAAAAGGTAAGTCAAAGCCTTTTCTCTTACATCAGGATGTGGACTAATTTCATAGTGAGACAAATTCTTTTGAATTGCAGTAATAATTCTTGTTTTAAATTTTATGTCAAATTTATTAATCAATGCTAATTTAAACTCAGAACTATTAAGATATGTAACCAACCTATCAATAAATGGATTGTCATATTTACCTAATCTAAATGTTATTCCAAAACTTTCAACAGGATTACCCTTTCTTCCTTTTGGAAAATCATTTGTATTATATCTTTGAATGTATTCATATGGGTCTGTAATACAACCAGGAAACTTTTGTACTTCATAACCATTCTGAAATAAAGTATTTACTAATTCCTCTGTATTTTTATTTGCATCCCAATGGATTTGAGGGTCATTAATAACTTTTTGAAAATGCTCCTCTGATAAAAAATCTTCTATAAGAATATGTTTGAAGGGAATATATTCAAATTCCGATTTTAATATTTTTTCCGATAAATAACTAAATTCATTCATAAATTATCCTCTTAATTTTTCTCTAACTGGTTTTTCTGATTCTGTGACTCTAATCAACCCATCACCAAAAGCACTTTCTAATTCTCTAATACCACTTACCAACTTAAATAAACCTTGTGGTTCAACTGATGCCATATGGTCTGAACCTTCCATTGTTCTATCTAATGTAATGTGTCTTTCAATAATAGATGCACCTAAATAAACTGCGGCAACTGTTGTACCTAATCTAAATTCATGACCCGAGTATCCTATTTCAAAGTCAGGATATGTTTCAGATAATGTCTTTATACCTGATAGATTTAATTCCTCTATCGGTGCTGGGTATGTTGAGTTACAATGTAGTAATCCGATTGGATGTGGATTGTTATATTTTTCTTTTGCGTTACGGAGTACATCAACTGAATGTTCAATTTCTTCGTATGTGGACATTCCCGTAGAGAATATGACTCTTTTACCAGTACCAACACACCCATCTAATAGTTCATCATTTGTCAGCATAGCTGATGGTAGTTTTATAAAAGGAATATCATACTGAGATAAGAACTCCAATGAATCCATATCCCAAGGTGATGCCGACCATTCTATTTTTTGTTGTTTACAATATGTGTCTATTTCATCGTATTCATCCTTACCAAACTCCACTTTATATTTGTAGTCCAAATATGTCATTTCTTCACCTTGCCAGATTCTTGGTTTGGACTTTTGTTCTTCAGGAACACAAACATCTGGATTTCTTTTTTGAAACTTAACTGCATCACAGCCGGCCGCAGCTGCGATATCAATAAGTCTTTTGGCTATGTTAATATCACCTTGATGATTTATTCCAATTTCTCCTATGATATAAGTTCTTTTCATTTTATATGATTTTTACTGTAAGCGTTATGATAATATTTAGAATCGTTCAATAAGAAAGATAAATGCATACAATATCTATATCCATATTTTGGTAAATTAGCTCTATGTAATATATGACTATTAAAGCTAGAACATGTTCCAGCAGCACCGATTACTTCCTTTGATTTAATGGTATCAGAATTGTATTTTACACCACTTTCATGCAATACACATTTTGATTCAATCATTTTAGGGGACATTATTGGGTCAGCAATCATCAAACCACCTTGATTTACATTTATGTCATTAAGGTACACTAATATTTTATAGTTGTTTAATTCGAATGATTTATCAGTATGCCATAATGAACTGTAAAATATAGTCTTTTCATATTCAATTGGCATATCATCATCTAAAACTGGAACTATTTCACCAAATCTACATCTTTTTAAATGAATGTTATCTACTAAGTTGTTAGGCCCTAATATTTCAAATTTTATTTCGTTAACATTTAGATTGCGAATACCTAAATAGTCTATAATGTCATTATTGAATGTGTTTTTAAGTTGAATTGGTAGACTATCAGATATATAATCGATAGAACCAATACCACTAATACCAAACGCCCATCTATAATCTATACCACCATAAGAATGTGTTAATTTTATTTTATTATTATCTTGTAACCAATTCATAATATAAATTCCAGAGTTTGCTAAATTAGCATCATGTGATATATTATATGATTCACAATCAATAGGAATTATATTTTTTAAAGAATCTTTCATAACTCTTCTATTCTTTTTGTTTTATCACATATTAGTAAATCGTATGCTGGTTTTTCTCCTACGATTAGATGATGATATTTACACCCCCAATCATCTAATTGCTTTTTAGTTATATCATACCAATCTATACCAGTAACACTTCCACGAGCAGTCCAATAGGTTATGGTATGACCTTTATCATACAATATACAAATTTTTTTTATATTATCAAAGTTTGGGATAGCTTTTTCGTAATTTCGTTCACCTTCGTAAAAGCAAATAGTCTCATCTATGTCTACATAAATATTCATAACTTACTATAGAATTCGTTTTGTCGTTCTTGCCGTTCGATACTCTTAATATGTATCAATGCGTAATCTTCTTCTAAAGGTAAGATAGAGTGGTTGGAGTGTCCAACTATTCTTTCATGTACATTTCCCTCCCATTTAATGTGGTCTTCATTTCTGTAAATCCTCCATTGTGGGTCAGGCCAATTTACTCTTCCTCTATCATCAACTACCCACCCCCACTTTTGGATGTGTTCTTTGGTTAACCCATCGACTTTGTTGATTCGTGGTACTCTGAATAAATCTACATGCTTATTGATTGATACTATTTGTGGGACTAACTCCATCAAATGTACTCCCATCATTTCATCTGCATCAATCTGAAAGATGTAGTCTCCATTACACATGCTATTTAGATGGTTCTTCATTTTTGCGAAGTCACCATCAAATTCGTAGGGAAACCAATTGATTTCACAATTGACAGATTTTGCTCTCAAATAATCTTCTACAGATTGAGTCCCATTAGTTGAGTCAAAGAGTACAACAATCTCATCTACACTCCTTTTGTTTTGTAATAGGAATGAAACTAACCTTTGTATCTCTACATGCTCATTACAAACGGGTATTGCGTAACTTATCTTCATACTTAATCTTTTCTACCCTTAATATCATATCTTCTTTCTAAATCAGATGGTGATTTTGGCGATATTTTATCATAAATTCCATAATAGTAATTGTATACAGTAACAGAAGTTATGTTTTTTTCAATTAAAGTTCTATAACCCTTTGTTAACTTAAAGTTTTTAACATTACTTATATAGAATTTATTTGCATCTTCGTCTAACTGCATTTTAGTTAGATTTAACCTTTTTATTTTAGGTGTATTACTAAATACCTCATCCAAATTCTTAGCAAAAGAAACCATCTGTGGTGGGTTAACATGCTTTAAATCCAAACAATGTAAATGTTTTTTGTATTTTGGATTTAGAACAAATACATAAAAGTCTCTAGTAGACCCATCTAATTTTGTATATTTAAGTTTTGCTACCATACCCGGCTCTAATTGTGATTTTGAAATACGCATCGGGTCGGCCATTCTGTTTCTATTTTGTGTAGTGTATTCTGGCATTACTGAATCTTCTTTAATTTAGGTAATTTTAACTTTGGTGGTTCATTAGTTTGTTCTCCAACCTTCTTTAGTTTGGGTAACTTCAATCCAACCTGTTGTGGTTGTTGTGCTGTGCCACTCATAGTACTCTCATCGAACAACTCACCAATCTTCTCAACCATCTTATCATATGAGAAATTGTCCTTACTCCACTTTCGATGTTTGCGTGACTTCTCCAAATAGGGTTTGTAGTTATCAAACATATCACGCATAACACCACCTGCCAAATTGTAGTCTGCGGTGAACCATTGTGCTTCTTTCAACAAAAACTTATCAGAGGCAGATGGATGTACATTCTCCAACTTACCATTGACTACTGATACAAACTCATTTTTGATGAAATCCATATGTCCACTCCAACCACTAACAATCATTGGTTTACCGCTAATTGTTGCTTCCAAAAGTGGTCTTCCAAATCCCTCACCCTTAGTGAGTGACACATGAGCCTTTACCTTTGGGTGATTATACAATGCGTTAACCTCCTTATCAGTCAAATCTGAATGGAGTAGGTAAACATTTGGTAACCTTACTGAACCGATTTGATTTTTGATATTCTCAATCATCTTTTTCAATCTCACCCTATCCACCAATGCAGTTGAACCACCTGATGTTTTTAGGATGAGTGCGGGTTGGTTGGATTTGTTTTTGAATGCTTGTAGGAATGTCCAAATCAAACCACTTACATTCTTTCTATCTTGTCCAAAATCACCCTTCAACCAATGACCTACAAATAAGAATGCAAACGATTCTTTAACATCTTTGAGTACATCATTGATTCTTTCCTCTGATGGTTCTTTCTCATTGTAGATATCCAAATTGATTCCTTCGAACAGAACTTCAATAGGTACATTACACTTTAACTGACCTACCAACTGATTTGTCTTCTCATCTTTCTTATCATATGTGGTGTTCATAATCACATCCTTTGTGAATTGTGATGATACGATAACCTTATTCATACGATTGATACCCTCCAAACATTCAGGTGGCATGATGGTGGTTTCTACACCAGCAGTCATTCCGATGTTGTATCTACCAACAGGTTGAAACTCATTGGGTACAGTTATTTGAATCCATAAATCAGGTTGTTGTTGTAACTGACCTACAATTACTCTTGATAGTAAGTCATCATCAACACCTTCTTTGAGTGCGTCCATCGCAGTTTGACCCCATCTCTGAGAAAGTATTTTGATATCCCAATCTGGTTTGGATTTAATCAACCCCCTCACAAAATCTCTACTTCGTGCCCCATAACCACTCCTCGTTGCGATGGGACAACTAATTACACATAACTTTACACTTTCCATAATTCAACTTTGTTTCTTGGTTTCCAATTATCAAACGCACCCTCCATATATTCGATGAATCTCTCACCCATAAATCTTGCACTCATTCCACTCTCTTCAGAGTTAATCCACTCTGAACCTTCGATACCACATTCTGTTCTTCTTTCGGATGGTGTATCATACCATTGCCTCAATGCTTTTGCAGCATCTTCAAATGAACATCTGTCATCAAAAATGTATGGTGTAGGAGGTGAACCTTGCAGAGAACGATTGGATGGCCAGATTGGATTTACCCAACTACCCCAACTGAGATTCTGTGGTAAGTCCCTCTTATTGTGGAGTGACCCCAAATCAATATATTGTTCTGCGGTAATGTACTTACCATCGATTGTAAAGTTACATTGGTCTTGCAATCCACCTGTGACATTCACCACGATCGGTGTTCCTGCTTTTACTGATTCACAAGTAGCCAAACCGAACCCTTCATTAGATGCCATATTGATTGTAACATCTGATAGGTTGTATAATACATTTAACTCATCTGTTGTCAGTTGTGAGTTGGTAAACTTCACATCATAATCAGGACAAATATTGTTTACTACCTCAGGCAAGTCTGTACCATTTTGGTCTACAGGTTGAGTATGCATCAACAACACAACCTTCTTAGCTTCTTCGGTGGTTAGTGTATCACAAAACTCTTTGTATGCTAATATGACATCTCCAGGATTCTTCCTACGAATGTTTCTGTTGTTATAGAGTACTATAAACTCTTTATTAGATACACCAAACTTAGCTTTCATTTCGGTTACCTTACCATACTCTTCTGAGTCTTTGGTGATTGGTTTGAACTTTTCAGATACACCATGTGGTACATAACCCATCTGCCAATCTTCATAATCCATACCAAACCTCTTCAACACTCTTTTGTTGATACCATAGGTTTGTTTTGAGATAGACATCAACAAATCACAACTACCATAGAATGGTGCGTTCCATTGTGGGTCTGGCAAATCATCCCAAATGTTATAGTAGAAGATTGGGATGTGTCTACGAATCTCATCTTCCATTGAGTATAACCATCCCCAAAATCTTGGGTCGGTGAAGTGTAAGATTGCATCTGGATTCTCAGCAATCATTATCTGTCGAATCATATCTTGATTACCATAACCTGATGTAGGAATGATTCTAACATTTGCGTTATCAATACCCGCCTCTTCGTTTATGGAATCTGATACATCGAAGAACTTACCCTCATCAGGGTGTTTCATCGCTGCCCCGACTTGGAGCCAATCATATTTATGTGCTGTATGTAATACGATTTCCTTTGACATTGTTGCGATACCACTATGTAATCGCAAATCATCGGACAACAATACAATCTTTTTTCTTTTACTCATTTCAAAACTTATTTAATATAAATATCCGAATAAAATTAATCAATTCAAATATACAACTTTTTTTCCGAATCTTACTAACAATCTCTCAAAGTGTTTTTGTTCTGATTCTTTTATGCCACCAAAGTAAAAAATCTTATCTGAATGTTTTACAACACAATCATACTGATGAAGTATTTGTGTTGGGTGATATGGTTTATCGTAGTAATCATCACTCATACCACTATATAGATTTCTTGTGGTATGTGCTGGATTATACTCTGTGTATCTGAGTCCGAACTCTAATGCGTACTTCCTAACCCATTTCTCACAACCATCTTTATTACCCCTCGTTATTATATTAACATCAACACCCAGATTCTCTCTGATGTTGAATATGAAGTCTCTTATATTCCTAACATTGTCATACCTCTGAGAGCCTATGATTGCTATATTCATCTTCTTTAAGTTTGTTCTGTACCTTGTTCCAATATCTTTCTGTACCACTCTTTTCAGACCACTTCGGCCCACCATTCCATGCTCTTGCGATTTCTTCATATACTCCCTCTTTATGATGATAATTACTAACTATATAAAATATTTCAATTGACTTACCCCGATTCCACCTGTCTGATAGGTTGTATCTAACATTTGATTTGGTTAATGCGAGAATCCGATTACACTCTCTCAACATTATAGGTCTAATTTGCAGACACCCAACTGCCTTCTCACTGTGATTGTATGCCGAATCATTACCAGCACTCTCAACCATAATCATAGCGTTTACTAATGGAGTCAAATCCAAAGAGTCCACCACATTTGGAGGTGTAACATCAACTACAATATCTTTTGTTTTTATTTCAACAATTGGTTCAACCTCTGAATGTTGTACACTATTGTATCCCAATATGAATGGGATTATCATAATTAATTTTTTCATAATACAAATATACAAATAATTTATGAAATATACAAATAACAAAAAAGGGGAGATGCCCTCTCCCCTAAATAAAAACTACACTTCAATGTGTAATTATTGACTATCGTTCCATTTCTGATTGATTCACGAAGACGACTTCATGACGTGGCGGGTAGAGGAGAGGATTCAAACCCTCGTTTCTATCGTAGGTAAAAAATATCTCCTTCTTGACCAAAGAACCGATTACACCTTTCAGTTCATCATACGTTATTTCAACACCCTCATAACCTCTTTCCGGGTGCTTACTGTTACACCAAACCCATAACTCGTGGAAGGTCATACATGAATAATCTTCGATACCTATCCAAGTCCAAAGATTTTCACCCGCTACTTCGACAACTTTTTTCTCAAGATTGGTAAGGTCTTCACGTAGTAGAAGCTCTTTAATTGATTTAAGCGTTTCTGTTTTCATATCTCTTTTATTTACAGGCTTTAAGGGTTAGTCCAAAAAGGTTTACTATCAGTAGGAATATCGTTGTCATTGTGATTGTGAACATCTCTTTATCTCTTTATTACATAGTAAAGATAAAGAATATTTTGTTAATATACAATTTTTAAATGTTAAACTTTCTACACTCTATGACGATTTTCTTTTGGACACTTATCAAAGTCATTTTTGAATGGACAGTACTTACAATTCTTATTGTTCTTACCAGCCATAGCAGGGAACTCTGAATCTGTTTTATAACTACCATCCTCATTGAATGCGTTTCGGATGAAGTCTTCAAAATTTTTGGTTATCTTATTCAGAGTAGGTTTACCATTAGATGGTACAAACTCCTGCACTCTCTTCTGTGCATACATCATACCCTCCATCAACTTCCTCTTTACGATGAAGTACTTTACATCAATCTTATCCAATGGATATCCGAATTGTTCAGATAGGAACTTTTTGTACAACACCAACTGAGCAGTCTTTGTTTTGTCAGCCTTCTGATATTTGTTCCAACCATTGGTTGAGGTTTTGATGTCCCATATAACCAATTTGTTTTGATATGTATCCTCAAACACCAAGTCTAAGAATCCCATCATATTGACATTATGTGATTCTATAGCTTTGGCGTAAATCGGTAACTCAATAGCAACCAACTTTAGTTGACGGGTGTTGAAATAATCAATTCTATTTTTGGTAATAAAGTTGAGAATCTCAACCCCATCTTCTAAGAACTCTTCCATTTCAGATGGTGTACTGAAATCTCCACCAGTCTGTTGCCTCATCTTTGTGTATTCTGCAACCATCCCATCATATAACATCTTACCCAAATCTATTTGGGATGCTTCTTTAGGTGATTTATTGTACAGAACATCTAACCAAGTTTGAAGAGTTTCGTGCATTGCAGTACCAAACACCAAATGTAGTGATGGGTCGAATGAACGATGGCCATCCATATAGTTCAACTTCCATTGTTTAGGACAGTTGGCGTACATTGTGTATTGGGAGTAAGATACTTTTGAGTCGCCAGGTTGTGGTTCTCTCAATCCAAGTGTAAAGATGTTATTTATTTTATTGCGTTTGATTGTCATAGTAATTTATTTTGACGCCAGCTTCTTTGAACATCTCCAATGAACGATTGCCCGATTCTTCCCACTTCTTTCCAACCGCACCACCAACACTTTCACAATAAATTGATTTGATACCTGCATTGATGATTCCTCTACAACAATCAGCGCATGGAATCCCACAAGTCAAATACATCGTACACCCTTTAGTTGATACACCAATACGAGCTGCATTGTAGATTGCGTTCCGTTCGGCATGTTCAAACCAATAATACTTCTCAGGTCGTTCTTGCCGTTCTTTGATGTCATCTACGATTCCTCTTGGGAATGAGTTGTATCCTGATGATACAATTTCGTTATCGACACCCACAATGAGAGCTCCTATTTGAGTTCTCTCATCTTTTGATTTCAGTTTGATTTGGTGTACAATATTTCTAAAGTACTCATTCCAATTCATCACTTAGCCCACTTACCTCTCTGTACAATCTGAGCGATTACTCCGTAAACACTCATATCCTCATAGGTGTCTTGAATACTCTCACCAACCTCATCTGGCTGACCCAACACTACCAATTGTTTTAGTCGTTGGATTTTGTCATTAAGTCTGAACCAAATACCCGTAAGTGAAATCTTAATATCATCGGTGGTTTTCAAATCAGTACCTACCGAAATATTATCAGGCCCATAGTTCCTTTGTTTCTTACAAAAGGTTACATACATCTCATCCATTATGGTTTTGAACTCATCTGTTGTTTGAGGATACACCCTTTCACAATAATCAACTGCGGACTCTTCAGTAGGGACAACCCTCTCACCCTTATGTACTACTTTTGTCTTTGATTCTTTAATATTATCCATTGAGTTGTTGTTTTGGTTTATCGTGAATGTTTACTCTGAAGTATTTCTCTAATGCGGTCAATCTATCGTCTGCATCAACCAACATTCTCAACGCTTCCTCTGCGTTGTTGTAGAAGTCAGAAGTAGAGTGGTCACCAATACCAACTGATTTATCCATCAACAACTCCAAACTCAATAATGCTTTTGCTTTATCAGACTCTGCTGATAGTCTTAACATTTCCGTTACTTTACTCATTTCAATAACTTTTTAGCTTCTTTTTCTGTTAAACCATATTTCATTAAAATCTTAATTGTATCCTCTTTGGGTAACAATTCTAAGTAGTCAATGACTTCTCTTTGAGATACACCATACCACGATGATAAGTAACCCAAAAGCTCTTTGTTGTACTTACCCTCTTTCTTACCCTTCACATACTTATCAAAGCTTTTCTTCTTTGGTAAGAAGTCCAAATACAGATTATAAACATCTTTTGGTGATAGGATGCCAATGGTGTATTTCTGAAGAACATTGACAATTGGTAGTAAATCTAAATTCATACTTAAAAATCGATTTATCCTATAGACATCAAATGACTTTTTGTCCATATCGGACAATGATTTCCAAGGCACCTTCTTCTCTTTGATACCACTAAGATGTTCAAATATAGTTTTTGCTTTGGTTTTCTTTTCACTCATTAGGGTAACAGTTCCTTTGGTAAGAACCTTTCTGATACCTCACCACAATCTGCGCATCTGATTACAGGAATGGGTAACATTGACTTTTGTCCATTCGGTGATTTTACTGCAGGTACTTCTTTGAACATTGTAACCTCTTCAAAAAAGATACTCTCACAATTTTCACATTCTACAGTGTCCAACTTTGTTGGGTCGATATTCATTTGTGGTGCTTGTTGTTGTTGATTCATTCCAATCACCTTTCCTTTTTCTTTTGCCATCTTTTATCCTTTTATATCCATTAAAATTTGTAGCATCATTGCCATCACATTGATTTCTTTATCAACTACTGATGCGTCTTGGTACTGAGCCTCTGCGATTTTGAGGATGATATTACCTACCTTACCACTAGCATACTCATCTACATTATCATATAAGTATCTGTAGAATGGTGTAAAGTCTCTAACCTTAGAATCTGCAATAATCTGTCTGATGTTTCTAAATGAATCTTTGAGATTATCATTTGATTTCAATACACCCAAAACATCATCCATATAGTTTGCCTGAATGGTAGATGTTTTATCAATCTTTAGTTCACCACCAATGACTTGTCGTTGTGCTGCATTCAACACTCTACGAATGTCAGGGTATCCACTATTCACCAAAACTGCCAAATCCTCCATTTGGTAGTTGACCGCTTCACCATCCAAAATGTCCTTCAACCTCATAGCCACCTCTTTTTTGGATGGTGGTGTAATTCCAAAGGTTTGACATCTACTCTGAATAGGGTCGATGATTTTCTCTACATAGTTACAGGTCAAAATGAACCTTGTAGTTTTAGAGAATGTTTCCATTAGATTACGGAGTGCTGCTTGTGCATTTGGAGTCAGATAATCACTTTCATCCAAAATAATAACCTTCCACTTTCGGAATCCCATTGATGATGCAAACCCTCTGATTTTATCTCTGACCGTATCTACATTATTTTCATCAGATGCATTGATGTACATAACATCACAATCAATTTGATTAGTGATGATTTTAGCAAGAGTGGTTTTACCAGTACCTGCCTGCCCATACAATAACAAATGTGGTACATCTTCATTCTCAATGTATATTTTTACCTTCTCTAAGATATGTTCATTACCAACATACCCTTCCAATGTATCGGGTCTGTATTTTTCAACCCATAAACTGTGTTCGTTATTGTTCATTATCTTCCGACTTCTTTTAAATATGTTTCTTTCATCTTATCCCAACTCATACCAATAGCATCTAAGTAAAATAGATTCTCTGGCTTCAACCTTCCCTCTGAATGTAGCTTGGTGTACCTTTTGATAGCTTTCTTCTTCCACCACTTACTGATATAATCTACACCCTCTTCGAACTTTTGTTTCATCCTTAGTTCGTCTTCAGATATTTCTGACCGAAGAAACTCAGCACCATTCTCATACATCATAGCAAGATATACACCTCTCTTAAACCCATGATGATATTCAGATTGTTTGATACCAGACTCTTTGAAAATCATACTGAGGATTCTTTGTTTTACGCCTGAGACAGGCCCCTCAATACCTTCCTTCTGAGTTGTTTGTCGTTCATACTCTTCAGGCTGATTCTCTTTAATCCAATCGTGCCACAGTTCATATATTGAATCATCTGGTTTGATTGATATCTTACCTGCTGATTCGCCCAATGTTTTGAAATGTGGTATTCCATTGTATTGTGAATGTATACCATATAATGATGTAGTACCAACTGCTACAAGAGTTTGTCCATACTTCCGTTTCCAAAACTCTCTTACTTCTGGCACCGTAGTCATCATAGCAACCAATTTACCACCTAAGAAATTATAACCCAATGGTTGGGTACATACGATCGTAGATGCTATTGTTGTATGATTGAGTTTTCCATCTTTGAACTTATTGTCTTTACTCCACCCAATGTAGTTATCTCTAACTGCCATTGATGTTACATCAGACGCAAGTGATATCTGACCTAAGAGTTTACCACTAACCCTGTCCTTAACATTAATCTTAACATTACGACCAGGATTAGCAGTAAAAGACATTGTATGAATCATTTTTCGGATGTGAGTCCACTTTGTGG
>Ga0208767_1000351_pt1 | contig 36120 bp, 48 predicted proteins | sample VirMetDEL_Mar_21_FD_184514 | JGI IMG/M metagenome (GOLD analysis project Ga0208767, IMG submission 184514) | Aqueous microbial communities from the Delaware River and Bay under freshwater to marine salinity gradient to study organic matter... | ecosystem: Environmental > Aquatic > Marine >... | reverse complement strand
ATGCATTCTTGAGTAGAAGCTCTAGCGTTTTGTTCAGCGTCTTGATGTCAGGCAAGGCCGTAATCACGGGGCCACGCCCATAGATTTCGCCAGCGACCTTCATATAACGCGCAACGATCCAAGGACTAGACTTCATCTCACGCTCAACCAGCTTGACCTTGCCAGACGGCCAGATGACGCAATAGTGATAATCACCACGATCCTGATTGTAGATTGTCGCCTCAAGAAGTTCGACCTCTTCAGTCGGCTTCTCATCGATCATACGCTGCAATCGATCAGGTATGTACGCTCCAACCCAATGCTGTGCAATTGCCTCTGCCTTAATCCGCATGCGGCGATAAACATTGTCGACTTTTCCGTGCGCGCCCTCTTCGATAGAAACGAGGTATTGCGGGACTGCGGTGAAGCGGATCGGCGTAACATCGTCGCCCGGTTGAATTAGCATGACGGCGGTGCCGACTGCCAAATCCATCAGGAATTCGCCCATAGCCAAGTCAAAGTTGGTCTGGCGCAGGAGCGAAAACATCTTGTCGTTGTAAACGTCCAACGCGGCTTGCGCCTCAAGCTGACGATTATCGGGGATTTCGGGTCCGGGCTCTAGGCGGCACCAGCGCCCGTATGGCGGGAACAGCCCGCTCTGAATCCGATTGGCGAAACGCTGTGTCGCGTTGATGGCTGTGGAATCGAAGACGCGGACCATCTTGTTCTGGCCGGGAGAACCGCCACCCTCATAATAGCCGTCATACAAGTTGCGCTGCGGAAGCGCGAACTCGTAACAGTCCTCGTAAATCTGACGCCAATTATCTTTCCGGCGCTGCGCCAGTTCGTGACGCTTGATGATTTCTTCGACGCTTTTCATGGATCAGTCTTTCTTGTTTCGCGCACTAATCGCGCGCGCCTTCGCCTTGGCGTCGGATTTTGAAGAAGCGCCCCACGCGCGCAGTGACAGGAGAAGGCGCGTGGGGCGTCCTTTCGAGTCGCGTTCCGGGCCGGGCATGGAACCCATCCGCGCCAAGAAAGAGGCTCGTCGCGGGTTGTCGCCTTTCTTCACTGGCGCTTTCAGGTTCATACCCTGCGCGCGAGCGGAAGCACGGCCCTTTGCGTTTAAACCACCAGAGGGATTCTTACCTTCTTTGCGGGTCCAGGCGGCGGTCACTTTTTGTCCCGGCTCAAAATAGATCTTTGCTTGTACTGTTTAAGCACTTGCTGCGCCTGCTCTGCGCTTGTGGGCGTCATCTCTTTGTGAAGCTCCACATCATAAGCACGAAGCTCTTCATGCGTTTCGCGCGTTGGCCATCGAACGCCGCTCTTTAAAGCTCGCTCTGTTGCGTCTCTCTCGCTCAAAATCTTGCCATCCCAAACCGATGGAATCAATGTCGGCACGCCATTGATATCGACCTGCATGGTATAGACCGTAGAAATGCTGCCGTCTTGGTTTTTGACCGTTTTGCCCTCAGCAATATTGCGATAGTGATGCTCCAAGATGGGGTCCATCACTTTTTGCTCCGGTTCTCGATGCGCGGCCCTCATATTATCAATCAAATTTGGATATGGACGACCAGCCTTCTTCGCGGCACGCATCGCAGAACGCTTCTGTGCAGAACTCAAAGATTTTGGCTTTCCCAAGTCCTTTGGCCTTTTCTTGTCCCACACCTGCTTCATTACCCGCCCTTTTTCTTCATCATCTTCGTCTTCATGCTGACCTCAGAAATACGGCCACCATATTGCTTTGCATATTCCTTTGCGGCAGACATGCCAGCCTTGCTATATGCAAAATGGCGGGTTTTCCCGTCTTTTGTGACAACCTTCGGCATTATCCGGCACCCAATGTTGTTTGCGTCTCCTCTTGCTGACCGCCACCGCCCAAAAGCGAACGGGCCGAAATGCGACGCGCGCGTGATGCAGCCGCGCGACGACGCTGATCCTCAGTGCTTTGGACAGGCTGCGGCTCTGGCTCTGGAGCGGGTGGTGGTGGCGGCGGCGGAGGTGGTGCGCTAGGCCGCGAGATTACGCCACTCATTAGCCAGCCCCGAGGGTACACTGGATACCCTCACGAGCGTCCTCACGCTCGCTCGACAGAAGAAGGCGTTGACCGCCAATCTGGCGCGCACGGCGCTGCGCCGAAAGCTGCGCCTGTTTCTGACGCTCCTCCTCCTCTAGCCTTTGCTCTTGCCGCTTTTGTGCGGCAGAAATCTCCGGGTCCGGAGGAGGTGGAGCCGGTGTGCTAATGCCGCCGCCAAATAATCCACCCATCAATAATACCTCGCGAGCATGTAGTGATTTGAACCGTCAGGCCCGTAGCCCCTCAACAGCCCCTCGTGTTCAAATTTTAATGCTTTGGCCCATCGAAGTGCAAGTAAGTTGCTACCATCGACAACTATCTGCAATCTATGTAATTGCATATCAGTAGCAATGTTATCGAAGTATCGTAGCGCACCCCTTGTGAGCGATATAGGATTTCTCTCAACAATATAGCTTGTAAGTATCCAAGCCTCTGCAACGCCCTTCCATATTGGGACAGCGCCAAAGCAACACGCCACATCACCATCATACAGCGCCGTTGCAGACGTTTCACAAGACGCATAAGTCCGAAGCATGTCCTCGTAATTAGGAAACCACTCAAAATATTTGCGCTCAAATTCACGCAAATTCATCAAGTGGACATGCGCCCAGTGAAACTTAATAAGTGATACAGAACTGTTGCTAGATATCTTCATTTGCGCTATAAATGAGATGCCTTCCTTTCGTGTACACTACCTCCGAGGCCGTTCCCTGTTGCGGCCTCGGAGTTTTTTTATGCAAACACGTTGAAATCTGTGCTGGCGACCGCCTGCTTGTATAACGGCATTCCATTGGGGTTTCGGGTCAATGCACGATGCTCGCCGCCGCCCAACATTAGATATCCATAAGCGTCACCGACATGCGAATGCTCGTTCTTGTTTGGTGCGTCCTTAAATCTTTCGTGGCCAGCACCAACCGCGACACGCTTGAAGTGGTAACCGCCACTCAACGACTTGCGAGTGCGAACGCAATCTTTCGACACAAGCAAACCCGGACGCCCGTCAATCAACCTGTTCATAGGCATGGCACCCGCCTCACGCCGCACCTTAAAATCATTCGATGCAGTCGGTTGGGCGCGAAGGCCAAGCGTCCGCAAATGGTCAAACGCCGTGACCTCGAAAATCTCATCGCGCTTGCCACCAGCCGGATCACCCCAGATCATCACATCGCTCTTGGGAAACTTGGTCTGGATATCCGCCATCAGATGATGGGCGAACCGCTCCAGCCCCATATCAAAGGCGACAAGCTCATGCACGATATGCCATCTTCCATTTGACATCTTCTGTCCAAAGACAGCAGCGGGCGTCAATCCAAAATCAAGACCGATATGGACCGGCATACCCATCTCGATATCGACATCCGCCGCCATCAAGCTATCGGTATATTCGTGCCACACGGGCTTTCCATCTTGCACATAGACATACTGTGCGCCCGCATAACACTGAATCCAATCAAGCGTCTTACCGGCAAGCTGTTGCTCGTAATAGCCGATTGGAAGGTTGTTCAGGTTTTCAGCCTTGCCGTTTAATAACCAATACCTGTCGCCGCCAAATATAGCTCCTTCATGTTCTTTGGTTCCTTCAACAACGCCACCCGGTTGCTTGTAGAACTTCCACGGATACTTGCCGCGTATCGGGTTCTTTTCAGCAAGATTGGGCCACCAATGATCCGAGTCCATCGGGTTCGTCGACATCCAAACACCGCGCCACGGACATCCGCCATTCCTCTTTGTCGGATACCTACCCACACGTGATGTTAGTCCATCGACCACAGCCTTGGGTAGTTCGCGCGCCTCATCGATAAATCCGCCGGTCAGTTCCAAACTCAGAAGTTTTCTGACATCGCGCGGCTGATCCAGCGCCAGAAATATGACCTCGCAATCAAGTCCAGGTGCGCCATCTCTCTGAGGCAGCTTTATGTGATGAGTGATAGGAGGCGACCAGCGCATCTCGCCCCACGTATTTTCCGGAAATATTTCCTGCCACGTCTTGATCGTCGTCGTCCGTAGCTCCGGGTAGCTGTTTCTTATTACGGCAAATCTGGAATATCTGATGCCATCCTCCGGTGACGGCGGCTGCTTGACAGCACGCAGCATGACCTCGGCTAAGCAGGCATAAGTTTTGCCAGAACCAACCGGCCCCATCAGCCCACGAACAAAGGCGTCGTCGTTTAGAAAGTTCCATACGGTCGGGCTTTCGCTAAAATCCAGACTTAACCCAGTGAGCGCATCCGTGCCGCCGCCTCTGCGACGGCGCGGAGAACGATCACGCGCCCTTGGGGATCGAGCCATCTTTCACCACCATATCGATTGTAAACCATTCTTCTCCGCACGAACCGCACACAACCCTCTGCGTCAGATCATAGACTCTACCGCGAGAAGGCTGCCCGCAAAAGTCACACGGCACAAAATCTTTATAGAAGCGCACATATGTTGACGACATCTTGGTCACGCTCGTCATGCCGCCTCCCGCCTATCGCTTTCGCCCATCATTATCAGGATTGCATGTTTCAACAGTCCCGCACGTACACGCGGGTCATCAACCTGCGTCAACGCGATATGGCGAACGTATCGGGATTTCTCTTTGCGATAAGCGAGGCTTGCCTCCTCTGGCGTGTCGAAATAGCCGAGATTCCTCGTTTTTCCGTTCATCGTCATTTGAGCGCAATACTTTTTATCTTTCTTATTATAAACACCAATTGGATATTTTCCACGACGGGCCGCAGAATTAGTTAAAAGATTGTTTATCCGACCATCAACAAAGGCACAGGTTTCCGGTGAATAATGTTTGTTGCCCGGCACTATTATGTCCTTGTCCAAATGCTTGTCGCGCCAATCCTGCGCCATCATCCAAGAGCGGAAGTTCATAAAATATTTCCACTCGTCACAAACGCTGGTACCAATGTATGTAGGATATTGGGCGTGAAGTTTAGTATCAAAAACTCGCTTAAGCATCGTACCCCACGCCGAATAGTACGGACACAAACTACTACGATTATTCGGTAATTTGGTGTAAACAGCATAATCAGCATCGTTGACGCCCCAACCATGCACCAGTTTATTTCTCTTCCGCAACTTCGTCATCATCATCTTCCTTTACTGCATAAGTTGTCGTTTTCGGACCCGTGACGTTGATTCCAATCATGCTGGGACGTGACTCATCCGAATTCGGCTCAAGAAGTCCTCTGTGTTTTGCCAGCAACCGTAACGCTGACAGCTTGTCGTGCATCTCAACCTCGATGCTGTTGCCATGCTCATGCGGCGTAATCTTCACCTTCTTAATCGAGCGCCGCGCTCGCGGTGACAACTGATCCGATGGGCGCACCTGAACTCGGCCCATCTCATCCCACGACAGGACATCCGTCACTTCGCCCGACGCTATCGCCTCAAGCTCGTTAATCACTGCCTGCTTGCGTTCGTTGTCGTCAGACGCAAGCGCAGCACGCGCGGCCCTAGTCGTTATCTTCTTGTTCATCCAGCTCTCCCAACATCTCAATCGCCAAAGCGGCATAGCCGATGATGTCAATCCAGCTATCAAGATGATCTGGTGACTCAACAAGTCTAGCCTGCTTCGCCGAAATAAAATGCTGCGCCACGTCCAAGACCGAAACCGGACGGCTCTGAAGAACAGACCACATCACAGCGATCCGCTCAAAATTCAAAAACGCATCACCGTAATTTTCGCCGCGATTGCTCAGGATACCCTTCACATGATCCAGCGCCTCATTCCGATCCATCAATTTCTCCCCATCCGCCGCACGTTTCGCATTCGACGTCCTGAACTCTATAACCCTGCCACGGTCCATTCTGTGTTACTCCTCCAACCGCATACTCAACTTCAATCCTACCGTCTCCAAAACAATCAGGGCAAATCATGCTCGATCTCCCAGCCATACCTGTCCTTTGTCAATCACCACATATCCTTTCTTCTGCAACGCATCGCGGGCGTCACGCCTCGCACCCGACGTCGAATCCGGTGCCTTCGCCTTGTGCGCGTCATGCCATTGCTGCACACGCACCTCTTTCTCATTCATGTCAATTATCAAATTCTGCAAAGCCTGCAACGCAAGGGCCTGTGCGACAGTCAATCTCTCCGCACCAGCCTCGCTCGCACGATCCAAAACTATTGTCGAATCGCCAATCAAGGCAACAGACACCATTTCCAAATGGATGTCGGCGACCGCCTCCGCATCCTTCTGCTTCTCAGTGCGGATAGACACCACCCCGCTATCCTGCTTCACCCGAATCGACGCATCGACGCCACCCAGAAGAGCAGTGCTGCCGCGCAGGCCACGAGCGACATCCTTTCCGCTGTGGTGTATAGCCATCAAGGCACAATTCGTGTGGCGTTTGATCGCATCGCAGGCATCTATGAACAGCCCCATGTCCGTGGCGCTATTCTCGTCACCGCCCAACAAGGCACGCGCGACAGTATCCACCACCACCATTGAGAAACGCGCACCCAGCTTCTCAATAGTCTTGAGCAACTTCTCAATGTCCTCCTGCTCGCGAAACCGCACAGCCACAGGAACGACAAAAAACGGTGCGCCACGCCCGGAAAGACCATGCGCGGCCTCCCACCCCTTGATGCGCTTACCAAGCCCACCGACGCCCTCACCAGCGATATAAAGCACAGCACCCCGCTGTACAGGGAAGTCCTGCCACGCTACGCCATGCACGATGCTCAACGCGATATCCAAGGCCACAAAGCTCTTGCCCGCACCCGGCTCGCCATAAAGCACGCTGAACCCGTGGCGGGTCAGCAATCCCTCGACCACCCAATCGACCGGAGGCATGCGGCGCAAGTGATCCAAATCATAGATCGGGAACGTATCATCAACCTCCTCCGGATCGTCCACAATCTCCAACTCACCTTCCGGCTGATACGGCTTCGCATTTCGCACAAGCTCGCGCAACTCCGCAACATCATGCTCCAGCAACCAGTCGGCGATATCACCCTTCGGCGGTAGACCAGGCAAATCGACCCAGCGCATTTCATCCGCGACATCCGCAAGACTGCCCGCCACAAGCCTCATGTGATCGACACCCGGCTGATCGTTGTCAGGCAGCAACACCACCTTTCGGCCACGAAACCACTTGTTCAGCGGATCACGCCACTTCTTCGCGCCGCCATGATTGCACGTCGCGACGAAGCCATGCGCCCTCAACGCCTCAACGCACTTCTCACCCTCAACAATGAACACAACCGCGTCAGGACTCGCCAGAAGTTCCGGCAGGCGATAAGGCAGCGGCTGGACGCCATCCATCTTATACACCCACTCATCGCCCTCCGGGCGGCGCTGAATGAACCTGCGAGGCTCATAGCGCAACACCTGATAGCATAACTCACCATTTTCATCGTAATAATGAAATACCTTCGACAGAAACTCCCTCGGTCGAAGGTCGCGCTCCATATTGCGACTGATCCCAAACTTGCGCTCTAGCAATTGTGGCAAACTTGCCAACTGTGCGCCCTCGTTTAAACGCACAAGATCAACAACGCCGCCGCCCAAATCCTCCTCGAAATCGTAGAAAGTGCCTTTCTTCAGGTTGACCTCTTTCGATCCCTTGTTCCCCCAGCGCAGCAGATGACCACGCCGAGACTTCGGTTCGCCCCAATAATGAAGCGCGACCTGTTCCATGTACCCTGATATCGTCATGCCCTATTTCCTAAAAATGGGGGAGGCGCTGCAACACCTCCCCCGTCGTCCCTCAGACTAAAACAACGCCTCGTCACTCGACACGGGCGCTGGTGCGGATGGCTCCGCATTACCCGACATCCCGGCGGGACGCGCCACAATGTCAGATATCTCAAACTGGGGTGCCTTAAAGCGCAACTCACCTTGCGGTGTGTTCACCTTCACCGTCTCGGTTCCGGTAGCCTCCACCTTCACGACGTGATCGCCCTCGCGCTTGTCGCTCGACATATAGTCGTCATGCAGGGCGTCCACGACACGCAGAAGCGTCTTGCTGCTGCCCGAAAACTCCCTAAGCCCTAACTCCTCCGACCAGATACGAAGCCGGAAAGCCTGCTTGTGATCCGGAGTCGGCTTGTCCGGTAGCGGTTGCCCGATCTTGACCATCGCGAAATCAGGCGCACCATTGGCAAAACTCAGCCAGCCCACCTCGATATTCGCAAAGTCCATATGCAGCGTTAAGGGTAGCGCCAGTTCCGTCTCGGTCTTGTCCCAAGAACCGTCCGCCACCTGATGACGGTCAACGCGGATGAAGTCACCCGCCTTCGCGTCGTACTTAACAATCGGCAGGATATCCCCGCCGGTCTTCACAGTCACATTTGAAAAGCCCAACGACATTTTCATTAGTCTCCTTCATTATGCCTCCGCACTGTGCGGAAGGCTTCTATCGGGTATAAAGCGACCGGCTCAACGTCCTGACCGTCATTACGGTCTGCCCTGCCGCCCCAACCCAATTCATATAGCGCATCACACTCTTTCCTGCACCAACAGCGAAAAACAGTGGGCTGAATCCTTGCGTTGCGCCATCAGATAATAACCGGCACGCACCTCATTGCGGACGCGACGCAACATTTTCTCGGACTCGCTGTAAACATGCGCGTACAAAAGGTCCGTCTCATTTGTGCGCTTCGCTGTGTCCAGAGCCTCTTTCGTCGGGCGCAGGTCAAACAGCCTCAAATCCTTCAGGTTTTCCGTGACGATCCAACGGTGCTTCGTCTTCGGGCCACGTTCGGCGATTTTTATCCACATTCTGTGCGTTCCTGAAAAGTTGCGAAAATTTTGTGGGATACCCCCATAGACAGAGCGCGGGGCGGGGGGGGGCAAGGGGTCGCCCTCGCGGGCCGCGTCGGGCCGCCCGGCACCCCGCTCAAACGACCGCACCCGTGCAAACGTCCATTTGCCTGTGGCGCATCGTCGCCGCCACGTCGGACAGCGCCGGAATGCCCGCTCTTTTCGACAGCCAGTCCCTGCAGGTCGCCTCGGTCGCCACCGTCACCGCCTCGACCGTCGCGCCATCCGCCGCCAATTTGCGGGCGTGCCGCACTTCGTTGTCGAATGATCGCGTTTGCCCGGTGACCCGCGTCACGGCGCGCAGGTAGGCGTGCGCGAGAGAGTGAGAGAGAGACACCAATTCGTCATCGTCCCCAGACCCCTTGTCATTTATATGCGAGGCAGGCACTTCATCGACGGGGGCGAGGACCATAGAAGATTGGACCTCCTCCCACGACGGGAGCGGCGCGTCCTCGCGATACATCACTTGATAACGCGCAATCTTTCCGAACTTTGCGAATTCCATTTGATAATCTTTTGGTTCAAGGCGGCGGACATATCCCGCCCTCCCAAGGCGTGCAATCGTGCGCGACACCGTTGCTTGATCGACACCCGCAATCGCCGCCAACGTCTTTCCGCCCGGCCAGCAAACGCCGTGAGAATTGGTATATATGCACATCGCCGCCAGAATGCGGAATTCGTTCTCGCTCAATTTTCGATCCAGCAACGCCCTAACGGGCAAAACAGACCATTGCCGCTTGATTTCCGGCATCTCGTCAGAAAGGGATTTCGTCATCCGGCACCTCCCCCTTGTCCGCAATCGCCGCAATGGTCGCACCGGGAAACGCCTCCTTCACAGCTTGCACAAGTTCGCCGTCCTCGAACAAGGCGACAATCGCCGCGACCTCTCGCGCGCAATAGACAATGGCGTCGGGGCGCTCGTCGCGCACCCGCCGGGCTTCCGCTGGCGAGGGCGCGATACAGAAAGCCCGCCCATCGGGCGTCTCGGTGGCGTAGTGCTGGCCCGTTAAAGGCTTGTGGCCCATTGCCTCCGCCTCCGCCGCAAGCGCCTGATGTGCCCGCAACGCACCTCCCGCTTGTGTCTCAACGGCATCGACGTCATCCGCAAGTATCGCCGCGTCTAGGCGATCCATTTGGTTCTCGAAGCGCTCACGCAACCCCGGAGACACCAACTCGGGCAATCGCTCAAAGCCCCACTCCCGCTCTATTTCCGCCACGCCCTTATCATATTCGATCAAGGCGCTTTGGATTTTCCGATATACCCTATCATTCGCCCCGAATACCCTATTGATGCCCCTGTCGGGTTTTTGCCTTTTTCGCCTCATTCTAAGACCTCCGAATTCTGCCCGTGTGGTTGTTCCCCCCTAAAGGGGGGGGAACACACACACCTATGCGGTTGCTGCATGTGACTGTTTTCTATCAACCGCACGAGCCTATTGTAAGTCGTTGATTCCATTACATATCCCATTTCCGCGCCAATCACACACGCCATCACACGCCGTCACACGGCACTTTTCCGAAAAATGCCTCAATCACACGCTTTTCCGCCCATTTCGCCCGCCAAAAGCTCCCGCGTGATATAGCAAAAGTCCTCGAAACTTACGTCGGCGCACCGCTTCCATGGGCAAGCGCCGTCGCCACCGCTCATTATAATAAACGCCACGAGCGGCACCCGCACCGTGATCGGGCGGCGGTCGCCCTTATATATGAGGGCCGGAAGCTGCCGCATCGCTTGCGCCGCCTCGCAGGCTTGCCGATACCACGCTTCCACCATGCCGGGTCGCGCTTCGGCGTATCGCTTGCACTCGACCGACCACGGCCACGCACATTCTTCGACCGGCACAAGGTCACACAACCCGCGCTCTTGATATTGCGTGAGATTGCGCCGCAAGCGCACGCCGGTTTCCGCTTCAATCATCCCCGCCACCTCGCGCTCGAAGGCCGCGCCCTTCGCCCTTCCGCCGCCCCGCTTCACTGCGCGCCACGAATAAGGCGGTCGACGGATGACGCCCGCGCCTCAATCAATTTATCCAATGCGTCGCTCAATAGATCATCCGCAAGAGCGCTCATACTTCTATGCGCCGACAGCCTCACCGCGTCCCTCAATTTATCATGCGTCTCGCCCCGCAGCCGCAGCATGACGCCACGAACCCCTTGATCTTCCGCCATTTTCGGCCCCCTGAAGAAAAGTTGATAAAAAGCTTGCAATCATTATATCCAATCGATATCTTATTGATAGTTGATAAACACGAAAGGAAACAAACAATGACTAAGCAAACCAAATGTATCACCGCCGACATTCATCGCGCCGTTGCCGACAAGGTAATCAAAGCAATGGAGGCGCACGGCTCCGACTGGACGAAAAGTTGGGCTGTTCCGCAAGGCGACGGGCCGCTATCGATGTCGACCGGCAAACATTATCAGGGCATCAACTGGCTCATACTCGGCATGGCTCGCGCCGCCGCCGGATACACGTCAGGCCACTGGGCGACCTACAAGCAATGGCAGGCGATGGGCGCACAAGTCCGCAAGGGCGAGCGCGGCGAGATGGTGATCTTATACAAGCCGATCATAGTGAAGGACAAGGAAACCGGCGAAGACAAAAGTGTCAAATTGCTTCGGACGTTTAAGGTGTTCAATGCCGATCAGGTCGACGGATACGAGGCGCAACCGTCCGCTTCCAAGTTCGTCGACATGCCGGACACGGTCGCCGACCAATTCGCGGCGGGCGCGGGCGCTATTGTAACGAGCGCCGACCCTTCCGGCGCATTCTACGTCCCAAGCCGCGACTTCATAAACATGCCGAAACAGTCTCAATTCACTAGCCCGGAAGCGTACAGCGCAATTTTGCTTCACGAGCTAACACATTGGACCGGGCACGAGAGCCGCCTAGACCGCAATCTTAAGACCGGCCACGGAACGAAAGATTACGCCGCCGAGGAACTGGTCGCCGAACTAGGCGCGGCTATGCTTTGCGGGTCGCTTGGTATATCGCCAGAGCCGCGAGCCGATCACGCCAAGTACCTCAACAATTGGATTGAGCGCCTTAAGAATGAGCCGAAGGCGATATTCACGGCGGCGGCGAAGGCCCAGCAAGCTGCCGACTATTGCTACGAAGTACAGCAAGCCGAAGTCAAAGAAGCCGCTTAGTCCGACTGAAGAGACCGGGCGGGAACCGGTCGAAACGCCCGCAAGGGCGTCTCGGAAACCCACGAAAGGAAACAAACAATGACCAATGAAGCAAAATGTATCACCGCCGACATTTATTGCGCCATTACCGACAAGTTAATCGAAAGCGAATTGTTGGGTGTCAAAGCTTACACGTCTCGCGATGCAGCCCGCACGGCAATCGAACCACTGCTAATCGCTAATAAAGTGACGTTTAAAGCTTACGGCCCGCACTCTGACGCAAGGTTCGATCCCGAAAGCAGCGCACCGGCCATATGGCGCCGCAAGATGCTAAGGAGCATCATTCCAAATAACAAGCGGGTGATTGCGATACTTGACAAAAACAGAGGATTGATGGTCGACCAAGAGCTCGAAACCCTTGAATTGTTTCGACAACACACCGACGACCTAATCGCACGCCACCTAGCTGACGCCGATGCTGGCCAGCGGTTTCCGGAGGCCATGAATCGGATGATGGAAGGGTGATGTACACGATCAAAATGATAGTCGAGGGCGTCGCATTCGCGGCGACCCTTGGCCTAATTATCGTAATTTTCACCGCTATAGGAGCCTGAAAATGAACTTGACTATCGGAACTGTAATCGAATTTAGCGAAGCCGTTTTCGGCGGTTCGTACCGCCGCCCGACGCATCTCGGCACCCGCACAATTGCCGGGACTATTGTGAAAGAAAGTTACGGCGAGAGGCGCGGACAACACACCTTCACAATTGAGGTGACGAGCGCCACCGGATACGCCGCCGACGATGTGTTGCAGCGGGGTAAAATCTACCGCAAAGGACGCAACGTCTATCGCGACTGTCGCGTGATTTCGACGCCCGAAAATCAAGCGGAACTGGCCGCAGAAAAGGCCGAGCGCGCGGCGGAGGCCAAGGGCCGCAAATATTTAAATTGGATTTCGGATGCCGAGGATGACCCATGGGTTTTCGCGGAGAAACTGGACCGCATTCCCGACGCTTGGCTAAATGCCAATCCTGATGCGGCGCGGCGTGTAGAATTCATTTTAGGGGGCGCGTGAAGTGCAATACATCGCCTATCTGCGCGTCTCGACAGACAAGCAAGGTCGCTCGGGGCTTGGCCTTGCGGCTCAACGCAAGGCGCTCGAACCCTATGACGTGATCGCCGAGTATGAGGAGGTCGAGAGCGGGCGCAACAACGCCCGCCCTCAACTGGCGCTTGCCCTTGCCGACGCCAAGCGGCGCGGGTGCGGGCTTATCATCGCCAAGCTGGACCGCCTCGCCCGCAATGTTCACTTTGTGTCCGGCTTGCTGGAAAGCGGCGTCCCCATTATCTGTGCCGACATGCCGGAGGCCGACCGAACTATGCTTCATATGATGGCGGTGTTCGCCGAGTGGGAGGCCCGTCGGATTGGCGACCGGACGCGCGAAGCCCTCGCCGCTGCGAAGGCGCGGGGCGTCAAATTGGGCTCGCCCCGCCCGGAGGAAGGCGGACGCAAGACTGGCGCGGCCCGCCGTGCGCGTACGGATGCGGCGGCTGTACGCGCGTGGCCCGTCATCCAACGCCTCGCAGACAGGGGCGCAAGTTCCAGAGAGATTGCGGACACCTTGAACGAAAGCGGCATCCCGTCCGCGAACGGCGGGCGATGGCATTCGTCCACCGTTTGCCGCCTTATGAAACGAAAGGAGAACATAGCAGCATGAAAAAATGGAAACCAAAAGCGGAGGAGGACTACGCCGAAAGCTCTCGGCGCGGGCAGCTTAAATCTCAGGAAAAGCGATTGAGCGAATTCCGTATTGCAAAAACACCGCCGCCCCCGCTTAATTTTAAGTTTAAACGTGTGGAGGAGGGCGAACCATGAGGCATGTGATTATTTTCACGCTGCTAATGACGTTCACGCTGGCGATAATCATTGTTGATTTCGGTCGGCGCATCATTGAGTGTCGAGAGGTGAACGACGCCTTGTCCTCACGTCTCGCGGACCTCAACCAGAAGTATTATTTTTTCCCGAAAGAACCCGGAGTTAAGTAAATGGTAGGCAAACTAACACCTGATGACATCGTGAGCGCGAGCCTCGTTCCGGCGCTCATGGGCATGAGTCCATATATGTCGCGGAACGAACTATTGTCGCGGTGCATGGCCGCGCGTGATGGCACATTGGAGGACGATTTCAAGGGCAATGAGGCGACACACTGGGGCAACACGCTTGAGCCGGTCATTCTGGAGGAGGCCGCCGCGCGGTTAAATCTGACCGGGTTAAGCGTTGATTTTCCAGAGCCGTTCTACCATGCCGATCTGGCCCTCGCGTGTTCGCTCGACGGCGTGGCTCACACGCGCGGGCGCGTTGAGATCAAGACGGACAGGGGCGCAGGTATTTACGTCATCGGCGCTCCATCCGTCCAAATCGATGGCCCAGTCATCATAGAGAGCAAGCTGACCTCCGGGTTTCCGGAGGAGAGACCACCGGCTTCTCGTGGCCCATTGCAGTTACAGGCACAGATGATGTGTACTGGACATAAGTGCGGCGTCATCGCGACCCTCTACAGGGGCATAGAGTTGCGGCTGTTTGTCTACGGTCAGGATGTCCAGACTCAGGACCGCATCCGTCACGCGGTAGAGGATTTCGAGCGCAGGCGCGAGGGGCCGGATTTTTATCCGGCAATATCGAGTGCGGACGCAAATGTCGCATACTCCACAGTGGACGACGACGCACCCGCACTTGACCTCAACGCCGATGTAAATGTGGCCGTCGCTCTGTCCGATCTCGTGGCTGCGAAGCGCGCGAAAGAAGCGGCGGAGGCCGAGATCGACATCTGCGAGGCGACCATTAAAGAATACATGGGCGCGCACAACCGTGCGACTGGCACGGTCGGGAATCATACTTACAGCGTGGCGTGGCCTATGCGACACTACAAGGCGGCGCCCGAGAAGTACGTGCCCGCGAAGCCTGAGAGGTCCATCAGGCAAAGCAGTCTGACGGTGAAGGAGGCTTAGATGACAAGTTCGCAGAAAAAATATCTCAATGCGTTTGCTCGATACGTGTTGGAGGAGGGCGAAGCTCCAACAATGCGAGAGCTTTCCGGTATCGTTGGAGCTTCGCCACAGGCATGTCACAAGATGATGCTTGTCCTAATGGAACGCGGTGCTGTCAAGCGGGGCGCATACGGGGGCAAGAGGAACTTCTCCCTACCATCCGATTCTGAGACGGGACAAAAGCCCAATGGATAACGGGATCGAACAAATTATCGCCGTTGCCGATTGGAAGTGCGTTGTCTGCGACACGCCCAAAAGCATCGGTTGCGGCTGCTGGTCAGACTGTCCGTGCGGGTGGAAGTTTAGGGCCGCCGGAGAGTGCCAAAATCCTGCACATGGCGGCCTCGGTGACGAGATTCCCGAGGATGTTTTTTACACGCGCGGTCATTAGGAGAGATTGGGGCGTGTCTGAGCAATCGCACGGAGATGTTCCTCGCCGGATCGCATCGCGGATGCCCCGGCCCCCACTGCCAGCAAAACGAGCGGAGACGGACATGAACAGACTAGTAATCATTAAGGAGGCTCACTGAAATGACAAACAAGGAAGCCGCCGACCTTCTCGGGTGTAGCGTATCGACCGCTCGCCGTTGGAGCTGCGCTTGGTGCGGCCAAGATTATCTCAGTATCGCGCACCGGCGCTGCGGCACTATCTACGGGCCGGAGAAATGCAACACCGATGAACTTGTGCGGAAGTTCAAAGACCGCCGCCAGCCGTCGGAATAGGGAGCAGAGAAGAATGGCTAACAGGAAATCTGAGACGGGAGAGAACGATGAGTGACTTTCTCAAAGGTCTTGTCGATTGGGAAGCAGGCGTCAGCGACAGAGACAAGCGGGCCTATATGGTCCGACTTGAATTCAATGATGCGGAGACGGTTAAGAGGTGGGCCTTGCGGCTTTTGGCGTTGCCCGAGAAACCTTCGCCGACGGCTGATTCTGAGACACCGAAGGATGACGTCGAACCTTAACGGGCTGCCCTTTTTCTTTTCCACGTCAGGAAGTCAGCGCCCTCCTCCAGATCGGCGAACGCGCTGATCCTCCTGACGGCGTTCTCCTCCACGGGGTCAATCACGAATAGGATGGTGGCACCATGCTCGTCGCGGTGGAAGTTATGCCGTGTTGCGTATTCATCGATCCATTTGTAACCACGAGCGCGACCCATCCAGACGACACGCCCATCCTCCATTTCCTCGTGAGTCAAAGCCCATGTGTGGTGGTGCCCGGCGACGTAGATGTCGGCGTCCTCGTCCCACAAAGCGGCTCGTTTTTGGCCGTGCAATCTGTTGTATATCGACGTTCCTTTGTGATTGTGTGCCGCGTCGATTTTAACCTCACCACCACCGGGGAACCGCAGCTTGAATTTAGCGCGCCAATCGACCATTGGTATCTGCGCTACGTTTTCGGATTTCAGAAAAGTCGAGAACTCTCCGTGCATGGTGTCGTGATTGCCGTGCAGCCAGACGACCCACGGAACACCGGCATCGCGCAGAAACCAACGTGCCAGCTTGCGTTCTGTGGGACGGCTTATGTCGTCCTCGGCGTATAGGTGAATCATCCGACCCCAGTTGTCGGCGGTATCTCCGATGTTAACGGCCATCATCCCCTCAGTCTGAGACATGATCTCGATGTCGCGCCGCAGCAGAGGTATGTTGCAGTGCGTTCCCAAGTGCGGATCGCCGACAACAGCCAAACCCACAGGACCAGAGATATTTATTTTAACCTCAAACCAAGTCTTGGCATCTTCGTTTGCCAGTTTCTTTTCAAATCTACGGGACAGGTGATCTAGCATATCCTCAATCGGGATATCGTCTTCAGGAAAAACCGGCAGATCAAAGTCTTTTGGATGTTCTTTTAACGACCAGTTGACCTCTCGGTAAGCTCGCTCTGAGGCGGCAAGCCTAGAGCAGGTGCTGCCTTGCGGTATCCCAAGTTCTTCGCAGGCAGCACGCAACGCGCCCCTTTTCCCCTGCACCGAAACTCCGGGTGGGGGATAGCCTTCAGACAACTTACGCTCAACAGTCTCAACAAACAGACGAGCTCTTTTTTTGTCGATTATGGGAGTACCCATACCTACTTAGCAGCCCTGATTTTTTCGCGGAGGTCACCATAATCTATGATCATGCGGCTGAGGGCTGAACACTCACCAACAGCAATATCCCGAGCGCAAGGCGGACGCATGAACTCCAGTTCAGCGGCAGCCTGGTTCATAATTGTCGGGCTATACTCTACCAGGGGCGGCGTGACTACCACCGCCTCGCCCTTCTTCGCCCCCCGATAATCCCAATAGGCCCCCACGGCCGAGGCCCCTGCCCCAACCACGCTAGTAGCGACCGTCACGCAGCCGGGCAGTAGTAGAAGGCAGGTCAGAAGCAGCCACCGCATCCATCCGCTGCCGCGCTTCTTCGACAGCCTTCGCTTGCGCACCCTTCTGGAGATTCCGCCCCATCCAGATGGCGCAGCCGACAATCGCGACTCCACCCGTGCATAAGGCAACAACAATCCAGACACTCACTCGCCGCCCTTCTCTTTCAGGAAGAAGCCGACGATGCCAGCAATGGCGGCAAGCGCGGTGCTGATCTGTTGCATCAGGCCGGGGTCTACATTGATGCCAACTAAAGCGAGTACGCCAGTCAGCGCGGCGTAGCTGGAAGGCTCTTTGAAACGTGAGATAATAGCGTGCACCTTAATAACTCCATATGGTTGGTCGATTTGGTTCGGTTAGTGTGTCGATGTGGATGAAGCGCGACGAATGCGCGCCTTTCTGGTTGACTCCAATCCCCTTGACGTTTGGGTGCGCTAGTGCAACGCGCAGTAACTCCAGCGCAGCTTCTCCAGAAACCAAAATATCCACAGCCTTGCCACTGTAGTGCGACCCCGGCTTTCCGCCTCTTTCGATCTTGCGCGCCTCGATGGGGTGAGCAGCACATCTGTAACCTGACGACACATTCATAACTCGTCCGTACGATGTACGTACATCCTGCAGAGTCTGGAGAAAGTCGTGGTCCATGCCCATCTGCGCACAGCCACAGCGACACTCAAACTCCTCGGGAATAAAATTTAAATTAGCCCAATCAATCATGTTTAAGTCCATCCACAGGCAAGTGCCTCCCGTTGTGCATTTTTTGTAGTGCGTCTACGTCGCGTCGGAGGGTCTCAGTTTGAACTTGCAAACGCTCCAAAGATCGATGCAGTCTTTCTCGCTTTTCAGGATCAAGCATCCCTGAAATCACGGAGAGGCGCTGGCTCACTAAATCAGTCGCCGTGTCATTTCTGTCGAGACGAGCATCCAAGGCGTTAATGCGCTTGCTCGCTTCCTTAATATCATCTTCAAGCTGCGAGACCTTGGACTTAACAACAGCAAACGACGTGACAATGGATGCCGTCATGCCGCCGACGGTAACTATCATCTCTGCGCTAAGCTCCATCAATTTCTTTTCTCGCTTTTTTGATACGGAGCCAGAGTAGATACCCGCCGCCGAGAGCGACAATCAGGTTGACCGACAGCACCAGAAGCGACAGCGTGTCCGCGAGCAAGTGCATGGTCATGCCCGCGCTGCCTCCGACCGCAGCGATAGACCCAATCGCGATGTCGGGATCGCGACTCATGCGCCGGGATCAGTCGGCGGCACTGCCGCCCAACCTGACGTGAGATCAATTGAACGCAACGCAGACACGCTTCCGGCTGCGTTGATCGCTGCCATCAACTCTGCCTCGCGGGCGTAAGCTGCTGCAACGTGCGCGAAGACTGCCGTCTTCACCGCGTCCATGTCGCTGTCAGCAAACTTAGCTGCGCCGACGCATGCGGTCGGGACGGTCGATCCGTCTGGTTGTTCGATGTCGCGCGTCACTGTGGCGCAGCATTTCCAGCTAACAGTGCCAGATGCCCGCGCGATAGCCGACTGACTGTCTCTGTCTGTGCTGTAGAACTTGCCCGCAACAATGACGCCGCCGGTCTCGACCGCAAATCGCGTTGTCGCGATCTCGGTGAGGGCCTCCGCTTTTGCTTGATCCAGCGGAATGTCAGCCGCGCTGTAAGTTATGCGATACTCCGTTCCATCAAGCTCGCGCCCAGCCTCGACTTCGCGCTGGTATTTGTCGAGCGCAGCGCGAACCGTCTCTACGCGGACGATGCCGTACTTGTTTTTAAGTAGGTTAGGATCGAGCGACTGCACGCCACCGGCGCTGATCTGCCCGCTTGCCATTCGGGCCGCGTTGCCGGTTTTTACGAGCGGAAGGTCGTAGCCGCTGTCGGATTTTGTTAGCTGTCCAAACATGGTTACCTCGCGTTAGGGAATGCAATGCCGCCGCCGATTGCGGATTCGGCTATGGCTAGAAAGACGTAATTTCCACCGGAAGCGTTGTAGGTTGCGCCGGAGGTTCTTATTTTGACGCCGGTAGAAGTCATATCGAGCGATAGAGGGCCGCTCACCGCAGTACTGTTTGCAAAAACATACTCGCCAGCGTTCGAGCCGTTTGGCAGGTATCCCAAAAGCCAATCATTCGCCACATCTGTTCGCTTCAGTAAAAATACTTTTGGGTTAAAATTGAGAGGGACGAACGATCCATCGAAATTACCGTTCCCGGTATAAGACCCGACCTTGCAAAGCCCCGGCACTGACCGGAAGGCCATGACGAAATACGTCGCATTGGCGGCGTTTACATTAGTATCGTTACCAAGAGTAATAACCGATGCGCCGGGATGCGTGGCGTTGAGATAATTAACCGCCCCAGGAGACCCCTTAGAAATTGTCAAATCTAACATAAGGTAGTCAGAGTTGCCCGCTCCGAGAGAACGGACGTACACCATATGATTCGATGTCGCGCTTCGGCGGAAGAATACCAACATATCCGGCTCGCCCGGCAAACTGTGCCCTATTGTATCACCAGCAGCCGGGGTGGCGGACGCAGTATATTTGATAAACGACCAAGCGCCTGACGGGCTGACGCTGACTGTTGACTGAATAGAGCCGTCATTATTTACAACACCCGCACCATTGCCATCGAACAGTAAATCTAAGAAGTTTTCACCACTGTCGTTATATCCTCCCGCACCTGTTCCAAGCGTGTAACTGTTCGTTCCAAACGCAGTAACACCGTTCGCATCAGTGCTTTCGGCGTTTGTGCTATCGGTATTTAATTCTTTGGTAGCTCCACGCACTTGATCTACAAGTTTGTGTTCATCGAGTTGGTCGCGGTTCTTGATCCATGCCAGCACCGGATCAAAGTCATCGACCGTACTTGCATCTGCGGTGGCATCGCCGAGGCGAGTGACTGCAACGAAATGTTTCCAAGGCTTATCGACGCCGCCAAGGTCAGTGACCACATTGGGGAGATTGGCTTGGCAGAGGGCCAAGAATCCAGTGGGCGGCGTGTATTCAAAATTGCCATATCCGTTTCCGTCGGATACGGCGCTGGCGATGTTTGTGGTATCCTGCCCAAACGAAAAATGATAGTCGTTTGTGGGCGATGTTCCTGTGCCGAAATAAGGGACATAGCCGCCTTGTGTTAGGCCGGTAAATACCGCGCCCGTCCCCGCAGCCGGATCACCGCTGTTGAGCCAAGTGCCATTCAAGCCGACATAGAGTTTACCGTTTGGCTCATCGAAGGCGAACATCAAGCGGTCACCGCTGGAAATAGAGGCGTGCGTTGGCGTCGTCAGGTTTGATCCATCGGAGTACCACTGGTTGGCGGTGGCATAAATTCCATGTATGCCGGTGTTGACGAAGTTGGCCGTGTGTAAAAAATCCCGACCGATGCCGAGGACGCCATTGTTAGGCGTCACCTTCGCTTCAACCTCCCAGTAAGATAGCATCCCATCGAGAAGGAAGGTGCCGCCCACGGATTGAGACGTGCCAACCGATACTCGAAGCGAGGCTTCGGACAGCACCATCGCAGAACCCGCATTCACCGGGCTCAGTGCACAAAAGACGTTCGACGGCGTATCACTTAATTGATCGTCCGCAGTAAGTCCGCTTTCAGTCCAATCGTTTGTGTTGCCGCTGGTGTCTGTACCCGCGCCGTTTCCTGTTCCCGGCGCTACAGCGAAATCGAGATGAAATCCATTGGTTCCGTAAGACCCAGTGTATTCAATCGGCACCCAGACGTTAGGGTGTGTAGTGGAATATCGACCAAAATTTGTTGGGTCTAGGGCAGTGCCGTCAATGAAGTTGACCTCTGCCATACAGCCGTCAAAAAACAGTGTTGTACCCTCTGCGCCAATGCTGTGTGATATAGCTTCGTTAAAACCTTTGTCTTGATTTTGTGTTATGAAGTCAAATCTTGTCCAAACTGTTTCTCTTGTGCCGTTTACATACAGTTTAAACCTGTCATCAGACGTTGCATCTGTAGTATCCAAAACAACGACAAAATGATACCAAGCATTTGGGTCACGAAATACCCTTGTTGTTTGAAACCTATCATCGCCATTTGCGCCCAGGTAAGCACCAAACGTATCAGCAGCACCATTGGTTGAAGGATTAAAAAACCCAAAAAGATTTGATGTGCCAGTGGTCCTGCCAGAAAATAATGTGCTTCTATTCCCTAAAGTTATGTTGCCACGTTTTATCCACGCACTCCAAGTCCACGTTTTTCGGTTACTTGCAGACGCAGGTGTGCGACTTAGATACGCGCTGTCGTTGTCGTTGAACCGAACGCTGTTCGCAATTTCGTCGCCGAGGTCTGCCGCAGCGCCCGATGGGTTGATCTTGCTCCCAAACATTATTGGTGATCCTGAGTGACTGACGCCCAGTAATTTGTGCCGTCGAAGAGCGCCGACACGATGTCGACCGCGCCCGACGTCGTGCTGATCGTCGGGGCGGTTCCGCCGCCGCTCCACTTCACGGCGGCGGGCCAACCGCTGATCGCGCGCGCAGTGCTGTCTTGCGTAATCTGAATGTGGATAATGTCGCCTGCCGTGGCACCGGAAATCGTGACGCTTGTGATGTCTTCAGACAACGTGATCTTGCTGATGTTTCCGGTCGAGAAATCAAAGGTGACGCTGCCGCTGCTGCTGGCGTCTGTCACAGGCGTAAAGCCCATGTTCGCCGTGACGCGCGTGGACGTGTCCGACTTCATTGTGTCGGCGTCGAACGACTGCACGTCGGTGCCGATTACAAGGCCGAGGTTCGTTCTGGCGGTCGCGGCGCTTGCGACATCTGACAGGTTGTTCGCCGCGAGCAGGCCATAACTGTCGACCGCCTGCTTCACGCGAAGCGGAGTCATGCCCTTTTCGTTGTCCGTTCCCGTCTCCGCTTCGCTTTGATCCGCAATCTCAGAAAAGACGCCATCAGCGCCAGCAGCGCCGGTTGCTCCCGTCGCGCCCGTGTCCCCAGTCGGGATGCCGAGATTTAGAACTCCGGTGCTTTCGGTGTAGCTCACGGTCGCGGGTTGAGAATTGCCGCCGCCGTCCACCGCGACATCGCTGACGTTGACGGTCAGCACCCGCCCGGTTGTCGCCTCGGGGTTGCCGGTCGAAGCATTGAAACCGAGCAACTTGCCCAGGCGATCCGCCTTCGCAGGCAGCGTCATGTCTAGCGTGCCGCCGTCGTCTACGTGCGCCGGGTCATACTCTGGCGCGATAAGCTGGCGCTTGTTCTCCTCCGCGATCTGTTGATCGAAGATGGTCAGCGCATCAAGCTGTTCGTTTAGTGCCGCAGCGCGGAGTTCGCCAGCGGTCACGAAGTCCGTCGTCCGCTCAATGTCACGAGCGCCGATGATAGTAATTGTGTCGCTGCCGGTTGGCGTTGATGGCACGTTGGTCCCGGTGACGATGGTGATGCTGCCCGTGCCGTTGGCGTTGATCGTCACGGTATAGTCGGTCGTCAACGTGAGCTTCGTGCTGTTGAAGTAGACGGCCAGATCGGTCTGCACCAGAACTTCAAACGTGAACGAGTATGGCCCAGTGCCAGCGGAACCCGTGTAAACGACACGTCGCGTCACCGCGTTGATGTTGTAATTAGCCATCTATCATTCCTTGGTTGCGGGGATTGTACATCATGGTTGGTGTGATTTCCAGATTATAGGGCGGACTCTATATTGGGTGATCGTTCTGGCAGGAACTTGCCGGGTGACCACCAATAATCCTGCCCATATTCCCTTTGTCGCCTCCGCTCCAAGCGGCGGAATCTACGCCCCGCTTCCGGATCGACCATAAGACGAAGCTGATCCAGTATCATGCGCTCCAGCGCGACACGAAGATAGAACGTGGAGACACCCGGCGTATAATTACCAAGGAACCCGATTGTCTCGGCGACTGCGTTCGTATCCTTGCCTTGCATGACTTCGGCAAGATTGCCCAAGGTCAACCGGCTCAAGTCGCCAATGAACCCAAGGCGCGGCCCTGCTATCGTTTCACCCAGTGAATAGCCGTAACTATTCACATCGGCAAACAAGAAATCCCCATACAAACTCAATGCGCCGCTCGCGGCAATTGCCTTGCCAAAGAACCCAAGGTTGGGATTGCCATCTTCGTCAAACATGGGGATTGGGTCGCGCCCCTTCGCCATCTCCCGCAACTGAATATTCAGCGCCCCCATAAAAGTCGAGTATACTGCAAACTCTGTTGCATATCCTATGCGTGCCATTCTGCTCGTTGGCAAATAGCGGAACTGTTGCAAATTGTTTTGCGCCAAAACTATCGGAAAGGTTTTGTATTGAGCGACAGACTTGAGAAGGTCACCCTGTATTGTACCGGGCCGAACGCCGCCACGAAGAAATGATCTGGCTCTTGGACCGGCAACAGGAATAGCCAAGTCTGTTTCTGACTGAATCAGATCGACATATTTTTGAGCCACGCCCTCGTTTACATCAAACACATCAGCGGGGCGCAGCCATGTCGCCCGCTTATAATTATAGCTTTTGACGGAACGCAAAACATTCCAGTCCTGCTCTGTGATTCCGTATCTCTCAAACAGTCTTTTATCTTTCTGGGACAAACTCGCATAAGATTGCTTTGAAATGCTTGCGTAATGTCCCATCAGACTTTCGCCATACACCCATCGCTCCGCCTGCGTCAGGGGTGATAGACCGCTTATGTTCATAGCGGCGTGGGATATTCTTTGCGTAATCTGTGGCCCGGTAATGTTGCCTATGTAACGGGCCTGCCCATAAGCAACGGAAGACCAATGCTCTGCAATCAGGCCCGCTCTGATTAGTTCAGATTTTGTGGCTTTTGACGCAACAATATTTGCAAGCGTCTTTGACAAAGACCCCATGTGAGGCGTCCCCGCAATCCGTGCAGTGATCCTCATTGTAGCCTTGTCACCCAGCATGGCCGCTATAGGCGCAGAGCCTAACTGTGCCGCACTAAGCATCTCACCCAACCCAGCCCATATCCGCGATTGCTGCTGTCGCACCGGCACATAGGCATTGCCGCTAATGTCCTGATACATATTATCGAACTTATTCAGGACGGGATTGAGCTTCGCCATGTTCTTGGCCTCTTTGCCAGCGCGCTGCGCCTGATAATCCGCTTCCTCGGCGCGAGCCATCAACTGCGTGCGAAGAAAATCTATGGTCGAATTCGGATTGGGGCCAAATGTCTGCATCATGGCAATGTCACGCGACATACCTTCGATATGATCCATCATCACCGTAAACGGATCACCGCCACCATATTTATTCTGATACTCCTGCCACGCTTGAGGGTTTTTAAAGGCCAGAAATCTATGGTCCGCTCTGCGTGTGGCGAGAGAGCCTTTGCCGTGCCGTATTGTTTCTGGAGAAACCTTGTTAAAGCCACTTGTCATAATTGTTTTGTGAACCTGACGGAGTAGCTGATCCCTCGCGCCTTCTCCCAATTCACTAAATGCCTGCCCCGTCCGCTCGTCTATAATCTTGTCAAAATCAAGACGGTGGCTAATGTATGTAATCCACTCCTCCATAGTGCTTTTTCGTATGGCCTCACGATCATGTGATTGCGGCATGCCCCAGTCAGAACGCTTTGGGATATTGCCGCCTGCATTATTAAACTGAATACGCAACTCATCAGCGGTTCTGCGCCATGCCTCTGCAAACTCTTTTGCCAATGGGTTGCGGCTGTTTTCGCCAAAAATCTCTTTTACTAAATCAACGCCATTCGCCTTGGCCTGTCTCGTCTCTCGGCCAAGGACGGAAGACCGCTTCATCTGCGTTAGAATGTCGGCCATTTTTGAATGCGCTCGCGTCAAAATCCCCTTACGTCGCGCCTCATAATCTATAGTCTTGAACAGACCGCGCCCACCTTTATCGATGATATCACCAAGGACTTGCCCCGTGTGATCTACATCATATTGCAGCACCTCGTTTAAACGATCTTTCTGCGCTTGATGTTGCAGGACGGCCCTTCGCTTTCGTTGAACAATGTCTGCCTGAAGTGCGTCAAAGGTACTCGCACCAGCCTCCGCCTCGGCGTTAGCCTTTTTCCCATATTTTTGTTTTAGGAACTCTGTATATAGACCCCTTGCGCGTTCAGCCTGATCCCCCGTAATCGTGCCTTCAGACTCCGCCTCATTTATGCAATCTAAAAAGCTCATCGGATAACACACCCTCGAAAGCGTTCGATCATTCTATCTTCCTGAATAAAGTCCCTTTTCAATTCGGCACCAGTTATTGTTCTAAGTCCGCCGCTCACCTCATCATCAAGAGCAACTGTTATATCGTCGGCGATGTCGTCTATTTGCTGCCCAATTGCTACCGGGTCTAGTGCCTCCGGGTCCGGAACAGTATTGGCACCGTCCTGTAATCTTGGTGATTCATCAAGACCAGGAAGCCGACCGTCCATTGCTTGAGAGGTTGCTTTGGCAACATTATCAATATGCTCTAGGTCGCTGACGCCATCCGGTTTGTCTGCCGTGACCTCGGCGTCCTCTATTGCATTATCAATTACTCTAGCATCTCCTTCGCTAATAGCTCCGGATTTCTTGAGCGCCACAACGCCAGACTTGATCTGAGAAAGCGCTAGTGGCACTGTGGGCAATGCCGCGCCCAAGACACCGCCAGCGGCTATATTAGCTGCGACACGATCCCACGAATATTCCAGTCCTAAACTTTCGTACCATTCTTTTACTGCCGGTTGTAGGGCAGTCTCGATTCCCGCGCCCTGTGCTGCGTTAAAAAAGAGCTTACTCGCAAGTGTCTTCCCAAAACTAGAAAATCCGCCGGTCGCGATATTGGTTTCAAAAAAATTATCATCGACCAACAGCCCGCCTACGGTTCCCAGAAAGTCACCAACCTCGCCCATAGTGGTGGTTCGCTGCGAAACATTTTGCCCTATTTCTATTTCCTTGCGGGCCGTGTCCTTAATCTCTTGGTCAATCGATTCTGCCGTTAAATCCTTATATTCCGGATACAGATCAGGGTTTGCCCGTATTTCACTAAGTATTTTATCAAGGCTATATTTAGTCATAAACTCATTCTGGCCCATCGACGAGGGAATTCCGCCGTAATTGCCGGGGTTGATAAATGACTTGCCCGATCTTTCGTTAATAGCCTCAATAACAGGATCGAGCCTTTCCTTCAAAATCTCTGAATAGGCATCTGTGTTTTCGCCACGAGTTTGGCGCTGATAGGCCGCCTCCACGCCTTGAAAAAAACCAACTTCAGGCCCGTAATACGGCACGTCCGGTTGTGTGACCGGCGTGTCGTAGTCTGTTTCTTTGTCATAAAAGAATGACATCACTAGGGCCTTTGCTCTAACAAGCGCTGGAACCACCCATTATAGGGGTGAGCCTCAAGAGAGAACGGGCGACTATCTAGCATTCTGAAGTCTTCAACTGGTTGCCCCTCTTGTAAGAACGGCACCAAGTACGACGGCGGGCGTTGCTCCGCAGGCAAACCCGCGTACCTGTCAGGCTCCGGTTCGCGTTTAAATCTTTTGGGGAATCTTTTTTTCAATTCGGAAAAATAACCAGTTTCCGGAGTTCCTCCGGCCCTTAAAGTCCTTTCTTCTGTTTTGACGTCAACTCCCAAAGATGGGATTTCTAGTAAAGTTGTGCCTTCCACAGTTGCGAACCTCTCAGGCGCAGCCCTTTCAATCGGGTCCACATCTTTTAAGGATTTAGCAAATTCAGGAGAAAAATTGTTTAAATTTATTTCTATTGATCCGCCCGCCGAATTTGTGGCTTCAAACTCTGATCCATTTACGACAAAGAACAAGCGAGCGCGACCACCGGCAGACTGGACCAATCTGATGTTTCCTTGATTTCTAAGCAGGCCAATGTCGAGCGGCACACCATTCAAATCAAGAGGCATCTCACCTGTACGAAAATCGGAGAAAGCCTGAACAGGCGCTTTGTTTACAAGGTCCTCAAAGTCTTCTTGAGGTATAGATGTCGGCAAAACCAGAGCCTTGTTTTTGTATGTTGTAATCCCCCCATACAACTCACCGTCTGCACCCTTGGTTTGCCCAGCCGCCTCTTGCAATGCGTCCTCGAATAAATCTTTATCATAAGTGCCCGGTTGACCACCCTTACCCAGATAGATTGCGTTTGTGGCCTCCCGCAACTGCGCCTGCAACCTTGGTGTTGTAGCCATGCTGGCAAAATATTGGCCCGTGACGGCTCTAAATTCTTGGCTGCTCATAGCGCCCTTTGTAGCGGCGTTTTCTTCTAGTATACGATATCCGCGCAACGCCGCCTCGACTGCCCGAGGTGACGAGCCTCTAGCCACAAGGCCTCCGATATGGGCCAACAAAGCGTCATCCTTAGAGACTGACTGGAATATTGATCTGGCGTTATTCCCCCAGCTTGCCGCCAGACTTCCTAAAAATTCTGCGCGCTGTTTGTCATTTCCATTTTTAAATGACTTAATGATTGTCTCTGTTTCCGACTGATCCAGTAGCGGAATATCGACTAATCCCTGCCTTTGTGCAAAAGATGTTGCCTCCACAATTCTTTTGTCTACAAGTGCTTGAACCTCGGCGACACTTTTCCCGTTCGCCTCCACCATAAGATTACCACCTGTAATCTGTTGGGTGGTCCTGCCATAACTTATAGGATCGCTCTTTAAGGCGGTCCTTTGTGATTTAACTCGTTTTTCAAGAGATTCCTTTAATATTGCCTGCTCGCCTGTAAGGCCGCTTTTCAGGTTAACCTTGTTTAAACCAGCAATCATCTGCTCTTTTTCAACAACAGATGTTGGTTTTAGAGTCTCCATGCGGGCCTGCATCTTCTGCGCGTTATTTATTTTTGCCTGAAGACCAGACGTATCAAAACCGTCTGCGGCCAACTCATTAACCCGCTTTTGAATTTCTTGAACAGCTTCCTTTGTGGGTCTATTGCCGCCGCCAATAACGTCAAAAAAATTTCTTTCCGCAAAGTCAGAAACAGCATCGTACTTGGGCTTTAATTCCCTGATATCTTTTGCAAGGCTAGTTTCAAACTGACTAACAACGGTGCTTAATTGGTCATCACTAAGGCCAGCCGCCTGCTCGCCACCCTTCTCGATGCTTTCCTTGAGGGCATCTATGTATGACCGCTTGTCGCGAATGCTTTGGCTCTTATCAAAGCCGCCGCGCAATCTTGCAATATTTGCATCCTGCCTGACACCAATCAGGGTCTTGGCAATTTGATCCGGGGAAAATTGATGATGCTCCATATACGCCTCAAGCCCTTCAAGCTCATTGGCGAGAACATCATCAAAATTAGACATACCGGCGCGCGCCATATCCTCAACATTTCTGGATATTTCGGAGACGCCCTGAATGCCCTCAGCACGAAACTTTGCCTCCTCCAGTTTCATGTCCTTTTCGGACAAATTCAAAAACTGGGCATTGCGTAAATTGCTTAGATTGTTCTTGAGCGTCGCGGCGATATCTGGAGACAGACTGCCACCAGCCGAAGAATATCCGGCTACAACCTCGTCAACCTTGGTAATGATTTCTGTGGTGTTTAAACCATCTTGCTGGCCGCGCAATATAACTTCGCTGATTTGCCTGCGCGCGTCTACCTCAAGCTCTGCACCAAATCTCTTGCTCGCGATAGCATAACCCGTGCGCTCATTTGCGCTCATGTCAGCAAGTGATTTGCCGGAAAGTTGCTGCAAAAAACTTTCTGGCTCGCGTTGTGCCGATTCAATTATTTGCAATTTTTGGCGCTCGGATGCTTTCTCAAAAGCAAATGAGCTTAATTTATCAAGGGAAGCTGATATCCTCTCATACCCGCGCGCCGCCTCAAGCCCGCCAGACAAGAAATCTACGGATGGCAAAGACCCAATACTTGTCGGCATCAAGCCAACCTGACGATATCGTGGAAGACGTTCAGACATGATTTGGACCTGCTAGATGCATTTGTGCCGCCACTCTAAAGAAAGTCAACCATCTGCCCCTGAGTGTTAAAGCCGGATTGAAAGACGTTGGGGTCTGTGGGCGCACCCGGAAATAACTTCGCCCCTGACATCGCGGCCTGACCCAAAGACACCAGCGCGCCGATCTTTGCCGACTTCATTGCCTGATTGCCTCGCATGGTGAGAGTTTCCGCTTGATGCATGAATTGCTTGGCGCGGTGTTCTCCCATCAATGTTGTAATGGCTTCATTATCTTCAGCGGTGAAAAACTCAAGGCCGCCCTTCGCTAGAGCAAACTGTTGCAGGCTTTTGGCGCTACCGCTAAAGGGGTCGATTCCGCCAGCGCCAGCGCGGGCATTGATCGTCGCGTTGGTACGGACAATACGATCCAGCACCTCAACGCCCTGACGGCGAAACTTCAGCGCCTCGCTACGCGCCTGAACGCGGGCCTGTGTCGCTTGCATGGCTGCCTGTTGAGCCTGTGCTGCAAACGCCTTTTGTTGCGCCTTACCAGCCTGAATCTGACCATAGGCGCTTGCTAGACTTGTCGCCACGGCGATAACTGGGAGTGCTGCTGCCATACTATTGTCCTGCGCTTAACTTGTAATCGATTCCCAACACAGTCATCTTGAGCGGTACGGTCTGCGTGATGGTTATCTGGCCATCGTAATTATAGCCCAATATGCCGTGCAGCGTCTTAATTCCCGTGAATTCCGCCACGTCATCGTCAAGGATGTCCGTGCCGAATCTGCGAAACGGTATTTCCTTTCCGTTGATGGATATGGCTTGTGTTTCAAACAATTCGGCGTTGACCTCAAAAATGCGCTTCTTAAAACCCTTGAGCGATCCACTTGGCAGCCTCGGCTCAACCGGCAGCGTCTTGACCGTGGGCGTAAAGCCCAGGCCGACCTGGTACGACGCCGTTGCGGCACTGCCGAATGTCACCGTAAATGGCGAAGCTGGCACAGTTTGATCCGGCTCGACAATACCGTCGCGGACGATCTTGACTGTCTCGCCCTCAAGGTGATCCATCGTGACAGACGCTGCCGCGCCACCCGTCTTTGCCGAGTCCATCAAAACGGTAGAATCAAACAACTCGACGTAATAAACATCAGAACTGTTCACGGTTCGTTTCACAACCGTATAGATACTGTCAACATCAACGCCAATCGACTTGAACTCCCCGTCTGTTGTCCACTCTGACGGCGCTATAACATTCTGAGACCGCAACAAGGTGTAACACGCGATAGTTCCATCGTCTCCATTGACGATCAGAACGCGATCCCCCTCATCCGTACTGGTCGCGACACGCATCGCCATCTCGGTCGGCGTCTTAATCAGGTGAGAAGACAGGAGCGAAATGCGTGCAGATGTGTAAGCCTGCACCGTGTCATTGAACAAAAATTCCTGCAGTGTTTTGCCTTGGCGCTGGATAAAAAGCGACGCACCGTCGACATTTACAACCCGAATGCCGGGGCGCGAGCCAAACGCCGTTTGTTGCTTCACGATCAAATTACTTGGTGTAATCGGCTCATCAAGAGTCTGCGGGACGAAGAATTCGCCACCCGTCGTGAAGACCTGAAGATGGCGACCGGAATAGATGTTCACAATGCTATTGAAAGTGCCTGTATCCAGAGTAGCCTCAACCGCATCATCATCAAGCGCTTCGTTCGGAGAAAAGTCAAAAAAGACACTGACGCGCGAACCCCAGATTGTAGAAGGCAGACCCTTTGATCCACCAAAGAAGAGCCGACCTTCGTGAAACGTAACGGACTTAGGCCAACCGCGCTCATTCGACCATGCGTCTTCATACCCGTGTTCCGTTTCAAAATCACCCGCTGATATTGCGCTGTCATCAAAGAACGGGATTTCTGTATGCGCCTTCACTTGCGTGTTGCTAACAAATTCAATTATGCGCGCACGGCCAAACCCGTTTGTCACATTTACATATTCATTAACCGCCGCCTCCTTGAAGGGGCTTATGCTATAGCCTGACGAATTATCGGGCGCGGTATCCCAATCGGGGAACACAGTTAAAACATTTGTGGACGCTACGTAATCCTCAATATGACGAGTCTGACCCGCACCCGTTCCGGATGTGATTTCAATAAACATCCCATTCGGCTCGTCGTCGCTTGTAAAACTAGAGGCAGACTTGAGAGTGATTGTGTTCGCCGTTCCAGCCTGCGCCGTTCCTGTATCTGTCGTTGCTCCAGACGCAGTAAGGGTGATGTTGCCACTAGCCGCCGAGGGCGTAAGCGTGTAGTTCGGCTGATGCGTATCCAAACTAAACGCAAACTTGGGTATGAACGTGAAAGAAAGCTGGCTCGCCGTCCAGCTTGAGTCTGACGCGCCGCGCACAATCTTGTATGGCGGCAAATCCTCGTGGACCAGAATAACCGTATCGGCGCTTTGGACCCAATTCATTTCCAACAATATCTCGGCAGTGAATGCCGCCACGGAGAGATAATCATTTCCGCTGCCGTTGATGTTTGTAATCAGCGCGCCGTCCTTGAAGACATACATCCTAGCCGGTGTAAAGATGAGCATGTAACTATCGCTCACCGAAAACTCAAAGGACACCATCCGCACCGCGTTCGCTGCACCCGCATCGAGTTGTGCGACAAACTTCGTTCCGTCTCGACGCCTTATGCCGCCCTGCGGCTGTATCGTCACATTCCGTGCCGTCGTCAATCCGGACTTGTACTGCGCTATATCTGTACGCGCGCGCAGCTTCGGGTCCATCTCTCCAGACGTGAAATCATTCTGTATTTGAATGATCCGGCTCATCCACGGACATCCGTCAATGGGAATTCCATGATATTCTGCGGAGGACGATCACCGCCATCTATATTCATCGCCACTCGCATAAGGCCGCCACGCATGTTTTGTTCAAGCGTGCCATAGGCGAGCTTATGGTAGAAGTCAGCTTTCGTAATCTGATCTGTGATTGGTTCGGCGAATGCCGCCGCAAGCGCGTGCTTGAGCAGATTCACAAAATATGGCGGAAAGGCGGAAGCCTCGGGTCGAAACTGGTAGTCGACCCAGACCGCCTCATAATTAGCGAATAGCCCACCGCTATAGATTTCAAACTCTCGCACCGGCAACGCGCCCACAGCACTACTTGCAAATACAGCTTTTGGGTTGCCCAAGATATCGCCCGGCAGGGCATACTTATATTTCCATTCATTTGTTGGCGTATCCACAAAGCGCGAAAGGCCCGTCTTCTGGACGGACCAACTGAAAGGATACTGCATCAAGATCGTGTCTTGAATATCGTCGTATAAACGATCTGCAATCTGCGCCTCATCCGTTCCATCACTAAAGCTGGAAAGCGGAGCAGCGCCCAACATAATGAGCGCATCGGAGCAAATCGAGAGCTTGGTATCGCCTGCGGCCATACGGACCCCCTATAAAATGGGGCGGGCGTTTAAACCCGCCCCATCTAATTAGTCGCCGTCAGTCGCGGCCAGCGTAGTGCCGTCCGCCACATCCACAACACCACCCGAGTTCGACAGAACTTGAGTCAAGGTGCTGACGCGCGTACCCCCGGTGGAGGTCACGCAGTAAATCAGATCGCCGATAGCAAGCGTGTCGGACAGGCTGTTAAAGTAGCCAGCCGTATTAACGTCTGCAATCGTGTCGGCGGTCTGGTAGGTGTACATCGACGGTGCGTTGCCCTTCTTCGAGGCGAACACCACACCGAATCCAGTGGAAGAAAAAGCCATAGTTCAATCCCCCTATTCGGTGCTGCTGATGTGGACGATACCCTCGTCATCGATGGCAACCGCACCAGCGGAGAACATCGAAGAAACGAGGAAGCTCGTCTTTTCAGGAACATAGTGAATCTCACTCTTCTGCGCCATCGAGACACCAAGGCCAACCGCGTCACGATGGAACGCGAAGTTGGTGCGGGTTGACGGAAGAGGGAGACCGCCTTCGTCACGGTCGCCGAGCATGATGAACTTGAACCCAAGGAAGGTGTCGATCTCACCCTGAGAAAGAGCTTTCACAGTAGCGAAATCGGAACTTGTGAGTTCAGTCTCATCAAGCAAAGCAGACAGGCCATTAGCATGAATAATCATACAGCGACCTTCAGCCGGGACGTTTTTCGCGTCCAGAGCTTTTTTCGCCGCCAGCAACTTTGCCAGATTCATGTTCGTGCCTGCACCACCAACGCTGGTCGCGACGGTGGACGGAGACGAAGCGGCACTCAACGCATCGATCACAAGCTGATCCATGCGACGGCCAATAGCATTGCCGACCACCTGAACAAGTTCACGGCGCTCGTCAAAGTTGACCTTAGCCTGATGGAAGATGTCAGAATATTCAGCGGCGATATAGTCCGACATCGTGACCGAAACTTGCGAATACGTTACATTTAACGGAGTTACGTCCGTCTGGGGTACGCGAACCGTAGCCGTCCCCTTCCCGATTTTCGGGAATTTGACGACATTGCCTTCGACGTTGTTGCGCTCGCGGGTAATGCCAGCAAGCATGCGGGATGCCTGATAGGCTTGCTTGACTTCCGCATCGAACAACTCGACAAAGGCCGAAGAAATGCCTTGCGCCATTTCAAAGTCCTCACAGTTGGTTAAAACGGGAAACGCCTAGCAGGTATCCTTGCGGGCTGCGGCTTGCGCGACTCGCACCTCGCGCCCAAGTGGGTCTAACGGGCCGAAGACCGGGTATCCGTTAGACCCAATATATAACACACAATTTTGCGTGTAAATAGTTTAAGGATTATAGGGCTGGCTGCCGTAGACCTGCTCAAACAGCTTTTCTACCTTTTGGCGATAGGCCGCATCGTTTGCATATTCTGGCTTTCCAACCATTGCCGTCAACTCTTCCTTAGACGGCAAGCCCTCAACCGGGCCAACGTCAATCGGGATTTGCTGATCGCCATAATAAGAGCGCACTTTTTGTAAGGCACGCAGACCCTGCGCCGTGCCTCCCATAATCTTGAATTCCTCAAAATCGTCTTGACCCCACACCCCTTTGCGGACCAAGCCCTGCGCCCAATCTGTCATTGATTTTATCGTAGCATCGGCATTCGGGCCAAGTTTTTTGTACTCCTCCTTGTACGAAACGTCCGCCATCTCTTGTTGCTGGCCAGCCATCGAGATGAATTTACCCGCCAAGTCCTCAAAGGCTTGCTGGCTAATTCCGTTCTCCTTGGCCCAGTCGCGATAAGCCGTAAATAGCTCATCGTCGTCCGAGACGTTCGCCTCGGCAAACATTTTTGTGTCGTACTCATCCGGAGCCTTGTGCTTGCCCTGAGAGAACTTCTTTTGAAGCTCGTTATATGACTTAACCAAATTTTCGAGGTCAGGCCCTTCGTCATCATTCCAGAATTTTTCCGGATACCAATCGGGCCTCTCAAACTCAACCTCCTCACCATCCTCGGCGACCGTCACGCTATCAACAGAAGGCTGGTTGTCAGGCTCACGGTGCGGGATGCTGACCTCCTCGACCGGCTTGTCATCCTCAAGCTGCGCGCCAGCCATAAGACCATCGCTATCGTTTTCGACTTCTGCTACTGCTTGTTCTTCACTCATAACTCTGATGCCCTTTTCATTCGCCGCTCAATCTCGCGGACCATTGAGTTTTGCCCCTCGCGGGCAAATCCGTGGGAAGCGTCCTCACCCGGATACCAAGTCGGTTGTTCAATCGTAAGAGAACGAAGATGTGTCAAAACCTTTTGACCATCCTCAGAACCAAAAACGCGCAGATACATTCGATCCACGTCGTCGTTCTCTTGCTGGTTTGTTCTCAGGAACTCAGACTGCGCTGTCTGTAGCCCCTCCCATCCATCCACATCTGACATTATGCCCCTTCAGGTGGTTGCTCCTGCCCTTGCATCGCAGCCATTTGCGCCATCTGCGCCGCTTGCTGCATCATCTCCTCACGCTCTTGCGCGGAAGTCCTAAGCTCAGCCGGTACGCCCAACTTGTCGGCCACATAATCAGCGATAGCGCCCATACGCGGGGCCATCTGGCCCTCCGGGCCGAGTGCCGACGATAGCTGCACCCATTGCGTAATCTTCTCAATGTCGCCCATGTTCTGTGCCTGCGCGATTGGCGACACGGGCGCGACCTTTACCTCAAGGCCGTTTACACGCAGCGGCATGTCAATCAAACCCCGCTCGTCCATGACATAGAGAACGCGCGAGACAATCGGAATCATCGTCTCGGTGATGAGGCGGCCAAAGGCAGAACCAAGATTCTGGGCCAACTCCTTCATGCGCTCTGCGATTTCCGTAGCGCTCCGAGCCGACATATTGTCGGGCGGAAGCGTATCGTCCAGCAAGATTTTCTTGATGTTCATGCGAAGATCGTTGATGACGATCTGCGACACGTTGAAGTCACCCGACCTCGGCAATTGACGAAGCGACTCGCCTTGAGGCCCACCGTTCCGCGCCACAGGAATGATTGCACCCGGCGTGATTCGAATAGTTTGCGGGTTCAATACGCCATCATCCGCTGCCGTGTAGACACCAGCGATTGAGAGAGACGCATTCTTGAGGAGAAGTTCCAGCGTTTTGTTCAGCGTCTTGATGTCAGGCAAGGCCGTAATCACGGGGCCACGCCCATAGATTTCGCCAGCGACCTTCATGTATCGGGCAACGATCCAAGGACTAGACTTCATCTCGCGCTCAACCAGCTTGACCTTGCCAGACGGCCAGATGACGCAATAGTGATAATCACCACGATCCTGATTGTAGATTGTCGCCTCAAGAAGCTCGACCTCTTCAGTCGGCTTCTCATCGATCATACGCTGCAATCGATCAGGTATGTACGCTCCAACCCAATGCTGTGCAATTGCCTCTGCCTTAATCCGCATGCGGCGATAGACATTGTC
>Ga0208767_1000348_pt1 | contig 36190 bp, 49 predicted proteins | sample VirMetDEL_Mar_21_FD_184514 | JGI IMG/M metagenome (GOLD analysis project Ga0208767, IMG submission 184514) | Aqueous microbial communities from the Delaware River and Bay under freshwater to marine salinity gradient to study organic matter... | ecosystem: Environmental > Aquatic > Marine >... | reverse complement strand
ATTATACATTGGAGCAGGATAATCATCCCAAATATTTAAATATGTAATTGGAATTTTTTTACGGATTTCATTTTCCATATTAAATAGCCATGTAAAATATCTTGGATCAGTAACTAACATTATAGCATCAGGATTTTCAATATTAATAATTTCCCTTACTAGACTTTCATTCCCATACCCATCAACTGGATATAAAAATACTGATGCATCTTTTATTCCTATATTTTTATTAGTATCTACAGAAAGATCTAATCTTTTGCCCTTTTCTGGGTGTTTTATAGCACCTGCCATTTGTACCCAGTTAAAGTGATGGGCAGTATGTAATACTATTTCTTTTGCTACAGTTGCTACACCTGAGTGTACTCTAATATCGTCACATATTAACAATATTTTCTTCCTTTTTTCTTTAGGAAGATGCTTAAAACTTTTATTCATTTTTAATACAATTTATAGTTCGAGATCTGTTTGATTTGTGATAGCTTTACGGAAATTTTCATCTGTAAGAAACAGATAAATAGATCGATCAGCAAGTTTTTGAAATGAAAACTTTCGTTTCACACATTCAATCTTGAAATTCTCGAATAAATCGCTTTTGACTTTTACACTTGTAAGTGTCATTGGTTTTTTAATATTCATAATCTTGATTTTAATAACATTATTTTAGTATACATATATTGGGATATCAGTAGATTATACCTTCCCCACATAATTCTTTTTCTTCTTTATAAGGACAAAAATTACAAGTCCATTTTGATGGTGTTTTAGGATATGTTTTTTCTTTAATACCTCCATTTGAGGTAAAACACTCATTAATAAAATCACTAATGGCACTTTTTGCTCTACCTAATTTTATTTTACCACTTGGAGGTGTAAATTGTTGTACTCTATATGCTTGATATGGTGACATAATATTTTCGTCATCAATATCTAACACTTTTCTTTTTAATATCATAAACTCAATTTCAATCTTATCTAATGGTATTCCATATTGTTCAGAAAAATATTGTTTATATAATAATAATTGATATTGTTTATCTTCATCCTTTTTAGCATAATCATTCCAACCTTTAGTACTGGTTTTTATGTCGATTATTTTGAATGTCTCTGTTTCTTCATGGTATGTGACAACATCTAGATACCCCATGTATAATACGTTGCTATACATTTTATTTGGTGCAATTATAATTGGTAACTCACAACCAACTAAATATGTACCTTTTTTACTAAAATATCTACTACGTTTTTTTTTAAACCACTCTAATATTGCTACACCATCTTCAAAAAATTCTCTCATTTCTGAAGCATCAGAAAAATGTTCATTATTATTTTTCTTGTATTGAGCTTGGTATTCAGATATATAAGCATTTTGGAAATGATCTTCTATATTTATTTCCCTATCTGCTGCTGCAAATGATTTTTCGTATGCTACATCTAAATAATGTTGCATTGATTCATGTACAGCTGTCCCAAATACAGTGTGTATAGAAGACGTAAATCGTTTAATTTTGTCTTTATACTGTAATTTCCACCTATGAGGGCATCCTCTAAATATTGACATTTGAGAATAAGAAATATTCTTTTGAAATGCAAAATTTATAGGTGATGGGGGATTATTTCTAATCTCCTTTACTATTTTTGGGATTTTTTTAGCCAAACTATTTTTTCCATTTATCGCGACCAACTAAAAGACCGATTATTCCATAATTGGCAATGTCAATAAATGTATCTTGTATACCTTCACCTTCAACAAAGGACCTACCATTAATTAACAAATTTTTTAAACGTGATATTTTATCAGTTAATCTAATACACAGTCCTGTTAATGAAAACTGTTTATCATTATTATTATTAATAATATCCCCACCTAAAGCAATATTGTTTAAACCATAATCCATATGTTTACGAGCAAACATTTCATACATTTCTTTTTGGATTTGCTTAAATTCTTTAGATAATTCTGGGTATTCTTTTTCAAATACCTTTACATCTGATTTTAATCCTGATTTTGCATTCATAATTTCTCTATCACTCATATCTGTAAAATATTTTTTAACTGAATCACCCATTAATTTGCTGTTCTAAGGAAAAATATTTATCTATTGTTGCTAATCTGTCATCAGCATCAACTAACATAGCTAATGCTTCTTCAGCATTTTTATAAAAATCTCCTGTTGTGTGATCACCAATACCAACTGCTCTATCACCTAATAATTCAAGTGATAACAGTGCTTTTGCTTTGTCTGCCAATGCAGACGTACGTAACATATCTATTAATTTGTTCATTTTATTAAGGGTTTAATTTCTTTTTTATTTAATCCTATATTATTTAATATACGACTAATTTCTGGGGTATCCAATATATTTATATATTCTTTTGCTTCTTTACTGGAACATTCAAAATAATCTTTGATATAAATAATTAAATCTTTATTAGGTTGGTTTGATTTTGATTTAATATATTTATTCCATTTACTATTTTGAGGTATAAATTCTTTATATACTTGATATATAGCTCTTTTTTCTTGAGGTGGGTATTCTTGAACATAATTTACTATTTCAAGATAATCCTTATTCATAGACAAAAACCTATGAACCATATAACTATTAAAAACATCCCAGTCTTTATCTGAAAATTTATCGACTGGGGTTTTATATTGGTTTATATGTTTGAGCCAATCAAATATATTAGCACAATTCATCAGCTAACTCTTCTCTTAAATCCTTAGGTACAGAATCAGTTAATATTTTTTTAGTTTCAGGATCATAAAATACTGGGATAGGTAATACGGCATCATCGTCTGTTCCTGTTACAAAACGAGATACTTTACGTAAAATTACTCCTTGTTGGAAAATTGATCCACCATTAAAATTTTTAACTTCAGTAGTGTTTTTTAAATCAATTTGAGGTTGTTGTGGTGCTTGTTGCATAATTATTTATTATTTATTAAGTTTTGAATTAACGACATTGTATTTATTTCCTTGTCGATGCGGAAATTAGCTTTATATTGGTGTTCATTTATTAAGATAGCTACTGTACCTTCTTTACCTGGTAAGTATTCAGTTGATCTCTCAAATAATGCTTTAAATAACTCATCAAAATCATCTACGTTAGCATCAGCTATAATTTGACGAATATCATTAAATTTAGATTTATTTGATAAAGCAGTAATAACTTTATCTATATAATTAGATGATACTAATATTGATTGGTCTAACTTTAATATATTATTTTGTGTAGATAATTGTATAGTATTAATACATTTACGTAAATCAGGATAATATTGATTAACTAATGGCACTAAATCATTTATATCATGTTCAATAGATTCTTGTTCTAGGATCCAATTTAAATGTTTAGCAACCTCTTTTTTAGATGGAGGTACAATTTTAAGTACTTGACATCTTGATTGTAGAGGATCAATAATACGCTCTACAAAGTTACAAGTCATAATAAATCTTGTAGTTCTAGAAAATGTTTCTATTATGTTTCGGAGTGATGCTTGCGCTTGAATCGTGAGAAAATCCGCCTCGTCCAAGATAACAACCTTGAGGGGCTTAAATGAAGCAACCGATGCGAAACTAGAGACTTTATCCCTAATAGTTTCGATCCCACGCTCGTCAGAAGCGTTAATATAAATGTGATCACAATCTAAATTTTTAATTATTATTTTAGCTAATGTAGTTTTACCTGTACCCGCAGGTCCGTAAAATATTAGGTTTTGAATATCATTTTGTTCTAAATATTGGGAAATGGATTTTTTAATATTTTTATTCCCCACATAATTTTTTAATTTAAATGGTCGATATTTTTCTACTAATAAACTATGGTTAGTATTCTCCATAAATAGAATATTTCTTTTCGGGTTCAATTTTAACTTCTACTTCATCTGTATTGATAGCGTATAATTGGCTTTTTAATGGGGCTAATCTATACTCACCTCTAAATCCTGTTTTTGTCATATAAGCTTCTAAAGTATCAGTTAGAGTTTTATGGACAGGACCATCAGGTTCATTTGCGACTAATCTCCATTTATCGCCAGGCGGAACTCGCCTGGCAATTAGGATATAATCTTCAATTATTTTTGTTTCTGGTTTGCTCATATTAATATAATTCTCCTTGCATTGATCCCTGAGTAGCTGAATGTACGTGTCTTAATTTTTCTTCAACTGAATTTTTATCTTGGGATAAAGTACATTCTGTTAATAATACAGTACCAGCAATTGATGCTGCATTTTCTAGCGCTAATCTAGTAACTTTCATTGGGTCAATCACGCCTCTTGATTTAAAATCTACAACTTCTCCACTATCAACATCAATACCTGCCCATTCATTATTTCCTGATTCTATTAGTTTATATTTACCTAACATTTGTGCTTCAGTACTATCATAACCAGCATTAATTAGAATTTGTTCAAATGGTTTTTTACAAGATAAAGATACAATTTGATTACCTGTTGTTTTTCCTTCTAAAATTTGAGAAGCATATAATAAAGCAACTCCTCCTCCAGGTAATATTCCTTCTTCAATTGCTGCTTTTGTTGCATGTAGGGCATCATCAACTCTATCTTTTTTTTCTAGCATTTCTGTTTCAGTATTTCCACCTACATGGACAATAGCAACCCCTCCAACAAATTTTGCTAACCTTGATTGTAATTTTTCAATTTCAAATGGGGTTGTTGCTTTGTCTATTTGTTTTTGTAATTCTTCAATACGTGATTCAATTACTTTAACATCACCTTTACCATCTACTATTGTTGTAGATTCTTTTTCTACAGTTACAGTTCTAGCTTCTCCAAACCAATCCCAACTAAATTTATCTAATTTCATACCCTTTTGAGTATCAAATACTGTACCTCCAGTTGTTATTGCAATATCTTCTAAAACTAATTTTCTTCTATCACCGAAATCAGGTGCTTTTACAGCACATACACTCATAGTCCCTCTCATTTTATTAACAATAAGAGTAGCTAAAGCTTCATTATCAATGTCTTCGGCAATAATTAAAAGTGATCTTGCTTGTGAAGATACACTCTCTAAAATGGGTAATAATTCTTTAACTTGTGTTAATTTTTGATCTGCTATTAGGATAAGGGGATTGTCCAGTACAGAAGTCATATCATTGTTATTTGTAACAAAATAAGGTGATTTGTAACCTCTATCAAACTGTAACCCTTCAACAGTTTCTAAATAAGTCTCTCCGGTTTTTGATTCTTCTATATGGACAACTCCTTCTAATCCTACTTTTTCAATAGCAGTAGCAATTAACTTTCCTGTTTCACTATCATTATTTGATGAAATAGTTGCAATTTGTTCTAATTGTTCTTCACCTGAAATATCTTCTGATATTCCTCTTAATTTTTTTATAACATTTGATGTTGCTTCATCAATATCTCTTTTTATTTTAACAGCATTTTCCCCACTATCAAGTGCCTGTAATCCATGTTTAATCATTTCTCTAGCTAGTAAAGTAGATGTTGTTGTCCCATCACCAGCTTTTTCTCCTGTTTTCATGGCTGCCTGTCTAACTAATAATTGACCTAATTGTTCACTTGGATTAGTTTGGACAAATGATTTAGCTACAGTTACACCATCTTTAGTTGAAAGTGGTGCTTCCATTACTCCCTTATAAATTACTACATTTCTACCTGCAGGTCCTAATGTTGATACTACTGCATCTGCTAGTTTATTAATGCCTTGCATTAACCCTTCTCTTGCTACTTTTCCGTATTTAATTTCTGTTTCCATTTATTATATATTTTCTAAATTTTCTTTATCAATTGAATTTACTTCTGTTTCAGCTAATACTTCTCCAACAGTTACTGTTTCTGTAATTTTTGCTAAGATTTGGTTTTCTGGACCTACATAATATTCATCTCCATTATAGGGTAATTTAGTGAATCCCATAGTAGGTAATACTACTTTATCTCCTATTTTTATTTGGGTTGGAATAAAATCTCCTGTTATTGTAGATTTTCCAGGACCAACTGCAATAACAGTTCCTGTTTCGTTTTTTTCTTTACCTAAATCTGGGACTATTATATTCCCATAAGTGGTTTCTTCGATTTCGATCGGTTTAACTATAACCGCATCAAATAGTGCTTCTAAGGCCATCTGTGTAATTTTTAATGTTAGTTTCTATTAATTTAAATTCATTTAAAAACTCAGAAAGAGATTTATAATCTTTTCGAGTGTGTAATTTTTCTTTAGCTACTTTTATAAGTGCTTGTTGAAATTCAGGATAATATCCTTGGGGTTTTGCATATTCAGTTCCATTCCCTTTTGATCTAAAATGATTTTTATCAGGGGTAATCCTTTCGTTTACTGTAAAACATAACTCATCTTTGGTTATGTAATAGGGTTCCATTAAAGGATCTGAAATGGTTGTCAATGATTTTGGTTTTCTTGCCATATATAACTTATTTATTTAGACGTGAATATACGAATAATATTGCGCTAGGACACGCTTTTTTGGTAAAACTTTTATTTTATTTTAATAGACTTTGGTTTAGCTTCATCAGCTAAAGGTATAAAAATTTTCAATAAACCATCAAGCATTTCTGCTTCAGTTATTGATAAATCAAATTTAGGTGCTATTTTATATCTTAAGTCAAATGACTTTTTAGATAAACCATGATAAATATACCCTTCAAAATTATCCCCTTTATCTTCAGGTTTTTTATAGGTAATTTTTAAAATATCTCCTTCGATGTCAAGAATAACATCTTTTTTAGTTAACCCAGTACAGGCAACTTCAAAATGAAGTCCTTTATCATCATAGAAAATATTAAGTGGATGTGGTTGTTTTGAATTTAATGCTGGTGCAAATTTCTCTTCAGCATTGAAGTGATTCTTAAAAAGAATGTCGAAAGGACTTAGATGCCTCTCTAGTAATTGTAATGTACTCATATCATTTAGTTTTATGGGGCCGAAGCTCCCGATTAATTAAAAATATAACTTGTGCCCTAGCTACAATGTTATTTTATTATACGTATGTTAATTTTTTATTCTGCATCAAAGAAAAATATTTGAAATAATCTACTTGATTCAAGATCCCAACCACAATATTCAGATGCTGAGTGGATTAAACCAGCATCCCATAGAACTAATCTATTAAATACATTTCCTACTACATCAACTAAATCATAAGGAGATCTGTCTACAAAAGTTTCTTTACCTACAGGAAATGCTTGATTTAAATCAGGGTGGCTATCATGTCTAATAGAATGAGCACTCCCTAATTGACCTGGGTTGTAATGTTTATATGCCCAAAAAGAAGTACCAGTCCAATAAGGAGCATAAGGAGTTAAATAAATAGCAGCAGCATATGATTGTTCATCACAATGGTAAACTAATTTTGTACCTGCTATATTTGATTGAAATCTCCCATTCATCCCATAATGTTCCCATTTAGTAATTTTTTTTCCTAAAGTTTCTTCAAATTTTTCTTTCATCCCATCAAAGAACCACTGTTTTCTAGTACGTTTGCCTAAATACCCAGGATCATCATGGTAAGTTTGAGATAATGCATGTTCTCTAACAGCTAAAGGATCTTTATAAAAATTATCTACTACCCAAATCCTTTTATTAGCATTTGGATTTACACTAAATCTGTTAGAATGGATAGGTCCATATTCAGATTCTTTATTGTTATCTCTATCTATTATTTTTTTACTCATTTCTTGCTATAAAATATTCACTATTTACTTCTTCTGAATAGAAGTTTAATTTTAACATTCCTTGGTCTGATAGTTTTAAAGTACCTTTATCCATATCTTTATTAGAATTTAGAATATCTTTAAATATATCAGAATCAAAAGGTATTTCTATATCACTTTTAGTTATATTACCTTGAATTTGATATGTAATTTTATTTGAAAATCCAGTATTATCACCAAATATAAACTCACAAATGTTATTCCCATCCATATCTGTAGTACTTGTAAGTAACATATTATTTACATCTGCTAATGCACTTTTAGCTTTAATTAAATGGTCAATATCTTCTCTTTCTAAATCAAGCTCCATTTCAAATGAATCTGGGTCTTCATAGTATGTATTTTTTCCTAAAATAAGAATATCAGCTAATGAGTAGGTTAAATCGAAATTTAAATCAGCAATATGCATTTTAATATACACAGATTTTATTTTTTCTAATGATACCATTAATTCACCATTAGTGATAGATATTAACTTACTTAATTTATGTGTATCAAAAACACCTAATTCTGAATCTTCTAGTGGGAAATTATTATGCTCTATTTTACATACTCTACCTGATTCACCTGCGTAAATAGTTAGTTTATTATCTTTAATTCTCCATTTTACCTGGTTATTTAAACCATTTAGGTAATATTTGGAAATAACTGAGGTTAGTGTTGATTTATTTATCATAACTGGAATATACGAATTTTATTTTAAATTTCAAAGGAACTTAGTGCATTTGTGTAAGGATTTAAATCTAATGACCATTGCAAATCACTAAAAAAACCTTCTAATTTATTTAATAGTATTGAATCAAATACTTTTTGTCTGTCAGCATATCTATTTAAAAAGTCTTGAACCTTTTCTGGTATATCATAATCAAAAAATGCTAATGCTTCTATTTTATAGGGATTATCTTTACAATAAATCCATTTTACTTTATCAGCCATTGTTATTAAATTATGTTTTCTATCTAATTTCCATAATTTTAATAAATCATTATATCTAATAGCTGCTCTTACAGGTGCAGGAGCTCCTTTAAGGATTTCAGTAAACATCTCACCTGCTCTAGCACTCGTACCTGAGTATTTTTCTAATTTTTTAACAGCTGTAGGGTTGCCTAATTTTGCTAATGATATTTTACCACCTAATATTTGTTTTTTAAATACTTTAATTTGATCAATTATACTTGATTTTTCTTCACCTTTAAGTACTTGTTGGAGTATGTCATTAAAAAATTCCCCTAAAATAGGTGGGAAATTTGCTTTCATAAACTCTAAACCTTTAATATCTAAAGTTTCTTTTTCAATACCTTCTTGTTTAGTAATCCATTGTGCGTAACGCCTTGTTGCTCTAAAATAAGCAGATCTAATTACACACTCAGTTTTCATTTCAAGTCTATGTTCTGAGACATTGAAACATTCCTTAGCTAAAATATCATAATGATCTGTAATAACATCTTGATATTTAAGTGCTACTTTTTCTAAAATATCATCCTTTTCTTTATCACTAAATTCTTCAAAATTAGGATATAAGTGAAGTAATATAGGTTCAGCATTAAAATAATTAGAGTCAGTATCCACATATGCACAATAATTTTCATCATCTGCATCACATATCCACCAAGGTGTTTCTTCTAAATGTTTCATTTTAAAATGATCTTTCTCCTGGGATTGGGGGTAAGTTAACTGGTTTGTCACCATTTGAATCTAAATCTGCTCTTTCTTTTAATTCAACTATAAATTTACGGCCTTTTAATCTAAAATGTCCGCCTTGCCTTAACATTTTTCTAAAAAAGTTTTCTTGGGTTTCATTCCATTCTTCACTTAAAAGTATTAAATCATCTTTAATTATTTCTTTTCCATCCACTGTTATGTGCATGTTATTTCTAATTGATTGTTTTTTTAATGCCATATTATTTTCTGTTATAATCGTCTTCTACTCTAACAATATCATCTTCTCCGAAATAAGTTCCGGTTTGAACTTCTATAAATTGAACTATTTCTTCAGTTTCATTCCAAGCTCTATGTTTATCTCCTAAACTTATTTTTATTGATTGTCCCGGCCCTCTGAATAATTTATCATCATCTAAAATAATTGTTAAATTACCTTTAACTACAGTCCATGTTTCTTTTCTTTTGCTATGGTATTGGTATGATAATCTTTGACCTGGGTTTATTGTTATTCGTTTTACTTTACATTCAGGTGAATCTAATAATACTTCATACCAACCCCAAGGTTTTTGTTTTTTTGTTATTACCCAATCAAATTGACTTTCCATTATATTTCTAATTTTAATTCCCCACGCATAACTTTATTCATATGTCTATTAGCGCAAAGAGCTGATTCTTGTATAATTCTGTGGCCAGATAATGTAATTGCTTCACTTAATATTGATTGGTTCATTCCGTACCTAAATGAAGGTAAAGCTGTGGCTCCATATAAACTATTAAGCAAAATTTTCATTGTGTATTGCATTAAATGATTATACTCACCTGCTTCTTTATCCCCAGACTTATATGCTTTTTTCATACGCCCTTTATATAAAACACGTTCTTCAAACCATTTTTTAAGTATAGTTGATAATACTGCTTCTTTATCTGTTCTGAACATTGAACCATTAGCTGCTACAGCTAAATTTTGTGATTCAATTATTTTCACTAATTCTCCAGCTTCAACATTAGTATGACGTCGTTTTCCATTTTCAACTAATAATAAATCTTTAGGATTACGTTCTTTTAAATCGTTAAGGCCCAATCTATTATTACGATCATCTGCATCTATAATACGACCCACGAATGTTTCTTTACCAATGTTAATCGACATAATTATAGATGGATACAGTGATGTTAAATCTTCATCAAACATATACTTGTATAATCCCGCTTTGGGGCAAAAAAGGTATCCTCCAGCATAACCATCTTTCTTTTGAGGGTTAGGTTCTTTAGGTGGTGGGATTATATTTTGAGATAATAAATAAGCTGAAATTGCTCCGTCTTGGGTTACACTATTAGAATAAACTTCACTGTAGTTATGTTTACCTTTATGTGATAAGTTTTTAGTTAAAGCAATATATTGTAGCTTTTCATCTAATTTTTGAAGTATTTCAACATCAACAAAATTATATTGAATAAACTTTTGTATATCGGTTTCAAATAGTTGATCTAAATTTCCTTCATACTCAACTTTATTCATACCAACATATTTCTCTCCAATAGCATCTAGTTTCCAACTTGGTTCATCTTTCCAACTATATTTTTTATGTAAACGAATATAATCAAGTGATTCAACTCCTATAATATCAACAAACTGATTTCGTTTATAGAAAAATTTAGAGAATTTTTTAGATTCTACTTTACCTAAAGGTGATAAATGATCAGCAAATTCCTTACCTATTGTATTACACATTCTATAATATAAATAAGGTATGTCAAAATAATCTGAATTATAACCAATTAAAATATCGGGATCTATATCTCTAATTATTTCAATGAATTTAGCTAGTAATTGACTTTCAGTACTGCAAGGTATAATTTCTTTATTTCTAGCTTTAGTATGTTTAAGTTGATTCTTTTTATCAAGAATTAAAATATGCCAAGTATCTGGTGTTTTATCCCACCAAGCAATTGATGTAATAGGCATTGGGGCACTTTCAATATATTCTTCAGTTAATGCCCCTCCAATTTCACACTCAATATCAAAAAATACTTCTCTATGTCCTGTAGAAGGTACATCATTAATTCCATATCTTTCAACTAGGAATTTTTGATGAAGTTTCATATCATGAAAATGAAGACCAGGAGTATTTTTATCACTATAATTAGGGTTTTTTGAGAAATACCAATTATTTGTATGTTTTAAATATTCACCATTTAATCCAATATTTGTGTGTTCACCTTCCTTACATTCTTGATATGCTATATTTTCATAAGGAATAACTTGATGACCTTTATCTTCTTCCCAAAGATGCATTTCCCAAACATTATGTCCTAATTTTTTACCTTGATAACACTTTTTATACATTAAAAGAATTGTTTTAAATCTGGTCTAAAGTAATTAATTGATTTCATAACTTTTCTATCTCTTGTTCTATATACTACGAATCTTTTCTCCACTTGCTCATAATGACATGGCTCAGCTTGTTCTTTAGAGCGGAGGGTGACAGTTTCCATGGCTTCTTCTTCAGTGCTACAAGACTTCGACATATTACTTGCTTGTACTTCTTGATACGCTGGCCATATCTTATCTTTAAGACCGTGTAACATAGTACCGTTCCCAAGGGAAACGTAAGTAATATCACACAAAGCATCCAAAACTTCCACGATGTCTCCGTTTTCGCAAGCTTGTCTATATTCTTCCAATTCTTCAAGTATAAAGTCGTATACGAATTGCCATTCCTTTTTTTCTGGTATTGTTGGCTCATAATTATTTGGTTTTCCGAACGTACGATTAAAAGTTTCTACTTCCGATACAAACGGAACTTCATTAACCCATACAGGTAATTCTTCTTCTGAAAATAATTTTAATTGTTTGTTCATTTTATTTTATTTTATTTTGAAATTTCATAAATGATCCTTCTTTATCATTTGTTAATCCTCCTACGGTATGTAATTTACAATCTTCTTCGGGCCAAACCAAACTATTATCTTCATTTTCCGCAAACTCTGAAAATTCTTTGCTTTGTAGATAATCTTGCATTGGTTTTGAATCATATTTTTCCCAAGGATAAATTAACCACTCATCACTTTCATGTAAGTCTGCCCATAAATTAGGTTTAAAACAAGAAGTATGGGGTTTATAATGTAAAACAGCTGTATAAACACCAGGTGCTTTTTCTAAAGTAACTCCACTATCTGCTATGTCATCTATTACTAAAGTATTAGGTCCAACAGCCTTTACATAAGGTAAATCTAGTTTATGGGATATCATAACAGCAGGTATTAAACCTCCTCTTGCTATACCATGTACTGAATCTATTAAAGGTAATTCCATTGGGATTTTTCTACATAAATCATCTACTGATCTACTAACATCATCCCAACTTAATTTTAATTTATTTTCACCTATTTTTAACATAACTATATATTGTGACCTCCGTTATTAATTTTTAAACTATCAAAAAATTCTTTTCTAGCTAGGTTATCATTTTCTCTAAACACACCTGATGCTTTAGTGGTTACCATTGCAGCACCTTGGTGTTTAACACCTCTACAACTAACACAATTATGTGTTCCAACTATAGTAACAATAACTCCTTTATTTTCGTCTGTAATTTTATCTACAGCATTATGAATTGCTGATGTTAATTGTTCTTGTATTGCACCTCTTCTACCAAATAATTCTACAATTCTATTTAGTTTTGATAAACCAATTACTTGACCATTTTCTCCTGGTATATAACCTATATGAACCACACCTCCAATTGTTTGGTGGTGATGTGAACACATTGAAGTTAATGGTATATTACGTTCTATAACAATACCGTCATAACCATCTGAGGGGAATGAAGTAATAGGAGACATTGCAGTATATCTACCAGCCCATAAATCGTTTACATAAGCTTTAGCTACTCTACGAGGTGTTTCCATTGAATTGGGGTCATTTCTCCAATCACATTTTAATGCATCTAAAAACTTACCATAAGCCTTTTCTGCATTACTAATCATTTTTAATTTTTGTTTATCTGTAAAGGGAAATCCTTCTGCAACACCATTTGCATAACCTACTTTTACAACTTCTAGTTCTTCGTGAACTTTTCTACGTTTGTTCTCCATTTTCTATATAACTTTTTAATTTATCTATTAATACTAATACTTCATCTGGTTCCATTGTTATGGCACAGCATGTATGTACATTATCTGCTATTTCTTCTAATATTTCTAATGCCTCTTCTTTGTCCACTATACTTCACGTTGGTCTTCAAAAGCAATAATGTGGGGTCTCCATGTCATTCTATAGCCATTATCTCTAACCCAATCAAATAATACAGGATAAGATTTAAATAATGCTTCTCTACTATCTCCAGCAGGCATAAACCATACTTTTTCAGGCTTAACGTCTAATATAGAAATACATTCCATAATTTCAGCTAATGCTCCTTCATCTTTTCCATCCCATACAGGTTTAATATGATAATCTGAATGGTAAGCAATTGATTGTTTTATCGATTCATAATTAAGTCTAAGTTTATTATGTCTATCGATCATTCTTTGATCTGTAACAGCTCCTTGAGGCGTTGATACCCCAAGTACAGGTACACTATTGGAGAACTTAGGACTAATAGAAAGCAAATTAATAGGATAATCAGTTGGTAAGAAATGGCTTCCTTCAGTTTCAATAGTAATGAATATATTGTTTTCATGAGCAAAATGGGTTAATTCGTTTACTAAAGCGGGATGCATTGTAGGAGATCCTCCTGTTAACATCATTTCCTTTATATGAGGGTTATCCTCATATGCTTTAATAATATCTTTAAAATTAAAATGTCCTTTTTCTGGGTGGATGCTCGTATACCAACTATCACACCATCCTCCTTCTCCAAAATAACATCTGTGTGTACACCCTGTAGTTCTAATGACTACTGTAGGGTATCCTGCTCTTGATCCTTCTGATTGTACTGCTGTGTAAATTTCTACAATGGGTAAGTTTTTTTCGTAGTCTGTAACCCTTTTTAATTGCTTGTGCATATTGTTAATTTTTTTAAGTGGTTTTTCATTCACTGTTGTACTTTTATTCACTATAACTTGCTGCATTTTTCCCGTGTTCCATAAATTTCACTCTCGTTACTCTTACTCGATTATCGGTTTCAGCTTTAACAAAACTATTTAATTTAGTATAAATATATTCAGCAAATTTTTCTGCACCAGTAGCTGGGATTATTCTCACTTGGGCTACACCAGCAACTTCCATTTGTTGAAATGCTTTTACTTCAGGATCATCTTCAGCTATAATCATAGTATGATCAAACATATAATCCATCCATGCTTTTGGTTGTTTACCATCAATTAAAGTTTTAGCTCTTTTCATTCCACCAAAATCCCATACCCAATTTCTTTCATCTAATTCTCCTTCAAAATATACTTTAAATGAAATTCCATAACCATGTACAAATCTACAGTGAGTTGTTTCTGCTTTCCATTGACGGAATACTGTAGAAAAACCGTCAAATACTTTGCTTGATTGAAATTTACCCATTATACCAAATTTTAATTTTATCTAAAGGATTATTACCTACTAATCTACTAATTTCATTTCCATTAGCATCTACTTTTACTAAAGTAGGAACATTTCTAATTCCATATTTAGCTGATAATGTTGAATCATTATCTACATTAATTTTTTGGAAAGGTAACCCACTTTTATCCATTACAGGTCCTAACATTTTACATGGACCACACCAGGGTGCACTAAAATAATAAATTTTATTCATATTTAATTTTTAATTGTTATACTAATTCTTCTCCTATTCCAACTATTTCACTCAATATAAGTAAAGTAACTGCAATATCCAAGCTCCACCATAAAGCTCCATAACCTAAAATACGGATACCTGATTTAATGAAACTTATTTGTTGATGCTTTCTTGCATCTGGTAATTCTTGTTTTTTATTTCCCATTTTTTTTATAATCTATTATAAACCCAATTGCTACTAAGAGGTTTAAACCTAAACTAGCAATTATTTCATGAATGTCTTTATAAGTATTTATACTAAGGTGAACATGACCTACAACCCAAAAGGGGATTGCCATTTGTTGACTATACCATATTAAAGAAAATTCTATAAATTTTTTCACTGCCTCTCCTAAAATTAAATGGTACGATGTCTTCTCATTCCGTCCCACTGTACTTTCTTAGATTTACTTAACATACTAAATTTGCTAACTCTCTTATTAAGTTGGTCTCTTTCAGTATTCAATTGAGTATTACCGTTTGTTTGTTCTGATTTTTGCATTGCTAATAATTATTTAATTTATATATTACTATACATATTCAGCAAGAACTTGAACTACATGGGCTTTCGCTACTTCATAATCTACTGGACCAGTTTCGTCTTCATATTGTACAGGGTCTTTCCTACCCAACGCAATAAAAGCTTCAATTCGTTCAACAGATGAAGCAGATTTATAATCACTGTTCCCACTAGGAAAAGGCTTATAACTAGTATTAGTTCTAGAATAGACTTCATCGAATTCAATATTTAATTTGTTACATAATATTTCTCCATCTTGTAAAATACCAAATTTATCAGTATTTAAATAAGGAGTAAAATAACCTACTTTATCAGCATCCCAATTTCCCATTCTAAAAGCTGCATCATCTGCATCTCTAAATTCTTGTCTACAATCAGGATAAACTGCATGATCACCAGCATGAATTCCTAAAGCAATATCACAGACATCTTCTTTTTTATTTGCTACAGATAATGCTACTGCTTGAGTAATAGAAGCAAACATTTTATTTCTATTAGGAACAACTGTTTCTTTCATATTATCTTGTTCATAATGTCCTTCAGGTACATCATCTCCACCTTCTACTAATGCAGAATCTAGTAAATCTACTAATCCATCTAGTTTAATTTGACGATAATTTACTTTGTGACCTTTACTTGCAAGGTAATCAATTAATGATTGAGCTCTTTCTAGCTCTACTTTATGTTTTTGACCGTAATCAAAAGAGATACCTGTTACTGTATCGTATTCATTGATAGCTCTTAACAATAGGGTGCTGCTATCCATTCCACCACTTAAACTTACTACACAATGTGCCATAATTTACTTATTTAATATTTGCCAGGTATTTTGCGTATAGGCTAACGCTTGTTTAAATTTACATTTTATATATAATCGAACATACGAAAAAATAGTTGAGATTCCAACTCCCCCTAAAAGAAGTGTCCAAATATTTGGATGAAAGTGCTCTCCACAAAGTCCCAATGCGTGTTTTATTACTTCTGCCATAATTTAAAAATATTTTTTTATTTTTGATATTCCGTTAATTTCTCTAAATTTAGTTGTGTTGTGAATAATATTTAAATAATCAACTTTTTTAAAGTCAATATCAAAATAATCATTCATATTTGCTTTGGGTTTTTTATTTAAACCATAATCATCATAAAGTATATCTTCTAACCCAGCCATTACTGGATTTGAAGTATCTATTGATTCTATTCTAGGGTGTTTATCATACCAACTAAATTCTTGAGGTATTGAACAACCTAATAAATGATATTTAATATCTTTTAATTGTTTTAGATTTAATAAACCTTGTACAAATCGTACTCTACCTAATGCTTTTCCCATGTCTGGATTACTATGTGGAAAGAAATCATTATACCAAGTAGCACCGTATGATACACATAATTTATCATAACCTAACCCAACTAATAAATTAGCACATAAATAAGCTTGATTTTTATCTTCACCCTGAATTACAGCAATTTTCTTTGTTTCTTCTGGGAATTCAAATTGTTTCCAATATTTGGCTTGGGCTGCTGTTTGATGACAATTCATCCAAACATCAGGTACCATAAATTCATTAGGTTTTAATTCATTTACCCAATATCTTAATCTGTTAAAATCATATGCTTCACCCAACTCATGAAGTGAATTATCCATTATAACATATCTCCCTTTATCTCTAGCATTTATAAAATATTGTTTATATTCTTCATCTTGATCTAACAAGTGGGGTAAACAATAATCATAATCATTAAATTCAGTTGATGCTGTTAATAAACAGCGAGGTACTTCATGGCTTACTTTCATATACTTAATTTTTTAGGTCGCCCTTTACGCTTTAATGGATATGGCATATGGACTATTTTATACTTTTCTTCAATAATATAATAAAGATCTATCAGAGAACCACTGCATTTTAACATTTCTTCTTCAACTTGTTCTCTATCACATCTAAAGTATTTTGTAAATTCAGTTATTAATGAACGTAGTCTTTCAGCTTCATCCTTTTCAAAGTCCTCCATCAAACGTTTTCTTCGAGCTAATTGAACAGATGATTTTTCTAAAAATTTTCCATAATCTCTACCACATTCTTCAAAAACATCATTCAATTGGTATTCAACTAAATATTGTTGGGCTTTATAACATGAATAATCAAAATCACCATTGAATATACGATCACGGAGTGGTTTCCTATTATCAAGTGGTTTGTTTTTTGGTTGATACATACGCCACCACCTAAATTGGTTATAGTTTATTTTCTGATATTGGGATAATTGTTTTTCTACCTGTTTTCTAGAAATGGGTACATCGTACATATAACTTTTATTTGCCTAAATATACGACCTTTATTTGGGGAAGCCAAATATTAATATGTTTTTGTTTGATCGTCTTCGGAAAGAAAAATATTTAATTTTTTTATTCTATCCTGAATTTTATTTCTTCTCCACCCTGAAATATCACCTTGGAGTTGGAGATTTAATTTTTTAAGTTCTTCTTTTGCACCTAATTGGTCATAATGTTCTCCACTATTACCATTTTGTCCTACAAACTTCATTCTTTCTTCAGCTGCTTCCCATTCTTTTATTTTTTGTACATTATCTATATAATCTACAAATTCATCTGAAGTATTAAATTCTTCGGCATCTTTAACTTCAATATCTTCTATTTCTTCTCCATATAGATTTTTTCTATATTTCTTTTTTGGGTAAGCCTTATCAAAAGCAAAATTTGCTGCTACTACTAAAGCAATAGCCAAAGGATCAAATACAAATATAATAATAAGTAATAACCAATTTATAATTTTATCCATAGGAGTACCTGTCAAACCCGATAGATACTGCAGTGGTCCTAATTCTCCAGCTACTTCGTTATTATTATCAAGTTCCAGTATTTGAAATTGAAATTTTTGTAATGAATCAGATGCTACTGTTCTTTTTTCTTGCGCCAATTTACGATTCTCCTCCTCAATATTAATTCTATTCTGCGCCATTCTAAGCTCAGTAGTAGAGATTGTTGATCTAACGCCCCCAACCACCGAGGTGTCTCGTACTTGGATGGACGAAGCTTTTGCATTAGATAAAGTACTAATATTACTAGATATTCTTTCAATTTCTGTATCATATCTGTTTACATCGTTTTGATAAAAGTCAGCTTTCTTTTGAATAAAACTTTTTTGGTTTTCTATTGTTGATAATTTAGAATATGTTTCTTGGTAAGCTGCACTTAAAAAACCATAAATACCCATACTAGTAATTAATACCAATATTATAGTAGCTATAGATAAATAAGTTCTTAATACTTTATTAATTGAATCCCAATATTGGTATAAAAGTGAAGCAGTTACTAATTTAGCAAATTCTAGTGAACCCGCCATTATAATAACTTCAAAAGATGCACCTGCAAAAAGTTTGCTAAGGCCACTAACTGAGTAGAAAGCAGCCGAAGCTGAAACTGACAGGGCAGAAAACCCAATTAGGAATGGAAACATTCCTTTTTTTATTTTACCTAGCACCCCCATAATATTCTGTTGCGTGTCCTTCTTTAATTAATGTTTTATTAATATCAATATTATCTATTAATATAGTACCTAAACATCTACCATATTTTCCTACACCATGAGATTGAAGAATAAAATTACCATCTCCTAATAATTCAATTAGTCTTGCTTTAGCAGCTAAACCTAATTTTTTTTCTTCTAAATCTCTAGTTCTTGATTCTGGGGCATTCATCCCCATCATTCTAATTCTTACTTTTTTCCAAGTGTCAAATCCTAAATCTACTAAAGCATCAACGGTATCACCGTCAACAACCCTATCTAATTTTGCGTTGTATTTATACATAATTATAAATATAGTAAGAAGATGGCTAAAAGCCAAGGAATTATACTATGTCTTTAGATTCAAGCAAAGTATATGTAAAAGAATTACCCCAATGTTCTCTAGCTATTTGACAAATATCTAAAAATTCATGCCAATCATCATTATGAGCTATAACTTGACACCCAGCTGACCATTTATCTACTCGAGTTGATTTTCCTCCTGATCTGCTAGTTGCTCTGTGGATATTAATTCCAAATATACCTTCTTGTACATTTTCTTCTAACAAATCATATTTACCATCTCTGTTGTTGTCACGGTATACTTTAACTGGTTCTTTTTGTCCTAAAGCTAGATACTTACCTTGATGTAACCTTAATTTATGTGATCTTCTATATTGGCCTGGTTTTAATATTGCAACACCATCTTTTCTTATTATGTTTTCTACCCAATGAGTACCAGGATCTGTAGTACATTTATAACAATGAAATTTCCATTCACCTTCTACTTTATAAGATAAAGTCATGCAATCATCAAATGCATTTGTTACTCTATTTTTAGTTTCTGAGTTTCTAACGCCTATAATGTTAACATCATAATCGCCTCCAGTAAAGTATTTATAACCTTTACTAGCCATTGTTTCTTCAATTTGTTCTCTAGTGTAACAACTCATAATTTATTTATTTTCTATTACCAAATATACTCCCTAATTCTGCTATACCAAAACTACCTAAGGTAATAAACAAAAAAGAATCATAAATAAATTCATTAATTACTAAATCTTTACCAAAGTATCCAGTTACTAGATCTGCTATTGCAAATATAGTCATAATAGCAAATGAAGCAAAACCAACTACGGTTTTTTCATTTATATCATTTTTGTCATTAAAAATGTCTTTGAAAGCCATCCATTTTTGATTTAATTTTTTAAACATAAAAATAACTTTTTGTGGAACGTTTGATGATAAATATTAAAATCTGTTGGAATTTTGCGCTTCTTCGATAGCTTCATTTACTTCTTCTACGCTTACAGGAAATTCTAAGTCTAATCCTGCTTTAAATTTAATTAAATTATCTCGAGTTATTATAAACATGGTTGGGGCCATTCTAACTCTATATTTTTTCTTAGCATTGGGTGCTTTTGCAATATCTACTCTATAGTAATCAACATTATTATTATCTGCTAATTCTTTCCAATTGGCATAACAATTTACTTCATTAAATTTAGCCCAATATTCAACTACTATTACTTTATTATCATCATCTCCAAAAGCTGAGTTACCATTTATAACTTCTTCATAATTTGAATCATCTAACCAATACTTTTCTGGAACTTCCTGCTGTCCAAAAAGGAGAGTAGGTATTGCTACTAGTACTAATAATAGTTTTTTCATTTTAGTTATTTTTTAGACATCTCGTACATACGTTCTTCTAGCTTATCGAATTTTTCTAAAAGCATCTCAACGTCTTCTTGAGTGTCCATTATTGTTTGTCGAATTAACTCATCCTTTAAGTCATATTCAACCCTTTCAATAACTGGTTCTGGTAGTTCCATTGCTCGTGCAATGTCTGCTTTTAGAACGAAGTACATGCTGCTTAATGAAACTGCAAATCCTACTATCATTCCTATTGTTTTTAAGTCTAAAGTTACTTTAGTACCTTCTCCTATTTCTTTTGCCATTTTTATTTAAATGTATAGTTTAATCCAAAAGTTGTTTGATATAACTTGCTATCCCACATTTTTGAGTATTCTCCTTCTATAAAAATACCTAAATTTTTTCCTATTTTTGTTCCTAAGCTAATTCCTGCAGAATAGTCATCCCATTGTTCTAATTCATTGTCTAATATTAATCCACCTTTACCCCAATTATTTCTATTTAAATAACTAAATTCTTCTTCACCAGCAATATATTTGTGAGCTGGAAGAATGTAGTTGGCATAAGCATGTAACCAAAAATCTTTATCATAATGATAAAAATCCATTCCTACTATAGGTGCTACTTCAATCCATGGATCTAACATATCCCAAGCTTCACCATTAAAACGGTTAATTAATCCAGGCATTACATCTTCTCTAAAACTTAAATCAGAGTGTGCTACTTGAACTCCATTTTCATCAACCCAACACCAATCTTGGGTTACATTACCATTTTCATCTGTTGATGTATAAAATATATCATCATACCCATATTCAAATCCTAAGGCATACCATTGGTTAGCTGGGAATTCATTTCCAAATTCATCCATCACTGTTTCATTTAACCAAATTTCAAAAGGATTGTATCCATAAGCTCTTTCATGACCTCTAGCTATAACCCCTGCTGAAACACTAAACTTTTTACCTATTGGTAATCTTCCTCTAACTTCTGCTGATTTGTAATTTAAATTAATTTTACCTACTTCTCTTGATTGTATTTTTACAATATGATATTTACCTGTATGTTTTAAGAAATAATTAAAGTTAGTAAAATCTTCACCTCTCCATCTTTCTTTTTCATAATGGAATTGGTATTCTAAACCTTGTACTGCAGATGTTGGAGCTCCAAACACTAATTGTTCTTCTGTACCATCATAAAAGTTTTTTGGTTTTCTTTCGTAATCGAATCTGGCTAATTTTCTAATCCCAAATCCATATCTATAGTCATAAGGAAAACTCGGAGTATTATCTACTACATCTGGAATAGAGTAAATACTACCATCTGGGTTAGTTCTTAAAAAATAAGTAGGCTCTGCGGCCTCTATTGAATTTGATATATCTCCAGCACCATATACAGTACCATATTTTAAGAAATCTTTATATATAGACTTGAATAGACCAGATTTTTTTTCTTGGGCTAAAGTTGTATTGGTTAATAAAAGTGCTAATAATAATAATAATAGCTTTTTCATATAGTTTGTTTTAAAATATTTATTTATGTAGATAACTATATTTATTTGTATAACTATATTTGCTTATAAATATTAAAAAAAGGGATGCTATCGCACCCCTTTTTAATTTTCTTTGTAATCTTTATATTACTTTTTAAGAATATGAATTAATACAAATACACCTACTAGTCCTAGTAAGCCTTCTGCATTAAGATTACCTAATATTCCCATAATGTTATCTACTACAGATACATTGTTCCAAAAAGGAATACCTACTCCGCCAAATAATACTTCAAGTACTATTCCGAGTGCAATTACTGAAATACCTATTTCAGTTAGTTTATTGGCCCAAGAGCCAATCTTAGTTAAAATTTCCATAAAATATTTGATTTTAGTTAAACAAAATGTAACTAACAACTATAAAGAATAACATTCATACATATGGTTATCCATCACAAGACACACAATCTGCCATTCTTGAACCAAGATCACCCTTTATAACACTATCAGTTCTTAAATAATATAATGTTTTTATCCCAAGCTTCCATGCTTCCATATGCACTTGATTTATCCATTTTGGTGAATCATTGGGATCAAATGATAAATTTAAAGATTGTGTTTGATCAACATATCTTTGTCTTATTGCAGCTTGACGTATAAGTTCTAATTGATTTATTTCAGAAAATGTTAAAAATAATTCTTTTTCATCAGGAGTTAATATACTATCTGGTAAATTTTGGGCGGATCCTCCATCTGCTAACATTTGATCCCACCATTTATTTTTATCTTCACCTTTTTCAATTAATAAAGACTGTAATACTTTATTTTTTCTAATAAAAGTACCTTTAGCTCCATTAAAAGTATAAACATTAGCAGGTAAAGGTTCAATTCCAGCAGAAATACCACCAGTAATTACTGAATTTGATACTGTTGGGGCAATAGCTAGTAAATGGGTATTTCTCATACCTGTTCCTCTACACCATAAAGGTTCTCCATATTCTGCTGCTAAAGCCATTGATGCTTTTTCTGCTTTTGATCTAATACCTGAAAATATATTATGAGTATGAGCTGTAGAGGCTATAGAATTAAATGGTAATCCTTTTTGTTGTAAAAATGTATGCCACCCCATTACACCTAAACCTAATGCTCTACCCTTAAAAGCATGTTTATGGGTTCTTTTTAATGATTCTCTCCCAGAAGATTTATTTATAAATTCTTCCATTACTCCATCTAAAAACCAAGTTGCTAATTCAACTGCATCAGTATCTTTCCATTCTTCATATTTTGCTAAATTCATAGAAGATAAACAACAAATAAAACTATGTTCCTCATCTGTAAATAAGGTAATTTCAGAGCATATATTTGTCATTGTTACATCCAAATTGTTTAACCTATAAGCTATTGGATTATCTTTATTAACATTATCCTTATACATTATATAAGGTTCACCAGTTTCCATTCTTGATTTTAGTATGGTAGCCCAAGTATTTAATGCTTCGGAGTCTCTTGCTTCTAACTTACGCATAAAAAAATCATCAACAACTACACACTGATGTAAGTTTAAACATTGTCTATTAGGATCACCCTTCGGTCTACGAATTTGTAAAAACTCGTCTATATCTCCATGGTTAATATCTAAATTAACAGAAGCTGCTCCTCTACGTACATTTCCTTGATTTGTAGCAATAATTGCTGAATCGTAAATTTTAGCCCAAGGTACTACACCTTCACTTTTACCATTTCCAGAGATACTAGTACCACGTTTTCTAATACGAGATAACGAAATACCTACTCCCCCACCAGATGCTGTTAATTTCATTAGTTCAGCATTAGTTAAACCAATTCCACGTATAGAATCAGGTGTATCAATACCAAAACAAGAAATAGGTAAACCTCTATCAGTACCCATATTTGATAATACAGGTGAAGCTAATCCTACCCAACCATTCCAAAATAATTTAAAAAATTTATTTGCTAATTCTGGTTTTTTAAGTCTATTAGCTGAAGCGTTTGCTACTCTTCTATATGCTGTTTTAACTGTCTCCCCAGGGAGTAAATATCCTTTTGATACTGTTGCTAAAGAAATTTCATCCATCCATTCGGGGTATTGCTTTCCAGCTTCCCAATTACTATAATCTACTTGTAGTGCGTTGTTTTCCATATTTTAAAATAATGCTCCTGCGTCCCAATTTTGAACACCTTTACTATAATTTGTTACTCTATTTGCAAAGAAATCTGTATGTTGTTTTCCAGCTGATAAGCTATCAAACCATTTCATTCTTTGCACTGCATCTTGGTCTATACCATTTACTATAGATTCATAACCTAAATCACTCATTTTAGTATTTACTCTATGTTTAATAAAAGATACTAAATCATATTTAGGACATCCTTTTAAATCACCCATTTCATATACTTTATCTATAAAATCTAATTCTAGTTTTAGGGATAATTTAGCTGCTTCTTCAATATCAGCTTTTAATTCTGGGGTATCAAATTCTGGATGTTCTTTTAATAATGTTCTAAATAACCAACATCCTGCTTCTGAATGTAGTGATTCATCTCTAATGCTCCATTCTACTATTTGTCCTACACCTTTTAGTTTATTATCTAATTTAAATGATAATAAAACAGCAAATGAAGAAAATAAATTAACTCCTTCTGTAAACGCAGAAAAAATTGCTAATGATTTAGCTCTTTCATGCCAATTAGGAGTACCATCGTGAGAATCTCTTACAGTAGTTAATGCTTCAATTTTAGCCATTGTTGCTTCATCTTCTAAAAATTCACTAAAGTTATCTAATCCTAATTCCTCGTTTAACAAAGAATAGGCTTCAGCGTGAATTGTTTCAAACGCTGCAAATGTAACAGCCATTTTAATTACTTCAGGTTTTCTAAACCATTTTGTAACTAAAGTTGACCAATAATCATTTACTACAGTTTCTGTTTGAGCAAACCCCTTTAAAATGGTACCAATTATATTTTTTTCGTTTTCTGTTAGATTTTGTTTCCAATCATTAACATCACTCATCATTGGGACTTCTGTATGTAACCAATGTGCTTGTTGTTGTTTTAACCAATATTCAGATGCTTGTGGGTATTCAAAAGGTTTATAAACTATCCTTTCTTGTAGTAATGATGTTTTTGCCATTTTTATTTATTTAAGAGTTTAATTCAAAAAATTTCTTTCGTAACAATTGTTTATCAAAAGTGTCTACATCAGTATCAAACTTATTAGACTTTAAAGAAGGTTCAAAATTTTCAGATTCTTCACCTTCAACATATTCATCTTTAACAATAAAATGCCCAGTAGAAGTATCAGCTTCTAATCCAAAAGTAATTCCATCCATACCATATCGGTTTTTCATTAAATGAAATCTTCCTGTATTATTAACTTTGTCTTCTTTTTTACGAGATAAAGACATACAAAAATCAGTTATCATAATTTTATCATATGATCCTGCTGCTTTATCTCCCTGGATAACTTTATCCTGAGCACCTGCACGGTTAACTTGAGAAACTGACCAAATAGGTATATTAAGTTGTCTAGCTAATCCCTTAGTACTTGTATAAATATCATCAATTTCATCCTTACGCTCACGATTTGTTTTTCTTGATGAAAGTAAATCTACATAGTCAATAATTACCAGATCTGGTTTAACTCCCATGCTTGTGCTTTTCGCAATATGTGATTCAATTGTTGAGACAGATGCCCTCCCTGTTGGGTATTCTTTAATAATAAGCTGACCTGGCAATTGAGGTATTATATCTTCGATTTTATCTCTATGTGAATCTACTTTATTAACTGGTATTTTAGTAAAGAAAGCATCATATCTTTTTCCAACATATTCTTCACCTAACTCTAAAGTATAATGAAGTACATTATACCCTAATCTAACTGCATGTCCTCCTATAGCTACTAATGACCAAGATTTACCACCTCCTGGATTACCAAATATAAGGCCAAAATCTCCATTTCCAAGTCCACCTTGTAATAATTGGTTAATTTTAGGCCAAGGGGTAGGAACAGTTTCTCTTGAATTTTCTCTATAACGTTCTTCAATATCTTTAACATATTCATGTCCTATATTTTTATCTTGACCTGCTTTTAAAGCATTATCTATTAAATAACGAATACCATCAAAATCTCCTCCTTTAAGTAAATCTACAGAGGACATTAATGCTTTTTTTAGTTGTTGGTTTTTACAAAAATTTGTAAATTCTTCTTGTACATATTCTAAATCATCATCTGAAGTTACATATGCTAATTTAAGTTGTTCTTTAATAGATAATTGTAAAACTTCATTATCTACTTTTAATAATTCTACTTTTAAAATATCTAATGAGGGGGTAGTATGGTATTTGTCATAATACCTTAAAACTTCCTTAATAGCCCATTTTTGAGCGGGATTTTCAAAATATTCATCAGAAATAATATCATGTATATTAACTAAAAACTCCTTATGAGTTAATAAAGATGATAAAACCTTTATTTGAAATTCGTGTCCGTACTGGTTTATACTGTTTAGTGTCAATCTTTATAACCTTTAAATTGTGAAAATATATCTTTTAACCATGTTTCTAAATTTCTAATCATTCCACCTAGTTTATCTTCATTATAAAATTGGATAAACATTTCAGGGTTATGTTCAGGAAAATCTTCTACTATTAAATTATCTATATGTTTTTTTCCTTTATCATCTATCATTGGAACACTTAAATCCATAACTTTATAATTAGTTTCAATTCGAGCTTTATCCTGAATTATGCGTGAATATACAACGTGTTCTTTGAATTTCCTAGCAGATATATCAAAAATGTCATCTAATGTTAAATGTTTTGTCTTTAACTCAGGGAATTTTTTAAATATACCTTTAGCACCTAACCCCTTAATCCCTTGAATATTATCCGAATTATCTCCTAATAATGTTTTATGTAAAATAAAATTTGAAGGTAATAAACCGATTTTTTCTTCTATAACTTTGGGGGTATAATATTCTTTTTCCATTGGTCTATAAACAATAATTTTGTCAGTTACCAATTGTAAAAAGTCCTTATCACTAGATACTATAAAACAAGTTGAATTATGTTTTTCTACTAGTTTTTCAGCTAACACGGCTATAATATCATCAGCTTCGACTTTATCGAGTATGGTGGTTTTAACAGGTAATAGCTTTAAATATTGGATTATACGCACTATTTGGTCAATTTTTGAGTCATGTTCTTCCTCAATATTATCAAATGCTTCCCAATTAGTAATTCGCTGTAAATTTCTTGTTCCTTTGTATTCGGAGAGCAAGTTCTTACGGTTTACCGTTGAACCTGCTCCGTCGAATACTACATAAACAGATGTAGGATTTGTTTGTCTAATCATTGCACCCAAAGAGCGGAAAAATCCACCTAACCCCCCAATATGAACACCATCGGGATTAACCATATTCATCATAGCAAAATTTCTAAAAAATAAATTTAAGCCATCTAAAATTAATACCCTATCGTGTTTTTTTGGGATAGATTCTTCCTGGTCTTCCTGAACAGCGTCCAGCAAGTTAAATAATTCTTTGCGTTTCATGTTCTTGTTTATAAGTCTTGTACGTCGTAAAGTACAGGTGTTGTATCTTCTTGGTCTTCTACAATCTTAAATTGTCCTCCCCCTAAGATTTTTGACCATTCATCAGCATGAGATTTTTTATACTCATTTTTATCTTTGTCTGTATCTTGGATAAAACCATGGTTTGTCATAACAATTTTACCTCTTGATTGCATACCATTAACATGGTTTTTATCAATTTGTAAATTTGTTCTTTTACCCCATTCTACCTGCATACCACCTTTGATTGCTTTAATTTTAGATGTACCAGCATTTGAAATATTACCAAATGTAACTACAAATGTAGCATCATACCACATTGCCATTCCACCTTTATTCATCATTTTTGGCTGACCCATAGGGGATTCAGCTTTTGCTGTCCAAACTTTATTAACTGCAATTAATGTATTAGTATATGGTGATGATTCTTTACGAGACATTACAATACTCTGATTAACTGTATTACCAAATTGAGTTGACATTGCTCCTGCATTCCATTCATTGTTGTTTTTCAGTTTTTCAACTGACATTGCACAAGGGATAGATCCAATTGAATCCCAGAAAAATGCTAAGTCATAAGGTAAATTACCTTTTTTCTGTTCATTCTGTAAATCCATAATAAATGCTGCTACATCTTCAATAGTATGTAAAGTTTCTCTATCTACATAAATAAAATTACCTTCGTAATCTACAACATCACCTTCATCATCTTTAATTAAATTAACTTCTAAACCCATTTGGGCTGCATGTTCCCAATTCCATTTCATTTCAGTAATAATAAATACAGGAAGTATTCCCATATTTTGAGCTGATACTGCTGCTTCTAATAACGCAGTAGTTTTACCGGTGTCAGAGTGTCCTCTAAGTAAAGAAATATGCCCCATTGGTATGCCAGGTACCCCAGCAACCTTTTGAAAAGCAGGGGATAGTGGTATCCACTGTTGGTCCTTAAATTTGACATTTTTATTTAAACCTTTAGACGATTTAAATTTATTTAAATCAAATTTGCTCTTAATCTCGGCAGACACTGCTGCCGAGAGAGACTTTGCTATCTTTTTTGCCATATTTAGAAAGGAAGATCATCACCATTATTACTAGATTTATCATCAAATAATGAATCAAATTTATCTCCTTTACTTTGTTTAGCTTTTGAAGTATCTAAACTAAAGTTTGTTTGAGATTTTGATGCAACCGGAGCTGGAGCTATTTCTTCTAAATCATCTTCTTCTGGGGATAACCATTTTTCTAGTGCTACTTTCATTTCGTCAAATGAATAACGTTTAAATAAATCCCCTTTAGGATTTGGTTGCTCGTTTGTCCATTTTTCTACTAATGAAGCATCTTCACTAAGTGGGGATGTTTTTAATCTTACTCTAACTGATGATTTATTATAAGGAGTACCAGTTGCTTCTGGTCCTACTGTTTCTACTGTAAGGTCTCTACCATTTACAATATCAGTATAATCTCCAATTTCATCATCAACTGCAAGAGCTAATAATTCTTCATATACTAGTTTTCCAAATTGCCATAATCTAACACCTTTATCTTCTTCTCCACGTACTACAACGGGAACAAAAATCCTGTTTTTAGGGTCTAATTTCTTAGCTAGAACATAATTTTCTTTATTGTATTCTCCTTCACGTAATTTTCCTGCAAATAAAGCAATCGGGTCTTTTTCTCCAAAATTTGTTGGTGAAATCATAACCTTATTTGTAATACCATAATAGAACTTAAGTTCTGAAAATGGGTTTGAAGCATCATACGCTGATGGTACAATTCTAATCTGTTGTTTACCTATTGTAGGTTTCCAATAAATTAATGAGTAATCGGTCTTTTGGCCACCCTGTGGTTTTGATTGGAGGGTATCCAATTTCTGTTTAAGTTTTGATAAATCCATAAATGTAACTAATTTTAATTATAACTGTTTATATGTAACTGAATATACGAACTATAATTTGGGGAGCCAAACTATACTTCTATTATTTTGTATATTTTTGTATTCAATTGATTAAGTTCATTGTGTTGTGTAAGTAAAACACAATTTCTATAATGTTGCCAATCTACTTTATACTTGGTATCAACTACTCCTCCATTAAGTTTTTTTATTAACTCATTTAAAGCATTAATAGTATATAAAGTATTTGATTCTTTTTTCCTGTGTACTAGGATTGTGTTTTCTGGGATAGATCCTATATTTGCTTGGTCAACATTATAGGTGACAACATATTCATCTTTTCCTATAATTTCTAAAACAAATAATTTGTTATAGATGATACTATATTTTGATTTAATATCTTCTATTAATGTATCTAGCCCTTCTAAATCCGTAAAGGTACAAAATAATTTATTATTCAAGTCGCCTATTTTTTTAATGTCTGTTATAACGTCGTATTTCGCGTTATACGTATTAGGCAGTTTCTCCAAAGTTGTAATCATAACCTTTTATTTCTTTTATATTTAGTTTATATTTTTTGAAAATATCTCTAATTTCATTTAATAATTTATCTTCTCCTTCTTTAAAATCAAATAAAAACGAATCATAAGTATATAATACCAGCTTCGTTTTATATTTCCTCAATATACAAAACATATCCCACAATATCAAAACATTTTGTGAAGTTTCCATATTTTGCAACATATAATTAAACAACTTTTGAGGTTTCATTTCACCCAATCCTTCCTTCGTATATACAAAACCCGAAATTGGACATTCTATAAACCCATTTTTATTAAATTCATTCCAGATTTTTTTTACATATAAATCAATTTTATTAAAAAATTCCAGATGTTTATATTGTTTAAATACTCCTCCGTATAACTGTTTAAACGTTAATTCCTTTGATTCTTTATAACTTACTCCGTAGAGTGATTGTAGATGCTTGTGAATATCACTAGTGGCAAAACTATAATCGATGAGACGACAAGACAAACTAGGATGGAAAGCACTAATATCAATTTCAATAAACCAATCATTAGAAGGTATAAAAGATTTCCTACATCCGTTTTCTTTATTAAGTGCTGCATAATTTACATTGTTAAATTTATTTGAAGGTCTTGTTGTTGTTGTTTTTAAGTTGAACTGAGTGTAGACGGATTTACCATCAACGGGATGGAAATATTCTTCGAAGGTTTCATTATGTATTTGTATTCCACTTCTCTCGATTGCGTTGAATACCACTGAGGTTTTATTGTTAAAGAAGTCATCATATTTTGTTTTTTGTCTGTTAATATTCGCTTTTAGATCTCTAAAAATCGTTTCACATATTTCATAATGTTTAACAATCGGTATAATTAAATTTAATTCCGGATTATCCTTATGTTGTCTATAATATAAATCATGTGTAGGTGTTGTAGGTCGTATATACGTAGTAGGTGGTGTATTTATGTCATAAAGAGCTTTTAATGGAAAATAATGTAATATTTCTTTCTTATCACGACAATATAATATTTCAAATTTGTTTAAAATATCGTTTATACGCGCATTTAACGCATTTAAAGCTTCACTATGTGTAATACATACCATAAAGCCTTTGCTTGCTTTAATCGGTCTAATATACACTAAACTTACATTATTTTGTGCGGGGTGTATAGTATCATTATAAGGTATTACCTCAATGAAAGCCTTTTTATAACCACTATTTATTAAAACATTTAACTGTTCCTCGTTTTCTACAAGCCAGTACATATAACCTATTTATTTCCGTAACGTTAATAACCCTTTGTGCTATATCCAAGGGATTCTTTATTTTTATTTTCTGTTTCTTGATTTTTATTTTCTTTAGCTTTTGCTTCTAGTTTATCTTTAGGATTACAAAATTGGTCAAATTTACCTTTAAAATATTGGGAAAATGAATGAATTTTTAAATTATTTTGAATTGCTAATACAATATTTCTATTGGTATTATACACTTCATTTTTCTTTCCTGTGATTTGCCAAAATAAATTAAATGTTTGATACAATCTAAATTGAGTAGATGGAGCTTGGTTTTGAAAGAGTTTGTATTGATCAACATCAATTTCGATTATTGTATGATCATTAACCTTACTTGCAAAAAACCTTAAAATTTCTCCATTTTGATAGTCTTTTTCTGTAGGGGTTGGATAGCATTGTTTAGGAGGTACAGGGGCATTTTCTAAAAATTCTAATTTAGTTGAATTTAAATATGCAGCATCCAATGAATAATGATTTGCTTCTCTATCCCAAGCTCCACCTTCATCATCAGCATCTAGTTTTTCATCACCATACCCATTATTAATTAAAACTAATTCCCTAGTAGGTGTGTCATCTGGTGTTTTTCCTGTGTATGTTTTTCCTGTTGATGTTGTAAAATAATATCCTACATATTCTATACCTGAATTAAGATATTGAAATTCATCACCGTTGGTAATTTGGTTTGTCTTTATTTGGGATTTAGGAAAATACATATATTATTTTTTTAAAAATCGACTGTTGCACCTCTAAAAGAGTCTCTATTAAACATTCCCTCCCAAGCCTCTTCTAAATCACTATCAAAATTATTTGGGCTAGTATACCCCGGTGGAGATTTTGCTACTCCTTTGCCTGAAACTCTAAGTGTGGGGTTGGTTCCTATATTAATAAGTGCATATTTTTTTCTTTTCCAACTATTATTTAATTGATCTTTAAATAATTTTAAAGCTTGGTCATCAGGTACCATTTTAATTAATTTTTTTAATTCATTAGCTGAATACCAAAATCTATTTACTTCGGATCCTGCTACGTTTTTATCTCCTAGGGATTTTGGTTGGAAAACACCACCAAATTCTGCTGAAAGGCCTCTAGCTTCTGTATATACACTATCTATTATATCTAACATTAAATTTCTGTAAGATTGAGCTTCACTTACAGCAGCAGCTTCTGTTTGGGCTGCTGTTCCACTACCCCCAGTTGTTGTAATATTAGCTACCTGATAGTCAAAATTTCCATCTTGACCATAAAATTTTCCATTAGGTAATGGTTTTGAAGGACCTAATTCGGTACCCATTCTTTTTAATAAAGATAATAGTTCTTTTTGTGGGAATACGTCTGTCTTTCCTGTGGTAGTATTATGGGTTATTACCATACTTTTATTTTTTAAACCTATAAACTTTTTACTCTTAGGATCTCCATTATATATTGGTTTTTTAGGAAAGAGAAGATTATAATTGTAGGTAAAATCTATTTGAGGGTGTCTAGATTTTATTCCTCTAAGTACTCTTTCTAATGCTTGTAGTTGTTCAGGGGAATATTTTTGGAAATAATCATAACCCCTCCAACTAATTATGTTTCCATTTTCATCTACAGGTTGGGAAAATAAAGTATCTAAATTAACATCTTCTACATTTGTTAAAGAACTTACAACTCTGCCTTTAGCATTTTTCTTATTTATTGTTGTATATTTTGTTGTACCTGTTTTTTTATCATATGAAGATCTTTCGTAATATATATTCCCATTTTTGTCCTTTTTTCTTTTCATATACCCTAAAGCTTGTAGCTCAATACCGATAGTATATTTATCTTGAGTACCAATACTAGCATGGTACGACCAAAATGCTTCATTAAAACATAATTCTACATGGCCATCTTGAGTAATAATATATTGAGTAGCAATAGGATAATTTACTTTTTCTGCTTTGGTTTGCCATCCACCACTTGTACCTTTTCCTTTATCTCCTTTAGACCAACCAGCTGTATGGTGGATTACTACAGCAGTTTTCTTTGTAACTGTGTCAAAGAAATAACGTTTTAATCCTGGTCTTTTATCAATATCACCTATATAATTCAGATATTGATTTTTACTTCCAGCAATTATTTTTGGTTGTTTAGTTTTTTTATTTATAGTAATAGTTGGAAAACCTGAAGGGGATGTTACATCTATACTTGTTGGGTTAGATATATCAAATGTAGTTCCATCTGGTGGTACAAATGTTCCTCCAGTTCCTAGGTTTTGGTTTGGTGGAAGTGGATGTGAAGGTAATGATGCTTCTAATGCTTGTAATTGGTCTAGTGTTAGTTGATCTGCTAATCTAATATTAGGGTTAGCTTCAGTTATAGGTACAGAAATAGTTTTTAAAGTAGTAGTCCACCCATTTGATGAAACTTTATGGTCATGAGCCGTAATTAAAAATTTCATTGCTTTAGGATACTGTTGAGGGAGGAATTGTTGGTTTATAAATAAAGAATTATACAATTTAAACCCAGTCATCCCATCTATATCTAATTTAAATTCTAAAGGAATAAATCCTATAGTATTAGAAGCCGCATTTGTTTCACTAGCAATTTCTATATTTTTTATGTTTTGGGCTTCTTTAAATAATTTTTGACCCCTACTGTAAAAATCATTTTCTTCAAAATTAAAATATTTAGTATTTTCATATTGAACAAAATAAGAGCTTTGACCTTCTCCTTCGCATGTTGCTTTATCTATTTTTACTGAACCAGCTCCACCACCTGCTCCTGAAATCATTGAAGTAGATTGATTTAATTGATCAATATCGTCATCTCCAGTTGAACCTGTTAATGCAATATTAACTGATGTGTTATTTGGTTTTTTAGCTGTACCACCAAATGCTTGTACTAACCACCCTTCATAACTATTTTTAACTGCTTCTAAAGAAGCCTTTATATCTGCTTGGGTTTGGGTTACTTTTGCTTGTTCTTCTTTTAAATAAGTACTAGCATCTTGTATAAAACTTTGATAACCTGCAGAATTATCTGGGTAGTTTTCAGCTGGGAAAAACTTATAGGCTGTTTTACCATTTTCATTTATTGGGAGGGTGTATCCTATAAATGTATCCTCATAATTATTAATTATACCTAATGTAGTTCCAGTTTTTTTCCTTAGAACATTTCTTCCTGTTCTGTCTGAGGAAATACTTCCTCCAGTTATATCTACTTTACCACTTGCTTCAAGATATTTTGCTCTTTGGTATGAATTTTTTGATTGAATTAAACGTTCAATAGATTTAGTATCTTCTTTTATTTCACCTATTATATCAACCGTTGAAGAATTAACTGCTATAGATGGTGTATATTCAGCTTCTTCAATTTCTTCATTAAATCTATCTTTAAGTCCTTCATTCCATTTACTAAATAAAGAAGAATCATAATTTTTAGTACCACTAGCAGCAGCTCCTACCGTAATCATAGTAGCTAATTCAGGGCCTATTTTTGTAGAAAAAGAAATATTTTTTAAAAAAGAAGCTGTTTTTTCTCCATACCCATAAACATTTATAGCAGTAGATGGATTATTATACCCTTCAATTCCTAAATCACCTGCTATTTTACTAATTCCGGGAATTGGATTTTGATCTATAATAGTTATAATTTTTTCATCTTTAATTATTGGTTCAATATTATTTACAGATCCTAAAGATTTATTAATAGTATTACATATTTCTTTTAAAAAGTCAAATAAAGGTACTTGATTTTTATCATTTTTTTTATTTTTAACTAACTTTATTATATAATCAGTATTTAAATAAAGATTCATTAATTGTCCATATATTACACCATTTTTTTCAATAGTATAAGGTTTAAGTTTATTTAAAAATAATGGACCTACAGGTTTGTCATCTGTTTTAGTAAATTGATCATTTATTCCAGGACTAAATCTTGGGTTAATTAATACTTTTGTAGGATCTAAAGAAACTTGATTTTGAAATGCACTTACTATACATGAGTTTTCATTTATTTCTATATCTATTAAATTTTCTTTAGAAGATCCTATTTTTACTGTAGGTAATATGTTTGATCTTATAAATGATAATAATTTTCCAAATCTTACATAATAATTTTTCATAGGGGGAACTGATCTTACTATAGTTCCTCCATATTGGTTATAAGCTGCATCTCTTATATTAAAAAAATCACCTTTTTCTGCTCCTTTTTGTAAAGAAATTTGGTTTACAAAAAGAAAATTTGTTAAAGCGTCTGTTGATGCTATTTCTATTAATAAGTCTGATTCTGCCGCAGCTGTAAGTTCGGTATCAGGATTTTTATTGAATTCAGTTTTATCAAGTCCGTATTGAAACTCTGTTTTGAAATTTTCATAATTAGATTGTAAAGCTCCTACGGCATTTGCTCCTAATCCTTCAAAACCTATATTAGTAACAAGAGATTCTATTACATCTCCCATAGACATTAAATCTAAAGTAATATCATATGTTCCATCTTTATTATAAGACCAAGTAAAATTAGATACTTTTCCAAAAAATCCACCATAATTTCCAGAATATATTTCTTGATAATTTTTAATA
>Ga0208767_1000347_pt1 | contig 36202 bp, 55 predicted proteins | sample VirMetDEL_Mar_21_FD_184514 | JGI IMG/M metagenome (GOLD analysis project Ga0208767, IMG submission 184514) | Aqueous microbial communities from the Delaware River and Bay under freshwater to marine salinity gradient to study organic matter... | ecosystem: Environmental > Aquatic > Marine >... | reverse complement strand
GTCTCCGTTGCATCCCTTCCGGCAATACAGACCCTCGGCTTCGCGGAACAAAACAACCTCGCTCGCCAGCCGGTCGGCGAGGGCAATGCGCTCCAGAAGCTCGCGCTGAGAATCCTGTGACGCCGTGTACCACTCCTTCAACCCTTCGCCGAGGGCCTTGGCTGCTTCTTCATACTTCTTCATTACTAATCTCCCTGAAATGGTCCGAGTTCTTTTTCCCATTCCACGATTAGACTATCTACTTTTTCTCTTGCCGATTTTGCATTATCGAAATACCAGACTTTTCCTTGCCTCTTTACTACATACCCGTTTTCAATCGGAACGATTCTTACTTGGAAGTCATTATCACCTTCTGCCATTCAGACGCTCCCGCGAGGCTTCATATTTTCCACCTTTTTTTGGGTTGTATAATCTAAAGTTTGGGTCATGGCGCACCCGGCAGGACTCGAACCTGCGACCCGCTGCTTAGAAGGCAGCCGCTCTATCCAACTGAGCTACGGGTGCCTTGAATTAAAACTTCTCTTTAATCTTCTGAATCAAGTCTTCCATGCAATACTCTTCAGCCTTCCTGAACTTATCCTCATAGTCCTCGTCGAAGTCGTCCGAGGTTTCGTGGATGTAGTCCTCCTCATCCAGAGAGGGTTCAAGAGAAAGGTCGTCTCCGATTCTAGGCATGTCAGTATCCATCCTTAAACCATCCACTCCCCTTTAGAGTGAATGAAGTTTTACTAATCAAACGCTTTGCCTTGGCCCTGCACTTGGACTCAATGCACTTCTTGATCGGTTCATCCTTTATCGATTGATAAACAGAGAACTCATGACCTTTGTTGCAGATGTAATCATACTTAGGCAAAGCAACCTCCAAGGCGGGAGGGGAGAGGTACATCCCCTCCCCTCCCTACTGCACAGCAAGATAGGTAAATCCCCCCGGAAACACCCAGTCTTACTTTCTGCGTGCAGCTACCTATTCTTTTCTCTAAGAATGAGCATGGCTTCGATCCTGCTCATGACATCATCAATGCCATCGCAAAAGAAAGTGCTTTGCCCACTCAGTACGATGTATTCGTTGTCGATCTCTCGCACTCTTAGCTGTAGATCATCATCTTTGTTTAGCTTAGTCAAAACTTCCCTTTCCTAATAAATCTATCTGTTCTTCTTCCGAGACTTATTAACCATCTTCCGCTTCGATTTCTTCTGCCCAGTCGTCATCATCTTCGGCTTGGTAAAAGACCCGTCGCGTGGGTTCTGCTCCGCCTTCACTGACTGTCTCTCGACTAGCCGGTTGCTGCTCGATAGCTGTTTCTTCTTCGCTCTGGCTGACATCCTTCTTCTTCCTCCCCCTCTTGGGCACATCCACCCCTTCGAGACGGATCTTCACAATCGCATCACGGATTACCTTGACCGTCTTGGGGTGCGGGTTTGCTTTGGATTTAACAATGTTGCTGATCGTGATGGGGCTCAAGCCGCAATACTTAGAGAAGAAAAACGAGCTAATACCGAACTCTTTCAAAGCATTGATTGTCTCGCTTGCGATTGCTTCGTCGGTCTTGATCTTGCCTGTGCCCCTGCATTTCTTACAAATCCTTTCCATCTATCTACCCTTTCACTTTAGGAACATTTCTGCTCGCGTTTGCTTTGATCATATCTTTTATATGCTCAATGTTTTGTTCTGCATCGGCGGTGCCTATGCCGCTTTTCCAATACTGCATCACAACATTTATGCCAGCCTCAAATCCTGTGAGGTAGACCCTTTTGTTCTTCAAGCCATCAGCAAAATTAAGCTCGCCCACGGCTACAGTTGAAGGATCTAAGACTGTTATATCTGAACCGGAATACTTAGACAATAACTTTCCTACTTAATTTTTACGGGAGCCCATGAGCCATAGATTTCTTTCTTCATCTCTTTCACTTCTTTCTCGATTGCACTCATGTCTGACTTCAGTTTGTACAATGTGTTTTTGATTCTTGTTTTGTCTGAATGTGATGAAGATTCGCTGGCCTGCTCGGCGAGCTTCTCTGCTTTGTTCTTTATTCTTAGCAGTTCTTTGTGCTTGGACTCCAAATTATCTTTTAATTTCTTGATCGACTGGCTACGCATCGGGGTGTTCCGATAGGTACACCTTGATGAAGTCGAACTCGTTGTCAGCTTCCACGATCTGCTCCGCTGCCTTCCTGACCTCATCCATCATGTCGTTGACGTACTGAGCGTGCTTGTGTCGATGAGCCCCGTGCTCGTTCTCAATAGTTACAATCCAAGACATTTAATTATCCTCCTGTGAATCAGAGTGAGATTCAATCTTCTCGCAGATCATCTTTCTGATTTCTCCATTTGCAGTTCTATGGTTGCTTTTCGCAACAGCCTTGAAGGCTTCCCACTGATCCTTATCGATCGCAATTCTTATAACCGTATGGTTTTCCTTCAATTCAAATCTCCATTTTTGAATGGTGCAACAAGTCTCGAATATATTTGCATCGTTAATACCCTCAAGTTTGACAGAAGTGTGAGTGTGTCTGGGTCATTACTCACCTCTACTATTTCTTTCTTGAAACTTTTGTATGTGATACCTGCTCCAATCCTAGCAATCAGGTTGACCCAATCCTCTGGAGGTACTTCAACCTTGAATCTGAATGCAGGCATGTCCTTGTCGAAGTCATCTTCAAATACTGACCAAGTTCTATCTGGAAGGAAATCTTCTACGAGATTCAGAACCTCGTCGATAGATGCTGATCGTATGTTGATCCCGAAGTCTGTAAATTCGTCCTCTATCTCAACAAAGTCTTTTGTGTTGGTAATCAGGAACGTGCCATGCCTTGTGACTATGAACATAATTTAGTTGTGCAGATGCAGAGAGACATCTCGCACATAATCAGATCCTTCGTTAGAGATAATTTCAATGAAGTGCTTCACATCTTGGGCGGAGCAAATCAGACGACCACCTCCGCACCGGATGAGGATGGGAGCGAACCGATCAAGATCATTGATCTGATCGAGGATTTCCTCATTGAGATAGCCCCCTTCCAGACACATCCCCATCAGTTCCTCCCTTCTAGATTCTTTCGTATCCATATCTTTCACCTTTCTATTCAAGCTCATACTCAAAGACCTCGGTGCCTGAAGCAAGCATGTAAGTGGTTTCCCCTTCCTTTGAGATGCTCGTCACCTTCTCGATGATGTCGTACTTAGATCCGATCCCTTCGTCTGGATCATTCCAATAGACCATAGACCCAACGCTATACAACGGCTCGTCCATTTTCAACCCCTTTCTTTACCGAACAGTGATCATTTTGCCGAAGCTGGGCTTGCCGAAGTACCAAGAGTTGTCCTCGCGCGGCGGGATCTTCACCCAGAGAACCGGAACCCCCGTGTCCTCGGGCCACTCAAAGAACTCCATGTCACTCATGACAATGATGGCCGTGGTTCCGGGTGCATTCTGCTGGATCCAATCGAATCCAACACGCACATCGGTGCCACCCCAGCTTCGGCGCTCAGGCATCGTGTCGATCTGGATACCGTCCTCGTAGGATGCGGTCGCAATAACCTCAGTTGTAAATTCAACAACATGAGTAATCGCTGGTGCTGCCTGATTGATCAGATGGACAGCTTCGCCTGCGGCAAGCTCGTACATCTTCTGATCCATAGATCCAGAGCTATCGATCAAGACAGTCACCTCGCCCACGCCCTCAGGCACCAGAGAAGGCGCGTACACATCCATCGTGGCGTAGGTCTTGTGCGGCTTGCGCCATGACAGGTCGCTGTCATCGCCGCACGCATCGCTCACGAACTCAGCCATCTCTGCAATCCAATCGACTTTGGACTGCTCGTTGATGTCCTTGAGAATTCGCTCGACATTCTCGGGCAGCTTGCCACTGAGCTTGGCTACAGAGATGTCATTGGATTGCTCGATCTTACTCTCAAGCTCCTCGTCATGGATGTCAGACTCTTTGGGATCATCTCCGTCATGGAGCTTGCCCCAATCCTTCACCTCTGGAGTTTTATAGTTCTCAATATCTTCGTTGCTCAGAGATACAGAATCGTCCAATCCATCTTGTCCGAATCTGTTGCTGTCTGATTTGTTTCCTTCAGGCTCCTCATCTCCTGCATCAGAAGATCCGTCACCCTCTTCTTGATTCTCATCCTCTCCCTCAGACTCCTCCGACTGGTCCGCTCCATCCGCCTTCTGCTCTTCGCTCGAATCTCCCATTTCATCATGACAATCTCCGCCCTGCTCTTCTTGCTGTTCCCCTTCTTCCTGCTCTCCCTCTCCGGGCTCACTGTCCGGCTTGAGTGGCTGCTCCCTCTCGTGCAGCAAGATCTGGAAGATCTCTTCCATAGCCATACCGTCGAACCGCTTGTCCCTACAAGAGCCTTCGATGATCTTGAATCCAGCCTGATCCAAAAGGTAGTTGTCCTCCTCGTCAGCAGCCTCATTGAGAAGCTCTTCATGGAACGGAGTCCATTCACCCTTGAATGCTTTCCTCACCTTCATGCCGCGAGCGAAGTGCCGCAGCATCTTATGTCCCCACTCATGGGCAACAACAAACTCAAGCTCCTCCTCGTTGATTGATGCAACGAACGGTGGATTGAATCCGATCTGCTTCCCGTTGGTCGCAGCCGTAGGAAAGTTGTTGCTGAAAAAGATACCCATCTTCACAGCCGAACTCTGAGCCAGAGGCAGATCGATAATGACGTGTCGCCTAGCTTTCTCGACACGCTCACGCAGTTGTTCAATAGTTATCATTTTGATTCCCTTTCAAATTAAAAAATAATTCCTAGTAACCAAAGGCAGAGAAGTTTTTCTTCACAATATCTTTTGCCTCATTGATCACCGTCTTGCGCTCGGCCTCGTCATCCTTGGTGGACTTGGCGGTGTGCCCGCGCAGCATGTCGCGCATCTTCTTCTGGATCTCAGTCACACCCTCGTGGTCAGCGAAGTTGAGATTGTCCAGAGCATCAGCAGCCTCCTTAACATTGTCGAAGGTGGCCTGCTTATAATAAGTCTTATCACCCTTGGCGATTGACTTCTCGTAGCCCTCAAGCGCGTCGATCAAGTGCTTGATCTTTGAGTACGAATCACTCAAAGAATCCTTGATCGAATTCATAATCTCATTAGAAACTTCCTGCTTGATATTATCAATCTCCTCATCGCTAAGAGCGAAAGAAAGATCTTCAGGGTTCTCCAATGCGTAGGGCTGCACCTTCTCAAACTTGAACCGCGCACGCATGGCCTCCCGATTCGAGGGAAGATCTCCCGCATTGAAGTTGCTGCCCTGCCTGATCTTGGATTCCTCAATGATGGAATCGTAGTTGTCGCAGAACGCATCAACCTCCCGCTCCCAGTCTCGGCGGAACCCCCGGTACTTGCTCTCCCACTCAGTGAGATTGCTCACCTTAATGATCCCGCACCCACGCGGAGCCCGCTTGAATGGAGAAACCATTGTATTGTGAAACTTTTTCCACTCGCTCTCAATCGCGACGATGGAAGACAGAGACTTTGTATCGATCAGAGTCTTGTTCACCTTCACAGCACCACTACCGCCAACAGCACGGTCAATGATCTCCGCACTCTTGTTGTCCTTCTTGGACAGAGAGGGCTTGCCGAACTCGACCCCAACAACAACGACCTGATTTCTGAGCTTAGACATTTCGATCCCCTTCTACTTTGAATTAAAAATTAATTACTCGAAAAGATTGTCATTGGCAATGCGCCAATCACGGAACTCTACGGTGTTGCGCGCAGATGCGTTGGACTCGGCAGTCTCGATGTCGATGCCAAACACAACCTTCATGGTGTCACTGTTCCTATCTACCCACCGAAGAATATTTCCGATGTTCTCAGAATCGGAGAGCTTTGCAAGCTGCGCCATAGTGGCGACCTGCACATCGAACTCCACCGGAACTGTCACATATTCAGAAACGCCAGTAACGATCGCGTCGATGTCCGGCAGGCGAGAGAACACAGAGAGGAACGCAGACATGCGACCGCCATCCTCCTCGCCCAGACGAGACTTAGCCATACGATAGATACGCTTATCTACATCGGACTTCCCGTTGCCGGGGACAAGCCCAGAGTTTTCAAAGACGCGAGCGAATGCCGACACCGACCGAGGAGTAGACTGCTTACCCTTGACCTTGCCATCGTATGCTTCGATGAAGTCAGGGTGCCATCGCGTAGCCGCGACCACTCGGTAGTCCACCCCTGCATCAGTGGCGTGCTTATCCCAATCCTTTTGATTAGGAAGAATCTCCACGTCACCGAAGCGATCGAGCAGGGCATTGGACATTGCACCTACTCCACATCCATCCTCGGCTCGGTTGCCTGTGGCTAGGATGAAGACCCCATCCGGTAGCCGGTAGTCTCCGAGGGTCCGCTCGTTTACAAGCTCATAAAGTGCTGCCTGCCAAGAACCCTTGGCAAGTGTGATCTCCTCAATCACAAGCAATCCACAATAGTTGGGATCGTCGGGCAGCAGGGCGGGCATGTACCTGTCGAGCTTGCCTGTATCCCTGTTGGGAAACCCCACGCCTGTCACGTCGGTCACGTCCATCTGTGCCGGAGAGATAGCCAGATAACCAAACTCAGATCTGTCTACCCCGATGTAGTCAGCGAGCATCCCGTGGAGCACACCCCCCGGCATGGCACTCATCGTCTTGCCGCATCCCGGCGGACCAGTCAGGAGCGCAGGCATCCCAGCGCAAAGGTTGTCGAAGGCGGTGATAATCGAATCGTTGTAATGTCCCATTCCAGATCCCTTTCGATCAGCCGACCAGATCCCTTTCGATCAGCCGATCAGCGATTAAAAAATAATTCCTGATCAGTTGTTGAGAGAAGAATTTCCATCAACAAATAAACTATAGCACAATACTTACATATGTCAATATGCAAACCTGTGCCTTACCTATTGCTACACACCAAGAAAAATCAAGTAACAAATGATTCCGAACAGCATGACTCCATTGATGATCAGCATCACTTCTCGTGCTGCGTAGATCCAATCGAGAATCTTGGTCGTTCGCTTATCCATAGCCTTGTTCGCCTCCTTCAGAGCCTCGTTGATCTCGTGGTCTTCTGCTTTGTTCAATACTGAATTTTCAAATGTGCTGTCGGGGAATCGCACCTGATGAAACCTCCCTTCCTCATCCAGTCTCAGGTAATGCCCAGCCCATGCCTCGGGCTCGCCGACGTGGATCTCCCCTTCGATCAGTTTCTCGCGCACATCATACGCAGAGAATCCCATGTTCTCGTAGTGGGTGATGGCAGAGTTAATGTTGATGAAATGGCTAGTGCCGAATGCAAGATTGCCCATTGTGTTTCCCTTTCAAATTAAAAAATAATTTTAGATAACCCGTCGCCGGTAAGTGTGAGCCATGATCTATTCCCCCTCGTATGCAGGCGCGATAGCCAGCAATCCCTGTTTTGATTTGGGAACTCTTAGAATCTCGATTGCCTTTTGCTTGGCCCCGTAGATTCCGCTCACGCTCCCATCGTTTTTAATCTCAACCTTCTTGCCATTGTAGATTGCAATCCATCCATCACACATGATCTATTCCTCCTCATCTTTGAAAACTACGTTAACGAAAAAATCCTCGATGACCCCGCAAGCATCGAACTGCTTATCCCTTTCCTTTTCGAGATCATTCTCCCTTGCATCTGATTCAGTGAGGATATTCTCTCTGGCTAGTTCAAGCACAATTTCAATAGCCTCTTCTATTCGCAACATATCTATTCCTCCTAGTAAAACTTCTTGATGATTGCGTAGTGGATCGACATGACCACAACAAACGAAATCAAACTTGTCGAAAGCAAATCCAAAAGAACCCTAGTAAACATCTCCCACCCCCCTTTCAAATTAAAAATTAATTCCTACTCAGCTTCCCAAAGAGTGTGGGCGCAGAGCATGTTCTCGTATGCCTCGTCGATCATCTCATCTCTGTATTTGCCTGAAGATCCGATCGCGTTATTGCAGGACCGGATCACCTCACGCAAGGCGTCGTCGGTTTCCATACGATTGTCCGGATCCTCATCTTCGTATGACCACATATAACTTCGGACTGTCTCCCCTGTGTCCTTGTCGATCTGCTGAAGAGCAGCGCACCAGTCAAACTGAGACGAGATCATCAGGTTGGTATCCCACCCGTTGCTCTTTACGCACTTCTCGTTTGCCTGAGCCATAGCCCAGCAGTCAGCGAGTGCTTCATCCATGTTACTTACAGAGTGGAGCGTCTGCCTTTCCTTGTTTCCAGACCCATCGGTAGAAGTGAGGTAAATCTTAAGCATTGTTTTCCCTTTCTGATTAGGAATTATTAATTAATCTCAGATATCCATGCCGCCCCTGCGGCACTCGACATAGTTGAGCCAAGGGTAGGAACCCATCGCCCCCACGGTGGAGTAGTGCCTGCCTGCACCACTGGACGAGTAGGAATAGTTCCCATCATCCTCTTCCACTCCGAACCGATACGCGACGTACCACTCTGCATCCCCATGAACGAGCGCGAACGTCCCCGGCTCCCCATGCTCCCGCATAGTGGGCTCTGCCTCGAACTCCAGATCATCAATCTCGAATCGCATGTCATTCCCCTTTCAATTAGGAATTAATAATTAATTCCTGATTCGCATTGAGCGAACATCGGCCACAGCATCGGCCAGAACTTCACTGGTACTCTTTCGCTTTGCGCGTCGGAGTGCCCGCACCCTTGCTTCAAACTCCGCCCGTTTCGCGGCGATGCGGTACGCGCGTTCGTCGGAGTTAGATAGGTTCTCGCCTCTCGCGGAGCGATACTCAGCAAGCTCCCTACGTTTCGGGTCCATACACTCCCGGACTAGGGCATCGGCTTTCATGGCATCGACGGCGGCATCGGCCCGGGCAGTCGATCGCTTGATTCGCTGTTGTCTCGCCTGCCCGGTCGGTCGCACCCTAACCGCGTCGGGCGCTTTGCGCGGATCGGCGGCGGGCACCACTTCTACTAGTGTCCCATCGGGATCGCGCTTGATCCTATCGGCTCTGACATACCGCCCGGAGGGCAGCCGAACCTGCGGCGGAATTTCGGAGAGATTGAGAGCCATTGGAATCCTCGAATCAGGAATTAATTATTAATTCTGGATTATTTCTGATACGCCGGAGCGTATGAGAAACCTCCCAGAAGGGGCGAGGGCCGAAGCCCTCACCCCGGAGGGTGCTCGCTATGCCATCTTCGCGGCGACGGCCTCGGCGAGCTTCGCGGCGAATTCCTCCGAAACTTCAGACATGAGGTCGATGGCGGCGAGCGCGTCGGCCTCATATTCCGCATCGGACTTGGATCGGTCCGCCTTCTTCGCGGCCTTCTTCCCCTTCTTCGCATTCTTCGGCTTCACATCAGCCCCTCGCACGAGGGCCACGAATTCGCCCGCTCGGGTGGCATCGGGAAGCAATTCGGCGCGAACGGTACGCTCCGCGAGTACCGGACCGGCTCCCGCGATGTTGATCCCGGCGATATCCCCCCGAACGATGGCGAGCGCGATATCGGCGAAGTTGCAGGCAGCAGACTGCGAATAGCAGAATTCCGATTCGATGAGAGCGCTCACGAGTAGCTGTCGGGTGGACGGGATCGCGGGCTCGTTCCCCTTCTTCCGACGGCCGTCCTGAATTCCGCCGGTTTCAAGGATGAACCGGACGCAGGCTGCGATTCCGTCTCGGGTAGGCTTCACAAGCTTAGAGGCGGAGCGATCGAGGCGGGAAACGAGCGAAGCGGAAGCGGAAGCGAAGTCAATAGTCTTAGACATGGTAAGTAACCTTTCAGAGTATGAGAGAAACAATGGAACAATCGGATTATCCATATTTATCGGCTCGTGTAAAGATCAAATTGACACTAAATCGAATTATTTTTTAATTCTGCTAGTGTGTTGCTTTTCCTACTTGACCGGGGGCGCGAGATATGAAAGGCGGAACGGGTAAACAAAAGCGATTCGCGAGGCTAGTAGCCGAGGGTTCTACGCTCGCGGACGCATATGCGGACGCATACCAGACGAACGGTAAACGTGAGACGATACGGCGCGAAGCGGTACGGGTGGCGCATAGCCCCACTGTCGCCCCACTGATAGAAGCGGAAAGCAAAGCGATAGAGGCTAGGGAACTGCCTTCCAGGGGAAGCCGACGGCGGTGGGTGCTGGAACGTCTCGCGAGGGAAGCGGAAGAAGGTAGCGACGCCTCAAGGGTGCGAGCGCTGGAGTTACTGGGGAAGGCATGCGGAGCATTCGACGACGATGCGGAAGCGGATAGGGGAACCGATGCGGATAGCTTGCTCGACTCGCTTCGATCGAAGCTAGCTAGCGTGTTGCCGGAGCCTATAGAGATAACACCTTCGAGTGTAACACCAGAATGTGACGGGACTCCCGAGGATCCTGCGGAGCCCGAAGGCGAAGGGGGGAACCCCCTGTGAGCGAGGCGTGGTCAATGAATTGCCTTACACACTGTTTTGCATATTCGACAACCAATTTTCATGAAACTGGCTGAGGTTGTAGTTATATACAAATAAAAAAAGCTCTAGGATTCCCTTAGGAGTCCCAGAGCTTTGTAAAATTTTTGCAAATTTTCACAAACCGATAAAATTTACGCAGTAAAGCTATTGACAGCTATCAGAATTTCCTAGTATGTTCCCATATGTCTTAGCTCTCATACGAGTATGCTCCCATATGACTATGCCTCGGAGCTTGAGAGTGCATATGACTATGCCTCGGAACCTGCATAGCTTAAAGATCTGCTGGGATTGCAGATCTTCGTAGGAGTAAGCAGAGCATACTAGGAAACGGTTGGTTTAAGTTTTCAATACAACCCTTCCTCTAGTCTCTCCCCAGCATCTAGCGCCGCAGGAGAGCGGCTTTTCTGGCCTATATATAAAATCTAGATCTCCTGACACTGTTAAATCTTTAGCCCTGTATACAGAACCGTTGTGTTTAACGGTGTATACAGGGTTTTTTTCTTTATTTTTCTGATTTGATTTAATAATGTGCTGATTAACATGGATTCTCTTGAGGTTTCCCTCTACCAGAACCACTTTCGGCATTTTCTTCGCCCCGAAATATATAGTATGAACAAAATACCTATCACCGCGCCAAGGGTGAAGGCAGGCTCCGGCAAGTAAATCGGAAGACGGTTAGACCATAAGGTTGGACCCTGGTCGCCAAGAGCCCTAGACCTCACCAAGAGTGCTGTCTCAGGGAGTTCCACAACCGCTTGAAAGCATTCTGAGCAGCATTCTAAGCATTCATCTACAGGATCTACCCGGATGACCCACTCCCACTCCTCAGATCCCACTCTTTGAAACTGGAATTCCCAAGAGTCCACCAAGTGAGACTGTAACTGTTGCCAGTAGAGAGTTTTCAGCGGCATGATCCGCTCCAGTGGGCAGATTACTCCTCGATTTGCGGCGCTCTAGGCTCCACTTCCCTTCGACAGCGATACAGCACCTTGTCGAATCCATGTTCCGCCCCGTGCTCCATCACTTCCTTACTGCCCGTGATGAACTCCACAGCGTTGCAGCCGGAGTTGGCGGCCATGTCTGCAATGATCTCATGCACCCGGCCAGCGGTCTCAGGAGCCTTGGAGTGAGCAATCCAGAGAAACAGCACCTTCTCGCCAGTGGAGTTGTTCTCGTCGATGCGAGCAATGAAAAAGCTTTCCCCCAAGGGAAAGTCGGTGTCAATAAAAATCGCGGCGGTGCCGCCAGCGCAAGATGCGTAGAGATCTTCCTTCCTGAAATCCTTCCAGGGCAGATCCGACATAATTTTGTCGATGTGAGGAGATATGAAATCCCAGGAATCTTGAACTCGGACAGCTTGAATTGACATTGTTTTCCTTTTTGACCTTGACGGAATGTCAAGTTTCCAATAAAATATAATCGGGAAAAAAGTATAGGTAGGAGGATACCATACTTTTCCCTCATGGCGCTCCCCCCGTTCCCTTTCCGGGGGTTGAGCGCCTTTTTTTGTCCAAAATTAGATTTTGGTTTAGGAGATCAAAATGCCCTTAGAGACTGAAGCTAGAAAGCGCCAGCGAGAACGTGCTGAAGCAAGAGCACGAAAAGCTAAAAGGGTGAAGGATAGTAAGGAAGGCAAGCTTTCTGCGACCTCTCCTAATAAGCCTTCTGGTGGAAGTTCTTCCAAGTCTTCCGGTCAGCGATCTGGCCCCGGCGCCCGTGGCAGACAGATGGGCGCGAGGGGTAAGCAGGCTGCGACTACCGGCCAGAGAAAGGGAACTCAGTCCTCCGGTCAGGGGCCTGCTTCTCGCGGGAGAAAGATGGGTGGTCGGGGTGCTGGCGCGAGAAGTAGTGCTGCTTCTAACCGAGGCAACGGTGGGTCGGCAGCGAAAGGCAAGCAGGCTTTAACTGCCGATCAGAGAAAAGGTAAGAAGACTTTTGATGACCCGCTTGGTTCTTGGGAAAATGTGAAGAAACGTTTTATAGACCCTGTGGTCGGCAGGGAGGCTAAAGCCAGAACCCCTGCTGCCAAGTCTGCACCCAAGAAGGCTGCAAAGAAGGCAACGGCGAAGAAGAGCAGTAGCCCCTCCTCTGAAAGCACTAAGACCAAGAAGAAGTCTTTCTTTGGAAAGATGATGGAGAACACTGGAAAGCCGAACAAGCGAAGATTCCAGCGTGGCGCTCGCATGACTCCCGGCGAAAGACGGAAGTATGATGCTGCTATGGAGCGTTGGAAGAAGAAAAATAAGTGATAGATGGTTTACAGCCTGAAATAGCGGCTGTTCTTCCGCATCTACACAAGCTCAGTGATGAGGACAAGCAAGAAGTCCTCGACATCGTTAACAAGCTAGAGGAGATCCAGAAGTACAAGAAGGCTAGAGAAAACTTCATGGACTTTGTATCTGTGGTTTGGCCTGCATTTATTGAAGGCTCTCATCACAGAATCATGGGTGAAGCGTTTCAAGAAGTGGTCATGGAAGATGAGAAGAGATTGATCATCAACATGGCCCCCCGGCACACAAAGTCTGAGTTTGCTTCCTACCTTCTCCCGGCTTGGTTCCTTGGGAACTTTCCTGAAAAGAAAGTAATTCAGACTGCTCATACTGCGGAACTTGCAGTTGGGTTTGGTCGAAAGGTGAGAAACCTTTTCGATACAGATGAATTCAAAAAGATCTTTCCGGGTGTAGCCCTGAGATCTGACTCCAAGGCAGCAGGCAGATGGGCAACAAGTCACGGCGGGGAATACTTCGCAATCGGTGTTGGTGGCGCTGTCACAGGAAAGGGTGCAGACCTTCTGATCATCGATGACCCCCACTCGGAGCAGGAGGCCCAGATGGGGGACGCGGGAGTATTTGACAAGGTGTACGAGTGGTACACCTCAGGCCCTCGACAGAGATTGCAGCCTGGTGGACGGATCATTCAGGTAGCGACTCGGTGGTCCCAGAGAGATCTAACCGGCCAGCTACTTAGAAACTCGGCGGAGAGACAAGGCACAGACGAGTGGAAGGTGATTGAGTTTCCAGCAATCCTTCCTTCTGGAAATCCGCTGTGGCCTGAGTTCTGGTCTCAAGATGAATTAGAAAAGGTTAGATCTGAACTTCCTGCATCGAAGTGGTCTGCTCAGTATCAGCAGGATCCCACAGCAGATGAGGCGGCGATTATAAAGAGAGAGTGGTGGAGAACTTGGGAGGGGCAAGATCCTCCTCAGTGTGAATTTGTCATCCAGTCATGGGATACAGCGTTCCTCAAGTCAGAAAGAGCAGATTACTCTGCCTGCACAACTTGGGGAGTTTTCTACAGCGATGACAACCATGACGGGAAGCTTCGTCCGAATCTGATTCTTCTAAATGCGTTTCAGGAAAGAATGGAGTTTCCTGAGTTAAAGCAGACCGCGTTCGATCATTATCAGAGTTGGCAACCAGATGCCTGTATCGTTGAGGCAAAGGCAGCAGGATCCCCGCTTATATTCGAGCTTCGACAGATGGGGATACCAGTCAGTGAATATGTGCCGTCTAGAGGCAGAGACAAGATTGCAAGAGTTAATTCTGTTTCCGATCTATTCGCATCCGGAGTTATATGGGCTCCGAACACATGGTTCGCAGAAGAAGTTATTGAACAGTTTGCTGGATTCCCTGGGGCATCTGCCCACGATGACCTCGTTGATTCATCGACACAAGCAATTCTTAGATTTAGACAAGGTGGCTTCATCCCTATCCAGACAGATGAAGATCTTGTTTATGAACCAAAGCAGGCGTACTCGCCTTACTAGGTAACTATGGCAATCGAATCTGCATTAGATCCGAATACTCCCCTTCTCCCGATGCAGGAAGCAGCGGAAGAGGAAATCTCGATTGAAATCAACAATCCTGATTCCGTTATTGTTGAGACGGAAGATGGTGGGATGCTGATTGATTTCAATCCTGATGCTTCGATGGACATGGCTATGGACTTCGATGCGAATCTCGCAGAGTTCATGGATGACAGAGAGCTTGGCAGACTTGCTTCTGAGTTGATTGGTTTGGCTAGATCTGATGTCGATTCCAGAAAGGACTGGGAAGAGACCTATATCGAAGGTCTCAAGCAGCTTGGAATGAAGATTGAGGACCGTTCTACGCCGTGGCCGGGAGCTTGTGGTGTTCAGCATCCAGTTCTTGCAGAAGCAGTTGTCAGATTCCAGGCGCAGACAATTACCGAGATCTTTCCCAACGACGGCCCTGTAAAGGTCAAGATGTTTGGGAAGATGACTGATGAAAAGGAAAAGCAGGCGTACAGAGTCAAGGAGTATATGAACTACTTGATTACTGAGGAGATGCCTGAGTATCGCTCTGAAACAGAGAAGATGCTTTTCAATCTCGCGCTTGCCGGTTCGGCTTTCCGCAAGGTTTATTGGGATCCCACTATGGATCGACCTTGTTCCATGTTTATCCCCGCAGAAGATCTTCTTGTTGCTTATGGATCGCCCTCCCTGGAGATGGCGGAGCGCGTTACCCATGTGATGAAGAAGACTGCCAATGAAGTGAGAAAGCTTCAGGTCTCTGGTTTCTACAGAGACACGGAGCTTTCCGCTGGCAGCGTGGACAACTCGGACATTCAGGAAGAGTACGACGATCTAACTGGGGACTCGCCGTCTTACGAGGCAGGTGACCGGCACCTCCTTTACGAGATGCACCTCGACTGGGATCTCGAAGGCTTTGAGGACATGAAGGATGGGGATCCCACGGGCGTTGCCCTTCCCTATGTCATCACGGTCGATGCCACTAATTCTGAGATCCTTTCCATCCGAAGAAACTGGATGGAGAGTGATCCCAACAAGATGAGAAGGAATCATTTCGTTCATTACGAATACCTTCCGGGCATGGGCTTTTATGGCTTTGGCCTGATCCATCTTATCGGAGGCATTGCCAAGTCGGCCACTTCGCTGCTGCGCCAGCTTGTTGACTCTGGAACGCTTGCGAACCTCCCCGGCGGGCTCAAGGCTAGAGGTCTTAGAATCAAGGGTGACGACTCACCGATCATGCCGGGAGAGTTCAGGGACGTTGATGTTCCGGGTGGTGCGATCAGAGACAACATCACGTTCCTTCCGTACAAGGAGCCCTCGAATGTTCTCTACCAGCTTCTCCAGAACATCGTAGAGGAAGGTAGAAGGTTTGCTTCCATCACCGATATGAAGATCTCCGATATGAACCAGCAGGCTCCTGTGGGAACCACGCTGGCAATCATTGAAAGATCCATGAAGGTGATGAACGCGATTCAGGCCAGAATTCATTACTCCATGAAAAAGGAGTTCAAGATTCTTTCCGGCATCGTGCGGGATTACATGCCTGAGGATTACGAGTGGGAGGTCGATGGCGGCGATGTCATGAAGACCGACGACTTCAACGGTCGCATGGACGTGATCCCCGTCAGTGATCCCAACTCCTCCACGATGGCCCAGCGCATTATGCAGTATCAGGCAGCATTACAGTTGGCTTCTACTGCTCCGCAGCTTTACAACCTCTCGGAACTTCACCGTCAGATGCTTGATGTTCTGGGAATTCAGGATGCGGAAGACATCGTTCCGACCGATGAGGATGTGAAGCCGATTGATCCTGTCTCTGAAAACATGAATATCCTAAAGACTGATCCCGTTAGAGCATTCGCTTGGCAGGATCATGATGCTCATATCCAAGTTCATCTTGACGCCGCCCAGGACCCGAAGATGCAGGAGATCGTTCAGAACTCTCCCAAGGCTGGGCAGATTGAAGCTTCGCTTGCTGCTCATGTGATTGAGCATCTTGGCTTCAAATATCGAAGAGAGATCGAAAAGGAAATGGGCGTGGAGCTTCCGCCCTATGGCGAACCCCTCCCGAGAGACGTTGAGGTTAGAATTTCTTCGCTCGTTGCTGAAGCTGGTAGCCGCCTCCTTGGTCGTGATGTGGCAGAAATGCAGTTGAAGGAACAGATGGAGAAGATGAAGGATCCCGTCGTCCAGCAGCAGAACCGACAGCTTGACATTGATGAGGCGAAGGTTCAGGCCAAGATGCAGAGCGATGCTGCTCGAATTGCAGCGGATCTCAAGAAGGCAGCACTCAGGGCTGATGTTGAGAGAGAGAAGATGGAGTCTGCCGAGATGCTCAAGGGCATGGAAATCGGTGCTGAGACCGTGATCGAGAATCGAAAGATCGATGTCCAAGAAGATGAGATAGAAGCTGAAAAGCTTTTAGAGGGAATAAAGCTTGGAAATCAGATCGTTAGAGAGTCCACGGAGGATTAATGGCAGCTTCTTTAAGCGAGGTTTTTCTAGCCAAGCTTCGGGAAACTTTAAATGATAAAGCAGATGACTTAGCCACAGGTTGCGCTAACGATTTTGCTGATTATAGATTTCGTGTTGGATTTATTGAGGGCATCGCCACCGCAGAGCGAGAGTTCCTCGATCTAATCGAACGCGCCGCTGAGGTAGACAGTTAACGTCCAAAAGGACGCGAAGGGTTCTTCCTCCCCCTTAAGTGAGGATGCAACCAGCGAAAGCTGCAAGGAAAACAATGCCCGACACTGAGTCGTCAGAGGAGTTAGAGGATTATCACGAGATTCTGAACAAAGCCGGAGATCAGTTACCAAAGCCAACAGGCTGGAAGATTCTGATTGCTGTGCCTAGAGCAGATCGAGTGACCGAAGGTGGTATCTACAAGCCCGATGAAGCAATGCGAGTCGAGGAGGTAGGTACGATTATTGGATTGGTTCTTCAGTTGGGAGATCTTGCTTACAAGGATCCCAAGAAGTTCCCTACAGGAAACTGGTGCCATCGCGGTGATTTTATCATGATGCGCTCTTATTCAGGCACAAGGTTTCGCGTAGGGGAGCAAGAGTTCCGATTAATCAATGATGACACGGTGGAAGCCGTTGTTGAAGATCCCAGAGGGGTTGTGAAGGTAATATGAGTACGGAGCAGATCGTCTCGTCGCCCATGAGTGACGCACCCAAGGATGATGAAGTTCTGGACGAACCGGGTCTTGAAGTCGATATCGTCGATGACACCCCGGAAGAGGACAGGGGGAGAATTCCTCCCGAGTCTAGATCCGCAGAAGAACATGAAGAAGAGCTGTCCAGTGTCAGCAACAATGTTCAGAAGCGCATCAAGAAGCTTAAGTATGACTTTCATGAGGAGCGAAGAGCTAAGGAAGCTTCTTCTCGAATGCGAGACGAAGCAATTTCCTACGCTCAAAAGATCCAAAAGGAAAATCAGAAGCTTCGTGAATTGGTAAATCGAGGAGAGCAGGTTCTCGTCGATGAAGTCAAGAACAGGACCGAGAAGGAATTAGAGGCAGCAAAGCTTCAATTGAAGAGAGCCCATGAGGAAGGTGATCCTGATTCGATCGTAGGTGCCCAAGAGCTTTTAGCTAGAGCTGCCTACGATTCGCAAAAAGCTCAGGAATACATTCCTGCTCCGGAACCAGAAAAGGTTCCTGAGTATCAGCCGAGGCAGGCGCAGCCTGATCCCAAGGCCGCTAGGTGGGCGAGAGAAAATCCTTGGTTTAGATCTGATAAGGAAATGACGGCTGTCGCTTTAGCCGTTCATGAGGATCTAGTTACCCAGGGTGTCGATACAAAGTCTGATGATTATTATCAGGCGATCGATAACAGAATCAGGGAAAGGTTCCCTGAAAAGTTCGGTGGTGATAGTCAGGATGTAGAAATCTCTGACGATCCGGCTCTTCGTTCCGATGAGAACCGCCGAAAGCCTTCGACGGTGGTAGCACCTGCAAAGCGATCATCTGGTGCAAAACCGCGCAAAGTTCAGCTAACGAAGACCCAGGTCGCCCTCGCAAAGCGTCTGGGTATTTCTCCTGAAAGTTACGCCAAACAACTCTTAAAGTTGGAGAATCAAAATGGCTAGAGGCGATACCGCCAATGAGGAACAGGATCCTCGCGCTAAGAGAGAACATGACACTAGAGAGACGTTCTCTCGCCCGGCTTCTTGGACGCCCCCCACTGTGCTTCCTGTTCCCGATCCGCAGGACGGATGGGAATATCGTTGGATCAGAGTTTCCATGCGTGGAGAGTCTGATAACACGAATGTCTCCCGAAAGTATCGGGAAGGCTGGGAGCCTGTCAGGTTGGAAGACCATCCTGAGTTAAAGCTGATCCCTGATATCGATAATCGATTTGATGGTGCTGCTGTGATTGGTGGCTTAATGCTTTGTAAAAACGAAACTGCTCTTATGGAGCAGAAGCGTGAATACAATAGGCAGCAGGCAGAGGGCCAGATGCAAGCCGTTGATAACAACATGATGAGAGATAATGATGCGAGAATGCCTCTGCTCCCTCCGGACAGAAGCACTCGCGTCAAGTTTGGCGACGGCTCTTAGGAGATGTTCTCCTACAAGTCGCCGCTTGATTTTTAGGAGAAGCTAAAATGGCTACGCATGGAGGCCTTCGGGTCGATAGCAATGTCCTCTCCGGAGAATCGGTTGTGCGGTCGTTTAAGATTTTAAACGGCGACGCAACGGACATGCTCCAGGGGGATCTGATGAAGATGAACGCTGCGGGTTACGTTGAGCCGAGTACGGCTGCTGCGGACGTGGCGATTGTCGGTGTGTTCGTGGGGTGCGAATACACTAATTCTGATGGAGAAAGAGTGTTCAGTAATAAGTATACTGACACTATTTCTCGTGACGATACGATGGCTTTTGTAAATGTGAATCCTTTTCAGCTTTACAAGATTGCTATTGCAAACGGTGATGCCGATACGACCCTGGATATGTCCGCAATCGGCATCTCTTATGATGTTGAGTACAACACTGGAGACACTACGCTCGGTTTAAGTGGTATGAACTTAGATAGTGGTTCTACTCCCGCTGCCACCGGCCAGCTTCGCGTTGTTGCACTCACGAATGACGACGGTGTTAATTATTTAACTCAGCCCGCCGCCACGACGTTTTCTACCGCAATCGTTCAGATTGATCCCGGCACGAGCTTCTGGCTTGGTGCTGGCGTCTAGGAAAGGAGTAACTAATCATGGCTATTTCTAGAGCGCAAATGATGAAGGAACTCCTGCCGGGGCTGAACGCTCTTTTCGGTATGGAGTACGGCTCGTATGACAACGAGCATGAAGATATCTATGAGATGGAGACCTCGGACAGAGCGTTCGAGGAGGAAGTCCAGCTTTCGGGGTTTGGTTCTGCTCCGGTGAAGTCTGAGGGCTCCGCTATCGCTTACGATACGGCGCAGGAGACTTTCACGGCTCGCTACAACCATGAGACGATCGCTCTTGGCTTCTCCATTACGGAGGAGGCGATCGAGGACAATCTTTATGATTCGCTCTCGGCTCGCTACACCAAGGCTCTCGCTCGCGCTGCGGCGAACACGAAGCAGGTCAAGGCTGCGTTCCCGTTAAACAACGGGTTTACGAACGCTTACCAGTCCGGTGACGGGGTTAACCTGTTTACGTCTGTTAATGATGGCGTATCGGGTGGCGATGGTCATCCGGTTGTTAGCGGAACGAAGAACAGCAACCGACCCGCGACGGCTTCCGACCTCAATGAGACCTCGCTTGAGCAGGCTGTCATTGATATCGGCAAGTACACGGACCAGCGTGGCCTCAAGATTGCGGCTCGCCCCGTGCGTCTCATTATCCCCTCGGAGCTTCAGTTCGTTGCTACCCGTATCCTTGATACGGAGCTTCGACCCAGCACGGCGGATAATGACATCAACGCCCTCCGCACCAACGGTGCAATTCCGGAGGGTTACCGCATCAACCATTACCTGACGGATTCTGAGGGTGATGCTTGGTTCGTGATTACCGACGTGCCGAACGGCATGAAGGGCTTTACGCGAACCCCGATGCAGACGTCGATGGACGGTGATTTCGATACGGGTAACGTCCGATACAAGTGCCGCGAGCGGTACAGCTTCGGCGTTTCGGACCCGCTCGGGATCTACGGTTCGCCGGGTGCGTAATTAGGGATCTGCGGGAAGTTCCCGTAGGGGGAGGGGAGGTCAATCGGGCAGATTCCTCCTCTCCCCACCCTTTTGGGAGATTTTTTTGGCTTACACAAAACCCGCTCTCAGAAAAAGAATAGTTGCTCAAGTTAAAGCAGGCACGAAAGGTGGTGCGGCTGGTCAGTGGTCTGGTCGAAAAGCTCAGATTGCCAATGAAAAATACAAAGAAGCTGGCGGTGGCTTCAAGGGCGGAAAGACTAAGGCTCAAAAGTCTTTGTCGAAATGGTCTAAAGAAGATTGGGGAACAAAGTCCGGCAAGCCCAGCACTCAGGGTAAGAAGGCTACCGGAGAAAGATATCTTCCGGAGAAAGCCAGGAAAGCTTTGTCGAAAAAAGATTACGATGCGACTTCTAGAAAGAAGCGCGAAGATACCAAAAAGGGCAAGCAGTTTTCTAAGCAGCCGAAAAGTATTGCCAAAAAGACTGCAAAGTACCGTAAGGGTAAGGCTTAGGTATGGCTATCAAGCGCGGTAGTGAAACATTTTCCGGTTACAACAAACCGAAGAGAACTCCCAACCACCCGAAAAAGAGTCATGCTGTTCTCGCTAAAGAAGGCGAGAAGGTCAAGCTGATCCGTTTCGGTGAGAAGGGTGCGAAGACTGCTGGCAAGCCCAAGAAGGGTGAGTCGGACAGAATGAAGGCAAAGCGTAAGTCCTTCAAAGCCCGACATGGCAAGAACATTGCCAAGGGCAAGATGTCTGCTGCGTATTGGGCAGACAAGGTTAAATGGTAAACCAGACCTACCAGACTTAAAAAGACAGCACGCGGACTGGTAGGCAAGTTGCGTGCAACGAGGTGATTCAAATGGGTACGACGACTTTTAGTGGGCCGATCAAGGCTGGATCGATCAAGGATACGACGGGCACGACTGTTGGTAGTGATGTTGCCAATGTTGGCTTTGCTCTGATGGCCCAAAGCGCAGTTGTTGGTTTTGCTGCTAATGGCACGACTACAACTGTTGCGACTATCCCTGAAAATTCTCAGATTCTTGATATCTATGTCAATGTGGATACTGCCTTTAATGCTGGAACTACCAATACCTTTGATATTGGCGATGGCTCCACGTCAGATCAGTTTGCCGATGCTCTTGCTGTTGGGACGCAGGCTCAGGTCAGAGCGACTTCTGATGTTTCCCAGATTGTGAATCTCAAAGATGTCGGCTCTTCTGGAACAAATGTTGTGGTTACTTACAATCAGACCGGAACTGCTGCAAGTGATGGATCGGCTGTGGTAACTGTTGTCTACCTCCAGAACAACAACCTGAGCTAATTATTGTCCGACCCCCAATGGTACAGGGATCTCACTCCCCAACGACAAGAGGCCGTAGATCAGACATTACATCTGGTCTGCGGCCTCGGTCTTTGAGCTTGAGGGCATTGAGTTGAGTGTTTATCCGGCTGGCGTAAAGCAAGCGAGAATATTGAAGTTAGGAGTTAATGACGGAAAGACTTCTTTAATTGCAAGTCCTTGCGTTGTCAAAAGCTTATCGTTTAGACCGTTGGATGAGTTTCAGCAGCAGTCCTCTGATACTTGCATTGCACTTTATGTTTACGACGGGGATACGGTTATTATGAAATTCCCTTTTATCGGCCCTCAGTATTTATCAACAAATGTCGCCATCTTGATCCCTGCTGACGGCCTTAAGATAAATACCTCGCTTTCTTTTGAAGTGGAAAAACTTGATGGAACTGTAGACCCCGTAAGTCTTAACTTTACGAGCCTAAGGGTTGCTTACCAGCAATAAGAATTATGAAATCAACCGATGTACAAAGTGTTTTCTATAATTCTCGCGCTACCCCGACTACCAAGCACAAGCTTGTAGACATTGGGAATAGCGGTTCTTGTAGAGTTTTTTCTGTAGTTTGGTGCCCTTATCAGATAGCTTCTGGTGATAAACCTGTAATAGAGCTTTGGGAAGGTGATCCCGATAGTGGGGGCACGAAAATTTACGAAGACGGATGCCATGTCGGAGCCGGATCAACAGGCGGTGCATACAACAGCGATCAACCGTGGATTAACTTTGAGCCGTTTCCATCTCATTACTACCTTTTTAAAGATGACGTTTGGGTTGTAGGTGGAGCAAATACTTATGGCATTAACAACGTCACAATTACCTATCAGTTGGGTGGCTAAAGATGTCTTTAGGCTATTGCCAAGTTTCTACAGTCAGCTTAAACCCATCGGTTAATGACAGGCAGTTGATTGATTCAAGCATTCCGTCACGCATAAAGCTTGTAGGTTTTAGTGTAGGCATGACTAGGGTTGCTTCTTTAGCTCCTATTTCGACGGTTCAAAGATTTAAACTTTTTGACGGTTCTTCTTCTGATCCATTCTGGACGATTCCATTTCCTAGACCAATAGCTGAAGCTATCGCTTACCAACCTTCACTTTTTGTAGTAACCGACGATTCGTACTTAGAAATTGAAAACGGTTTAAACTACGAAGTGACAACTGATGGACTGGCTGATGCGAGTAACCCGTTTCTAGTGAATGTTTTTTACATAGGCTAATCATGCGTCAATATTACAAAAGCACAAGCAAGTCTGTGTATCACGAAACAGCAGCGGGTGGAAGTGCGCTGGATAGCTCTACCACCATTGCGCCCTCAGGGACTCGTGTTTGCCTTAGGAGTTTTGAGCTTTCTAGCGGTGCTCCTCACTATCTAAATACAAATATTAGGCAGGTGATTCCTGCCTTTGTCTACTTTGAAAAAATGGATTCTTCAAATACTGAAGTTCTCAAAATGCCCATCGCTTTTGGAGGAAAGGGTGCGATTGTAGGTCTAGGAGGGGGTTCGTTGGTCCCCTCTAGTTTTATGACTATCCCAGGGCCAGGGATTCTTTTTGACGATGGAATGAGAGTAAGGATTACTATGCCAGCCAACCCTGGGTCTAATGGCCCAATCTTTGCGCTAGTCAATGTGGTGTACTCAATATGACAGAAGATTATACAAATATCTGGTCAAGCACAGATCCATACAACGATGGCAGCGCCTCTGGTACTCAGATAATTAGTGGGCGCGTTAGGGTTCATGCGTTTTGGGTAGTAAACGGCGGATCGGGTTTATTTCAATCAGATGATGCTCATACGCTTTCTAGGCCCATGTCTTTACGATCTAGCTCTGGTGGATCAAAACTTTACGAAGTTGCTTTTCCTAACTCTAGCCGATCGACTCAATCAGGGGCTCAGTCTTTTTTCCCGTACCAGCACAGATTTGGTGGCAACGGTATTCTATTTGAAAATGGAGTTTGGTTTTCTGTAGACGCAAACGACCAGACTGGATCATCGACGGCAAGCCCGTCATCCTTTGTTGCGGTTCTCTACACAGGCGGGAAAAACACCTAATGTCTCAGATATCCCCTACGACTTTCTGGGCCTCCCTTGGCATCGTAGCTTCTGCCATCGGGGGCCTTTTTACTATGCAGATTTCACATGCCGGGGAAAACGGCCATAGCTCTACAGCGAATCAGGCCGAAGTGTCTGAGGTAAAGATTAAGATTGAACGCATTGCGACTGAGGTGAATCACAACCGAGAGTTGCTTGGTGATCTGAAGACTGAGCTAAGGGATCTCCGGGCAAATCAAGCGGAGAACAGCGAAGAGATATTGGAGGCCATCCGTGGCAACTAGCGGAACATTCGCATTCAACCCGGATATTTCTGAGCTTATAGAAGAAGCTTACGAGCGGGCTGGCCTTGAGCTTCGCAGCGGATACGACCTCCGCACTGCTCGGCGCAGCCTCAACTACCTTCTTCTTGAGTGGCAGAACAGAGGGATCAACCTCTGGACTGTCGAGCTTTACGCCACGCCGATTGATCTTGTTAAGGGTCAGGCTAGCTATGGCATTGACATTGACACTGTCGCCCTGCTCGACCTGATGCTTCGCACTGATGACGGCGTAGCTAACAGCCAGACTGACTTTCATCTCAGCAGAATCTCTGAGCCGACGTACTCGAATATCCCGAACAAGCTGACTCAGGCACAGCCTCTTCAGTATCTCTACAACAGGGTCGGGATTAAGGATCATGATCCGACGACAGGGAATGACAAGGTTTCGACGATTACCCTGTGGCCTATCCCTGACAAAGACTCGACCTACAAGATCTACTATTACCGGATCAGACGTATGGCTGACGCGGGCAACCTAGCTTCCAACACAATGGACGTTCCTGACAGGTTCATCCCGTGTCTTGTTGCTGGCCTTGCCTACCACATTGCAGTCAAGAAGCCGGAGGCAGCGTCCAGAGTCCCGCTTCTCAAGTCTGCTTATGAAGAACTCTTCCAGCAGGCTGCGGAAGAGGATCGAGTCAAGACTTCTGCCCGGTTTGTGCCGGATCTGCTGAATCGATAATGGCTAGACCCTACGCATTAGGAAAGCATGCGTTTGGATTCTGCGATATCTGCGGGTTCAGATATCCGCTTCATGATCTTAAGTCTGAAGTTATGAACATGGAGAAGACTGGGATCATGGCATGCGAAGAATGCTGGAGCCCGGACAATCCTCAGACCCAGCTAGGTCGGCATCACTTCGATGACCCGCAGGCTCTCCGCAACCCCAGACCTCTTGGTGGTATTAGCGGCAGAGATCTTCCGGCTGCTTACAGGTGGGACTTTTCTACAGGCGTAGCTCAGACTAGTCCGACTAGAATTGATGGGTGGTGGACTAGTGGTGGCGCTATCACATGGAACTCTTCTTCACAGACTCTTAATCTAGTTTCTGACCCAGTTTATGCCTCTGCTGGGGATCCTTTTCTTCAAATAGGATACAACCAGAATGCTGCAAACGAATGGTTGAGTATCAATTCTTCAACTTATAAGTTTGTAGTGAGTTCCTTTAAAGTTAATAGGTTTCCTGATTTTGAATCCGATGACAGGTTCTTTCAGGATTTTCAAGGTGATCTCTTCTGGACAACGGAGACAGACCCCGGCCCTGATTCTGACTATCCTTGGTCTACTAACTCAATGCAGAGATCTCAGTACAGACCTATTTTCACGAATGTCCAGCCTTCTGATGGCTTTTCTTTATCAAACAAGAATATGGCTAGTGAGTTTAAAATTGTTTGGGATATGAGTAGTAACCCAAGCTGGTCTGGCACTATCACTGGTTTAAGATTGGACTATTTTGATTCAAGAAACAGTGAAAGCAATGTACCCGACTATGACGCTGGCGACATTGACATTAACTACATAGAGGTTGTGGCTTTCCACAACCCGAATCTCTAGGAGAGAGCAATGCCCAAGGTAGGAAAGAAGCACTTCGCGTATACGCCTGAGGGTCTCAAGGAAGCTGAGGCTCACGCTGAGAAGACCGGCCAGAAGGTCGAGAAGATGCAGAAGTATCAGGTTGGTGGACTTGTTAGCAAGAGTGGAGGCAAGCCTCAGCGTGTAAAGACGCGAGGCACTGGTGCAGCTACTCGCGGAACGCACCACTACACCGTGGGCGGCTCTAACAAGTAATGGCTCTCAAGACGTACTCAGAGATGAGTACTGCCATCCAGCAGTACTGTCAGAACTCAGAGACAAGCTTTGTCTCTAATATCCCGAACTTCATCATCTCGGCAGAAGACAAGATCTTTGCTGCTGTGGATCTTCCTTCCAAATGGAAGAGTGAAGATTCCTTGATGACTGTTCAGGATCAGGCTGAGTACCAGCTTGAGAATGGTGCAATTGATGTTCTGTCTGTGCGTATCACAGAGAATGTCGTTGCATCACAGTCTGTCGGTGTTGAGTTTGGCCCGGTCAGGTATCTCTTGCAGAAGGACTACGACTTCATGCTAGAGGCGTACCCCGGCAGTAGTACTGCGATTACCTCTGGTGTTCCCAAGTACTATGCAATTTCTGATGCCAAGGTGAACTCTTCGGAGCCAGCTTTGGATATCAGGCTGGGTCCGATCCCCAGTGCTGCCGACCATCAGATGACTATTACCTATTACGGTAAGACTTCTTCTGATTCTCTGACTACTTCCCCGTCTTCGACTGACGGAACGTGGCTTTCTGTCATGTTCCCCGATGTTCTTCTGTACGGGTCTTTGGTTCAAGCGTACACCTATATGAAGGGTTCGCCTGACATGATCCAGTGGTACGAGAAGCAGTTCACGGATGGTGTGATGCTTCTTAAGAACTTGTCTGAGAACAGACTTAACCAAGACGACTACCGACCGAGGCCGATTTCGGCCCCTCCGGTTCCGCAGGGCTAAACAATGCCGACTACTTATTCATCTAATTATCAGATCAAGCTCATTGGAACTGGCGATGAAGCCGGTACTTGGGGTGATTCGACTAACCAGAATCTCCAGAGGATTGAGCAGGCTTTGGGCCAGTCACTGAGCATTGACCCTGCGAATGCTCCCACAGGCTCTACATCTGCTTCTTCTGGAAACAGTTGGACGATGGTTTGGATCACCACTGATACTGCGGATGCGCCTAGTGGTGCTGGCAGTGAGGGTCGGGCAAGGTTTGTTGATTTTGAATCTTCAACGGTTGCGGATAACACAACTGTCCAGATCAGAGGTTCCGTAAGCACTGAGTACCCTGACCGGGTTTACCTTGTAAAGAACTCTCTTAATGGAGGGCACGACCTTATCCTTAATGCTGGGTCTGGCTCCGACTACACCGTAAAGAATGGTGCGTATGCACTTATTGTTGCTCATGGGTCTGCGGCTGACGGGTCTACGCTAACAGCCGAGACTGTCCTGAATGCTCTTTCTGAACTTCAGGTTGATAATCTCTTATTCCCTGCTGCTGCGGATATAACTCTTGAGGACAACGTCGCTGCTGCTCTTGAGATTAAAGGCCCTAATGCAAATCAAGAGTTCATTAGGTTTGATACTTCTAATGACCACTTAGAGTTAGCTCCGGGTAGTGGTATTAATACTGTCGAGATTGACGCAGAGACAATTGATATCTCAAGCCAGAACACCGACCTTAGTATCAGAAATGGTCAGACTGAAGCGTTTGAGATATTTCAGGGTACGAACAGCTACCTAAAGTTTGATACCAGCGGTAAGAAAATCGTTGTTGGTGATGAAGCTTCTGATGTTGAAACCCTAGATATCAGCACTGACACCATCAGGGTGGCTAACCAAGCTACCGACCTCAGACTAAACGCTGGTTCTTCTACTGCTCTGACCGTTTCTGACAGCAACGGAACAATCCTCACTGTCGATACTTCAAGTGAGCCTGAGAAGATCATCACTGCTTCAACCACCGAGCTTGAGGTTCTGGGCACACTAGACGTAGACGGCACTTCCGACTTCAGTGCAACTTCAAACTTCTCCGCGACCGCAACCTTCTCCAGCGTAGATATCAATGGTGGTGCCATCGACGGGACTAACATTGGTGCCGCGAGCACTGGAACTGGGAGGTTCTCTTCCCTTGAATCCACCGGGACAACGGACGGCGTCCACCTTAGTTCGGCAGATTCTTATGCCAGCTTCGGTGCCACTGCTGGTTCAGGTGGGCACGGGGTTAGGGATAACTCTGGAGTTCTTGAGGTAAGAAACACTAACAGTGATGCATGGGGCCAGCCTTACCATGTAGGAATGGTCAGTGGTCAGGGCGCTTATTTCAAGTCTGCTGCAAACTTGGCACTTGGGACAGGAAACCTCGCAGTCAATGTTGCAAGTCAGGAGGCCCATTCGCTTGGGTCTGTTCCGAGAATCATACAAGCAAGACTAGTTTGCACTTCTACTGATAATGGATATGCCGCAGGCGATGAGGTTTTCCCTCCGACTTTTGAATTAAATAACACAGGTTTTACTTTCGGTTGCAATACAGATTATGTGTTCTTTAATACTGGCAGTGTGGGTCTTATCTACCTTCCTCCTAAAACTGGTGGTGGTCAGGTTGCTTTGACTCTTTCAAGATGGGACTTGTTCCTTCATGCCTGGGCTTGATTTAAAATGCCCCTAACTAAGCTCCAAATACCTTCTGGAATTATTCGCGACTCCACCAGCTATGCGGCTGGTCCGCGATGGTATGACTGCAACAATGTCAGGTTCCGTGGTGGGTACGCCGAGTCTATTGGCGGTTGGGCTAGGGATGAGACATACACCCTTCAAGGTATAGGCAGGGCTTGCTTCAGTTCTAGAGATTACTCTGGAAATCTCTACATGTTCGTGGGTACGAACTGGAAGTTCTATGTGATTGTTAGTGGTGTTCCTTACGACATCACCGCTGTCGATGCAGCAGTAGTGGATGCAAGTGGGATCTTTTCAAGGACTCAAAATTCAGAGTTCCTCAAGGTCAGCATTACCGGACACGGTAGATCTGTAGATGACTGGATCAACTTCACAAACATCACGGGTACTGTTGATACGACTATCACGAACTCAATCCTGACTCAGGTTGACGGTTTCCAGATCACTGAAGTCGAGGATTTGGACAACTTCTACATTAGAGTTATTGACCAGACGACTGGTTTGCCTGTTGAAGCTTCTGATGTCACTCAGACTGGGCTTGGCGGCACTGTCACATACAGGTACAGAACCCAGTCAGGATCTAACGCGCAGACAACTGGAAACGGTTGGGGCACTGGTGATTGGGGAGGGCTGTCCCCATCTAGAGATTGGGGTGACCCTTCGACTTCTCCGGTGCTGACAGGTGAAGCAAGACGTGTCTACATCGATAACTACGGTGAAGACATCATGTTCTGCAACTCCGGTGGGCCTCTCTACTACTGGGATGTCAGCGCGTATACCGTTAATGGAATCCCTGGCTCTGGTGGGACATTCGATATCGGTGACTTTGTTCGTGAGATAAACGACACGAACTTCTCGGGCGCTTCAGATCCGCCCACTATTTTGGACAGCTTTCTTATCAGTAAGAGAGACGGTAGCTGCGTAGGCTTCGGCGCTAACGACATCGGCGGCACTGACCAGAACTCATTGCTTGTAAGGTGGTCTGATCAGAACAACCCGTTTGATTGGACGCCTACTCCGACCAACACTGCTGGTGGTCAGGTTCTCAGAGTGGGTAGCCGTATCGTTGGTGGTGTCTCCACTAAAGATGAGGTGGTGATTTTTACTGATTCCGCCGTCTACTCGATGAGATTCATTGGGCCTCCTGATGTTTTCTCATTCTCTCTGATCTCTCAAAACGTAGAAATCCTCTCCCATAAGACTGCTGTCGATGCGGCTAGTTCTGTCTTCTTTATGGGTAACGACGGTTTCTATGTGTATGGAGGTGGAGCAGTTCAGCCTCTTGAGTGCCCTGTCGCTGATTATGTCTATGATGACATCAACATGACGCAGGCCAACAAGTCTTTTGCGGCTGTTGATTCTAAGTACTCTGAGATCTTCTGGTTTTACCCGTCAAAGTCTGGTGCATCGGATGGTTCATTCGAGGTGAACCGATTCGTTTGTTTCAACTATGAGAATCAAACTTGGACTATCGGATCTTTCGATATGTCCACTCTGAACAATAATTCCAGCCTTCAGTCTGATGTGTACAACCGGACTGCTTGGAGAGATGGAGTCATTACCGATCTCCCGATGGCTTCCTACATCTACGAGTACAACTCCAACCCTGCCAATGTGGGTGATCGCGCTGGTGCCAATGTCCAGACTAGTGCAGTTATGAAGCATGACTTCGGCACTTCTGCACAGGGATCGACGCTTGATTCGTATGTTGAGAGTGGAGATGTAGAGCTTTCGGACGGGAATGAGATGTCTTTTTACAGCAGGATCATTCCAGATTTGATGATGTTCAATTCATCCAGCAATAGCTCTGTGACGATCTCCATCAACGGCAAGTACTACCCCGGTGAGGACTCTTCCCAAGAAGCTTCAGTCACTGCCAACTTTGACGGGCCTTCAGGTACTGAACCTTCTGTGATCACTAGGTACACGGTTGGCTCAGGATCTGATGCCAACCAGTATGTGCAGGACATGCAGGTAAGAGGCAGAGCCAGAGCGGCTGCGATCAAAGTCTCTGCTTCTAATGCTTCAGCGCAGTGGCGTCTTGGTGATGTGAGGATTGACACCCAGCCGGACGGGATGCGCTAATGGGGGTGAACTTCAGACCCATCGGATTGCCGGGTGACTCCTACTCCAAGGAAGAGGAGTCTCAGTTCAGGCGAACTCTGGAGAACTACCTCATTGAAATATCTTCGGCAGTCAACAGTACGGAGAGCGCAAAGAGCGGACTTGCTTCTAGTGCATCAAAGCGAGAGTCATTCATAGGTAGACCTTGCTATGCAAGGTCTCCCATGCACTCCGTATCCATTGATGCTTCTGCTCCGGTTGCTGTGATAGGCGGTGGCAATTTCATCAACTATGTCGGTGGCGACTTGATGGTGATTGGGGACAACTTCGCTGCCAACATTGACTATATTTATGGTGCCCCTGAAGGAACCAGACTTACTTTGTTAAAAGAAGGGAACGTATACACCGTCTCTGTTAGAGACAGTGGATCTGGAAACGGATCAATCAAGTTGGACAATGGAAATCATTTCAACATGTCCTCAGCGTATGACAACATAACCTTAATAAGGCACGGTCCATTTTGGGTTGAAACTTCAAGAGCGACCGCTTGATATGTCTGATCGTTACAAAATACTTTGCCAGTCAGAGATAACTGCAACAGGGACTACCACTCTTTATACGGTGCCTGCACCTGCTTCGACTAGCTATGGGCCAGTTGAAGTTTCCCCAAGAGCAGTCTCTCAAAACACCCAGACTCTTCTGACCACTATTGTTTTTTCTTTCCTTGAGTCTGCTTCAAGTAACTACGTCATCGGTGATTTACAGCTAAGTGATTCCGGTGCGACTGCTGTTGACCTTCTTCATGAACTTACTTTTTACCCAAAGCAGAACTCAGTCATTGACATCAATATGACCCTCCCCCCGTCATCTTCTCTGATATTTGATTCACGGGTTTATATTGGCGGAACTCTTTTTATAACTGCTTTCGGCATAGAACTTTCTGATGGATACGGACCTTCGTAGGGATTTGTGATGAACAAGAGCCAAAAGAAATACAAGAAGATGGCTGACCAGCTTTCAAAGGCTGGTCGCTTTGGGGATACAAGAATCCTTCATGTAAATGAAGCAGAGCTTGCTGGACTTGGCTCTCTTGTCCCTTCAGGAAAGCTCCCAACTAATCCTGAGACTGGACAGCCTGAGGCTGGCATTCTTACCGCGATGCTTATTGGCGCAGTACTTGGTGCCACGTCTGGGGGTATCACTGCCAAGCAGAAGAAGATCCCGCTGTGGCAAGGAATCCTCCAAGGTGCAGGAATCGGGTTAGCCACAGGTGCAGTGACTGGCGGGATCGGCTCTGTTCTGGGATCAGGCGGGGGCGCTGCGGCTCAAGCTGGTGTTGAAACAGGAAGTCAGGCTCTTCAGGAAACGGCTTCTCAAACCTTACAGCAAGGTATTGAGCAAGGTGTTACTGAAGGTATCTCTCAGGGAGCCCAGCAAGGTGTTGTTGAAGGAGTTGCCCAGGGTAGTGGAGAAGGATTAGCCAACGTCGCTGAAGCAGTAGCAACATCTACCCCTGCCACTCCTCCTGTTCCTGATGTTGCTGTTGCTACTCCTACTCCTTCCGCCCCTGTCGCCCCTGTCGATGGAGGCCCTCTTAATGTGGAAGCCTTTCAGGGCGTCGAGGTAGGGCCGGGGGCGGTGACCTCTGCGCCGACTGAAGGTTTCGACCCTACTCTTCTTGAGAGGGCCGCAGATCTAGCGCCGGATGTTGTTGCGGGCGCACCGGGAGGAGTGCCCGGATCTGTTGGGTCTCCCGTGCCTCCGACTTCTCCAGTAGAGCCCGGTGGGATTATGGATTCTTTGGCTGATAATTTAAGCGAGAGCTTCAGTCGGGAATCTCTTAAAGAGTATGCATCCAATCCTTTGAACTACCTCTCTCCGATTATGGCGACGGAAGCATTCCTTCCTAGTGAGTACGATGAAGAGGATTACTTGGCTGGATATTCAGGCCCCTACGACAAGAGTTGGACTTCGGGCACTGGTATTAGCTGGGCTGCAAATGATGGCGGTCCAGTTGTCAGACGGTCTAAACGAGATAGAAGAGAAGAAAGCCTCACTGAGACTCCGATACAGAAAATTGTTCGGTTAGCAGGGATGGCTAACAGGGTTGTGAATCCAACTCTTCCAGGAAAGTTCAACCCGCTCAGTGATGAAGAAGTACAGATAAAGATTAGACCTAGTTTGAATCCAATGGGAATGCACAGAATTGGTGTGACACTCCCGTTTAATCAGGGAGGTTTAGCCTCCTTAAGGAGACCGTAATGGGCGGTGATCAGCTTAGGAATAGAATGCGAACGCAGTCAATGCAGGCACAGATGATGCAGCCAAGCTTTGGTAGCCCTTACCCCGGAAGCTTCGGAAACCCGATGCAGGGTGGCATTGGTTTCGCCAATCAGATGGCGCAGCCAAGGTTTTCCCCGCCCCCGGCTTCCCAGATCGGGACTGGCGCTCCGATGTCTAATACTGGTCAGTCTTTCGTTCAGGGATCTTTAGGATCGTCGAAAGGTGATGCCAACTACGATGCATTCTCTGACTTCAACAATGATGGGAAGGTGACCACTGCTGACTTCGGTGAGTACATGCAGGCTAACCCTGGTGGTCAGGCAAGCATGGTCGAGACCCAGGATTCGTTTGACAACAGAATGATGGGTCAGAGGTTTGCTCAGCAGCAAGCCATGGATAATGCATACGGCAGGTTTACTGGTCCGAATAATTATGTTCCGATTTTTGATACGCCTCAGATAAGTCAGATTCGTAACGCTATTTCTGGGAGGCCGTCTCCTTCGGGACAGCTTCCTGCTTGGGTTCAGGGTCGCATGCGGGAGCTTGCCGGGGAGGCAGACTCTTATAGGTATGGGGGTCTGCCTGCACAGCAGATGTCTCCCGCTCCACAGCTCTCTCAGCCTTCTTTTAACTCGTTCCGGCCCCAAGGATCTTTATCCGGTGGTGGCAGCGGTAAGGCTGGATCTGGAAGATCCATGGGCATGGCTGGTGGTGGCCTTATCCCCAATTACCGTAATGGTGGTCTAATTAAGGGGTATCAGGATGGGGGCCAGATGATGGACCCCAGAATGGAAGAGGCTCCTATGTCTATGCCCGGCGGCGAGATGATGTCTGATTCTGGCATGGACAATGAGATGCTGATGGTTGTTCTTGAGGCAAAGGCGGCTCTCGAAGGGCGGCACCCTGATCCTGAAGCTGCGGTTGAAAGATTTGTAGAGATCTTTGGTGAAGATGAGTTGATGAGCCTTCAGGATCATGTCATCCGCAGTATGGAGTCTGGCATTGATGAGTTCCAGAGTGATGGAATGAGTGACTCCATTCCTGGGAACATTGATGGCATGGAAGAGGTTGCCTTATCTGAGGGTGAGTATGTTGTTCCCGCAGATGTTGTATCCGGTCTTGGTAATGGGGATACGGAATCTGGAGCGCGTCGCATGAGAGAGATGATTGAGTCTGTTCGTATGGCTCGCAACGGCTCTCCTCAGCAGCCTCCGGCAGTTAATCCGTCGATGATGATGCCTTCCTAGAGGGACGATGCTTTCAAAAGTTTTTCCTCATCAATTAGATTCTGAGGATCTTCATTATTTCTATGAAGCAATGAAGACAGATCCTCATTCAGTATCTGAAGAGGATGTCGTAAAGAAAATCTACGATGGGATGCTTGAGCTTTGGCTTTTCAAAAAGCAAGGATCCTACACAGTAGTCATGATGACTGATGTGATTGAGTACCCGGATGGATACAGAGAAATGTTTATCTGTATGTGTTCTGGTGATCAGATGTTTCGCTATCAGGAAGATGTGGACTTCATGAAGCCATATGCCAGAGAGAGAGGATGCAGCGCAATAACTGCTCAGGTCTCTCTTGATCGGGCTGTTGGTAAGTTCAACATGATTGATTCAGTAAAGAGTTCCGAAGACAGGCAAGAAAAAGGTCTGAACAAGTTTGATGTGACTCACATTGTCATATCAATGAGGGTTTAGTTATGGGCAGTGGTGGTGGTGGCAAGAGCATAGCGACTGCGTCTCCGTATGCTCCGTGGCTTCAGGGCCACCTTATGGAGCTTGCGGATACAGCAGCGGATTATGCTTACGGTGGACGACAGGGTGAACCTTTTGGGTTCGATCAGGTATCTGATGATTATCTAGCCAGAACTGCACCTCGGTTTGCTCAGTTTGATCCTTTTCAGTCTCGCGCACAGCAAGCTGCCGCCGACGCTTTTGAGCGTGGGGATATGTACGGCGGTCGTAGCAGTTCAGCTATGGATGCTGCGATTGGTGGCTTGTCTAGCATGCAGGCAATCCAGCCGACTTATCAAGAGCGAGGCTTCGACTTTGGCACGTTCGACCGAGGCACTGCTGATCGGTACATGAACCCGTACATGCAGTCTGTTGTTGACCAGCAGATGCTTGCTGCTGGTGATGAATTCAAGAGGCAGCAGTCCCGTTCTGATGCGGAGAGAGTTGCTTCTGGTGCAAGGGGTGGATACCGGGAGGCTGTCGATCAGGCTGTTGCCAGAGCGCAGCAGGGTCGAGTTATGGCAGACATTCAGGCTAGAGGTTCTGAGTCTGCATTCCGAGATGCCCAAGAACAGTTTGAGAGAGATCGCGCTGCTTCTATTACTGCTGCTCGAATGGGTGATGAATCTGCCTTCCGTGCCGCACAGGAAAGAATGAATGCTGCTCGCGAGAATGAAGCGAACAGACTTCGTCAGGCTCAGGCATTTGCTGACATGGGCGGTCGGTACTCTGATCTTGATACTCAGGCTCAGGCTAGAGATATCCAAAGACGTGATGCCATGTCTGCTGCTGGCAGAGAGCGTCAGACTCTTGAGCAGGCAATGCGGGATCAGGCGTTCGCTGAGTACATGAGAGAGTTTGATTACCCGATGGAGCAGATGAGATTCCTTTCCGGAATCTTGGCTGGTGTTCCGACTCAGGCAAATGCCTATGTGAGAACGCCCGGTCCTAGCATCTTCCAGCAGGGTCTTGGCACGGCTGCAACCCTTGGCGGTGCCTATCTGGCAGGGAGAAGGTAATGAGCATTATTCTGCAAGAAGATGAACTGAAGGGTCTCCCTGATGATTATCTCGCAAGAGAGATGGAGAACCCCTCTGGTCAGTACCCTCAGTTTCTTGTGTTCACTGAACTCAATCGACGCAAGGATCTGAGAGAGAGGTTTGCTGAACAGCAGGCTCAGGCACCGACTAGCACGATGGCCGAAGAGATGGTGGCAGAGTTCTCTGGTATTGGTCAGGCGATGCCTCCCCAGATGATGCCTCCTATGGACATGGCGATGCAGGGAGTGCCGGAAGGTGGGATCCGTGGATTCCGAGACGGTGGCCCCTTGGAGAGATTGAGAAGGAGTCCTTACTTCCCTGAGCTTCAGAGAACTTTACCTAGGGAACTTACAGAATATGAAGCTTCTCAGTTTCTCTCTGCACCTAAGGAGCAGTGGGAAAGTATCGCTACCTCTATTTTCGGAACAAAATCACGCCCGTCTCTACCGGCTGATTCTGTCATGCGTGGCGGTGCCATAGAGTATTTACCAATTTCTGAACCCAGGGTGCAGACGTCGCTAAGAGATGAGCAAATAGCGGAGGGAACATACTTCACTCCTGATGTGGATCGCCTGGGAGAAGTTGATGGTCAAAAAGGGGATCAGTCGGCGACGCAAGAGGGTCTTCTCTCCTTCGCTAACCAGCAGTCAACGCCCACTTTCAAAGAGCGCATTGATGAGGTTATGTCTGCTTTCGGTCCAGCTCCTGAGCCGGAGTACAGCGACCTAGATCG
>Ga0208767_1000345_pt1 | contig 36268 bp, 51 predicted proteins | sample VirMetDEL_Mar_21_FD_184514 | JGI IMG/M metagenome (GOLD analysis project Ga0208767, IMG submission 184514) | Aqueous microbial communities from the Delaware River and Bay under freshwater to marine salinity gradient to study organic matter... | ecosystem: Environmental > Aquatic > Marine >... | reverse complement strand
CACCTTTTAAAAATAGTAACGCTCGATAGGAGAAAATATGTGGTACTTTAACGGACAGATAATTAAAACACCTAAATCTATGGAGATTAGTGATGTGCTTTATCCTAGAACAATCTTTAGGGATAGTACAACACTTACCTCACTAGGCATTAAGGCATACAGAGAAGTCACTCCTGATAGCAGATACTATTGGAATGGTGAGTTTACTGTAGATACAAGTGGTGATGAGGTTGTAGGCACATATGCCTCAACAGCCAGAGATGTAGACACGCTTAAAGCTAATATGTTAGAGAAAGCTAGAAGTGCTGTAGCTAGTAAATTAGCAGACATAGACTGGTACTGGTCAAGAGCAGCCAAAGGTGGTACTGCTGTGCCAAGTAACATTGCTACATACGCTACTACTTTGTATAGCGAACACGAAACAATTAAGACAGCTATTAATGCCATATCAGATTTAGCTGGTGTTATAGCTTATGAGAATAAACCTCATACTGAAACTAGAAAAGTAGCTGTATATGATGATGACGGTAATGTAAGTTATGGTTCTGATACATACACATTAACTAGAGAAATAGATATGTGTACACACTTTACTGCTAACCCTACGGATGAAGTAGACCCAGCATTTGTGAGTTTAGTAGCTGACTAATGAGAAAGTTATTTGTTGTGTTGTTGTTGTCAAGTTCGGTATTTGCATCAGACCCTATTGTTACAGATTCAACAAGTGTTGTTACAACAAATGGTACGCAGACAACTAAGGTAGAAAGCCCGCCACCTAGTGCAATAGCACCTCAATTTGGTAGTGGCAACACCTCAGATTTATGTACGATTTCCTCTAGTGGTTCAGTACAGACACAGATACTCGGACTCTCAGTAGGAACAACGTACACAGAAGATAATTGCCTTAGACTCAAGAAGGCACAGAAGCTGTATAACTTTGGTATGAAAGTAGCAGCAGTTAGTGTAATGTGTCAAGACCCTGATGTATGGGAAGCGATGATGTCGGCTGGGACTCCGTGCCCTATAGATGGACTTATAGGACAAAAAGCAAAGGATGCTTGGGCTGTACACACAGACACAATACCAATGCCAGAGGAGGAAGATGAAATTACTGCACAAGAAAAACGTGATAAGGCTCTTAGCATTATGGGTACTGTTGCCGCAGCTTTCATACTCTTCTAGCTATACCTTTGGATACACAGGTAACGCAGCAGTAGATGGCTTAATATGGGGTATGACGTCAGACACACTAGGAGTTAGTGTAGAAGACGGATTAGACATAAGTGGTGTTATCTATAATTATAAGGTAACAAAAGAAGCCGGAGATGAGTACATAGTCACAGTACAGAATAAAGATGTAGATGGTGGGTATATCTTTCAAGATACACAAGACTGGACTGATGGCACAGGTATGAAGATACAAAGACTTGTACCTCTACCGTACACACCAGTTAGTCAGTTCGGTGAAGGTTCGATACAAACTACTGGCATAGGTACACTAGAAGATGCAAAAGTGGTTTATATGTATAGGTTTGACAAGTGTTTCGACCCACAGAATGACGAGAGTTGTCCGGGTTATGTTGAGCCGATGCCGGTTATACCTAAGATAGAAATATATGATGCACTTGATGATGACGCAGTTATAGATGCTACTGAAGAAACCGATAGTGACTTGTATGAGGAAGAAAAAGAAGAGAGGGAAGAGAGAGAAGAAGACGAGGAAGATGAAGGCAGACTAGAAATGGCTTTGGCTGCATCTGAAAATGCTCTAACGATAGCTAACACAGTATCTCAATCTGCTCTACTACAGACAATAAATAACGCTACTAATGTAAGGTCTTACTACGCAGCGACAGTTCCCGGAGGAGTATACAGGGAATCTATTTCATTGGACGGAGGAGAGGTGGTTGACAACAGAAGAGCACTACAAAGTTTAGCCCAAGACAATTTAATGAATCAAATGATAGAGGGACAATACAAATGAATAAATTATTATTAACAGCTTTAGTTCTTAGTCTTACTGGTTGCTCTTTGTTCGCTAGTAAGGTAGAAGCCAACGCAGATATTACAGGCTCAGTAGAGTCTAGATGTATAGTTAACACGGACACACCCGGAGTTTACGGAAACCCTAACGCTTATACTTTAACAACAACACCTGCTAGTGGTGGTCAGAAACCTATAGTAAGGTTTGACGTATCGCTTGCTAATGCTTATTACGCACAGGTTAGTTACCCTACTTCTTTTAGCTCTAGCCCTAGCCTAAGTGACACAGTTGCTTGGACAGGTGCAGTAGCAGTAGCACAGTCATCAGGAAGTGACTTTGATGGATACCAAACAGCCAGTACAACTACTGGTGCTTTAAGACAATACGCTATGGCACACGCTGGAACTTTATGGGTAGATGTCCAGTCCGAAGCTACTTATGGCGGTGGACAACAGAAAGCATTTCCGGGTGGTTCTTATACAGCAGTAGTAGTTGCTGAATGTGTCGCTCAGTAATACTGTGGGCACTGCTATGTACATCTGTAGCAGCTCACGAGATGACGCCTACATATCCAAAGTGGTCTGTAACTCAAATAGAAGGGGTACACAAAACTACAATGAATATGTTCAACAAAAGAGAAGATGTTAAATATTATGAGATTGGCGTATTTGATAAAGAGTGGAAGCCAATACCTTTTGTAACTGATTATAAGATATTAAAGTTAGATTACTTAAGCCACGTTAAATTTGATGTGTATATTAGTTCAAAGAATGTAGACAGGGCAGAATACATATGCTCCTTGTCTAAACTAAGAGGAAGTAAAAAAACTAAGACAATGATAGCATCAAGAATATGTTCGAGGTTTAAGTGAAGTGGTTGAGGTATGTGTGTTGCTACGCCTTTTTTCTTAGCACACAGGTTATAGCAGACAGTAACTCTATGACCTTCTCCTTGCCAAGTGCTGGATACAGTAGCGGTACAGATAGTATTAGAGCCGGTGATTTAGATTGTAAGAATAGCATAGGTGGTACTACTAACTTTGAGTTAGGTATGACTGGAATAATAAATAATGCAGTCACACCAATTATAGGTAAAGAAGGAGAGAGACCACAGACTAAAGACATAGGTTTGTATGCTAGAATTATAATACCTTTAGATGGACCTAGTGAAAGAATTAATTGTAATACTTTATACCAATTAGAATTACAACGAAGAAGATTAGAGGTACAGAAACTTAAACAAGAAATAGAATACTTAAAGCAATTACAAGACGGTGGATTTGAAAACTGATGGCAGACCTAGAAGAATTAGTAAGCAAAGGCGAGGGCATAAAAGATAAGAAGCTCAAACTGTTTGGTCTACGTTTAAGTGGTACGAGTATAGTCGCAGCATTTGCCTTTATTTCAACGATTATTGGTACTCTATATGGTGGCTTTCTTATGTATCAGAAAGTCGAAGGAATCGCAAATTTGGACCTTGGAGCTATAGAGTCACAGATGAAAAAGACATCTAGTGATGTAGAAAGAATAGAACAACACGCTGACGCTATAAAGATAGAATTAAAGAAAGATATGACAGACCTAAGAAACAGTCAATGGTCTTTAGAATCTAAAGTAGATACTAAGTTACAATCGGTAGATACTAAACTTACTAACTATGATACAAAGTTAGATAGGTTTGAGATAAAAGTAGAGAAAACTAAAGAGGACATAAACAAACGGATACAAGAATCATTAGACAATCCACTAGCAAACTAAGGAGATATTATGGGATACGGTAACAAACCTTATAAAAAATCTAAAGGCAAGAAGAAGAAAAAGTAATGGCACTTACTAAAAGACAATTAGCTACTCTAGATAAGCACAAAGAACATCACAGCAAGAAGCATATGCAGGAAATGAAAAGACTTATGAGAAAAGGCTTGAGTTTTACTGAGTCGCATAGAGTGGCTATGAAAAATGTGGGGAAGTAAATGGAAGACGAGCTTAGAAGAATGCAAGTACAACTAGACAAACACGCAGGTCAAATAGCAAAGTTGTTTAGCAAAATTGACGACACAAACAAATGTATAGCTAAGATAAACACCTCACTATTACAAATTAAATGGGGCGTCTACGGTGCAATTATCTTTTATGTTATTGCAAACGTAGGTCTTATGGAAGCATTAGGAGTAGTATTATGATAGCACTTTTAACAAACATAGCACCTATAGCCTTAGGGTTTATTGGTAAGTTGTTTGCACTTAAAAGCCAAGCAGCAGCAGAAAATCAAAAGTTAATGATGCAACAGTTTGCAGTCAGAGACAAATCAATTAATGATGCTAGGTCCGCAGCAGACAAAGAAAGCCCAATGGCTGCTCTTAATAGACGAGTAATTATATTTGTTATATTATCTTTAATTATATTTACGCAAGTAGCTCCAGTGTTTTTTAACGTGCCTACTGTTGTACCTACTGTAATTGAAGGAGCAAGTTTACTTGGCTTTGAACTTACACCAGATACAATAGAGTATGTTACAGTACAGGCAGGAGCAGTGCTTAAGTTTGATGAAGTGTTTGCTTGGGCTACAATGATTATAGAATTTTATTTTGGTGCACAATTAGCCAAGGGGAAATAATGACATATAGAGAACTAATAAATCAAGTATTAATAAGACTAAGAGAAGACACAGTAGCTTCTGATTGGTCTGGAGCTATTAACGATAGTTCTACAGTAAATGACTATCAGAAAGTTATAGGCTCTTTAATTAACGATGCTAAGAGAAGTATAGAGTCTTACCACGATTGGTTAGTTCTAAGGGAAACAGTTAATGTTTCTACTGTAGCAGCTACAAAAAATTATAACTTATCTTCTGGTCAAGAGTTTAAAGTGTTAGATGTAACTAACAACTCTACTGGCAATACTTTGTCACCGGTGACACAACATTACATAAACAGTATTAAATATCCTACTGACCCTACAGGAGAACCTAGTTACTATGCTTTTAATGGAGCAGATAGTTCTAATAATCTTAAAGTAGATTTATCTCCTATACCTACAGAAGCTCAGACAATATCTTTTGATATAGTTAAGTATCAAGACGAATTAACGTCAGCTACTACAAGTATCAAAATACCATCTAAGCCTGTAATCTTAGGTGCTTATGCTCGTGCAATAGCAGAGCGTGGAGAAGACGGAGGAACACAATCTTCTATAGCTGCACAAGAAGCAGCAAGCTCTCTAGCACAAGCAGTTATGCTAGATAGTGGAAATACTCAATATGAAAACGAATGGTTTGTAACTACTAATTACCAATAATGGCTAAGCAATTACAGTATCAGTCTTTAACTAACATAGGTCTTAATGGATTAAACACACAAGCTAATCCTGCGTCATTAGACCCATCTTATTTAACTAAGGCAGAAAATGTTGTGATTAGAGAATCAGGTCGTATATCTCTACGCAAAGGATTTAAACAAAAAGTAGCTCCAAGTGGAACAGCTATAAAAGGTATTGTAGAACATCAAGACGGAGCAACTAAAAAAATATTTGCTAGTCACGGTACAAGTATATACACTGTAGATTTTACAACGCCTAACGCTGCGTTTCCTACAGGAAGTGCAGACACAAAACATACAGTTACGGGTACAGACGGTGATTGGCAGTTTATAAATTTTAATGGTAGGCTTACTTGTTTACACGAAGGAGTTGTACCGCAGAGATACGACGGTTCACAAGGTTCAGGTTCTAAGTGGGCAGCTTTTGATAATGCTACTAGACCTGCTACAGTAACGTCAGGTGAGTTTAAACCTAGCTGTGGTGTAGGATTTTATGGGCGTATGTGGGTTGGTGGTGTAGCAGAAGAAAAAGATGTATTACATTATTCTGCTCTGTTAGACTCTGATGACTATACTACAGGAAACGGTGGTGGTTCTTTTGATTTAAAGAAAGTTTGGGGAAAAGATGACATAATAGCTATTGCTCCATTTTATGGACAACTTGCTGTATTTGGTAAGAACAATATAGCTATATACGAAAGTCCTGATGTTGTAGGCAGTATGAAACTTAATGAGGTTATACGAGGAGTAGGTTGTGTAGCTAGAGATTCGGTACAACACATCGGAGATGATTTAGTATTCTTATCTTCTACTGGTCTTAGGTCACTAGCTCGTACATCTGAAAAAGATAAAGTACCTCTAACTGATTTGTCAGTAAATGTTAAAGACACGCTAATTAGAAACATAGGTCAGAGTACAGAAGTTAAGTCAGCTTATATAGAGAACGAAGGAATATATGTAATGACTTTTACTGCTAGTAACATTACTTATGTTTTTGACTTTAAACATTTAACTCCTAATCAAGCTCCTAGAATAACTACTTGGACATTTGATTTAGATAGGGAACCTGCTAGCATAGCGTATACAGATACTTATGGTATGCTAATAGGACAGAAAGATGGGAGCATTGCTACTTATGAAGGATACTACGATTCAGACTTAGCAGCTAATGGTACTACATATAGTTACGCTTCTTATACTGGTAGCTTTGAAACTGTATGGGTAAACCTAGGAGAGTCTGTAGGTGCGTCTCTGTTAAAGAGGTTATTTATGGTTATGGAAGGTGGCTCAGGTGCTAACCTAGCATTAAAATGGTATAAAGATTTTAGTGCTACTGCATCTAAAACTACATCTATAACTTTAAATCCTACTACTACAGGCTCTACTGCTTTATGGGGAGCTAGTACATCTTTATATGGTAAGTCAGGTGTAACCTACAAACCTGTATATGGATTACAAGAATATAGAACACCTCTTACAGGTTCAGCAAAAAATATAAAAATATCTATAGGCGTACAGAGTAATGGCTTTGATGCGTCTTTACAAGACTTAACACTTTTACATAAACAAGGGAAAATAAGATAATGGCAGACTATTCAAAAGTTGTAGCTTGGTCTGGAAAAGATGCTTTAGCAGACTCAGATGCAGCAAAAGTAATATCAGGAGCTGATTTCCACACTGAATTTTCAGCAGTAGAAACAGCAGTAAATACTAAAGCAGACATTAACGGAGATGCTGCCGAAGCATTTAGTGCAACAACAGCAAGTACAGGAGCAAATACAACGCAAGTGGCAACAACTGCTTTTGTGCAAACAGCTTTACAGGCAATATACCCAGTAGGTTCAATATATATGAATGCTGCTGTATCAACAAACCCAGCAACACTTCTTGGATTTGGTACTTGGGCAGCTTACGCAGAAGGTAAAGTTCCAGTAGGTAAAGCATCAAGTGGTACATTTGATACGCTTAATGCTACAGGTGGTGCTGAAACAGATTCACACACATTAACACTTAGTGAAATACCTTCACATAACCATAGTGATGGAAGTTATGACAGGCTTCTTTTACAAAATGGACAGACAACAGTAGAAGCTGTTGATAGTTCTGCTGGTGAGCCTAATCTTGGCTCAAGTGGAGTAATACAAGCAGCAGGTGGTGGAGCAGCACACACTCACGATATTTTACAACCATATATAGTAGTCTATATGTGGAAACGCACAGCATAGGAGATTAAATAATGATTGGAGCATTAATAAACGCAGGAGTTGGTCTTTTTGGTCAATACCAAGCGAGGAAAGACGCAAAAGACAGGCGTGCATATGCTGAACAGCAAAGGGAACTAGCATACGAAAGGTCACTACCTTGGAGTAGTAGAGGTCCTGCAGGCAACGTAGAGTTTGACTCTGAGACTAAAGAGATGATTCAAACCTTAAATCCTGAGTATCAGGCTATGATGCAAGGATTCTTGGGCTCGTCTTCGATGGCAAATCAAGAGTTGCAGAATATGATGGGCGACCCTAATAAACTTGCACAAGAACAGTTTAAAATGTTTGAAGAGTTTAATGCTGATGCCTTTAATCAACAGAGACTTCAAGGACAAGAAGCTGCTATAGCACAAGGTAGGACTGGAACACAAGGTTACTATGACCAAATGGCTATTGAAGATGCTATCGGTAGAGATAGAATGAGAGGTCAAATGGCTGCTATAGGAACTGGTATGGACTACAGAAATATGCTTAGAGCCGAAGCACTTGGATTTGGTGCTGATGCTCGTGCTACTGCGGGTATGCTAAGACCACAAGCAGAATTAGGTCAAACAATAGGTGCAGGTGTTGATGTAAGAGCTAACACACAAGGAGTTAGAGAAGCAGCAGATGCCTACACAAAACTTAAACAGTCTCAAACAGCAGGTCTTTTAGAGCAAGTAAAAAAATATGACCTTGATGATTTTTATAGTATGTTTGATAAAAAAGGCGGTGGCGGTATGTTAGCTCCGAGTACACAGTCTGACGCTTACAGTGCTATGGGAGGAAGTTATGCGGGAAAGCTGTAGCCCCTAGTAATTCTAGGGGGACTAATGTTTATGGTGAAGAACATCAAATAGCTACAGCAGATGATGGGTACTTTACAGTTTTACCTCCTAGGCTTTTTTCTGATAGATTAAGTTTAGGTCAATACAACTTTTAAGGAATAATTATGGCAACAGGAATAACAGGTTTATTTAGTGCAGGAGACTTAGCTTCAGCAGAGAACCAATCTATGAGAGATAGAGCTATGGCAGTAGCTAAACTAGGAAAAGGTGAAGCAGGGGCTTATGCTGCAGGTCTAGGTAGTGGTATGCTTATAGAAGGCTTGGCAGGAATGGCAGGTATGAAAACTAGAAATCAAAAGAAACAAGAAGATGTACAGAATATCTTATCTAGATACTCTACTGCTGACCAGAATGACCCTAAAGTTTTATTCTCTCTATCACAAGATTTTATACAGGCGGGCTATCCTCAACTATCACAATCATTTGCTGAGAGAGCTAGAACACTATCAGACACTTTAGAAGACAACAGAGTAAATCAACAGGTAGCAGATGCAAATGCTAGGTTTACTAAAAAACCAACTATTGAAGTAGGAAATCCTAATAATTCGTCACAAACTATAAGAATGCAGTTAAATCCAGATACTAACCAATATGAAGTTATTAGGGACGCAGATGGAAATCCTTATGTAACAGATAAATTTTCAACAGGTGAAGATGTTAATTTATCTACAGACTTTATGGCAGTCAAAGATGAGGACGGAAACATTATCGGAGCTACAGAAATTCCGGGTTCGCCTGCAGACAAAGCTGCAAAAGAATTAGAAAGGATAACAGCATTAAAAGAACAATTAACTATAGGTCAAGCAAATAATGTGTTAGAACTTGTAGATAGTGCTTTTGATATATATAATGACAGAATGACAGAAGTTGGTAAGGGTGTTGTAAAATCAACTAGAGACGCTATATTTTCAGTAGAAGCAAAGGCATTAAGTGCTACAGGATATCCGGGAACTAAAAGAAAAAATATGGAAAACGCTATACTAGCTATAACGGCAAACATAGGTTTTGACAAACTACAAGCTATGAGAGAGGCGTCACCTACTGGAGGAGCATTAGGTCAAGTAGCAATACAAGAATTAGTAGCATTACAGGCATCATTAGGTAGCTTAAGTCTAGACCAACAACCTGAAGTTTTTTATGCTAATCTTGAAAAAATACAAGACCATTATAAAAATATGTTAATTCTTATGAATGCTAAAGGAACAGAAGAAATAAAAGACTTAAAGTTATCAAGTACATATGAGGTAACAAAAGACCCTGTATCAGGAGAGCCTATAGTTACTTTAGTTGAGAAAAAACAAGAATCAGCATTTTAGGAGGTTAAATGTCAAATTTCTATGTAATAAAAAACACTCCGGGAGGAAAAACTTCAGCCGGTGTTCCTTACTCTGAATTTTCTAACGGAGAGTTCGCATATAGAATGTGGGAAAAACAAAAAGAAGACGCAGAAACTCCAGAAGATGCTATGCCTTTAGGTGTATGGGCAGATAGTGTAGGGTTAAGCAATGAGGATTTTAATGCTGCTTTTGAAATTGCAATGGGAGATAAGTTTGACCCTCTAAACAGGAACATACCTAATGAATGGACTCCTAGTTTAGACGATAAAGCTAGGCTTGTTTTTCAAGGACAAACTTTTGGGTGGGGAGATGAAATACAAGGAGCTATGGGAGCTCTATCTGATATAGTATCTGGAAAAGCAGGAGAAGAATCTTTTGCTGATTTATATTCTAAGTATAGAGACTCGGAAAGAGAGAGAATAAAAGAGTTTAGAACTAATCAACCTATGACAGCATTAAAATACGAATTAGGGGGTGCTGTAGTTAGTCCTGCGGGTATATTTAAAGCACCTAAAATAATAAAGCAAATGAAAACAGGAAAGCAAGCGATGGCTGCTTCTGGAAGTGTAGGTGCTGTTTATGGTGCAGGAACTTCTACTGAAGAATCTTTAGGAGGAGTAGCGGTAGACAGTATAACAACTGGAGTTGCAAGTAGTATTTTTGGTTTAGGGTTAGAAAAAACAATACCCTTAGTTGGTAAAGGAGCTGAAAAACTAAAAAACCTATTTAAAAAAAATAAAGAAAATCCAAGTATTACAAAACTAAGAGAATTAAAAAACACTGCTTATGAAGATGTAAAAACATCTTACGGTCTTTTTAATAATAAAGACTTTTCTGAAATGTTTAGTAAAGCAAATCAAATAGCTATAGAAGGACATCACACAGCAATAAAAGACAAAGGTGTTACTGCTGCTTTAAATGTTTTTAAGTCTTTAAAAGCAGGAAATAAAGAGTATACATTAATGCAGATGGATAACGTAAAGCAAGCATTGTCTACTTTATATAACAAACATCCAGAACAGAAAATGATTTTAGAAATGATGGATTTAGTGGACGACACTATAAAAGCAAAAGGCTCTCAGTTTCCTGAACTAGAAGCCGCTAGAGTTGCTAATAGTCTTTATAAAAAAGCAGAAAAATTAGACCAAGCATTTCAAGCTGTTAAAAGAACTAAAAGTGCTTTTAGTAAAATGTCCGATGTTGATTTATATAAAAATGCTGTCTTAAATATTTTAAATAATCCTAAATCTATGAAATATTTTTCTAATGCAGAGCAAAAAATAATGGAACAGTTTATAAAAGGAGGGATAATAGAAAGAACTATCCAAAGGACTGCTGAATTATCTCCAAATTCTAACAGATTCCTAACTATGTTAGCTTTTGCAGGTTCTTATCTCCATCCGGCTTTTTTAATTCCTACTGCAACGGGTTTTGTTGCTAGAAGAATAGCAGACCCCGCTATGAGAAATAAAGCTGATGAGTTAGTAAATACCATAGGTAAGTTACCTTCTAAAAGAGTAACTCCGGGTATGTCTCAAGCAGGAGCCGTATCGGGAGCAGTTTTAGGAGCAGAACAATGAACCCTAACTTAGCAGGACTATTTACTAATGTTATAAGAAAAGGCTCTAGAATGGTAGACGGTACATTAGAGTTTGTACAGAATAAACTCGATTATGATAAATCCGATGTAGATAACAAAGTTAAAGCTATTATGAATTTAGTAGACAGTGAAGGAAACAAGGTGTATCCTAATGCTGATAAAGATTTGTTATCTCACTACTTCGCTACGCAGAACCTAAAATACAACGTAGGAGGTCCTTTAGCTTTAGCTGTAGGTGTAGGCAAAGAAATTGGAGATAGCCAGAGAGTGCCTTACTTCAATCCAGAAGAAGGTTATTTTAAAGGTAGCACCGGTTTCTCTGTAGATGACTTAGGTGCTAATGTTGCGGGAGGTACGGGTATGTCCTTTGATGAGGCATATCAGAGAGGATTGTTTACACATACTGAGACCGTACCACAGAATCAAGACTGGTCTAAATCGTCTCAATACGGATACGGTCAAGGTAAATTAGGTGAGGTAATAAATAAATTTAGTGATTAGTACGTTCTTCAAAAGATAATAGACAATCATCTATATGTAGATAACCAACTTCTTTGTCTATCCATTGACTCCCTTGGAACTCAGTTTTCTCAGGGAGTTTTTTTATGTGCCATTTAAAATCATATCCCTCTTCTTCTGCTTCTAGATTAGCAGGGTCAAAGATATAAATAGTATGACTGCCGGGTTTGTTAGGCATAGATACTGCGTACCAAAACTCTAAATCGTTTTCTTCTGCAAATTTTTTGTTCCAATCAAACTTAATCTTTTCAATTAAAGTGTCAGGATAATGTTTCTTCCTACATTTAATCTCTAGCATAATGCCGTGCTCTTTATCAAAAGCATCATACCTAGAGAACTTATCATCCATAGGTTCAAAATTATATTTCATACTGTTTAATGCTTTAATAACTTTGTCTTCATTCATACTATTTTCTCCAGTCGTTCTTCCATAAATCTCTAGGCTGAGTTTTTGTTAAACGTTTAACTTTTAATGAGTGGTATAACTTGGAAGTCCCATCCATACGGACGAGACCCCAAGTGTTTTTATTAGCCTTAGTCTTTGAGCTCATTGACTATGTCTTTGTCAAGTAGCCTCCAAATGATAAGGGCTGCGATTATACCTGCCAATCCCCCATTGCCTAAGGTCCATACTATACCTAAAATAGAACCAATTACATCTCCTGTAAGGAAGGCTACCTTCGGACCGAAGATAATCTGTAATATAATTGATAAGCTAATTAATTTGATACCAACGTCAATCGCACCATCAGCACCGTTCTTTACTTTCTCTAACATATTTTACTCCTATATTAAATGTAAAACATCGGCTATACAAGCCACCCTTTCCTAAGAGCTTCTAGCCACATAACTACATAGACTAGACAACTCGTAGAAACTATTGTCGCTATTGCAAGTGTACAGTGTAAGAACATTTCTATTTTTTCTCTCATAGTTTCCACCCCGCACATAGCGATTCATCTTCTGCTCTGCAAGTTAGTTGTTCATCCTTGTGCATATCAAACTTAGTTTGCAACTCAGAGCATCCCGTTGCAAAAACAAAAACAATTAATAAATATTTCATTCTATATCCCTCTCTTCTTCTACTAAATCAACAAGCTCACATACACTACCAGTACAAGCTAGTGTCTTAGTTCCTACTGTAGAGTCAGTAAGTTCATACTCGCTAATCAAATCCCAGTTGACTTGCTTGGGCATAGTCTTAGCTAGTGCATCGTGTGTCTTCTTATCACACTCCTCGTATGGTGCTTGCTGATATGTATGGTCTGAGTGCGGTAGGAAACTAACACCTGATACTTCATCAAAGTGTTTGTATACCCACGCACCTACTTCCATCCACTCGTGTTCCCTAACACTAATAGTTACACTAGGCTTATGCTCACAGTAATGTCTCTGATACTTGAGCCATAACTCTAGTTGTTCTATAGCAGTCCTTTCGTTTCTAGTTATAGCACCATCAGGAGCTTTCATAGGGAAAGAGAATACCTTAACACTATTAGGTTTCATAACATCAGCCTCGCAAGGTATGCCTTGGTCTTCCATAAGTTGTGCTATAGGGTCTTTAGCGTCTGCTCTAACCCTACGGATATAATAATCACTATGTCTAGTATGTATACCACTAGCACTATCAACTAACTGGCTTACCGTACCACTAGGCTTAATAGCAGTAGTAGCAGTAGCTTGTTGAATTCCCAGTAGCTCTGACCAATGCTCATTAGTCTTAACTGTTTCTTTTCTAAGGTCTACTAAAAAGTCAGCTAAACTTCTCTTGCCGTAGTATCCTCTACTGTCATCACTACTACCGTTCATAAAAGCATTATCCATAATACCAGTAAGAGATACACCTAGTAGTGCTTCCTCTTCTGTATTGTGTACCCACTTAGGACGTAAGCGTTTAATGTTAGTTAGTGACGCTTGGAACGTACCCAATATAGTAGCTAGTCTAACCTTACGGAGTATATCCTTCTGCGTGTCTTCCGCTCTTACCACAACCTCAGTAAGATTACAGAACTGACCATCTCTCAGTATGATTTCACTACAAGGATTACAACCAAAGTCGTGGTCTGTGTCACGTCTGCCTATAGATGCTACTTGTTTGATAGCGGCTTCTCTGTTGAAGATACCACGCTCACCTGACTTAGACTCATATAAAGACGTCCACTCTTTCATAAAGATGCCAATATCAGGCTTCTCTGTATAACATACACTATTATTACTTAAAGCCATCTCAGGAGTATCTGACCACCATTGACCACTCTTAGCATTACGCATACGCTCATCAGTAAGATTAGATAGAGAGATAAGGGCTGACCTGCGTACACCACCTACAACTACAACCTCAGCAATCTTACACATCATCCGGTGACATTCGTACGACGTAAGTTTACGTCCCCCTGCTTCTTTAAAGATGTTAGTAGAAAAGTTAAACAAATCAAGTAGAGGTTCAGGACCACTAGCCCTACCACCGAATGTCTGTAGTCTAGCACCTTTAGGTCTCACCTTAGAAAAGTCCCACTTAGGCATCTCACCATCATATAAATAAGTGATAAGTTTACGGAAAGCTGATTGCCATCCTTCTTTGCTATCCTGTACGACAATAACATCCTCTACATCTACCATAGTCTCAGGAACATCAGGTAGTTTATTGACGTGTTGTCTCTCTACGCTGAACCCTACACCAGTACCGTGCATAAGTATAAACAATGTTTCATCAAATGCTTTAGGGTGGTCTACACTAAGATAAGCACAGTTATATCCTGCTATATTATTCTTAGCTAGAGCAGGTCCTGCGGTCATAAGAGCTCTCATACTAGGCATAACTTCTAAGTTACATACCGCATCCTCAAGTATCTTCCTAGTCTTTGGGTCTAGTTTTTCTGTAACTTCTCCTATCTTAGTATTCTCTATAAGGTGTGTTTCCATAAAATCAAAGTAACGTGCTACAGTTTCTTTCCAAGTCTCTCTTCTTTTCTTTTCAGGTAGCCACCTAGCGTATCTGCTTAAGGCTATAAAGTTTTGGTAATCATTTGGTAATTTATTCAATTTATTCATCTCCTTCTAGTGGGTCAATTTCAATGTTTATCATCTTGCTACCATTGTCATCTAAGTAAGTATTATATTTTAGTCTTCCGTTTCTGTGCATAAGTATCGCATCAGTTATCCCTCTATCATAACATTTAGCACCGTGTCTCCATATTAAGATTGCTCCTAATGTAAGAAACGCTAATGCCATCATAATAAAGTTCTCAGTAGGTATCATCAACATCGTCAAACTCCTCCCGTTTGTCTATTAATTTATCCTCGAACTCGTGTAAGATATCTTCTGTTGTTATATCTAATACCTCACACAGAGTACAAGGGTCTATTGCTTCTTGGACTATACGTTCTTTAAGTTCATTAAGAGTTAGAGCCATACTGTCCTCCCTCGTGTTCTATAAGTTTATCTAAGAACCAACGAGCTTTCTTTAGGTCTTCTAAACCGTTTTTAAATCTCCACCTGCAAATGTATTTAGTTATCGAGGCAGTTAGGTAGTCCATATCTTGGTCTAAGATAAAATCTATGACCTCAATATTACCTTGTTTATAATGGTTAGGATTTATTTTATCTTCGTCCATTTCTTTAGTTCCTTAATTTCTTTAGTTGAAAATATTTTGATGTCATACTTCTCACACCATTTCCTGTAAGTAATTTTATTACCCTTGGCTACTTTAGAATCGGGGCGGGGCATCAGAAATATTAACTCCTTGCCTTCAAATCTCATCTGTTCAGCAATTGATTTATACTTCTGTCTATCCCCACTCCGAAAGAACCCTTTAACTTCTATGTGGTACTTGCCTTTAACGAAATCAGGCGTATAGTTTTTACGGATAGTATAGGCTATCCTACAAGGTTCATACTTCCATTCCTTACCAAGAGCTTCGGAACATTCTTTCTCTAGCTTACTGCGATACTTTATTGCCATCTCTATCCACCTCTATTACGTTAGGTAAATGTACAACCTGCGTCAAGTAACGAGGTCCATTAGAGTATAAGAATGTTCTTAGGTCTTCACCCCAACAATCGTGCTTATACGCACAGTAGCTACAACCGACAGGTAATTTCATATTTCCTGACTTACCATCGGGTATAACCTCATAACATCTCTCAGGCGGTGTCTCTGCTTTAACTATTTTCTTTATATTCTTTATTCTTTCAGGTATAGAGAAAAAGTTTAACTTCGACCAGTACCATTGAGACTCATCAGCCATATCATACTTTAGATATGTAAGATGTCCGTTGGTCTTATCCATAACTAACCAACCAATATCTGTAGTATCCTCAGCGTGAGCATAGCCTTTGATTTGGTCTATATATCCAAAGGGGTCATCATTAACTAATGAGCCATCTTTGAACTTTTTAAAGCCATAAGATGATGCTGATTTAACATCAGTCAGCACACCATCAATCTTACAGTCCATAGAGCCTTTAATACCATCTACTTCTACTTGCTTCTGTTCGTGTGTCACATCGTGACCCGAAAGTTTAGTAAGAGCTAGTACCATCTCTTCAATCAAGTGACCATATAGAAACTTGATTCTTGTATGGGGCAGCAGTTTCTCACCCTCATAGCCATTATAAGAATACCACAACTGTCTATCTTTCTTACCTATGTTAGACATACGGAGCTTACGTCTATCAAACTCGTGCTCTGTGATATTATCTCTCAATATCTGCTTCATATTCTCACCGAAGTCATTTATTACTTGTTCGACAGGCACACCTTCAGGAATATCCTTGGTGTCAATCATACGATATATGTCGCTTACTAGAGTATCTGTACTCATTACTCAGTCTCCTTCGGAATAGTAACATCACTCCAATAATGGTCGCCTCTTACAAAACCTAAGAATTGCATTTCGTGTTGTAAATCATCAAGGTTTCTCATATCACTTAAATATAAATCATTTGTTTCCATCATCATATTACAAGCTCTTCTGAGTTTATTATAACCATCACATAATTTTTCATAATGTTCCATATCTATAGTTATAATTACTCTATCTTTCTTTGTATATTTTACTGTTGTTTTTAGTGCGTTTGTACTCATTTTTGTACCTCCTTGTTATCTCTATGTCCATACTCTTCATAATCATCATTATGAACAGTACAACCTGATGGGTTAATATCACAATTAGGATATGAAAAACAACCTAAATGTGAATCTACCTTTTCTTTTATCTTACTATCTTTTGTAAACCTTGTTATAAAATCGTCTATCCCATTAGACCTATAATGTTTCTTAGGATAGTTATTTTTTACATAAGGATGCCATCTTCCAGTTGTATAATAATAAGCATACCACTTATCTCTCTTTATCCATAACATATAAGCACCTTTTCTAGCTTCATATTCAATACCTTTAGAATTTAAGTACTTCTCGACATACTCTAAAGTTTCATTAGTGTCCCTTCTAAAAATGACTTCACCTTTAGAATTAACTCTATCAAAACGATAGCCACTCTTTAATGAGTCTGTTGCCACGTTTCACCTACCTTATATTCACCGTCCAAAGGACAGTTTAGTTTAAAAGATTTACCTGCTTGAATGATAGACCCTACCGCTAGACCTCCGAAGAAGTCTGCTTGGTCTTCTCTGACCTCGCATTGGAACTCATCGTGCACATTCAGTACGAACTTATAATCTAAGTCATACTGTCTAGCATAAGAGTCCAATAGTACCAACGCTTTCTTCATAATCACCGCACCTGCACTCTGTAGTAGAGTGTTTAGTGCTGAGTGTTGTGAGCGTATGTGTAGCTTACGTCCATCTAATCCAGTAACCCAACCCTTACCGCTTGATTCGGAAACTTTCTCTCGCAGTTGTTTTAATGCAGGAGTATTGTCAAGAAAGTTCTTCTTAAGTATACGCCCACGTTTAGCACCACCTCCTGCTACCTCACCAATCTTAACATCTCCCGCACCATATAGGAACGCATAGATGAAAGTCTTAGCTTGGTCTCTAGTCTGTAGTCCTGCTGACTTCTGATTAGCAGAATGAATGTCACCATTAAGTATCTCATTAGTGTATTTATCATCATTCATATAGTGTGCTAACATTCTAAGTTCTAGACCACTAGCATCACACCCAACCAACTTATAATCCTTAGGGACAGTCCACAAGTCTCTACAGTCAGCACCATAGCCACCCTCAAAACCCCAAAGAACCTTTCCGTCTTTTCCGTGCCTAGTCGCAGGGACTTGAGCACAATTAGGATTAGAGTGTGTCATCCTACCAGTCACCGCACCGCAAGGGTTTACTCTTCCGTGTACTCGACCAGTACGCTCATCAATAGCTTCTACCCAACTCTTAACCATAGCAACACGCTTGGTTAGTGTCAAGTAATCTACAATCAATTGTGCTTCAGGTATATTAACAGATTTAAGCACCTTCTCATCTACGATAGGATTGCCCTTCTCAGTAAATGCTTTAGGCTTCCAACCGAAGTGTTGTAGATACTTAGCTATCTGCTGACGAGAGCCTAAGTTGAACTCAGGGTACTCAAAGTATCCCCACTTACAATCTTGAAAGTGTGCACCTTTATCTAACTGTGCCTGATACCTCTTAGAGATACTGCCATCTTTATTCTTCATCTTGTCTTTAGGATGAACTAAGTCTACCCACACAGGCAGAGGTTTAAATCTTTCGTGTACCTCATCCTCTATGTCCAACACTTTCTCTTTCATCTCAGCTAGTAGTTCATAGGCACGTTCTTCATTAAGTATCATACCATTGTCGGTCTGTTGCTTAATAATCTCAGCCGTCGTATGTTCTAAATCAACTGCCTCAGAAAAAGTTAAATGTTTAACAAAATGATTGTAAAGAGCTTTAGTAACTCTCACATCTTGCTGACAATATTCTAACATATCGTGGCTATACTCTTCCCATCCACCTTGATAGTCATCCTTATAATCACCAAGCCTCTCACCCCACGCTCTTAGAGAGTGCCCACCGTCAAGGCTAGGGTTATATAGTCTAGAAAGAACGAGAGTGTCCCGTAAATTAAAAGACCAATCCATCCCAGTAAGCCTACGCAGAACAGGAACATCAAAATTAATAATGTTGTGTCCAATAAGAGTGTCGACATTCTCTGATGCCAACCATTTTCGAAAAAGTCCATTCGCTTCTCCTCCTATAAAGTTGTATACAGTAGTCTCATCGTTGTCAAGCATTGCACAGATGCAATGTACTCTAGTAGCTTCGAGACCGTCAGTTTCTATATCAAAAAAAGCCTTCATCAATTACCTCCGAAAGTCTTCCCGTCTCACTATTATATTGTAACTTACAAGCCTTGCCAGTCAGACCTGAGAACCTATTCTTTATAACTCGTAGTGTTGTTTGATTACGAATGATAGGGTCATCGTCCTGTTGGTTACGCTCTAAGCCTATAACGATGTCAGACAGTTGAGCGATTGCCGCAGAGCCTCTTAACTCAGATAGCGATACTTGTCCGCCCTCTTCGTGTGCTTTACCTTGTGGTCGTCTGAGATGAGAGATAAGGAATAATCCTATGCCCGTCTCTTGAACTATCTTTCTAAGGTTTGTCATAATGGCGTCAATTGCTTTTCTTTCGTCTAGTATACCATCTTGGTCGGAAACTACAATAGATAAATGGTCTAAAACTATCCACTTACAATCAAAAGATTTAGCATAAGTTCTAATCACATTAAGTAGTGAGTCTTCCGACATACTACCAAAGTGGTCATAGAAGTATACATTCTTATCACCTACCGATTTCTGCCATAGAGCCTTTTTATCTTCGGGGCTTAACTCTCTCTCATACTGTGGTATGTGAATAGGTGAGTTAGCTTCGATAGACATCAAACCTTTAACAGTACGCTCGATAGATTCCTCTAAGTGAATGATAGCTAAGTTATCGTCAGTCTTATCAAGTATGTATGCTTCTAACTCCTTAACAACGCTAGTCTTACCCATACCCGAACCACTCGTTATAGTTACCAGTTCCTTAGACCTAAAGCCGTAGGTTAGTTTATTAAGACCTGCCCACGGATAATCAATATTGACGAGGTTCTCATCTTTTAGAAGATGTTCCCAAGTGTCTACACCCTTGACTATTCCCGCAGGTGTGTAAGACTCAGAAGACCACCAAGCATTGGTGAACTCTTTAATCTTACCATTGATTAGCATCTCACTAGCATCTTTCATAGGCAACTTACAGACCTTCAGCTTACCTACAGATATAATATCCTGTACGTCTTTAACTGCTTGAAAACCTGCTTGGTCTTGGTCGAAACATAAGACCACATTATCAAAGGACTCGATGTACTCTAAGTTATCCTTGACGTCCCTAGCGGCTGAATTAGCCCCGTTCTTTAGTGATACGACCTGCCACTTGCCGTCAAACATTTCGCTCACAGAAAGGGCATCTAGTTCGCCCTCACAGATAGTTAAGTATTTACCCCCTGAACGATTAGCGTTCTGTCCGAATAGACCTGAACCCTTATTAGTTCCAATAATCTGAAACTCTTTAGTTGCGACAGTTCTCTCTTTGTAGCCAATTAAGTTATTGCTATCTTTTGAGTCGTAGTATGGATAGTAGTGTTTGTCTATCTTACCACCTTTGTCGTAGCTTACCGTCACACCAAATTTCTTGGTGATGTCAGAGGAAATCCTTCTATCTTTAATCATAGCCCCACTTGTACCTCGTGGCGTTATACTTTGCATAGAATTATTCTCCATATTAAAATTATTGCTTGTAGTATCAAATGTTAAATTTTTAACAATTTTTTCATAGTGACCACAGGCATTACAATAACCGTGTCCGTCAGAGTAGACTGAAAGGTTATCACCTGCTCTGTCCCCACCTGTATCTCTACAGGCAGGGCAGGGCTTATGCTCTACAAAAGTAGAGGGGTTATGCGAAGAACTCACTTGTCTCTTCGTCGGCAGACTTATAGCCTTCAGTACGCTTCATAACCTTAACCGCAGTCAAGTATGTAGCGACACCGTGTTGGGGATGTTCATTCCCCGCTTTCCAAAGTACCTGTACTTCAGACTCAGCCCCGAAATCGTGTCCGATAGCCTCACCATCTGAAGTCTTCACCATATCAAAGGATAGAGGATATTTAGTGGAGAATTTACGGGCTTTGTAAGACCCACCATCCTCTGTCTGAATAGTCCTAACCTTGACACCTGCTTTTTCTAGTGCCGTGGCTTCCTTATCATCAATAGCGACAGTAAGTGTGTACTTACCAGTATCCTCACCATTGAATTTTTCTGTACTGTCTAAATAGACGTACTTTGCTATACCTGTAGTTATCATAATTGTTATATCCTAGAGACCTAGAAAAATAAACCTAAGTTAGCGGTCTCAAGAACTAACTTAGGTCTTTAGATTTAACTAAAGTAATAACCATAATGATTATCACTTTAGCTGAATCTATAGTAATATTTTATCATACTTATTAATCAGAGTCAATAGATAAATCTTCTTTATTTATGACCTCATCATCATCTAGCCAAGTATAAGGGTTAGAGTGATACCTACAGACAGAGCATAAATCAACAAACTTAGACTTATCTGTAGGCTCTCTAGCTTTAGCTTCCCATTCGTTGAGTACAGCATCACAACATTTACATCTCATTTCTGTACTCCATCTAACCACTCGTTATACTCTTTCTGAAATTCAGGAGAGTTTAATATTTGTTGAGTGTTGGTGTACTCGTCTACTTCACCACCTTCCCAGTCATACTCGTCCTTATTAGCATAAGTCCTTTCTACTCCATTAATGTCCGCCATTTACCTGCTCCTCTATAATTTCTAATAATAGTTTAATTTTCTCTTTAAGTCTGTCATTCTCTCTCTTTAACTCTCTGTTAATTCTTAGAGCTTCGTCATTAAAGTTTTTATTGTTATTAGGGTTAGCCATCGTTGACCTCCTTTCGTCCTACAGACCAACCGTGTTTCATAGCATACACACGGGCGTCAATTTCTGCCATATTTTCAGCCATACAGTTACCCTCACCATCAGTCACAAAGTAAGTGTATTTCTGCTCTTCGTAAGCCTCAGTAAGGCGTTGCATAAAAGGTTTCTCGTTAATCATTATATAGTTCTCCTTAAAAGTTTACTGTGTGTTCAATCCCTTTATCGTATAGGGCTTTATAGTAGTCAGCTTTACCCTTATAGAATAAAGCTAACTCCATTTTATCATCAAAGTCTGCGTCTAGGTAAAGATTTTTCATCTTCTTATATTCCGTCGCGCAGTCTATTAGGGATACCTCTTTTAGAGGCGTCCAGTTTCTACCATTTTTATTTACCATAATTTAATCCTTGTTTTAATATTGTTAAAAATTTAACAATTTCTCTAGTTTTACTACAAAAACCCCTATATTAGAGATTTTTGGACTAAAACCGGGAAAAGAGAGTCCGCAGGATTCGATTCTAGCGGACTTCTCTAGTGTAGGAAGGCTATGCCCTTGCTAAAATATAAACTTCAGCTTACGGTGTAGCTTGTGGTCTCTCAGCCGTTGCCGTCTCTTTTTTCGTGAGATTTGAACGGTAATATCCCTATCTTTAACAGGTATTTTAATTATTTTTCTTGATTGTTGCATATAATGCCCCTATTTAGTATTCCACCCGTGGTCATCGTAACCGCTAACCCAGTCGGATTTGTGCTTCAACTGCTCGAGAGTCTTTTTTAAGTCGTCTATCTGCTCTTGCATTTCAATCAAAACTGCAATGTATGTATTAGGCTCTACCGCATATTCATAATTCTCTAGTGATAGCCTACCTCTATCATCAAAAATGTTTCTCCCGAACTCTTCGTTAATATCGAACTTTCTATCTAGTTCTCTATCAAAGTCTCTGATGTCACTTGAATATATACTAATTTCCATTTTATTTATCTCCATATAGTTATTAAATTTAAGGTTCTTACACCCAAAAACCCCCAGTCAAGGGGGTTAGTAGGGCTAGACAATAAAAGTGTCTAGAATTGCATCTGTGGTACTTCGATTCTATCCTCTAAGAGTTCATATACCTCCGACGGTAGGTCGTAGCAATAATTCATATCAACAACCGCCCAGTAAACGTCATTAATATCAATCTTAAAATTACCTGTTCCGCCGTCCTCGCCTAACTCGATATGCTCGAACCAACCCCAAGTATTATCTTTTCTAATCTCACCGTGATAGTGTTCAGTTTCAAATTTAATCATTGTCATTATCTCCTATTATTAATTAATTCTGTAGATGTATAAATCGTTTAGACTTTCTTCTCCGCCATCATAGGTATTCAAAAAATGTGCGATACCGTCACAGCTAATCGCACTATCAACAAAATCATCAATATCAATAATTGAATTTAATATCATTTCGTTAGCGTCTTCATAGCATTTTTCCTGTAGTGCTTGAAATATGTCTTCGCTTACGTTGCTATGCTCCGCAAGGAAAGACGGTCTAAATGCCCAAACAGACTCTTTTATATATTCTTCGGCTATTTCGTAGGCTTCTTCATTTGTCACTACTAAGTATTCCTCACTTCCGAACTCGAATGTATTTTCGCCTAAGCCCTCTTCGATTTGGTCTGCATCAACTCTTAAAAAATCTGCGATTGTTTCTAGTTTTAAGTTATCCATTTTGGTATATCTCCATATAGTTATTATTATTATTTGTGGGCTTCTCATCAGTAGCAACCTAGCCCGTGTTGCTAGACGCCCCGCAGGGCGTTTCGATTGTTAATTATAGCAATGATATCATATCATCAAGGGACATACTAGCCTTTTTAATTATCGGCTTAATTTCGGGCTTCTGTGGACTCTCAGACGGTGCGTCTAATTCTATTATATGCTTAACTTGATGTCTTCTGCCCTCTGTCCAATCTTGCACCTTACCCTCAGCAACAGCGACGGCGTGACCTCTAACACCTATAATATATTTTTTCTTTGGGTTTAAATATCTAAGGCAATTATTGACCGTCATTTTTCCCACTACGCCGAACTTCTCTTGCACACTAACTTCCGTTCTTCTTCTGTGTGCGTTGACTCTTATTTCGCCATCTCTAACGTGTTCTGAGTCATAAACTGAGTATCTGTAGCCGTGCTTTATTGCTTCGGTTTGTATGGCGTACTCCATCACGTGGCGGTGCATTCCTTTACGGTGACGTCTGCCATAACCCCTCATAATTTGGGCGGCTTCTTGATATGTCTTATCAAAAGCCACCGCAAGAGCAATCACCGTGCAGAAACCGTTATCGTTTGCATTTAATCCGTCATTTACTAATTTATCTAATTTTGTATTTTCCATTTTTTTTGTCCTATTTAATTTTGTTAAATTTTTAACAATTTACCCCGATTATGCGTCGGGGTTATTGTCGCACCATATTCTCATATCTGCTGTAGTCATATTAAACTGAGCCATAACCGCTTTAATTTTGGCGTCTCTCAACTCATTGAATGTCGGCTCACTAACGCTTACTGGCTCATCACCATCTGCGCCACCGTCACCGTCACCATCTGCGCCACCATTACCGCCTTTGTTTTTGCTCTCAATGACTACGACATACTGACCCAATAAAGACTCATCAAACTCAGCTAACATTTCTTTATTTACTTTCTTCATAGCTATCTTATGAGTCTTTTGCTTTTCGATATCTGCTGAAAATAAAGCCTTTTGAACTTTGGCACTTGCTAAGTTAGGCTGAAATACTTTCCTAATACCGTTCTTAAGGTCGGCTAACTCATCACCCTCAAAAATCTCTAGGTAATGATTGATTGTGACTGTCAACGCATTGAAGTTCTGCCCTGTGCCAAACTCTGTCGCTTTGAAATGTTCGATTATAGAGTCGGAAATTTTTTCCTTGTTGTTTAGTTCCTTTCCTAATGAAGTCATTGATTTGATAGTTTCATCAGCGTTAGAGACCATTGTTTCGATTTGTTTCTTAGTTAAGTTTTTCATTTTATTTATCCTCTTTTAGTTTATCCGCCAACAAGGGTTGGCAGTGGCTATATTATAAACACAAAAACAAATTAAAAACAAGCATTATTTATATTATTTTTGTTAAATTTTTAACAATTTCTTTGGAATTGCTACATTTTTATACAAAATGCTCTAATCGTCCCAAATTCGCCCATATTTGGACGATTGTCTTTTACCCTAGTGATTATATTACTCACCCAATAATAATTGATTTTACTTTCTGAGCCATTATTTTTCTCTACCCTCGTATACCTAGTGCCTGAAGATAATCTCTCAAATACGGGCTATTCTTGAGCCTCTCAGCTAACTTGTTGTATTTCCTCAACAAATACTATGGTTTGTTGTGTCTTTGCAACAAGTCTGTTGTATTTATACCACAGTATATTAAGTCTCACATAATGAGACAAGTGTTTCACATAATGAGACAACTGCCTAAATATTCTCACTCACGCCCTCTTTCTTCTCAAATTCTCTCAAGTTCCAAATAGTGAGACTTAGTCCCAGCTTAGTCCCTTAAGATTTCAGCTTAGTCCCTTACTTAGTCCCAAGATTCTTCAGCTTAGTCCCAGCTTAGTCCCAAGTTCCACTATGTGAGACTTAGTCCCTTTTCTGGTGTGTCTCATAAGTACCCGTGGGGAGGCTCAATGCTACCAGAGATTATTAATATTAAGGCTCACTCGCAGATTGGAGAGAATTTGGGTAAAAGTAGTTATTTATTAGAGAAATTCTAGAAATCTAAAGGTGCGGGGAGGGACTTTAGTAATTAATTTAAGTTTTACTATTGACATTCATCGAAAAGTATGCTATAATATTACTATAGATTAAAAAAAGATTCACCTAAAAAGGCTTCTCTTAGAAATAACCTTTTATTATCATTCTAATTACCATTTTAGTTGAAACTATAGTACACTAAGGAGTTAGGATGTCTAAAAAAAATAAAGGTTCACCCAATTTGTACAAGGGTATGAAGAGTTTAAACCCTAATGGAAGACCCAAGGGCAGTGTCAACAAATATACAGCCCTAAGTAGAGAGTTGATGTCTAATAGAGGACCAGAAATTGTCCAGAAAGTAATAGACTTAGCACTCGAAGGTGATAGGACTTGTCTTAAGATGTGTATGGATAGAATTATACCTACAACTAAGGCAGTAGAGTTTAGGTCTTCAGAAGATAAAGGCAATGTAATTATCAATGTTGGTGGTCTCGAAGCTAAGAAAATAGAAATAGAAGAGAAAGACCAAAAAGAACTAACATATGAAGATGGTGTAATAATAGAAGAAGCTGATATTGACAAAACAATTGTGAGTATCGGTAATGGCTAAAGAGTTAGATGTACAATTACATCCAGCACAGCTAGAAATCTTCAATAGCACTGCCCGATTTAAAGTAGTAAGTGCGGGTAGGCGATTTGGAAAGTCCAGACTAGCAGCGTGGATACTAATCATCAAGGCTCTACAGTCGGAAAGTAAGGATGTCTTTTATATAGGTCCTACATTCCAACAAGCTAAAGATATTATGTGGAATATGCTCAAGGAACTCCTTCACGGGACAGACCTTATAGAGACTACCCACGAAAATACAGCTACTATGAAGTTAGTTAATGGTAGAAGAATTAGTTTGAAGGGCAGTGACCGACCAGATACTCTAAGGGGCGTGGGACTTGCTTATGTCGTTCTTGATGAATATGCTTCTATGAAGGTAGAAGTCTGGGAACAGATTATAAGACCAACACTTTCAGATGTAAAAGGTGGTGCACTCTTTATTGGGACTCCTGCCGGGAAGAATCACTTTTATGATTTGTATTTAGAGGCAGAGAAAGATAAAGACTGGGAAGCATTCCAGTATACATCTATAGATAACCCTCTAATAGACCCTAAAGAGGTAGAAGTTGCTAGAAGAACAATGTCGACGCAAGCGTTCAGACAAGAATTTGAAGCATCCTTTGTAAGTTTTACTGGTGGTATATTTAAAAATGAATGGATTAAGTACGATGAGAATGAACCGGAGGAAGGCAATTTTGTTATTGCGGTTGACCCTGCGGGCTTTGAAGCGGTTGAAAAGGAACGTGGTCTTAAAGGGAGTAAGTTAGATGAAACAGCTATATCAATCGTTAAAATCCACGGTGATAAGTGGTGGGTCAAAGATATACTACACGGTAGATGGAATATTAAAGAAACTGCTTCTAAAATATTACAGGCTGCAATTGAGAATCAGGCAACGACTGTCGGAATAGAATCTGGAGCGTTAAAAAACGCTATCTTACCTTATCTTCAGGATGAGATGAGAACACAAGGTAGATGGGTAGTCATAACAGACGTAACCCACGGTGGTAAGAAGAAAGCAGATAGAATTACTTGGGCTCTGCAAGGTAGAATGGAGCACGGTAAGATTACATTTAATCGTAATTCTGATTGGAATAGCGAGTTAGAGACACAGTTAATAGAGTTTCCTAGTAAAGGAACACACGACGACATTATCGACTCACTCGCATACATAGACCAAGTTAGTGTAGCAGACTTTATGCACACTATAGAATTAGAAGAGGAGTGGAAACCGTATGATGACGTTGCAGGATACTGATGGAAGAAAATAAATATCAAGGACTAGCAGGATGGCTTGACACTCGATTAGAAGAGTGGAGAAACCACAGAGATTCTAATTATTTAGATATGTGGGACGAATATTATCGTCTATGGCGAGGCATATGGAAAGCTAGTGATAAGACTAGGCAGTCTGAAAAATCTAGATTAATATCTCCTGCATTACAACAAGCAGTTGAATCATCTGTAGCAGAAATCGAAGAGGCTACATTTGGCAGAGGAAAATGGTTTGATATCAAAGATGATATGTTAGACCAAGACCCTAGCGATGCTGAGTATGTAAGAAATTTACTTCAAGAAGACTTAGAATCTACAGGATGTAAAGACGCATTATGTGAGGTCTTTCTTAATGGTGCTGTATATGGTACTGGTATTGGTAAGATATCTGTAGAAGAGAATACTTGGAAATATCCAGTAGAAGTTCCTGTAGAAGGAACAATGACAACTGAGAGAATACTACAAGAAACGGTATCTGTAGATGTTAAAGTAGAGGCTATTAGCCCAAAAGAATTTCTTATTGACCCTTCTGCGGTTAATATACAAGAAGCACTAGGCGTTGCACACGAAGTAATTAAACCTAGACATAGCATTATAGAAGGTATAGAAAATGGTACATATAGAGATATACCTATAGAAGGTAGCTATAATGTAGATAGATTAAAAGGTTTTGACCCTGAAGAGTCGCGTCCAGACGCTAACGACCAAATAAAAATTACAGAATACTGGGGTAAAGTACCCGCAAGATTCCTATCTGAAGACGAAGATATGGATGACTTTGAGTATAATGATGATGAGTTAGTTGAAGCTGTAGTTACTATGGCTAACGATGAATACATATTAAGAGCTATTGCTAATCCATTTATGATGGAAGATAGACCTTTTATATCATATCAACACGACATTGTACCAAACAAGTTTTGGGGTAGAGGTGTTTGTGAGAAGGGATATAATCCACAAAAAGCACTAGACGCTGAAATGAGAGCACGAATTGACTCGTTAGCTCTGACTACTACACCAATGATGGCTGCCGACGCAACTCGTATGCCTCGCGGAGTCAAGCTAGAAGTCAGACCGGGTAAGACTATTCTTACTAATGGCGACCCAAGACAAGCAATAATGCCATTATCCTTAGGTAGCACCGACCAAAATACATACAATCAAGTAGCAAGCCTACAAAGTATGATACAAATGGGCACAGGTGCTTCAGATTCGTCTCAAGGAAGTGCAGAAAGAGCTACCTCTGCAGGTATGTCTATGCAACAATCTTCTGCAATTAAGAGACAAAAGCGTACATTGATGAACTTTCAAAACACATTCCTTATTCCTATGATTAATAAGTGTTTGTGGAGAAAGGTACAGTTTGACGTAGATAGATATCCTGTTGTCGATTATAAATTTATACCTTATTCAACTATGGGTATTATGGCTAAAGAGCTAGAAGCACAACAAATGGTTAGTTTATTGCAAGCTATACCTAAAGACTCTCCTGCTTTTAATGTTATATTATTATCTGTCTTTCAAAACTCTAGCATACATAACAGAGAACAAGTTGTACAGTCACTTATGGAAGGTATGCAGCCTAATCCTGAAGAACAACAAATGCAACAGATGGCTCAACAGCTACAACTACAGCAATTACAGGCAGATATATCTAAGACTCAAGCAGAAGCTCAAGAAGAATCAACTAAGGCTATGAAGAACGCAGCAGAAGCGGGAGCAGCACAGCCTAGTGAACTTAAGATACAAGAGAAGTTCCTTAAACTACAAAAAGATTTAGCTTCTATTGATAAGATGAGAGCAGACACAGAAAATAAAGATAGTGAAACTATGAGAAACATACCTGAAATAGAACACTTACAATCTGAAACATTATTAAATATAGCTACAGCAAAAGAAAAGTTACAAGGATAGTATATGGCTAAGACAGCAGCGTGGCAGCGTAAAGAAGGTAAGAATCCTAAAGGTGGCTTAAACGCTAAAGGTAGAGCTTCTTATAATAGAGAGACAGGAGGCAATCTAAAAGCACCACAAGGAAGCGGAACAGATAGTAGACGTGTATCCTTTGCTTGTAGATTTGCCGGTATGGCAGGACCTATGATAGATGCGAAAGGTAAGCCTACCCGTAAAGCATTAGCATTAAAGAAATGGGGCTTTAGCTCTGAAGCAGCAGCTAGAAATTTTTGCAATAGACACAAAAAATCTTAATGGCAAATAAAGAAGACGAAGAATTTTATAGAGATAGGATTGACTTATTAGAAACTGAAGGATGGGCAGACCTTATAGAAGAATTAAAGGTTATGTCTGAATCAGTCAAGAGAATAGAATCTATCAATAACGAAAAAGACCTATGGTTTGCCAGAGGTCAGTTGTCAATTCTAAGACAGATGATTGTTTTAGAAGACGCAACAAAAGCAGCGATGACAGAACTAGACAACTAGCGTCATCTTTTTACAACTTCATAACCCTAACGGGCGGAGAACAATGATATGAGCAATATAGTAGTAGACCCTGTTGACGAATCAGCAGATGTAGAGGTAGAAAACACAGTAGAACCTGAAGAAACCCTAGAGGCTGGGGAAGCAGAAACACAAGAACCTGCTTTTGAAGTCCCGGATAAATTCTCAGGTAAAAGTGTAGAGGATATAGTCAAGAGCTATCAAAACTTAGAACAAGAACTTGGACGTAAAAGCCAAGAGATTGGAGAGTTAAGAAGTTTATCAGACAGTTTCCTTAAAGCCGAAATATCTAGAAATGACCCACAGACAAGTCAAGCGACACAAAACTCAAACAACAACGAAACAGAAGAAGATTTTTTTGAAGACCCCAATAAAGCGGTTAATTCTTTAATAGAAAAACATCCTAAGTTTCAAGAGTTTCAGAAATTCCAAGCTCAGCAAAAACAAGAAACGAGCAAGGCACAACTGGAACAGACTCATCCTGATTATGTAGACATTGTACAAGATGCTAAATTTCAAGATTGGGTTCAAGCTAGTAAATTTAGAACTAACTTATTTCAAGAAGCTGATTCTTATAACTATGACGCAGCAGATGAATTATTGACACACTGGAAAGAGCGTTCAATGATTGATAAAACTGCAGAAGTTAAAAAAGAACAAGCAGAAACGAGAAAGAAAGCACTAAAATCTAGTAAGACTGAATCTAGAAGTTCAAGCGAATCTACAGCAGGTAAGAAAACATATCGTAGGGCAGACCTAATACGTCTTAAAACAACAGACCCTAATAGATATGCAGACTTAGCTGATGAAATATACAATGCCTATGCTGAAGGTAGAGTCAAATAATTTGATTATACTATAACACAGGAGTAATATTATGGCAACAGGTGCAATCGGCACTAACCATCAAACGGTTACTACGGGTGCGAATTTCATCCCAGAAATTTGGTCGGATGAGACTATCGCAGCGTACAAATCAAACTTGGTGGTCGCTCCATTAGTTACTCGCTTGAATCATAAAGGTAAAAAAGGTGATACTATTCACATTCCAACGCCGACTCGTGGTTCTGCGACAGCTAAGGCAGCAAATACAAAAGTAGCAATTCAGGGCGATACTCACGGTACTACCAATCTTTCGATTGATAAGCACTATGAATACTCTGTATTGATTGAAGATATCACAGAAGTTCAAGCATTGAGCTCTCTCAGAAAGTTCTACACTGACGATGCGGGCTATGCTCTCGCCAAACAGGTGGACACTGACCTACTAAACCTTACTGAAGGTTTACAGGGCGGTACTGTAGGCGGTTCTGGAGCTTCATCTTGGGAAAAAGCATACCTAGGTTCAGGTACAGCAGCTTTCTACAACGGTTCTTCTTCAAACGCAGCAGACATTACAGACGCAGGTATTAGAGCTATGCTTCTAAAACTTGACGATGCGGATGTACCAATGGACAATCGTTCATTAATCATTCCACCAGTCTGTGCTAATGACTTGCTAGGTATCAACAGATTCACTGAGCAACAGTTCATTGGTTCTGGTGACGCAATTAAAACCGGTAAGATTGGTCAAATCTACGGTGTAGACGTATACATTTCATCTAACTGTCCTTCAGCAGCAGGTAACTCTGGTGCGGATAGAGTAGGTGTATTACTACACAAAGATGCAATCGCTCTAGCGGAACAAGTGGGCGTCAGGAGCCAGACTCAATATAAACAGGAGTATCTTGGTGACTTGTTCACTTCTGACACTATTTATGGTGTTGGAGAAATGCGTAATAACGCAGGACTTGCTTTCGTAGTACCGGGCTCATAAGTTAATTGAGCAGTAGCCCTTTCTCACGAGAGGGTTACACTGAATTAATTAGGAGTAACTATGCCTTTTTATGATTTTGAATGTAAGAACAAACATACTACAGAGATGTTAGTATCTTACAGTAAAAGAGAGGAGACTCAGATTTGTGAAGAATGTGGAGAACCTGCTCATTATAAATTAAGTTTCTGTACTAATTTTCAATACGGTAGCAACTATAGTTCTTTTGCTGCTGATACTCATAAATGGAATATGAGAGAACAGAAAAGAAAGTCAATGACAGAAAGTCAAAAGAATCAATCTTATACGGGATAGTATGGCTACTAAAAGAAAACACATTAGTTTATTTGAAGATTCTTCTAGTCGTCTAGAGCTAGAAGCATTTAAGAATAAAATTAAAAAGTTATATGATGAAATACTAGAGCGTACATATAAAATAGAAAATCCCGGAGCAAGTCCTGAAGAGGTTGCAGCATACGTTGAAGAGAATGGTCTGCAGTTTCCAGACGATAGTATTGATGAAGAAACTAGTGAAGTAGACAATCTAATGGAAATGTTAGATAGTATGACTGAAGAACAAGACGTACTAGAACCTGTTACAGATTTATCTATGGAAAACAAACCTAAGGAATACAAAGGTACAGAGCCTTCTTCTAAGTCTCACGAAGCAGGTCTTAAAGTAAAGACAACAGAATATAAAGATAGGATGGGAGGATTGTTTAGTGTCAAGACAGACGAAAGAAAGAGAACAGCTACTAAAGCACCTCAGATTCCTACCGGCAAGAGTATTAAAAGAGATACTTCCACGGCTCAGCAAATAGCTTTTGCTCCTTTAGTTGAGCAGTTTAAAGTAGAGCTTAGAAGTTTATCAGAAAGACAAGCAGCAGGTGTCAGACATTTTAGAGAAGGTTTATAATGGCTAAGAAATTTGGTTGGAAACAAAAGAAAACTATTGGGATGTACCTTAACAGAAGGCAATGGGAAAGAGAGTTTGATGTCACACAATCTACAGCAGCAGAAATTGAAATTGAACAAGGTGGTTATTACATTATTACTGAAACATCTACAGCAGCATCACCTAACTACATTATTACGGAGTAAATATGGCAACAACTAAAGTATCAGCCTTAGCAGCAAAAACTTCATTAGCAGGAAGTGAAGAACTATTAATTAATGATAGTGGTACTTCTAAGAAAGTAACAGCCACAAACCTACTAGCAGGTGTAACAGACGCTACTAAGCTACCATTAGCAGGTGGTACTATGACTGGTAATATAGTTATGAGCGGCTCAGAAACTGTTGATGGTAGAGATTTATCAGCAGATGGTACAAAGTTAGATACTGTTGAAACTAATGCTGATGTAACAGACGTAACAAACGTAACCGCAGCAGGCGCAGCAATGCTTACTGGCGCAACCTTTACTGGTTCAGTTACTGCTCCTGATTTCATTGGTCCTTTAAACGGACCTATTCGATTTACAGCTAAGAATGATGAAGGCGTTGCAATTACTCAGGGTCAGGTAGTATATATCAAAGGTGTTTCTGGTGATGTACCTACGGTAGGTCTTGCTGATGCTAATGATAGTGCTAAGATGCCTGCCTTTGGTTTAGCGTATGCTGCTGCTAATAATAATGCTAGTGTTGAGATTGTAACCTTTGGTTCTCTTGCAGATACTAAAACAGATTATGCTGGGTGGGCTTTAGGGGATACCTTGTATGTTTCTACAACTGCTGGTGCATTAACTAATAGTGCTCCTACAGGTGAGAGTAGCTTAATTCAGAATGTAGGTAAGATACAGAGGGTTCACGCTACTGCTGGTATTATTAAAGTTGGTGGTGCAGGACGTTCTAATGCTACTCCAAACTTGAATGATGGTAATGTATTTATTGGTAACGCTAGTAATCAAGCAGCTGCTAGAGCCTTAGTTGTTGCAGATACTACAGGCTTACAAACAGCCTTGGATGCTGCCTTACCTAAGACTGGTGGTGCAATGACTGGTGCTATTACTACTAACTCTACATTTGATGGTAGAGATGTAGCTACAGATGGTGCTAAACTAGATGGTATTGAAGCTAGTGCTGATGTAACTGACGCTACTAATGTAGCTGCTGCTGGTGCTTTAATGAAGTCTGGTGGCACTATGACGGGAGCAGCACAAGGTTCTACTGATACTGACACATCAAACACAGGTTCAGTTACTCTTAACTTTAGCACGAATCAAAACTTTGTACTTACACTTACAGGTAATGTAACTCTAGCCAATCCTACTACGGAAACAGTAGGACAGTCTGGCTTTATCACATTCATACAAGATGGCACAGGCTCTCGTACAGTAGCACTAGGTACAGACTACGAAACTGCTGGAGGTGCTGGACTGACACTAACCTCTACAGCTTCGGCAACTGACATTGTTCCTTATGTTGTCGTTGCTTCAGGAAGAATTTTACTAGGAACTCCACAACTGGCTTTCGCATAATATGGCAATAGGTTCACCACAATGGATGTATAAGTCTGGAGAGGCTTATACTATAGACCAGAGTCTTAAGTTTAATGATGATGACTCACCTTATCTAGGTTGGACTCCATCTAGTGCTGGTAATTTAAACAAATGGACTTGGAGTGGTTGGGTAAAAAGAGGAAATATAACAAATTCTTCATATCCAGCTTTATTTGGTGCATATATTTCTTCAAGTGTTCGAGATGTATTAAGATTTACAGATACAGATGAACTTTCTTTGCAAGTTAAAACTGCCTCTGCTACTTACACTAAAACAAGCAATGCCAAATATCGTGACCCAAGTGCTTGGTTACATATTATAGTTGTTTGGGATTCTGCAAATGCAACTGCAAGTCATAGACTAAGAATGTATGTTAATGGTTCTGAAATTACATTAACTGGAACTGATGTAGCTTCAGGCTCTCCAAATTCTTGTATAAATAATGCTAACAGTCATTTTTTAGGTGCAAGAAGTTCAGATGGTAATCCTTCTGCTTATCACGATGGTTTTTTAGGTGAAGTAAACTTCATAGATGGACAAGCCTTAACCCCAGCAGACTTCGGTGAAACAGGTACATACGGTGAATGGAAGCCTATAAAGTATTCAGGCACTTATGGTACTAATGGATTCTACCTACCGTTTAAACAAGACTATACAGTAGAAGGTTTTAGTACGGTTACTTGGAAAAATACTGCACCTATGTATGTAGGTGGTGTAGGGTTTAAAGCTGATTTAGTCTGGGCAAAATCAAGGCTAAATGCACAAAATTCTGCAATAAGTGATGCAATTACTGGTTTTGATAGGTATGGTTCTACTTCATTAACTAACGCATTTTATTCAGGTTTAACTTCTATTGCTCCTACTACTGATGGTTTTACATCTAATACAGATTGGTTTACTAACGGATATTCTTATGTAGCTTGGAGCTGGGATATGGGTGGCTCTAATGCTACTAACACTAACGGAAGTATTACTTCAACTGTCAGAGCAAATCCTACTTATGGACAGAGTATAGTTTCTTATACTGGCAATGGAGGTTCTAATCAAACTGTAGGACACGGACTTAGTTCTACACCTGATATGGTGATATTGAAAGGACGCGATAATGGAAGCACTTGGTACACAGGACACGTTAGCTTAGGTACTAATGAAGCATTAGGTTTAAATGAAACAGGTGCTGTATTTAATGTTGCAACTGGGCAATCAGGTGGAGGAATAGGAGCAAGAAGTTCTACAACTTTTACATTACAAGATGGAACAATAAATGCAAACAATGTTAATACAAATAATGAAGGATTTATAGCCTACTGTTGGCATAGTGTAACTGGGTATAGTAAGTTTGGAAGTTATACTGGTAATGGTAATTTAGCAGGACCGAGTGTGACATTAGGATTTAAACCCGCATTCGTTCTTATACGAAAAACAAACGGTGGTGCTGATTGGCTTATTTTTGATAGTACTAGAAATCCTACAAATGAAGTTAGGTCTTTTCTTGAACCTAATACATCAGATGCAGAAACTATAGAACAAACAACAAACTATGAATTAGGTATTGATTTTGATTCTAATGGTTTCCAAATAAAGGCTCGTGGTGGAGGTATGAATGGAAATGGTGATAACTACATCTATATGGCTTTCGCTGACAAACGAGAGTACGCATACTGGCTAGACCAAAGTGGTAACAATAATGACTGGACTTCTAATAACCTAACAGAGTCAGATATATCTGTTGATAGTCCTACGAATAACTTTGCTACGCTTAATCCTTTAATACCTGATGCTTACACTACTTTATCAGAAGGTAATTTAAAGATAGTTCACGGTAGTAGTTTTGGTGGACAGTTTGCATCACAAATTATTGAATCAGGAAAATGGTATGCTGAATATTTAGTTACTACAGTTGGATTAACAAAAATAGGTATAGCAAGTGCTAATAGAAATTTAAGTGCTGCTGACCCTCAAAATTGGTCAGAGGCTTTTTGGTATAACCAAGATGGAACTCAAAGAGATGGCAGCACAGATAGTTCTTATGGTGCTTCTTATACTAATGGAGATGTTATAGGAGTTAAATTAGACCAAG
>Ga0208767_1000344_pt1 | contig 36377 bp, 44 predicted proteins | sample VirMetDEL_Mar_21_FD_184514 | JGI IMG/M metagenome (GOLD analysis project Ga0208767, IMG submission 184514) | Aqueous microbial communities from the Delaware River and Bay under freshwater to marine salinity gradient to study organic matter... | ecosystem: Environmental > Aquatic > Marine >... | reverse complement strand
AGGCCCATACTTACATTCACCTTCTTCACCATAGTTAGTAGCATTAATGTCACTACATTTTTCAACTATAGGCCCATACTTACATTCACCTTCTTCACCATAGTTAGTAGCATTAATGTCACTACATTTAGTGTCATCTATTGAACAATCTTCATTAGTAGACCCGTTTTTACAATCTCCACACTTGCTGGGTTCGCTGTTTGCAGGATCTGCGGCAACGTGGTATCTACCTAAAGCATCACACTGCTGGGAAGTAGGTCCGGGGTTTACAAAGTCAGGAATACAGTCACATTTGTCTCCGTATTTACCGGGAGCACCGTCTGATGTTGTACAGGGGGTGTCTGGAGTACAATCAATGGGTTCTACACACTTTCCTGTTATGTCATCTTTTTCAAGTCCTCTAGCTTGACAGTTGTCTAATGAAGGAATACACGGGCCTTCTGGATTATTAGCATCTGGGTCAAAGCCCTCTTCGCATTGACCGCACGAACTCTTAGTTCCAGCCGCAGGACTAGGAATGTACTCTCTGTTTAAGGCGATACAATCGTCCTCAGTGTCTCCGGTATCTTTCCATTCGACACACTGCTCGTCTATTTCTTGGTGAGTACTCAGGCACGGACCACAGCCTATTACTTTGTCGCCTTGTTTTGTTCCCCTGTCTCCTTGTCTACCTTCTGATGCACAATCAACTGTAAAGTCATCAACAACAGCTTTATCTCTACACCGATCATCAGTTCCTATTTCTTGTGTTTTGTTTAAACACCCTCCACATTCTTCTATACTTTTTACTTCACCGCCTTCTCTACCGTAGTCTCCACAGTTAATAGGAGTCGTTGGGTCAGGCGCTACGCCAAAAATAATTTCATTAATCTTGTCTTTTACTGTGTTTGTTGCGTCTTCGGTTTCAATTAGTATCAAGCCACCAAGAACATTACCAAGAGTCCCTGTAATCCATCCAGTAATATCTTCAAGTGTTACATCATCTATATCACCAAAAATGTCTTCTATCTTACCAATAACCCAATCTTCTACTTTTTGTATAAAACTTTCGTCATCTGGGTCTGGGTTTAAAATGCCTCCAATAGTTGTGCCTATTTCGTTTGCTGTGTTTTCTAAGTCTCTAACAGTACCAATGTCCACAGCACCGGGAGGCATAGGCAAGCCGGGGATGCCACCAAGGACACTAGCACTTACACAGTCTTTCCAGCACTGGTTTCCTTCAGTGCCGTCGGTTCCCGCACAATCCCAAGGCTCTTCATCTTCACCTGTTAATTCACAGGTATAACCACCGCTTCCAAAGACAGCTTCTAGGACATCATCAACTGTCATGTCCTTGACTTTGCCTATTTGACCTTCAATCCAATCTTTGATGGCTTGTGCTATGCTTTTTTCTTCTTCTGAGTAACCGCCTGTTCCGTCACCGGTTCCGTCATCTGTTACGCACTCTCCAGAAGCGTCTGTTGTCCCCGGAACAGAGCCTTTCATACACTGACCACCAGCAGTAAATTGACAATCTCCGTTTTCGTCAATTACCCCTTCACGTTGGTTTGCGTCCGTACATCCAGACCCTATTGCTGGGCCTGTGTCATCAATTGGTTTAACACTCCAATCACTACAGTTGCTGTACCCTATTTCACACAGGGCGTTAGACAATACGTTGTTGCCTATGAAGTTGTCGTTATTTACTTCGGCGCTAAAAATTTCTTCTATTGTCTCATCGTCGTAACCGTTGCGCCTGAGGATGTCCCGGAGTTGTTCGTCAGTTGTGCCTTCGCCTAGGATGGATTCCTGAGTAACATAGTCGTTGTACTGGCCCATCCAAGTTTCGTTATCAGACAGAGCACCGGGATCAAAGTTCTGGAGATCACGCAGGGTTGCCTCACCGTTCTCGTAGGCTTCCTTTAGCGAATTCCACTCTTTGAGTTTTTCTACAGTTGCCTCGTTAATAATACGAGTACCAAGGATGCTATCTGAGGGTATCTTACTTATGTCCCCACCAGTGTTTAAGAACTCCGTTAATTCTCCAAAAGTAGCACAGCCAGAGTACGTTGTAGCACCTCTAGTTACATAAACCTTAACCGTTCCCGGCCCACACTTATCAATTCCCATTTCTTCAGCGGTGGGGTCTGTGATTTCAGGGGTTCCACCAATAGCACTGCCGCCTAACTCTGATCTTGCACCATACAAAGCAGACGCATCAACACCCTGCATTTCTAGTTGATTCTGGAGTCCACCTTGACCGCCAAATAAACCTTGTCCTCTAGTTATATCTCTGGGGGAAAGAGGATGGGGCGACCCTCCCTCTGGATCAACATATGTTATTTCATCAGTCACAGGTTACTTACCGCCCTTCATCTTCATCAGCTTGTCAGCACCACGTATACCAAAGCTAGCCGTGACTGCTACATAGAGCAAGTACTGGTAGTAATCAGGTAGCTTGTCTAGCTCAGTAAACGCCATACCCACCCTCTGCATAATACTCAAGTCATCCATAGCAACTCCGTAACACACAGCCAACAGAGGCATCGACAGAACTACAGTAAACCACTCGTCTTTCCACGAGGTTGCACTAGCCGCCGCCATCTCTTGTTCCCACGTAGCTGTGTTTTTGATGACTTCCATCTTAGCTACGTGTTTAGCTTGTGACTGCTCGTGCTTGTTGTTAAGCCAAGTCTTAGCAAGTCCAGCTATAGGGCCAATAAGTGCTGTCCACATACTAGTCTTTGTCCTTGTTCCTAAGTCCCTGTACTGTCTCTGTTTCCCAGATACGTATTCCTGTCCAGACAATAGTAAACAAAGCGGCAACGGGCGGTAACAGTGACCCAAGTGCCCCTAACATAGTACCTACGCTCATTACATCAATTACTTGTTTTGCGGACTCATCCATTTTTAAACCCCTTGTATAATACTTACGGTGGTCCAGATAATCCCAGCAGACACAAGTAGTGCCGTAATAATTGCTGATACATCTAGCATCATTCTTTGTTTTCGTCTTTGTTTGTAGATCAGTTGCTCACGTTTGGCTCTTATGTCACGACGCATCTGCATCATTTCTTTGTAGGTGTCCTGACCGTAAGAGTACATGATTAACTCTCTGATCTGCTTCTCTTGTTCCTCTATCTTCTTCTTAGCTATGACAGCGTTTAACGCTTGTGCCTCTACAGATTCACCGTCAAACAACTTCTTAAACAACGGTGGGTTTTCTGCTTCTTTCTCTGCTTCACGTAAGTCAGAAACAAAGCTGTACCAGTGTCCTAACTTCTGAGCTACTTGCTCAATCTCAGCGCCTCTGGATACAAGGACTTCTATGCCCTTGAACGCAGTGGACGCCATAGCTACCAAAGACAACGGATCCACAGTTTACTAGGGCTTTGTAGGCCATGTGATAGTCTGTGGAAATCCTTCTTGCTGTGGTACGTCCCGTAAAGCCTGCCTGTAAGCCGCCATAGCGTCTGTCATGGCTACATCAGACAACCCGTAGTGGTCTGTAGCCTTTAACAAATGATCTCTATGTGCGCGATTATTGGCGCTTGATTCGTCTTCTGGAAGGTCTTGAGCTTGCCATTGTTGTGTCCACACGCCATCAACATTCTGAACACTCTGCACAATTCGTTGATTTTTGTAGTCTACTTCTGGCGGTGTAGTTTCAGTAACACGATACACTCCGTAACTAGCTAACGTAGCATCAGGAATTGTTTGAGGAAAACTTGTTTGTGGGTTTTCACGGCGTAGCTCTCCAATGTTATATGGAAACTTAGCTACCACACCGTTTGTAATTTTAACAAACATAAAAATTATTCCTTGTGATTAAAGGTCATAAGATAAAACTGTTTGGTAGAGAGCAAAACTTAGGTATAATTTTTTGCCATTATCTTTAAAATATAGTCCACCTATAGAATTGACATCAGTAACAGAAAAACTTTGTAAATATGAACTAGAAGAAACGTCCCAAGCTGTACTCAAGTCGTACTCTAAAACTTGATTTGGAATAATGGAATTAATCGTATACATTTTAGTTCCATCTGGTTTAAAACGTATTGAAAGTGGAAAAGTGGTTTGAGAAGCAAAACTAAAACTTTGTACAAAAGAAATTGCGCCTACATCCCAAGCAGTTGTTAAATCAAACTCATTAACATCATCTCCAGTAGTGCCTACAATATACATTTTAGTTCCGTCGCTTTTAAACGAGATTCCAGTTGGGGAATTTTCCCAAGTAGAAACGCTTTTTAATTTTTCAAAAGAAGCAGTAGAAATATCCCAAGCAGTGCTTAAAGCGTACTGATTTACCTCATCACCGCTTGTACCTACAATATACATTTTAGTTCCATCTGGTTTAAAAAACAGATCTCTAGGCGTTGCTTCTTGAGAAGAAACATTAAAAGATTGAAGATAAGAAGCTGTTGAAATTTCCCAAGCAGTACTTAGACTATATTGATAAATAGTATCTGTATTAGAGCCCACCAAATACATTTCAGTGCCGTCATCTTTTAAAAAAATACCCTGACTATTAACAACTTGAGACGATACATCGTAGTAATTTGTTGTTGGAGCAGTAAAGGAAGCTGTTGATACATCCCAAGCGGTACTTAAATCGTATCTACTTACAGCGTCTGGTACAGTACCTACTGTGAACACTACTGTCCCATCAGACTTGAAAAACAAGCCTTGATTGTTTTGTGTAAAAACACTAAATGCAAAATTTGTAGTATATGAAGCTGTTGATATATCCCAAGCAGTACTAAGGGCGTATTCATTAACATCGTCACCAACAGAACCAGTAATAAACATCTTAGTTCCGTCAGACTTAAAAAAGATACCAGCAGGGCTGGTTTCTTGTGAAGCTACTGAAAAACTTTTAGAGGCGTAAGACGCCGTTGAAACATCCCATGCTGTTGAAAGAGTATATTGATAAACAGTATCTGTAATAAAGCCCACCACATACATTGCAGTACCATCAGATTTAAAAAATACGCCCTGCGGGTTGGTTTCTTGTGAAGCAACAGATACGCTTTGAACATAAGAAAGTGATGAAATGTCCCAAGCAGTAGTTAAATCGTATTCTAAAACTGTATCATTTGTTCCCTCAAGAACATAAACTTTGGTTCCATCTGCTTTGAAAAAAATATCCCTTGGACTTGTTGTTTGAGTACTTAAATCTGCTTGTTGTAATAATGTAGCGGTATTAACGTCCCAAGCAGTGCTTAAATTATATTCTGATATTTTGTTTGATGATAGCCCTGTTATATACATTTTAGAACCATCAGACTTAAAAGATACACCATAAGGATTGGATTCAACATCACCAAGGTATAGCCAATTTTTTGGCTTTCCATTATAAACAGCCGTAGAAATATCCCAAGGTATGCCACCAGCGTTACCAGCGGAGGCTTGAATAAGTTTGTTAGCCGCTTGACTCATCCTAAAGCTTGTCCTGATGTAAATCCATACCAAGTTGTGCCACCGTCATGGGTAATAAACACAAAGTAATCAACCGCTGATGCCGTAGCTGTCAACGTAGGCGCTGTAGCACTAGGCCAATCTACTGATGTAGGCCACGTTACTGTGTAACCAGATGCACTAGCGTCTTGCACAAGTTTCAACGTAAACGCAGATACCTTTCCGCTAGAAGCTGGATTGCTAAACGTAAACGTAGTGTTCTCAGTCAGCGTGTGGCTAAAGTTTGTTCCATCACGGAGGTTTACAGTCGTAGCGTTACTGCTGGATGTAACTGCCGTGTACTCTTCTGATATGCCGTTATCAAACGTGACCACACCATTGGCATCTGCCGTTACAGCCTTTGATGCTTCTGTTGTGCCAAGCGTTGTAACGTCAAGATAGTTAAGCTCTGCTGTCGTAGCTGTAACACCGTCTAGTATATTTAGCTCTGCGGCTGTGCTGGTAACGTCACTAAGCTGGCTTGCGGTTATAGCAAGTGCCGCTTGGTGTTGAGTAACAGATGACTGTGTAATGTTTGCATCAGGTACGTTGGCCCAAGTAACAACAGAACTAAGATCGTTGACTTCTGTAATCAACGGAATAGTAGCCGCAACGTAATCAATAATAGCGGCGTTAGTGGGAATCTGGGTATCGCTGTCTACAAACGTTTCACTAGACAACGTAACTGCACCAGCGTCAATGTCAGAAAACGTAACGCTCGTCAGGTAACCTTCTACACCGTGGTCACCCCATCCGTAAGCCGTATCCCAGTTAGAGACGTTGAGGTTAGAGCCTGTGACAGCACCAGAGAACGTGCCTGTAGTAGCAGTGAGAGAACTAAACGTACCAGCGCCAGCAGTAGTACCACCAATGGTTACACCGTCGATAGTACCACCGTCAATGTTAGTAGTGACTGAACCGCCTGTGAAGTTTACAGTTCCTGTAGCAGTAATTCCGTCAAACGTAGCAGTACCAGTAAACGTAGGACCAGCTAGGTCTGCTTTGGTTCCTACAGCAGTTTGTATAGCATTAAATTCTGTGTCGAACTCTGAGCCACGGATAACCTTATTAGTGTCACCTGTAGGCAAAGAGTCCTTAGCAGTAAAGTTTGTTGACTTTGTGTAGTTGGACATAAGGCTTCCCTATCCGTAGTATCTTTTAGTTAACCGCCCTGTCATCAAGACGTTTAAGTAAAAGGGGGCCATGAAGACCCCCAGAGAGAGTAGCTTACTCGTCGCAAACAGCGAGGATGAATCCTGCTTCGGGACGGTAAGTTTCAACACCGTACAGCGTGTCAGACGTAAACAGCGTAGACAGGTATTCCTGCTTGTACTGAGTCTGAGAACGTACAGCCAGTTGCTCTGCCATTACCAAAGCATCCTTGTGGAAGAACAAGCAACCACGAGTATCAGCGGTAGAAGCAGTGTTCTGAGCGGCAACTTCCAGTACAGGAGCGTTGCTAGACACGTAGATGTCTACACCGTACAGGTTACCAATCAGACCTGACTCAACGCCACGGCCTCCAACGAAGTCGGAAGACACGTAACGATCAATGCCCATGATTGACTTACGAACAGCAGGAGGAATTACGAGAACTCGTCCGTCCATAGGTACGTCAGCATCGTCCATCAGCTTGATAGCCTCACGGAAGCCAAGGTCAGTGAAGTTGTCACCAGAGGTTACAGTGTCAACAGCATACGTAGCAAGGCCAAGAGCGGCATTGAAGTAGTAGCTGTTGCTGTTTACCCAGTTAGCGCCAGTGTTGGCAGGAGTAGCAGTACGAGTACCGTCACCAAAGCCAGTAGCGGCGTTAATCAGGTCAGTGTCAACTTGCAGAGCCAGTTGGTAGCCAGCGTCTTCAGTGTAGAACTGTCGCAGAGAAGACAGAGCCTGTACTTCTACGATGTCCTCAATCAGACGAGAGTACTCAAAGTGACGGTCAACAGTGACAGTCAACTCTGACTCAAGGTTAGCCTGAATGGTTACCGCAACAGCTTCTGCCTTAGCGTTAGCTGATCCACGGATGGGCTTAGGAATGTGAATAACGTCACCCTTCTTGCCGGTCATAGACAGACGCTTGACAAGGGGAGCCATCTTCAGGTTCTTTTGATAAGCGGCGATGATTTCATCGGACCAGATTTCGGGGATAAAAGTACCCGCCGCAGTTTTGTCTACTACAGCATTAGCTGTAAAATATGCACCAGAGGTTTCACCAGCCATTTTAATTCTCCTTAAATGTTAGGCTAGCGTACACGACCCTCTGCGTATGCTTTCAGTAATTCGTCTGAAAGACTTTGGTAACGCTCTGGGTCTGTTCGCATAAGTTTAATAATGTCAGCACGACGATAAACTTTCTTACGTGATCCCTCTGCTGTTCCACGAGCGTTGCCTGTACTGGCTGACTTTAGGGTGTTCTTACGAGCCTGTTTTTCAACGTTGGCGGTCTGCTGTGCTACTGATGCCCTCTCTTTCCAGAGACTGAACAATTCGTCAGCCGCATCGTAATCGTACCCTTGGTCTGCCTGAACAAACAACTGTGTTCGGACTTTTGACCCCTTGATCCATTCAGCAAACTTAGCGTCTTGCAGTATACTCTCCATATCAGGGTGCTTGGATTTCAACTGTGAAAGAGTAGCCTGTTGTTTAGCCTGTTGTGTGTAAGCCTGTGCTTCTTTGATCTTAGGGTGGTTGTCTATAGCTCTGTTAACAGCGTTTTGTGGATCTACAAAGAAATCTACGTCATCGTCTTCTTGTTGCTGTTGTTGAGGTGCTTGTTGGTTTGAGAGTTGTGTCTGAATGTAGTTGTCAACGACTTTCCGAAGTTCACCCACTTCCGTACTCTGTTTGCCTGAAAACTTCTCAAGCTCTTGGTGCATCTGTACAAGATCTTCGACAGACTTACCACGGTACTTTTCCGGTATTTCTGGTTCTTGAGGTTGTTCCTCTTCTTGAGGAGTCTCTACAGTGTCTGTGGTTAGTTCTTCAGTTGTTTCCGTTGGTTCCTCTTCAGGACGCTCATCAAGTAATTGTGCTCGTGACATAATGTAAACTTACCCCGCCTATTATTATTAAGGTTATGGAGGATTAAAATGGGAGATGCCCTAAGACTAGGATTCCCGACTAGATCGCCCAGCTTGCTCGTGTTCACGTACCCACTTCATGTGTCTACCGGGGAAGTCCCCAGAAGACCCTTCGAGTATGTGTTGAGTTGCTGATACGATTTTTGTAGCGTTGGCTCCACATCCGCACCTACTGGACGTAGTATTCCCTTCTACAAATTCTTCAAAGATATGTCCGTTAGTACAGCGAAAATCAAATACCTTAATCATCGCTAGTTAACTCTTCGTAATTATTATTAGTAGCAGATTCAAAGTTAATCAGATAAGCTAGTACGTTTAGTTGTCCTTTACGTACATACAAATCGTTCTCATCCTTGGTAGCTTCTACGCTGTTAATTACGAGAGCGTTTTGCTTTAGTTCTTCGATTAACTGCTTCCAACCAGGGTTGTTAAACAGGTCAAAGTACTTGTTGTAATACTGTTCTGTTTCTTGATCTAGTGAGGCCATGTGGTTGTCTCTATATCCTTATTATAACATATTTTTGACTAAAAGTCAAGTGTTTTTATTGGTATTATTACCGTTTCTTTTTGGCTTTCTTTTTCATCTTAGCCTTGGCTTTTGCGGCGGCTTTGTAGCCTTCTTTGGTATAAGGGAAGTGTTTTTTACCTACTTTTGGCATTATTTACTCCTTTTTTGTTTTTTGGCTGTTTTAGCCGCTTTCTTAAAGGCACTAGCCGTAGGTGCACCCTTAGATCCGGGTTTACGCATACGTTCGCCAGAGCCAGCCTTTATTCTCTTGCGTTTCTTGTGTATGTTTTCGTATAGTCCAGCCATATCACCATTTCACCTTGTTTGCCCAGTATGCGGCACTCATCTTTCCTTTAGCAATGTTCTGAGAGTGTCTAGCCTTAAAGGACTTACGCCTCGCCTTTTCCTTAGCCGTCTTAGGATCTTTTCCAGCACCACTGACTCCTTGTTGTCCAAACCGTATGGTCTTAACTTTGTCACCTTCTTTAGCCACAACTACGTGTGACTTCGTGGGATGATTAGGCGTCCTTTTTGGCTTGTTGTACCCGCTTACCCCCGCTCTTGCTAGTCTTGGATCCTTTTCCTTGCTCATTGATTCGTTCCTCCAACTGGTCCACCTTGGCTTGCAGGGCTTCCAATTTGTCGAACTGGTCTTTGAACGCTTGGTTGATTTGGTCTAGAAATTTGCTCATTTCTACTTGTGTCATTAGCACGGGGTGTTGCTCCTTTCGCCATTTGGTTGTTTAGGTTTTTCTCTTTTAACGCCACTTCAGCAATCTTCATCCGACGCTCAAACTCTTTATCGTCGGCATCACCTTCTCTGAGGTTTCGTGTGATTGCCTCAATCTTTTCGATCTCAAGCTCCTGTGGTGCAAGCTGTGTTTCTACAGCGTACTTACCTGCTCTAGCCTGAGACTCTGCGGCCTGACCCTGTAGAGCGGCAGTTTGCGCTTGCTGGAACTCAAGCTGTGCTTGTTGTGCCACCATAGCCATCTGCTGTGCCTGTGGATCAGGTTGTCCAGCCTGTTGCATTGCCGCAATAAGCTCCTCACGGTTACTGAGGTTCATGTTGTCGATGATGCTCTGGATCAACACAGGGTACAGTGGGCTGTCTTGTTGCATAGTCTGCAACAGTTGTACAAGCTGTGTAACTTCGTACTCACGAGCAATGATACCCAGAGTACTCGTAGCGTTGAACTTGTAGTCAGCTACTGGGTAGTTCTCAGGGTCAAACTGCATGTACCTGTGTGCCGCTTTGGTTACAAACGGAAGCAGGAACGACTGTTGGAAGTTTATTAGAGTACGCTTATGACGCTTAATAATAGCACCAAGAGACATACTAATGCCAGCGGCAGTAGCTTCACCGTTGACTTGTCCCGCAATGCCAGCGGAATCCACGGCTCCAGTTGCTTGTTGCACCATTTGTTGAAGGCTAGCGGCTTGTGCAAAAGTGATTTGCCCCACTTGCCCAAAGTTGAAAGGTTGAAGTACTTCACGGGGATCTCCATTAGTAAGTATCATCTTGCCGGGGCGAACTTCTGGCCTAGCGCCTCTAGGCAACCTAGTCGCATCAATCGCCAGCATCGGATGAATAGTAAGTGACAGTGCATCAATACGTGCACGTAGTTCTGTATCTAGTGCCTTCTGGCTGTTGTAGCCCTTCTCGCACACACCTCTTCCCCAGAAACGTCCGGGTACTACGTCCCAAGGGAACGCAACTACGGGTCTGTCTTTCATCATGTAGGGATTGGCTTCGGCTTTCAAGAGCGTACCGCCGTTGGCGATAACTACGATAGCCTCAACGTACTTAGAGTCTTCTTCTACGTCTACGTCTTCAGCCTCAAGCATTTCTCGTGGCACAAGGCCGTAGTACTTCGTGAGGCGTACCTTATCGTCGTTGTAGATCGTGAGGTCTTGGTCAGGCTCTAGGTCTGCGTCAGGGGCCGCTGATTCAATCATAGCCTCCCTGTACACGCCTTGCTCCTGTAGTAGCTCTACGCTGTGCTTAGACACAAACTCGTCTACAGCGACGCCCATAGCGTCTTCAACAGACGTAGCTACAGGGTCAATCAGGAAGTTCTGAGGCAACACAGGCTTTAGCTTGACTACAACCCTGTCGGTAATGTTGACGCCTACAGCAGTCAACTGTCCGTCCATGATCGGCTGTGTAGCTGGAGCCATCTCCTTGATTTCTTCTAGAGTGATCTCACCGATACCTGTGCCAAACACAGCGGCGTTTATGAGGCACTCAGCGACAGCCTTACGTACCTTACAGGACTCAAAGTCTTCTGTGAGTTTCTTGCGGAGATAAGCTATGTCTTGAGGGTCTTGATCGTTAGAATCGTCAGTTATGTCAAACCACTTACCTCTGCCAAACGTGGCTTCTTCTAGCTCCGCTACGTTAGACTCTACAGCTTGCTGAAGCGCAGGAGAGATAATTCGAGAACGCTCTGATGCTCTTTCGGAGTCAGCAGGATCCCATTGACCTCGCCATAGCCTATAGTATTCTTCAAACTTTTGTTCGTAGTTTGACTCATAGTGATCTCTCCAGTTTTCACACTTGGTCATCACCCACTCTTCCAGAGACTCCTCAATCATCAGAGGGTCTGGGCTATAAATTTCTTCTGCCATCTTAGGTTCCTTAAAGTACGGCAACTGTGTACCCTAGTGTACAAAACACTACAGCACTGATTGCGTATATTCCGTAGGTATTTAACCGCCTGTAAACTCTCTTAGTCACTTTAGTATCCTGCTACTACGTCGAGTATCTCGTGATCGTCTATTTCAAAGTCGTAGCTGTAAGCTACCTTAGCCAACTGGTCTATGTACGCTAGAGCGTCAACCAAGTCATCGTGGGTTAAAACATCAGGAAACTGGAACAACTGGTCTAAGAACCTAGAGTTCCACTCTCCTTTTCTCAAAGTTACAAACCCGTTCTCAAAGCGCCCTTGTAAGGCCCACATCACTCTGTCGGTCTTCTTTTTGTTACCGTGGGTTAACTCTTCTACTCTGAAGAACTGCCCGTAGCGCTTCATCAGGTCCATCAGAGGACTCATTACGGCTTGTTTGGCAATTCCTCGTTCAATACCAACGCTAATGGGTCTGTAGTCTCTAACGGCCTGAAATATCTTGGCGGCAGTCTCGTTAAGCTCCCACCGCCCATGTATAATGTTATCAACGTACCAACCATCAGTACCAACTTTAACGACAGCGATTGCGGTTTCATCTAGTTTAGTGTTCTTCGTCCGTTTTTTGTTTACGTCCTCAAATCCAGCGAGGTCAACTGCGATGTAGTAGTCGCCTTCTTCTGGCTCTTCTCCGAACTTGACCCAATCCTCTCTGAACATCTCTGAGCCTCTGGCTTCAAACGAGGCCATGAACTCTTGTCTAAAGGCGTAACTCGACATTGATTTCTTTGCCATGTCGATTTCAGTCGGGTCCAAGATTGGATTGTCGTAGCTGGTGAAATGCCAGCCCCTGTAAGTCTCATCGTCACCTAACTCTGCGTACTTGTACAACTCGTAGAAGTGGTTCCTGCCCATAGGCGTACCTATGAACAGTGCTTCACCTTTTTGGTCAGCCAGTGCTGGACGGAGAATCTGTTCCCATACGTCAGGCTTCATGTCTGCGTACTCGTCCATCACGAGAAACTTCAAGGACACACCACGCATTGTCTCTGGCCTGTCGGCTCCCTTGAGACTAATCGTGGCCCCGTTGACCAGCCTGATCTGCAGGTTATTTATGTGTGATCCTGCAATCACAGGGTGTCCTAGCTCCAACAGGGTTTGCCACATGATGTCACGGGCTTGCCCTTGGGTGGGCGCAACGTAAAAAACGTGTCCTTTGTCGGACTGTAGGGCGTTAATAATTAACATCCAAGCGGCTAGGCGAGACTTCCCTGTCCTTCGCCCAGCGGCTACTACCTTGAACCTAGTTGGATCAGAGTAGACCTCTTGTTGCCACGGCAACAGTTGTACGTTTAGATCAGTCAACTAACTGTAAACTCTGTAGTGCTTCCGTAAAGTCCTTTGATCCACCGAAGTGGTAGAATACTTGTGGTATAGATCGTTTACCTGTCATGGTTTCTACTAAGTCCCACCCTGCTTGACCGGGAGGCATCTCTACGTATTTGTAGTCCATGTTGAGTTCTTTTAGGGTTTTCTTGGTTCTCCTACACGCAGGACACCAATCAGCCCCTATGAATGTAATCATTGTTTTCACGCACCGTTAAAGTTTACAAATACTGCTGGTTGTTCCAACAAGTCAAAGGTTACAACAAACTCCATGTCTCCAGCGGCAGTCGTGTACGCTTTGATAGCGTCACCAGCCTGAAGAACAAACACACCGTCAGTTAACAATATGTACTCCTTAGATGACACGTTACCACCACCTAAGATGTCTATACGGGTTGTGTCTGCTTTAGATACGTAGATACCAGCACCGTTAGTAGAACCACCTAAGTTACTTACGAACAGCATGTTCCAATGGGCTACGTAACCGCTAGGGATTGTAACGATAGTAGACTCGTCTGTGGTTGTTACGTTAGCGTTCTTAGTGTACAGCATCAGTATACCCAAATCACAGGAGCAGAACCCCGTGTGTCTACGTGAATAAAGTCACCAGCGACGCCTATACCCGTAAAGCCCAACTGAAGCGCCTCTCTTATTATTGTGTACCGCTGAGCAGAGTTAGTTATTTTTATGTCTGCCGCTATTCCTTGCGAATGGGTTCCCGGTACATCTTTCTTGGCTTCTATGGGGTGGGTAGGGCTTCTAAAGCCGCTGGTGATAACAAAAGGAAAACCACACCGATCCCTTAGTTCATCTACTAATTCCATGAACTCTGGTTCCATGTTGTTTTCGCCTGTGTGTTGGCAGTTAAACTCAGCTACGGTGAAGTGTCTCAATTAACTCTGGACCTCACGTAAGAAAACATAAGCTCTGCTTGAGACTCAGCCTCGTCAATCAACGAGTTCACCTTCGATTGTGCTACTCTCTGGATAGCTAGAATCAATTGTTGCGCCTCCAACCCCAGTGATATTAATCTGGATCGCACTTCGTCCTCCATCTTTGGTGACCTCCTTCTCAAATGCACCAACAGGTAGTATCCTGTCCATTACTAACTTCCAAGCCGCCGCTTGATTCTTGTGGTCGTGGTCCAGAGCGGCCTCAAAGATAGTCTCTAGTACCTTAACTGACTTGGGACTCGCTAACATACGAGCTTTGTACTCGTTAATTATAGCGGCGTCACCCTTTGGACGCCCACGGACCCCTCTACTGCCCTTAGACTTAGCTGATATTTCTTTCTTTTTAGGTCTACCCCTAGACCTCTTACGTAAATTTATCTCTTTTCTAGCCTCTGCTTGGGCTTCTAGGGTGTTTTCTTGAGATTTTAGGGTGTCACTGTCTCTTGACTCTGACATTCTCCTGTTTCCTTGTGTTTAACGCTAGTTCGCATGAGTCCCCTGCCTAGGTTGTAACATATGAGGGGATCTATACGAACTGTTTAGTAGTAAACTAAGCCCCGCATACGTGTAACTAAATACAACCTAGTATATACTGTATATTATACCATATTTTTACTCAAAAGTCAAGCATTATTTATGTTAATATTACACAAAGTATACTAGGGACACTATAGATTTACTTGTGTTGCCCCGCCTTTGGGTAAACACGAGGTAAAACAGGGGGTTAAACACGAGTTAAAAACACTCTTTTTTACCTCTTTTTTAGCTAAATTCACTCTTTTATGAACAGAGGTGGGTACAACTATAATTAACACAGGTCAACCCCCTCCCCCCGTGTCAAAACAAAGGGCCACCCCATGATAACACAAGACCAACACGATTGCAAGGAAAAACATTGGTAATATTCACAAGGCATCAGGGGTTGACACACGGGGCAAACTGTGGTAGTCACGAGGCCCGGAGTCCTACCACAGTTGACACGAGTTGTCAAGTGTTTTATCACTGGTAATATTCACAGGTAAATTTGTGTTGACAAAGTGTGTGAGCCTATGTTGGACCCTCTGGCTACACCCCAACCACAGACAACACGAGTTGTCAAGCGTTAAATTCATGCAACCTTTTATACACGGGCGCACGTGCGAGTAACACAGATCACGGTAGTCTGTCAATAGTCTAACTGTGGTAATATTCACACAAAAGAATACTTGCGAACATCTACGGTTGCGGTAAGATGGTCACAAGTCGGAAGGCAACGGTGCAACCGACACAAACAAACAAAGGTACATACTCATGGAAAACGTAACACGCACAAAGGTATTCGGACGTTCTGTAATCATTCGCAAGCGTAAGCGTGACAGCAAGCCGATCAGCTACAACCGTGGGCCTTGTTTCCACATTATGAATGCTGGGTACTGGTATCTCAGCGTAAGCCTACGTAAGCCACAACGCAAGGTAGGATTTGGTACTATTACCGATAAGTGATCTTGTGTTTAACAGTGGGCATCTATACGGTGTCCACGATTAAACATACGAAACATACGAAAGAGGGTTAGACCATGATTAACAATAACTGGCACAGTGATACCATTGCACGTTTTAAGACGCTCCCTGTAGAGGCATTGATCTACATTAGAGATGACGCCTATACTGCGGCACAGGTAGGGGAGACAATAGACAACCCGAAAACAGGGCAGTACTGGGATGAGTTCCACTATGCCTCTCAAGAGTTGCGTCGCCGTGGTATTACTATGATAAGTTTTAAGAACTAAAGGGAACCATTATGATCAAACTATCTAAAGCCTCAAAGATGCCATGCCGATCATGGTCACTGCAAGCACTGGATACGTGTCCAGCGTCCAGAGACGCCGATGGTAACCTAGTGCCAGCGTGTAGCGGATGCTACGCCACCACGGGTAACTACCGGTTTAAGAATGTCAGAGCACCACGGGAACACAACCGTGACGATTGGAAGCGTGACGCATGGGTTGACGATATGGTCGTAGAGCTAGACAACGACAGATACTTTCGCTGGTTTGACTCTGGCGATATGTATGACATTCGACTGGCAAACAAGATCCTAGAAGTGTGCCAGCGTACACCGTGGGTTAAACACTGGATCCCTACACGCATGTACAAATTCAGCAAGTTTGCGGTAGTGCTCGCACAGTTACAAGCGTTACCCAATGTTGTTGTGCGCTTGTCATCTGACAGTATCACGGGCGAGACGGTAGACGGTGACACCACTAGCACCATTGCCACGGTTGACACTGTGCCACGGGATGCGGTAGTCTGCGAGGCGTACACGAGACAAGGCAAGTGTGACAAGTGCCGTGCTTGCTGGGATAAAACAGTGTCCGTAGTCTGCTACATTGGACACGGGCGCACAATGGAAAAACAACAGCGAAACGTAATAGCGAGAGGGTAAAACATGGAAACAGTGTTTGTAGTGCAAGGTTACGACTTTGGCGGCAACTCAAGAATCCTGGTTTTCAGGTATCTTGAAGACGCCAAGCGTGAGAAATTTGAGATGGAAAAAGAGTTCGAGTTTGTAGAGCTTGACGAGATGGAGGTATTCGACAGATGAAACCAACAGTGTTGTTTCTGTTTAATCACAGTCACTACGCCATGCTCCCGTGGTTGCAGAGCGAGCGTTACAACGTGGTGACTGTGGATTACGAGGACACCGACCACTCCGGTCACCACCTGATGCAGACGCACGGCTACGGTTTTTTTAGGTTTAACATTGACCTAAGCAGGACTGACGCAAAGCAAGCAGTAGACAACAATCTGTCTGCGCTTGGCTTTCGTTCACCCAGCATCGTGATTTCGTTTGCCCCGTGTACTGATCTGGCTGTGTCTGGTGCGGCTCACTTTGAGCGTAAGCGACAGGCAGATCCAGAGTTTCAGACCAAGGCGGTACGCATGGCGAGACTTGCGGAGCAGTGGGGAGTGCCGTATGCAGTAGAGAACCCCGTGAGCGTGTTGTCTACACTGTGGCGTAAGCCCGACTTTACGTTCCACCCGTGCGACTTTGCGAACTACTGCCCTGACGGTCCACACCCAGAGTTTCCTGGTGTCATACCAGAGAAAGATAGGTACAACAAAAAGACTTGCCTTTGGACCGGCAACGGGTTTATAATACCGCAGAAATCAGGACTACCAGCGCTGGCTCACGATAATCCTGGCCACGTTAAGCTAGGTGGTAAGTCAGCACGTACCAAGTACATCAGAAGTTTAACGCCACGGGGGTTTGCGATGGCTGTATACCTCCACAACTTTGACGCAGTAGACAGAGGGATTGACTAATGTGCGAAAATGAAATAACGTGGCTTTGGGGTTTCGGTTGCCTAGTAGTAACCGCATGGTTAATCTTTTCAGAGGAATACTAGAGGAGCGCTAGACATGAACGAAGATGACGTTTACAGCGACTACAGCCACTACTGTGACGGCACTGGCCCGTACAAGCGAGTGGACTACCTAGAATACACCCATATTTGTGACGGGTGTTACGAGATTGTCGATAGTGTTGACACTGATACCGGCTTGTGCGAGACTTGCGAGTTTGAGTTTAGACAAGAGCAGTATTATAAACATGGGATCGGGGAGCCACACGGGGAGGAAGTATGACAAGCCAAGCATTAAAACTAAAGGTGAAGGCAACCAGAGCGTACCAACTGCTCAATGAGGCCGCAGTTTACACTCAGTACTGCGACGAGATAGACGAGCGAGGTATTGTTGATATAATAACAGTAGAGGACTGCGAGAGGTATCTTCAGCAGTTAAAAGAGATATACGAACAACAGATGGAATTATAGAGGGGACAACAAGTGAACATATTTTACCTAGACCGTGACCCACACGAGGCCGCTAGGCTACAGTGTGACAAACACGTTGTAAAGATGCCACTAGAAGAAGCACAAATGCTGTCAACAGCACATAACGAGCTAGACGGTGGGCAAGTGGCGTACAAAAGTACCCACAAAAACCACCCTTGCACCGTGTGGGTACGTGAGACACGTTCAAACTACTTGTGGGCTGTAGCTCACTGGAAGGCGCTAGGCGACGAATATACTAAACGCTATGGTAAGGTACACAAGTCACTAAAAGATCACTGGGAGACGCTCTCAGAGCCTCCTAGGGCTATACCTGACGGACCTCTGACCACTTTTCCACAGTGTATGCCTGACGAGTGCAAGAATAGTGATCCAGTAGTCGCTTATATGACGTACTACAACTACAAAGCAGACGATTGGGACGCTAGGGGCATCCCTATGCGATGGTACGGACGGGAGGCAGTGTAATGAACGACCACAACGAACCAGATCTGACACAAGAGCAGATGATACACGATATAGCAGAGTACGAACTAGGTTTCATAGGCTTTGCTGAAACACTAAACATAGCACGTACAGTACTACGCCAGAAGTACAGGGACATGAGCTACAACCAGTTAGTAAAAGCATACAACCAAGTATTCGGAGGGTATCCAGATGAGGTGTAAGGCTTGCGACGTTTTACTAGATGACCTAGAGGCACTAAAAAAGGACGCTAGGGGTGTTCACTATGATCTATGTACAGACTGTTTGACAGTATCCATAGCAACACACTGGGAACTAGAGAACATGGTGGAGGTTGACATAGAGGACAGTAGTGGTATTATTACACAAGATGATGTGTTGACACTACAGGAGAATTACGATAACATATACTTAAGTATATCTAAAGATTATTAACTAAAGGATATATACTAATGAATAATACTAAAGGAGAAACTAAAGTAGGGAGGTGTACACAAGGACAGAAAGAAAGATGCCAACAAATACCAATCACGTAAAAAGGGTTTGACAAAAGACCCTGAACGTGAGATACTATAGGTGTTCCTACGGGAACTCTTTTTAACAAACGAGGATTAACTCATATGGCAAGTCAAGTTATTGAAGGAACGGTGAACTTCTCAAACGTCACCAAAACTGATGTGTACAACGGCCAGGATACTGGTACGTTCAGCATGACCATCACCATGTCTGACGATGATGCGGCTACCTTAGCGGCACAGGGCGTAAAGATCAAGGACTACGAGGGCAACAAACAGCGTAAGTTTAAGTCCAAGTACGCCATCAATATGTACGACGCTGAAGGTGATCGGTACAACGGGGAGGTTCCTTACAACTCCCGTGTCCGTCTGAAGTTTAAGACGGGTCCAGCACACCCTGTCCACGGTACACCCGTGTATCTGGAGGCAGTCAAGGTGCTAGAGGAAGCAGAGGTATCAGCAGAAGCGGCAGACTTCTGAGGTGAAACCTACTTTCCTACACAAAGAGGAATGTCCTAAGTGTGGAAGTAGGGACAACGTGGCGGTCTACTCCGACGGTGGTCGCCACTGTTTCACCCCTAACTGTGGATACCACGTATCAGGGACAGGATCTCCACAGGAGATGGACACTGTGCAAACACCATCTAATCTGAGGATGAGCGGTGTGGTAGCTGAGATTACCGACAGACGGCTATCAAAGAAAACCGCACAGAAGTATCAGGTAACGGTTGACTACGCACCAGACGGCAAGATTGCTACCCACTACTACCCGTACTACGACAAGGACACGGGCGAACTGGTGGGGGCAAAGCAGAGGTTCGTAAGCAACAAGCAGTTTGTGTGTTCTGGTAACATGACCAACGTGGGTTTGTTTGGTCAGAAGCAGTGCCGTGGGTCAGGGAAGTACATCACGATCACTGAGGGCGAGCTAGACGCTATGGCTGTCTACGAGATGTTCGGACAGAAGTACGACGTAGTGAGCCTACGGTCAGGCGCTGGCAGTGCCGCAAGAGAGATCAAGCAGAACTTGGAGTGGTTGGAGGGCTACGACAACGTAGTGATCTGTTTCGATCAGGACAAAGCTGGTGATATGGCTGTGGATCAGGTCAAGCACCTGTTCAGTCCTAACAAGCTAAAGATATGCAAGTTACCCATGAAGGACGCTGGGGACATGCTTTCAGCTAACCGTGTGCAAGAGTTTACACAGCACTGGTGGGACGCCAAGGTGTACAGGCCAGACGGTATCATAGCTGGTACTGACACATGGGACGCACTGGTAAACAAGAGACAGGTACAGAGTATACCGTACCCGTGGGAAGGACTCAATGAAATCACGAGAGGACACAGACCGTACGAACTGGTCACTATCACCAGCGGTAGTGGTATGGGAAAGTCCCAGTTTATCAGAGAGCTTGAGTACGATTTGCTCCAACGCACAGACGCCAACATCGGTGTACTTGCACTGGAGGAAGACGTCGCAACAACATCTCTGGGAATTATGTCGGTGGCATCATCTAGGCGACTACACTTGGAGGAAGACACGCCTGTTGATGAGCTTAGGCCTTACTGGGAAGCAACGATGGGTTCTGGACGTTACTACCTGTTTGATCACTGGGGGTCAACGTCTGCCGACGAACTTCTTTCAAGAGTACGGCACATGGCAAAGGCCTGTGACTGTCGATACATCATCCTCGACCACCTGTCCATCGTGGTTTCTTCTCAAGAGAACGGGGACGAACGGAAAGCCATAGACGAGATTATGACCAAGCTACGCACACTGGTGGCAGAGACAGGGATTACACTTTTCCTGGTGTCTCACCTGAAGCGTACCTCTGGGACAGCACACGAGGACGGAGGCAGGATCAGTCTACAGGACTTACGTGGTAGCCAGAGCATTGCACAGTTGTCAGACATCGTGATAGGCATGGAGCGTAACCAGCAACACGAGGACGAAGACGTAAGGAACACTACGTGCGTCAGGATTCTGAAGAACCGTTACGCAGGAGAGACAGGACCAGCGTGTTGGCTACGGTACGACAAGTTTACCGGACGCATACACGAGTGTGCTAATCCTAACCCACCGGAGACAGAGTTTTGAACCTAGTCTTTTGTGACATTGAAACTGACGGTCTGGACGCCACAACCATCTGGTGTGCAGTGTGCCGTCACAACGGAGAAAGCGAGGTAATATGCAATGAGCAAGATTTCAAGGATTACGTGGCTCGCAAGGCGGCGGCTACGTTCGTATTCCACAACGGAATTGGCTTCGACGTTCCTGTTATTGAGCGTATCTGGGGTTTTACTTTTGATAGGAGCAGTGTCGTTGATACACTTGTCCTCTCTAGGTTAGCAGACCCTAGCCGCTCTGGTGGTCACTCTCTGCGGAACTGGGGCAACACTCTAGGGTTCCCCAAGGGCGACCACGAGGATTGGTCACAGTTGACACCAGCTATGATCGACTACTGTATTAGGGATACGGAAGTTACTGAAGCGGTGTACAAGCGGTTACAGGTGGAGCTAGACGGATTCTCTCAGGAGAGCGTTGACCTAGAGCACGAGGTACAGTGGATCATACAAGGACAGGAGCGCAACGGTTGGTTACTGGATCAGCGTTTGTGTCACATCTTGTGTGCTAAATTTAAGGAGCGCATGAATGTTATTGAAGCGGATCTACAGGCGCTTTTCCCGCCGATTATTGAGGAGCGATACTCAGAGAAAACTGGTAAACGGCTCAAGGATAAGGTCACTGTATTCAATGTTGGCTCAAGACAGCAAGTGGCCGACAGGCTTACAGCTAAGGGCGCAGTATGGACGGAACTCACTGCGACAGGCAAACCAGTTGTTGATGAAAAGACGCTTAGGGAGAATCATCATGTTCCCGAAGCGGAACAAGTACTGGAATACCTCTTACTCCAGAAGCGGTACGCTCAAGTCAACTCGTGGCTAGAGCACGTACAGGACGACGGTAGGGTACACGGTAGGGTTACTACTAACGGTGCTGTAACCGGACGTATGACTCACCAGAACCCAAACATGGCACAGGTTCCTTCAGTTAACTCTGAGTTTGGCAAGGAGTGCCGTGACTGCTGGATAGTACCAGAGGGACGTAAGCTAGTGGGTGTTGACGCTAGTGGACTAGAACTACGGATGCTCGCACACTACATGGGCGACGAGGAGTTTACAGATGTCTTGCTTAGAGACGACATTCACACCAGAAATCAAATTGCTTCTGGACTTGCAACAAGACCTCAAGCAAAGACTTTCATCTATGCTTTCCTCTACGGGGCAGGAGACGCCAAGATTGGAAGCATCGTCGGAGGAACGGCAAAAGATGGCAATGCGCTTAGGACACGCTTTTTACGAAATACACCTTCTCTTGAAACTCTACGAGAACGAGTTGGATCTGCTTCTAGGAAAGGATACCTCGTCGGACTGGACGGACGAAAACTCTGGGTCAGATCAGAACATAGTGCACTGAACACACTCTTGCAGTCTGCCGGTGCAATCATTATGAAACGTGCACTGGTACTGTTGGATGACTACGCAACACAACACAAGATTGACTACAAGTTTATAGGGAACGTACATGACGAAATACAATCGGAGGTGGCTACAGAACAAGCAGAGAAGTTCGGCTGGCTCGCAGTTGAGTGCATCAAGGCGGCTGGTCTATCATTTCAACTCAGATGCCCCCTTGACGGAGAGTACAAAGTTGGATCAACGTGGGCGGAGACACACTGATGAAGAAACCAATGAGCGACAGTAGAAAAGGAGATTTAGCTGAGTTTTACGCAGTCACTTGGCTCTGGGACAACGGTTACGAGGTGTTTTTAAACCCTGCATCAACTGGCCCTATAGATTTAATATGTTATAAAAATGGAGAATGTACTTTAGTAGATGTAAAAACAGCTAATAAAGATTACAGAGACGGGCGATGGTTTGCCCACGGATCACGAACCCAAGAACAAAAGGAAATGGGAGTTAAACTTTTGTGCTTTCATCCTGAAAAACGAAAACTTACTTGGGTTAAGCACAAGGAGTTAGTATGAAAAGTATTTACTCACTGGTAGACGACATCTACAACGTAGTGTCTACCAAAGAAGTGCCAGAGGGCGTCGATCTGTACGACGAGATAGAAAACTTCGGTGAAAACTGTAAGCAACTTATGACTAAATTGTTTACTGAACCACGTAACGATGGACGCCTGTTGCGTATGTCTAACATTGGTCGTGATGATCGTTACCTATGGAACGCTGTGAACAACCCAGATGTAAAAGAGGAGATGACCCCCAACACACACGTCAAGTTTATGTACGGGCATCTGATCGAAGAGATGCTTCTGTTTCTCACTAAGCTATCAGGACACGAGGTAACAGATGAGCAAAAGCTGTGTGAAGTATCAGGCATTACGGGTCATATGGACTGCAAGATTGATGGTGTTGTCACTGATGTTAAGAGTGTGTCCACTTTTGGGTTTAAGAAATTCAAGGACGGAAGTCTGGCTTATGATGACCCGTTTGGATACGTTGCTCAAATTAAAGGGTACGCACACTCCGAAGGTGAAACATCGTTTGGTTGGTTAGCGATGGACAAACAGAACGGACACCTGACGTACCTCTTGTACGACTCTGAGGACACTCAGGCTCCCGTTCACGAAAAGATTGGTTACGATATAGAGGAGCACATTGAACGCATAAAAAAGCTAGTGAAGCAACCGGAGCCGCCAGGATTTTGCCACGAAACCGTACCAGATGGCAAAAGTGGAAACAGAAAGCTCGCCGTCGGTTGTTCTTACTGTCCCTACAAATTTACCTGTTGGCCCGAAGTAAGAACCTTCATCTACTCAAGTGGTCCAAGATATTTAACAGAGGTATTCAATGAGCCGAAGGTCACGGAAATCCAAGCTGGGTAACTTTAGATCGGAGTTTGAAAAAGATGTCGCAAAGCAGTTACAACCATTTGGCTTTAGCTACGAGCCGTACCAAGTACCGTACAGGATCGAACGAAAGTACACACCAGACTTTGTGTACGAGTACAGAGGAAGATCGTACCTCATTGAGTGCAAAGGATTCTTTCGTGCAGGAGACACGCAGAAGTATAGAGCGATCTCTAAGTGTCTCCCAGAGACGCAAGAACTCATCTTTGTACTGATGAAGCCTAACCAAAAAGTGAGTAAAAGTACCAAACTTACTATGGCAGAATGGTGTGACAAACAGGGAATACTATGGTATAATATAGATACACTAAAGGAGTTGGTTGATTATGTCTCTGACACTAGAAGAAATTAAGGAGAAGTTGTTGCGGTTCTACGATCCTGACGATCTTCTAGAAGCCCTACAGATTTCATCTGAAGAAATACTAGACAGATTTGAAGATAAGTTAATCAAAAGGTTAGACAGTTTTTATGAGGAACTAGAGGAAGAAGAGGCAGAGTATGCAGAAGAGCAGTGGTGAGAACGAGTGGACAGACTACGGATCTTTAGATGATGCTAAACCAGAAGAGTGGGACAAGGTTAATAAATCCAAGACCTTTACAGGTAAGCTGTTTCACCCCAGCGACAAACACAACCCTGTGACACAGCCCGATCACTACAACAAGGGAGCGATAGAGGCCATCGAAGCAATAAAGGCGTCCATGCACCCGCAGGAATACAAGGGGTATCTCAAGGGTAACTGCCTGAAGTACCTTTGGAGGTACGAGTACAAGAACGGCGTAGAGGATCTAAAGAAAGCGCAGGTCTACCTAGGCTGGTTAATCAAGGAGGTAGGCCCGTGAAAGTAGTAGAAGGTAAGTTTGGTAACAAAGATCAAGAGAAGGACGAAATCACAACATCAGAGTTTCTGTCTGCGTTTGTAGTCAAAGCACTAAAACACGAGGAAGAGGGACGAAAGGTAAAGGTAGCTGTCATCATGTACGAAGACGGCGAGATGTTTGAAGTAGCGTCCAACGAGCAGTACCCTGACGGAGTATATATGTTACTTCAGATGGCGGCACAAGCAATCATTAACGAAACACTAGGAGTAACTGAATGAGAATAACTGACGTAACAATACGAAACGCCAACAACGGGTTTATCCTTGAGTGGTACGATGACCAGAGTAAAACAATGATCTACTCAGACATGGAAGAATTGTTTTCTGCTATCAAAGAACTACTCTTGGAGGACTAATGGACGCATATCAACAGTACATACACAAGTCACGGTACGCTAGGTACTTACCAGATGAGAAGCGTAGGGAGACTTGGGAAGAAACAGTAGGTCGCTACGTTAACTACTGGGGCGACAGGTTGCCAGAGACTGCACGTAATGAGGTGTACGAGGCTATCCACAGCCTAGACGTAATGCCTTCTATGCGAGCACTGATGACCGCAGGAGAGGCACTGGATCGTGACAACGTAGCAGGGTTTAACTGTAGCTACCTACCAATAGACCACCCCAAGGCTTTCGATGAGATGATGTACGTTCTCATGTGTGGCACAGGCGTGGGGTTCAGTGTTGAACGGCAGTACGTACAAAAATTACCGGAGGTTGCGGAGGAGTTCCATGAAACAGATACAGTTATCAATGTTGCAGATTCGAAGATCGGATGGGCGAAATCGTTTAGGGAGTTGGTATCACTGCTGTATTCAGGTCAAGTTCCCAGATGGGACGTTAGTAGAGTACGACCTTCAGGTTCCCCGCTCAAAACTTTCGGAGGTCGTGCAAGTGGCCCTGAACCTCTCGTCGAGTTGTTCCGATTCACGGTGGACTTGTTTCGGGAGGCTTCTGGACGAAAACTTAGCTCCATTGAATGTCACGATCTTTGCTGTAAGATTGCTCAAATCGTCGTTGTCGGAGGAGTCAGACGATCAGCACTCATCAGCCTCAGTAACCTCACAGACGATAGACTCCGAAGGTGCAAACACGGGCAGTGGTACGTTGACGAACCCCAGCGAGGACTAGCGAATAACTCAGCGTGTTACACAGAAAAACCAGACTTTGAGGCATTTCTAAATGAGTGGACCAGCTTATATGAATCAAAATCAGGAGAACGAGGTGTCTTTAGTAGAGTCGCAAGTCAAAAACAGGCTTCAAGAAATGACCGAAGAGATGCTACCTACGATTTCGGAACTAATCCATGTAGCGAAATCATCCTCAGACCCTACCAATTCTGTAATCTTTCAGAGGTTGTCGTTAGGCCACAAGATACACTCAACAGCCTCAAACGAAAGGTTCGGGTTGCGACTATCCTTGGGACTCTTCAGGCTACCCTCACAGACTTCAGATACCTCAGAAATATTTGGAGAGTAAACACGGAAGAAGAGGCGTTGCTGGGGGTGTCACTGACAGGCATCATGGATCACCCGTTGCTGTCAGGCAGAGGAGACAAAGGTAAACTCAAGAAGTGGCTGACGGAGATGCGTAATGAGGCTATTGAAACTAACAAGGAGTGGTCTAAGCGATTGGGTATCAACACTTCTGCCGCTATTACCGCTGTTAAGCCTTCGGGTACTGTTAGTCAGTTGGTCGATAGCGCTAGTGGTATCCATCCTCGTTATTCTGCACAATACATTCGGCGTGTACGTGCAGATGCTCGTGACCCACTTTGCACCGTCCTAGAGGCCGCTGGTGTTCCTGTAGAGGACGATGTGATGTCACCCAGTACTAGGGTATTCTCCTTCCCTATTGCGTCTCCAGAGGGCGCTGTGACAGCCTCAGAGATGGGTGCTATGGAGCAGTTAGAGCTATGGGAGATCTATCAGGATTACTGGTGTGAGCACAAGCCGTCCATGACTTGTTACTACCGTGACAACGAGTTTCTGGAGGTGGGACAGTGGCTGTACAACAAGTTTGACAAGGTAAGTGGTATCTCTTTCTTACCGTACTCAGACCACACGTACCAGCAAGCACCTTACGAGCCTGTGGACAAAAAGACGTACAACGAGTTAGTAAAGGGCTTCCCCACTGAGATCAAATGGGATATTAGTGAGGAGTCTGATATGACTGAGGGTAGTCAACAGTTGGCCTGTACCGGCAACAACTGTGAACTCTAAGTTACTACGGTACGTTCTAGTTGGGTTGCTCTTCGGAGCGCCCAACGCCTCTTCTGACACCCTAGTACGCTCTGGTTGCTCTAAGCACTATCCGGGTGTCCAGTGGGCTATCTACGAAGACACAGAAGGTAACAGGTACGTAACCAAAGACCCTAGGTCACGTAAGTGTGGGTTCTCCCGTAAACTCAATCTGTCTCTGGTCAAGGAAGCTGGAGACAGGTTTGACCCTGTGGTTATATCTGTGGACTACAAAGATATGCTGGGCCGTGAAGAGCCTTGGGGCATGGTACACCACAGCACAACCAGAGGTACAGCCAAGAGGGTCGGGTGCTGTACCGTGGAGTTGTACGGGGACGGATCTACGGGTGACGGTGTGTTTACTCTGGGTGTTGAGGAGATACAGTTTAGGCTTGAGCCAGAACCCGTGTGTCCTACTGAGAGTAACCTAGACTGTCAGGGGTACGAACAGAGGGGGTCTTATCCGTTTATCTACTACGGTGAAGACGATGACCGTGTGGTTACGTGGGAGCTAGGGGTGCTCGTGTACGCCTCTCACACTAAGTACGGAATAGATACACCGATAGAGTTGATGTACGAGTACCCAGAGGCGTGGCAACGGTGGGAGGACAGGGTTCAACAGTACAACGAGGTGTACGAGAGGTCTGGTGTACACGTTAGGTACGAGCTAAAGGAGGTCTGGTTAGCCCACTACCACACACTAGAAGACGTAGAACGACAAGCTAATCAACTCCCTGTGGACGTTGTGCTGGCTTACGGTACGTCCTACAGAGATACCTGTGGTGTGGCTTACCCTAACTCACGTTTCAACGAGGGACAGCCACCGGCATCCATGTCTCAGTGTGACGTATACACAGACTTACACGAGATAGGACACTCAGTAGGTTTAGCACACGGACCTGAGAACCAGAGTAACCAGAAGTCAGGCTACATATTCCCTGAGTTTGGACACGGGTGGAACGATGTGTGCGGTCATTACGATGACTTGATGTCCTACGGTGTACACGGTGTGTTTCACAGTAACTCTCTGTTAGTGTGTAACGAAGTTGTAAACACGCCTGAGACAGCATCAGCAGGACACAGGCAGATCACGGATACTGCCTACGCTATCAACAGGGTTAGGTACAACGTGTCGCTAGTGAACGACGAGAGTTTTGACAGGAGGGGAGTCTTGAGGCCCGTAAGAGTACAGGCCCGTAGACTACGTGAGTTGATTATAGATTAACTTAGGAAGAACACAGAGTAACCTCTGTCTTGCTTGGCTACGTCCTCTGGTTTGTCTTTCGGGTCATGGGGCGTAGTCATTCCCATTTGTTGCATCTTACGAATCTTTTCCTTTGACTTCTGGCACATACTGTGGTAGTCGTGGGATGTGTAGCTTACTGTGTGCTTATCGTCGCTCATTGTTCGGTTCTCCTGTTAACATTCCCTGAGTAGCTCCTGTACCACCAACTCTTCCAACACTGCGTGACAAGATGTCTGCTGTTCTTCCAGTGGCGTCTGCCTGTAGTAAACGCTGAGTAGCCATCTGTGGTCGTGTTTGTCCTGCCATCAAGCGTTGTCCTGTTGGTGTAGCCAGTCCTCTGCCTAAACCGTAAGTTCCAGCAACGGTCGCTGCGGTCCCTAAAGCTGCGCCTGCTGGACCACCAATAGCAAAACCTGTTACGGGAGCTACGGACCCTAAAAACCCTTTTAGCATCTGCGAAGCAGCCATTGTGTGGAACCAAGACGGGTTTTGGGTGGCGCTCAGTTGCTTTAACTGCGCTAAACGCTGCCCCAACATTTTAACTTCGTCTTTCATCGCTTTTATTTCGGGTTCTTGCAGTTTTGCTTCTACGAGTTTGTCATAGTCTTGTTGACGACGACTCAAAGTTCCCTTCTGTTTTGCCTCAAGTTCCGCTATTTTTTTGTTTAACTTAGCTTGGTGGTCTTCCATTACCGCCTGTATTTTGAAGGCTTTTGCTTTAGCGGCCTCACTTCCTCTTCTTCCAATAGATTTTTTAACGTCTTCAATTTGAGTAGTTAAAGCATCGGCTTCCTTACTTAAAGTCCCTGTTCCGTACCTTTTATCCCTTTTGTTGTTTTTGTCTAGAGACTTTCTCCAATCTTCTGGACCAAAAGCACCTTTTACTTTAGACGTAGACTCAATAGCGTCTCTTAATACAACAACAGACTTATATTTATCTCTTTCAGCTTTAAATTGAGCTTTTTGAGTATCAGTCAATTCGTGGTGAATTAAATCGTCTAATCTTGATTGCGTTTGGTATAGACCTCCCTTTACTTGCGGATCAGTAGCAATATTCGCTGCTTTACCTAAGTCTGATCTTAGTTGCGCTAATATTTCTCCGTCTATTCTGTTGTTTTTATCACGGAACTTTGAAACTGTTTCTATAGATTTCTGTATTGATTTTTTAATCGACGGAATACTGTTCATGTTTAACTGAAAAAACTCGTCGTTTTCGATCATTTCAGCAAAAGACTTTTCTAAGGCATTTACATTAATCCTTATTTTCTTGTCCTTAATCATGCTATAGCCTTTCTTTGTCCATAGCTCGTCTAGTTTTTTAATCTGTCCTTGAATAGAAGGAATAGACAAAACATCCTCTAAATCTTTAGAAGTGGTAATAGCTGGCATACTCTCAATAACTGCTGCGTTTCTAAAGTGATGCTCTAAAGCGTCTACTTCTCTAGCCTGTTGTTTGGTAACAGCTTCTATAATTTCTGCATCTTTTCCGCTATCTAATAATTTTAATTTATCTTTTAAAGGAGTTATCGTTTTTGCTGTTTCTTCCTTTTTCATAGCTTTGCTAACGGCAGCAAATTCATTCTGCATTTCTCTCGTGCCGACCCTAAACGCCTCTTTAGCTTTTTGGTTCTGTATTTTTGAGCGGGCAATCATTTCCTTTGTCATATCGGTTTTTTGCTCAATCATTTTTTCTATAGGTTCTACTACTCTTTTTTCTTGTTGAGTAATAATTCCTTTTCCACCAAAAGAAGGAGCAATTACATCAGTATAAATAGTGTGCAACACCCCTTCTCTGCCAGTAGGCTTTTCAGCCATAAGAGTTATGGGCGTAAAGTTACCTGCTTCGTCTATCAGGTCTCCTTCTACGTTTTTTCTAGTAAAGATATTAATTGTACCGCCTAAGCCTTTTGCGGCTGTTCTCAAAACACCGTAACCGAGCGCACTTCCAACGGCTCCTTCTGCAGCACCCTCAAGACGACGACCTTCGCCTGCTTCTCCAGCACCGTAAATTGCACCCTCAGTGAGAACTCCAAGTCCTGTTTGGACTCCTTTACCTAGTTTAGAGCCTGCCATTCCTAAGCGAGCCGCTAATCCTGCCTGTCCCAAACCGGGAACGAAGGCTGAAGGAACAGCACCTGCAATATCAGCGGCAAGGTAAGCTCCCGGTTGTCTTTCTTGAAAACCTGCTTGCCGTTCGTCGTATTCTTGCCTGAGTCTTTTACTGATGTCTTCGTAAGTTTCGTCAGAACCTGAAAACATAGATTCGTACTGAGCTTGAGTAGCGATCTGCATTTCATCGCCCCAACCAAGAAGCAAACTAGAGAAAAAACGCTCGCTTGCAGCAAGAGAGTCTTCGTTAGTCCAGTTTTCTTCGTCAACTGTACGCTCAGTTTTTGACTTAGACAAACTTCTACGTTCTGCGTCAAGTCTCTTACGGAGGTCTAACAAATCCTGAGGGACTTCTACAGGTGCAGAAGGAGGAGTTTCTGGAGTTTCGTTTAGAGAACTAAACAACTCCTCTTCCATTCTTTTCCTTATGTCTCCACGATCAGGCATCTTTAAATCCCTCTGGCTTTTTGTCGTAGTTTTCCCAATTTGCTATGGCAGCTTCTATTTGGTCGAGTTCGTTGAGTTCGTCTCCAAAACCAGCGTTTCGCAAGCGTTGTATCTGCTCCGTTTGTTGAGGCTCTGGAAGCTGTCTTGCGGCTGCTAGTTCTTTTAAGAACTCTTTTGCAGCATCACCCGTTACAAAGTCAACCATCCTATTTCTTGCGTCTTTGTAAGCTACGTAATCATCAAAACCAAGAGCGTTAGGATCTTCTGTTTCTCTAATCCACCTCAGTTTTTCAGACTCATACGTTTGTTGTGCTCTTTTTATTTTAGCCAAACCCCGTAGATAACTAGCGGCTGTTTCGTTATCTAGACTGTTAAAGTCAACACTAGCGTCCATAGCTAGTTGAACATCTTTATCAGAAGCAACACCGGGAGGAAGCATACCAAGAACGCCTTGCATTCTAATTTGCCTGATTTGCGCCCTATGGTACTCTACTTCAGTTCCAACACCCGCAAATTCTCTCATACCAGAAAAAACAGTACCTAAAGCTCCACGTTGTGTTGCGTCTCTGTTTTGAGCAAAAGCAGCAGCACGCTCTAAAGTTGATGCGTCTTCTCCTGCTTTGTTCATAGAGGCTCTGGTCGTCTCTATAATTTCCATTCCTTTAGTCGTGTCTAAAGGACTTTTGTATTGTTTTGGAGCGACAGGACCAAGAACTTCTCTATCAACTTCTTTTTGAGTTACGTCATCAACAATAATCTGAACTTTTTCTTCAATTCCTGTTTCTGGATTTTGTATGTCAACAATTTTAGACGAGAGTTTACGATCTTTAATCATCTCCGCTGTATACTGTTGTGGAGTAATAGACCGAGTTTTTAAAGCATCGTAAAGCCTTTTGTCTTTATCTGTAGCTTCTGAACTTTCTGCACGTTCTTTTGCTGTTTGTAGAGTTCTACGCAAAGTAACCGCTTCATCAAAAGCAGTATCTGTGCCTGCTCTTGCCGCTTTTAGAGCATCGTAACGACCTCTAGCCCTTTCAACAGATTCTGTAGTTCTAGCCGCTTGTTTGTTTAAAACTTCTTGTGCACGATTTGCTTCAGCTATCAGCATTTCTCCTATTCGCTGTAGGTTTTCGTCTCCGCTAGATTTTGCTAATAACCCTTGTTTTCTTAGTTCGGCAGGGTTATTTCCATAAGCCCCCATAATCTGCTGAAACTGCTGTTGTGCTTTTTCAGCATCAAGCCTTTCCTGACGTTCCTTTAGACCTCCTCTGATCCCCGTAAACATACCCTCTAAACCAGCGCCCATAGCGGCGGCTCCAGCACCGATGTTAGCACCGATGCGTCCTCCGCTTCTCTGGAACATACCACCTACGTCAAATCCTCTAACAGCCATTTGTGTTTCTCCTTAAATTAGCTTTGAGTAGTTGACCATCAAGTAGCCGTGATCTCCACGGGTTACTGCTTCTGGTGCTACTTCTTGAACTTCTTGAGCGATTACACCGTAAGTCGGAGCGTCACCAGCAATTCTCTTGCCTTCCTCGTTCCAATCCCAAGTGTACAGGTTTATTCCGTTAGGTAGTTTACCAACAGGTTCAATGTTAGTTTTCAGAGATACGTCTGAGTATTTATTTATTAGATCACCAATCAAACTACCGGTTGTGCTAGTCAAGCCACCGACTAAAGAACCAGCGCCAGTAAACATTCCACCGTAGAGTTCAGCAAGGCCAAGGCGTCTGCCTACGTCTGCTTCTAAGTTAGCCAACTGAGCCTCAAGTCCGTACTGTCCCATCTGTCTACGTGCAACGTCAGTCATAGACGCAACGTTGAGTGCAGGAGAGAACGCAGAGAGCATAGCCGCCTGTGGTATGTAAGCACCCTGAAGCGCACTCAAGCCAATTCCTTGCTGTGCCTCTTCTAACCCAAGACCTCCTGCCATCAAGCCCATGCCGCCCTGTAGTGCACCCATAGCCATTGCTTGCTGTGCGGCTTCTAGAGCTTGTCGTTGAGTAGCAATGTTAGATCCTAGCTGACCGTAAGTTGCACCAATGTCAGCCGCTTGTCTCTGTTCTTGTTGTGCTTGAGTAATAGCCATTAGTGCCGCTTGGTTTTGTGCTTGCTCTTGTGCTTGAGCCATCGCTAGTTGTTCTGGCGTACCCCCAAACATAGCAGTGCGTACACCACCTCTGCCTTGGGCAAACAAACGTTCTTCTAGAGCAAGCCGTTGTCGCTCTTCTTCACCAAGCTGTGTAGCCCTAATTCTGTCGTACACCTCTTGTTCTCTAGCACCCATAGGCATACCAGCTTGACCCATGAACTGCCCACCTAAGCCAAACGCCTGTTGTGCCGCTTGTTGTTGACCAGCGAGGCCAAACGGAGATACGCCTAACTGCTGTTGACCTACGCCCAACAACTGTTGACCGACAGTTCCCAGTTGTCCAGCGCCAACAGGAGTAGCACCAAACCTAGAGAGTGCCGCAGATTCCAGAGCACTCTGAAGTTGTTGACCTGTTCCACCTAAAGAATAAGTAGTTCCTGTAGGACCACCAGCAATTGTTCCTGTTGGACCAGTGACCGTAAACGGCTGGAACGTTATGTCAGGAGCCGTTATTTCAGGGAGAGCCTCATATCCTTCAACAGTAGGATCATATATAGCCTTAATCTGTGTAGGTATCTCATCGTACAGATCAAGAGCTACCCCACCTAAGAGATCGCTTAGAATACCCATTAGTAAGTACCTCTTTTCTTATTATAATTCATCATCATAGCGTTTTACCTATCAGTGCTAGTACATTCATTTCCTGTATGGACAAAGCGTAGCCGTTGATGTCTGTCTCAAGACCAACGCTAATTACTGAGCCGTAGCCTGTCGTATTAATAGAAGAACGGCTAATAATTGTACCTTCTTCTGAAAACTCTGCTACGTTGTACTCAGACTGTCCGTAGAATCCGGGCGTAGCACTGCTAGTTCTAAACGTGCTAGTGCTGGTTGCTGTTGAAAAATCGTAAGACCATTTGAGAAAAATGTCTGCGTTGTTACCACCAATAATTGTTGGTCTAATTTTCTTCAACATCTTAATCTTAGATGGATCACCAAAGCTCAAGCCGGGACTGTAGTAACGGAAACGATAAACACTACCGTTGTCAAAGTAGTTGTTGTACGTTCCTACACCCGCTGTTGTGCCTATGTATATGTCACCGTTTCTGTCCCTGTGGAAACACTTGAAGTCCACACTAGGCCATCGTGTTACCCTGTACGCACCGTTCTCTAGTGTGCCTCGTACATCAAAGCAGTACACGAGGTTGAGATCAGGAAAGCACAGAAGATAGAAGTAGTTCTCAGGACTGTACACCGTGCTAACAGACTCCGTTTTACCCAGTGTGTTAGCAATCAGTTCCTGTTTGATGTTTCTACTCAAGTCGGTAATAGGCAAGGACTTTTCTTGTATAGATCGTCCTAAGCTCCTAAGACCTGTTTGTGTTAAAAACAACAAGTCTGTTCCTATGTTCTGTACACTCTTTCTGTCTACACAGCCGACACCCGGAATGGTGTCCTGTATAGCCATTGTTGCTGGACTCTCTGCACCACCGTACACCAGCGTATTGTTTTCACCAAAGACCACTAGCAGTCCGTTGTGTGCCGCTATAGCTACAACCTTATCAAATCCGTTAGGCCACGCCTTAGATACATCAATAGATCCGCTAGACCCACCAGAGAAATCGTGTCCTATTAACAAGTCAGACCAGTAGATCGTGTTGTCATTAGTAGCGTTACCTACACACCACACTCGTCCGTAAGCACCTATAGCTTCGTTGGCGTACTGTGCAGAAGTTACAGATGCACCAGCAACACTGGACATCTTAGTAACTGCACCTAGACTGTTGCTGTACACGAGAGGCTCGTAGCCACGTTGAAAGAAGTAAGCGTGATCGTTAAAGTTAAATATCTTCCAATCGTTAGCTGTAATTGTGTACGACCCCGGCGTAGCGTCAACCAGTGTAGTCGTACCTGTCATAATTTTGTTGTTACCAGTACTAAAGATTACTTCGTTACCAGCGTTGTCGTAAAACTCGTGGATGTTAGAGAGGTAGTCAGTACCCAGCACAGTTTTGTCTGTGGTTAAAACAGCGTTACCCTTACGTGAAGCCAATCGTCCTCGTCTGTCAATAATAGCGTTGTCTGCAATCTCCGCAAAAGACGTATCCTGTGCAAGCGGAGAATCCTCTGTGTTGATCCCTTTAAACGCAGGAGCAACTAAGTTAATGCTTTGTAGTGGCTGGGCCATCTAGCGTCTCCTACGGTGTAAACCAAATAGTTTCTTCAGGGTGCTTCTGGGCGTCCAGAGCAATAGCGTCAGACAGGTACTTATCAGCAATAGCAAAGTACTCAGGTGCTGATGTACCGCCCGTCTCCCCACGTTCACGAGCCAACAGAGCTACCGCCATGTGGATCACAGGCTGACTAGGAATAGCCAGTGTGTCAGAGTCAGAACTCAAGGCTACGTTCCTGATGACACTCTTGACCTTCAGAGAGTAAACACCGTCAGGCTTAGGGTACACATCAATCTGTGCGTCACCAGAGCCATCAATACCGCTGAACGTGTAGTACTGTGGTGCACCAGATGTCGGTGTGTTTACTAAGAACTTATCGTCAAACCATTCTTGAGGTCTGTACTCCATCACAATGTTAGACGTATCGTTAATGATGTTCAGGATCTTACCTTGGTCTTGGTATCCCGTAAGCGAGTACGTGTAGTCATCAGCCGCCGTGGTGATCGTAAGGGTAGACCTAAGATTAGACCAATCCCAAGCGTTTTCCACGAGTTGTTTGGCGTCGTTGATAAAGTCACCAACCATAGCACTGTACGTGTTGGCACTTACGGTTGTTACTGTGTCTTCTCTGAGCCTCCTCAGTACGTTGTTTACTATGTCTAAATATGTCATACTAAGCCCTCAAACAAGCCTTTCATTACGTTGCTTTTTATGTCTTTTGGTAAAGCGTCAGATAAAAAGTCTACTATTGGAAACTGAGCCGCCGCTAGTAATTCTGGAGCCGCTGTGATGTCAGTAGGCGTCATATCAAACATACCAGAGCCAAAACTGGAGCCTCCAGCACCGCCGCCACCACCGCCGCCACCGCCGCCCCCAGTGCCGCACTCTGGGTTAGCCGCCGCATACTCAGCGCAAGTACAATCGTTACACTCTGGATCCGTTCCACAGATAGTAGGATTAGCTTCTGCGTAATCAGAGTCTAAACAAGGGTCAACTACAGTGGTTTGTACACAACGCTCTAAAGCCCCGTTGTATACGTACCCAGTTTTACACGGGCCACAGCTTCCGTCTTCGTTTGTGGTTGCGTTAGGGTCTGGGCAGGTGTAAGGAGAATAGGTACAAGGACCTTCTTCACCATAGTTAGTAGCATTAATGTCACTACATTTTTCAACTATAGGCCCATACTTACATTCACCTTCTTCACCATAGTTAGTAGCATTAATGTCACTACATTTTTCAACTACAGGCCCATACTTACATTCACCTTCTTCACCATAGTTAGTAGCATTAATGTCACTACATTTTTCAACTACAGGCCCATACTTACATTCACCTTCTTCACCATAGTTAGTAGCATTAATGTCACTACATTTTTCAACTATAGGCCCATACTTACATTCACCTTCTTCACCATAGTTAGTAGCATTAATGTCACTACATTTTTCAACTA
>Ga0208767_1000341_pt1 | contig 36464 bp, 53 predicted proteins | sample VirMetDEL_Mar_21_FD_184514 | JGI IMG/M metagenome (GOLD analysis project Ga0208767, IMG submission 184514) | Aqueous microbial communities from the Delaware River and Bay under freshwater to marine salinity gradient to study organic matter... | ecosystem: Environmental > Aquatic > Marine >... | reverse complement strand
GAATGGCGAAGCTCGCGGAGTAGCAGAAGTAATGATCTCTAGGATTCGAACTTGGCATCGTGACAGAAACCTTATTGAAGGTAGTACTGATAAAGACCAATGTTTGAAACTTCTACAGGAACTTGGAGAACTAAGTGATAGTATATGTAAAGGAAAAGACATTCGAGACGATATCGGAGATATGCTCGTTGTAATGATAAATATCATGGAACGAAATAATCTTGATATTAAAGAGTGTCTGGAAGTTGCTTGGGATGATATAAAAGATCGCAAGGGAAAGATGATTGATGGCATCTTTGTAAAGGAAGAGGATCTGTGGGACAACTTATAAAGGCGTTGCAAAGTGGCAAGGTTGATATAACGTTTGAAAGTTTAAACAGTGGAAGAGAGATTACAAAAACATATACACTAAACACTTTAGTAAAAATAAATGTAAGTACTCTTTCTGATAAACTAATAGCCTATGATATTGAAGGCAGAGAATGGGAAGACATTGAAAGGTCTACCATTAAAAAATGGAGTGTGTGTGAATAGAGAAAATGTGTTTGAAACTTTAAAGGTGGATGAAGGTGTCGAGTATAAAATATATAAAGACCATCTTGGGTATGATACTTTTGGTGTCGGTCATCTTGTTACTAAAGATGATCCAGAACACGGTCAACCCGTTGGTACACCGGTATCAGAAGAGCGAGTTTGGGAAGCGTTTGAAAAAGATTTGGATACGTCTATCGACGAATGTGAAGTTCTTTTTGGCCCGAAGTGGCACGACTTTCCAGGAGAAGTTCAAGAAATTGTGGTAAATATGATGTTCAATATGGGACGTCCACGGTTATCTCAGTTTAAGAACTTCTGCGCTGCACTAGAAGCTGGCGACTGGGCGAAGGCTGCCGTCGAAGGACGGGACTCTCGCTGGCATAAGCAAGTAACGAACCGAGCCGAAAGACTCATGGTACGCTTAGAAGAAGTGTAATGCCTTGGCTCATCTTAGCGTTTTTAATGGCAGCAGGAGGGGGTTTTGCGTACCATAAAGTCACTGTATCAGGGCTTGAAAACAAAGTTGTTCAGCTCGAAGCAAATAACAGAACCCTCAAAGAAAACCAAGTTCAGATGGAAATTGCAGTCAAGACTTCTCAAAAAGCACTCAAAGATGCAGAAGAGAATGCAAAAAAAGCAGAAGCAGCAATGTCCAACCTCACAGCAAGAAATAATGAGCTGAACAAAGAAAAGCAGAACTACCTTAAAGTATTCAAAGACCATAATCTTACTCGTCTTGCACGAGCAAAGCCTGGTCTAATTGAAAAAAGAATTAACGGCGGAACTGCAAAAGTATTTAGGGCACTAGAAAATGACACAAAAGAACTTATGGATGCTGATGACGACGAGCCTGCTACTTCAGGGTTGCCAGTGGCTCCCGAAGTTTCCGGAAGCTCCGATACCTCCGGAACCGAAAATAATAACAGTAACGGAGAAAGTACCTCTTCGGATCTACCAACCTCCTCTGCCGCAGGAAATTGATCTCTTAGACGTCAATTTTTTTGTCATTACGGAGGAGAATCTTGACGAGCAAGTGAAGATTATCGAGAAGATGCTTGATGGTCAGTTTGTAGTGTTTGCACTAACTCCAGACGGGTATGAGAAGATGGCTGAAAACTTTCAAGAAGTGCGCCGGTACGTGCGCCAACAGAAGGAATTAATCTTGTACTATCGCGAAGCTACTACAGAGAGTGAAGGTACTACAGCTGAAGACTGGCTTGAGAATAATGAGTAATTGGAGTATACAGCCTGGAAAAAGACATAAAATTACATTTAAACATTGGAAAACAGGAGAAGTTTTAACAGTAGAGGGAGAAGTTCCTACTACATTGAATAACTCCAAGTCTGACAGAATAGTAGTGCTGAAAAGTAAAGGGTGCTATGAGGATATAATAAAAGAAACCATATTGAGTATAGACGGATGCCCACTAAAAAATACGCCATAGTATATCACGAAATCTCTAATAATCCTATGAAATTTGAATATTTTATGGGGGATTTAGAACAAGCTAAGCGTTTTGCAGACAAAAAAGCCGATCAAGGCTATTTACCCGTATATATTATAGAGACAGAAACAGAAGAGGTAGTTTACGACGTATGACACAAACAGAGTTAGATCTAAATGTAAAGCTAGAAAGCCCCTATGATGGGCAGTTCTGGTGTTGGTTTCGGCAAGATTTTTTTGCTTGGCCGGATTATATTAATTGGTATAGGAATAAAAAGTTATGAAAATTTATTGTCACCCAAGTGAGCATGAACAGTACGCAGAGAATAGCTATTGGAGAGCTGTTCCTATTATAGTGCCCTCAGTAATATTTCATACGAGAGTACGAGATGAAACTATTGATGGTCCAAATCCCTATAGATGGGAGCAGAAAACTACTTATGACTACTTTGCAGGTAAAAGAGTAGTTGTATTCTCCCTGCCAGGCGCTTTTACGCCAACCTGCTCAACCTATCAGCTTCCTGGGTTTGAAGAGCTATATCCCACTTTCAAAAATCGAGGAATTGATGAAATCTATTGTATTTCTGTGAATGATGCTTTTGTCATGAACAAGTGGGCAATTGATCAGAATATTCAAGATGTAAAAATGATCTGCGATGGGAATGCAGAGTTTACACAAGGTATGAATATGGATGTACAAAAAGAAAATCTGGGCTTCGGAATCCGTTCTTGGCGTTATGCAATGGTTGTCAACAATGGTCTGATTGAATCTTTCTTTGTAGAAAAAGGTAAAGAAAGTAATTGTAAGGAAGATCCATATGAATACACAATTCCTGCTTTTATATTGGATACTCTCTAATGGATCTAACTAAAATTAATAAGCTCGTAATCACAATGGAGGAGTGCGGAGAGCTTATTCGCGCTTGCTCCAAAGTCATGAGACATGGGGTTGAAGATCCCAAGTATCTGAATAATCTAATCGACGAAATGGGCGATGTCAAGGCGATGATTGCTGTGCTGGCAAAAGCATATAATATTGACCAGGGCAAAATTGAAGATGCCGTGCAAAAACGTCTAGCAAAGATGGATCGCCCCGATTATTCATAAATATTTCTTGACAAATATTGCTAAATTTAGTATAATAGCGTCATGAATATATTTGTTCTCGACCATAATATTGACTTATGTGCACAGTACCACATAGACCCACACTCGGGTAAAATGCAGCTCGAAGCTGCGCAAATGCTTTGCACAAATCATTGGGTGGATAAATACTTAGGATATGTACCAAGAAAACTTACAAGTGAGGAATGGGCTGTACTTGCGGAAGCTAAGAAGAATCCAGTTAGGGATTTTCCTTATCTTCCTACTATGTACAACCATCCTTGTACTATCTGGGCCAGAGAGTCTCTCGAAAACTACGAGTGGCTCTTCTGCTATGCCCACGCTCTCAACCAAGAGCACATCTACAGAGGTGGTGCCAATCACAAATCCTTCGAAGAAGTTATCCGTTGCTTGCCAGACATGGTACATTTACCAGCAACGGGACTTACCCCATTTGCCCAAGCCATGCCAGAAGAACTCAAGAGCGACGACGCAGTAGAGTCTTATCGAATGTTTTACATGAAAGACAAAGCCGCTATTGGTAAGGGTGCCACATGGAAAGTCCGTGGCAAACCGTGGTGGTGGGACGATGAAATTGCAGATTACGAAAAAAGAATAAGTAGATGAAAACTTTATTCTGGTATTTTAAAGTAATCATAGTATGGTGGATAATTGTCTTTTTAGTAATAAAAGCACTAAAAGTAATTCTTGACGGAGTAATATGATGAATGAAGAAGAAATGCTACTAAATCAAGTTATTCAAAGACAAGTAAGTGTATTCACACTTTCAGATGAAAGATTAAGAAAGCTGTTTATTTTATTAATTAGAAAAGTAAGAGAGAATAATAGATAATGGAATTTATTGTAGGAGGCAGATGATGGCAGAAGTAAGCCTTGTGGGTATGACCATGCCCAGCGCAACAACAGGGTGTCATACAGCAAATGAATTAATTGCATATGCAGCAAGAGTTAGTAATCCAACAAATCAAAACAATACTAAAACAGCTTCTAAGTTGTTAAAATACCTCATTAAAGAAGGGCACTGGTCTCCTTTTGAAATGGTATCTGTAACGATGGAGATTAAAACAACTCGTGATATTTCACGACAGATTATTCGTCACCGATCTTTTTCGTTTCAAGAATTTTCTCAACGGTATGCTGAAGCTGAAAATTTTTCGGTTAAAAGACAAGCTAGAAAACAACATCCGACCAATAGGCAATTAAGCTCAGTAGATGAAGATCCTATTAGGCAAGCCAAAGCTCAAGAAGTTTTTAACGAGTTGCAAGCAGAGGTTGCACGTGTCGCAAAGGATCATTATGAGATGGCATTGAATACCGGTATCGCAAAAGAACAGGCAAGGGCACTATTGCCCGAAGGTCTGACAGAAACCACACTCTATATGAGTGGAACACTTAGATCGTGGATTCACTATTGTGAGTTACGACGAGGACATGGTACCCAAGCAGAACACATTGAAGTTGCAGACAAGTGTTGGGATATTCTTAGTGTTCATTTTCCTGATGTAGTAAATGCAGTGGAGTCTTTAAATGGATAAGACCCCTTTATCAGAGTATTTCCATTATGATCGTAAAGCAATAGTGTATTATAATGATGGAGACTTTTGGGTAGACATGTACCAAAACGGAGAATTAGCCGCAAGTGTACAGTGTCATGCTAAAAGTGAGCTATATGCAGAAAATGCAGCAGAAAATTGGGTACTTAGTATAGGAGGTTTTAGTGGTTAGAAGAATTAAGAAAAAAGACCATGAAAAGCTTTCTTCAGCTAATATTAGTCATGTTATGTCTCTTCTTGAGCCAGAAAAAGGGCAGCCTATTTCTAAAAAAGAAGCCTGTGATATTTTAAATATTGCTTATAATACTACAAGACTCAATAGAATTATTGAAGAATATAAAGACCAGCAAGCTTTTGTCGCTAAAAGAAAATCTCAGAATAGAGGCAAAGCAGCAACAAACGCAGAGATACAACAAGTAGTAACCGAATACTTGCAGGGAGACAACATATCTTCTATCGCTAAAGGCTTATTCAGATCCCCAGGATTTGTAAAAGCAATAATAGAAAGAGTAGGCGTTCCTCAAGTAGACAAGTCTTCATACTGTTACCTTCCGGATGAGTGTGTGTCTGATACTTTTTCGAGAGGACAGAGAGTTTGGTCTGCAAAGTATCAAGCGCCCGCTGTCGTTAAAGACGAGGTGAGCGTAGACTACCAAGCAGAACTACTCGGGTTTGAAGATATAAATTATGAGAAGAAGTATTCTTCAAAGTGCTATTCAATCTATGTGTTTCAAGAAGTAAAACAAGAGCAAGAGTTCTTTTTAGGGACCTCTACAGGGGGCTTTAACGGGTACTCCTTGGCTTGTGAGCTAGGAAGTCTGGAACATTTGAAAGAGTATGGCGTGGACTTATCAAAGCTATGAGCAAAGATTATAGAGCATGGCAACGTGCACAGACAGAGTTAAATGCAGATGGAAATGAAGGCAGAGGTAGAGAGGGCGAAGACGAGACTGAAAGCATTGCGCCTCTACATTATAATGGTCGCAAGATCACAGATGAGCAGTGGATCGATATACTTAAGGCACTCAATGGAGACCCTGGGACGGGCTAGTACGGTTGCTTTGATTTTAATCCTATTCTTTCTGATCGAAAAGGCAGCAAATTTAAAAGAAAAATACCTCCTTTGGAAAAATAATTCTTGACAACTATTTATATTTTTCATATAATAGTATTTCAAAATTAAGGAAGCAAATGGGCGACCGATTTTACCAACAACAACTTGAACGCCTGGGTACTTGCCCAGGGTATTATGGCAAACCTAAAAGGAATAGACGCATGGCATGGGATGACGATAAGAAGGCACAAGCAGTGGAAATGTATACAGAGGCAGAGCCTACTCCCGAAAACTCAATGGAAATTGTAAAAGAAATTGCAGATGAATTAAACGAATCCCCAAACGGTGTTCGTATGATTCTGACGAAAGCAGGAGTATATGTAAAGAAGTCTCCTGCAACTGGCGCAGCCAAATCTTCTGGCAGCACCGGTGGTAGTCGTGTATCAAAAGCAGCGGCTATCGAAAGCCTTACGGCAGCTCTTAACGATGCAGGCCAAGAGGTGGACGAAGAGATTGTCAATAAACTTACCGGAAAAGCAGCAATGTATTTTGCGGGTGTATTGGCAGCTATTAACCAAAACTAACTTTACATTAAAAAAGTAACTGACCACGGGAGGTTTCCTTCCGTGGTTTAGTTCGTCCTAAAGAAATAACCTTAGAGGTCAGAGTCGTAAAAAATTTTACTCACCTGCAGTACTAAGGAGAACTATGAGAAAGGAAGAACTAGCAGACTTAGTAAAAGAGTATGGCGATGCAGTAATTACTTATAGAAGTGAAAATTCTAATAAGTTAAAATATAATGTATGCACGCTAGACTTTTCTACCCCTTACATTCAGGAAAAGAGAAACAGAGCAAAAGAGTCAGAAGATACACTTCTGTTATTTTGCTGGGACACTGACTCTTATAGACTCCTGAAGCCGAAAAACGTAACTACTATAGTGCCCTTATCTGCGGTACTAAAGAACGGGGACTAGTATGGAGTTATATCAAGCTCCGGAAATGTATGAAAGAGTAGTACATTACGATACAGAAAAAGAAATACAAGTAAGACTCGTAGTAAGTGAGTTTAGAGGAACTGAATATCTTCACTTACGAAAATATTATTTGGATTTTACAGAAGAATGGAAACCTAGTAATGAAGGGGTTGCTATGCCGTTATCTTTTGAAAATTCAAAGGAGCTATTTGCAGGCTTGATAGAAATACTTTCTTTAGCAGAAAGTAAGGGCATACTTGAAGAGTACTTTTCAGATATATTAGACGACATGTATCAAAAATAGTTCTTGACTTTTTCTCCTTATTATACTATAATAATGTTTCTGTAAGTGAGAGAACCAAGTGAAAGACTTTCTTAACTATTGTAGTGAATGTTATTACAACGGACATCCGATTATTTCAGATGTTGAGTTTGACATTCTTTGGGCAGAATACGGAAGCGACTCCGTAGGTCATACAATTACAGACGGTACTGCTCACTGGTTCCAAATGTACTCACTACAGAAGGTATTTACTTTAGATCATTATTCAGATCTTCATAAATACACCCGCACGCCTAAGCTAGACGGAGCTGCTATCTCTATACTATATGTATCGGGACAGTTAGTTCTCGGACTAACAAGAGGCGACGGAAAATTGGGAAGAGATATTACTGATAAGGTTAAGCACCTAGTACCCAATACCTTGGATAAAAAAGAAATTATTCAAGTAACAGGAGAAGTAGTCTGTCCTTCTAATATCTCTAACTCAAGAAATCTTGCTTCCGGTTCCTTGAATCTCAAGGACGAAAGTGAGTTCCTCAGTAGGCCTCTGACGTTTGTTGCTTACGATATTCAAGCAGAGCATGACTTGTTTTCTTACTTCACTGAAGGGTTGACTTATCTTGAATCTCAAGGCTTTAATATAGTAACAACTTTTAATGCGTCAGAGTACCCTACCGATGGCGAGGTCTTTAGGCTAGAGAACAATGCCCTATTTAAAAGTATGGGATACACTGCTCATCATCCTAGAGGTGCCTTTGCTCTCAAGCAGCAGCAAAAAGGTATAGTCACTACATTATTGGATGTGACTTGGCAGGTCGGCAAATCAGGGGTTGTTAGTCCTGTAGCAATACTAGATCCTATTAAAATTGGAGATGCTGCTGTTTCGAGAGCTACCTTGCATAACATGGAATATATAAACGCTTTAGATCTAGAAATAGGTTGCCAAGTAGAGGTAATTCGTAGTGGTGAAATTATACCTCGTATTTTAAAACGTGTATATTCTTAGCACCTTGCTAAAAATAATTCTTGACAAAAACCTAAATTTTTCGTATAATATATTTTCATTTTCTGAGAGAACTAAATTGCTGAGACCCATCCAAAGACCTGATACTTGCCCTAGCTGCGAGTCTCCTCTGGAATGGCTCAGTCCCTTGCTGTATTGCCGCAACTCGCTTTGTGGCGCACAGACTTCAAAGAAGATTGAGCATTTCGCAAAAACTTTAAAAATCAAAGGACTTGGGCCTGCAACAATACAAAAATTGCGGATTCAAGATCTTCCTACTATCTACGAGATAACTGAGGAAGAGTTTGCGGATGCTCTTTCTTCTGAGAAGATTGCAGCAAAACTTATTACAGAAATTGAAAACTCAAAAAAAGCCCCACTAGAATTAGTGTTGCCTTCTTTCAGTATTCCGCTTATAGGCAAAACAGCAGCTAACAAGTTAAGCTCAGTATGTAAAGACATTTATCAAATAGATGAGCATACTTGCAAAGAGGCTGGCTTAGGGCCTAAAGCTACTGATAATTTACTTTCTTGGATTAAAAACGAGTTTGTAAATATAGAGCATTTTTTGCCGATGAATTTTAAATTCAGTGGTAATGTTAAATCCTCCATAACTAATGGAGTGGTTTGTATTAGTGGAAAGCTCAAGAGTTTTAAAAATAAAGCAGAAGCCACTGTCAGCTTAGAAAACGCTGGCTATCAAGTAAAATCTAGTGTTACTAAAGATGTTACGCATCTAGTAAACGAAAGTGGTATAGAAACTGCAAAAACGGAAAAAGCCAGAAATTCTGGTGTAATAATAATTGATAACCTAAAAGAATTTTTAGAGGAATAGATATGTCAACACTTCCTAAGTGGACCGATGAACGTACAGCAGAGCTTACCTCTTTTGTTGGTAATGAATCTCCTGTATCTCAAGACACTGTAGCGCAAGCTGCTGAGCGTCTTGAAACTTCTACCCGATCCGTTTCTAGCAAACTGCGAAAGATGGGTTTTGAGGTAGAGCTTGCTTCAGCTCGTGGAGGCCGTGCCTTCAGTGAGTCTCAAGAAGCTACTTTGTCAGCTTTTGTACAAGACAACAGCGGACAATACACCTATGCTCAAATTGCTGAGCATTTTGAAGGCGGCGCTTTTACTGCTAAGACTATCCAGGGCAAAATCTTGTCTATGGAATTGACTTCTCATGTTAAGCCTGCTCCTAAGCCAGAAACTGTACGCACGTACAGCGAAGACGAAGAAGCCAAGTTTATTGCCATGGTAAACGACGGTGCCTTTGTAGAGCAGATCGCTGAGGCTTTAGATCGTTCTGTAAACTCTGTTCGTGGTAAGGCTCTTAGCCTCCTTCGTTCAGGTTCTATTGATGCGATTCCGCGTCAAGAAACGACTAAAGGCGGATCTAAAGAAGATCCTCTCGCTGCAATCGCTGATAACTTGTCAGATATGACTGTTGAAGAAATTGCAGAAGAAATCGGCAAAACTCCCCGAGGAGTCAAGACTATGCTCACTCGTCGTGGTCTCACTGCCGCAGATTATGATGGAGCAGCCAAGAAAGAAAAAGCTGCTGAATAAAACAACAGCACTATCTTTCTAACTAGGGCAACCATGGTCTGCGGATCATGGTTGCTTTTTCATACTCGGGGAATCTTTTGAATTTATCTAGTGCGTTGCTGAAACAAATAATTGAGTTACAGGATTTTGATACCTGGACTCAACTACGCAAGCACTACCTACCTTCCGAATATCAATCAATTTGGTCCGTCGTGCACAAACACGTCGAGACTTATCATACCCTTCCTACTTTTGAAGATCTAAACTATAGCATCCGTGATGGGGCTACTCGTGAAAAGGTATTAGCTATTTCTAGTGTAGAAGTAGAAGCCGACGCGGGCATGCTTCTTGAATATTTAAAAAACGATTATGTACAGACAGAAGTCTTTTCTCAGCTAGAAAAGTATATAGATAGTTCTATTGCTTTCGAGAGTGCTAGAGAGACTGTTGATCACTTACACGAACTCGTAATGGGATTAGAGGATAAAGTAGAATTAGAATCTCCAGAGGAATCTATGCAGAGTATTTCTCTTTTTGATTCTGATGAAGAGGTTGAAGGCTACCTCCCCCTTGGTCTCAACACCCTATATGATGAGAGTTTTCAGTTTTCTCCCCGAGACTTAATTCTTATCGGAGGCCGTAGAGGGGGAGGTAAGTCTATAACCTGTGCCAATATTGCGAACAATGTTTACCAATCAGGAAAATCAGCTATCTATTTTACTATTGAGATGGATAGCAGATCGACGTTACAACGCTTATGTGCTATAGCTACAGGAGTTCCTCATGGACGATTACGCTCAAGAAACCTTAGTGTAGTTGAATGGGAAAAGGTAGCCTCCTGGTGGGCTTCTCGATTTACGGGAGGAGAAGAGTTGTATAGGTCTTATTTAGTTCATAGGAATTTTGATGACTTTCATTATAACCTTAGAACTACGTGCGAACTAGATCCTGTAAAACAACTTGATGTTGTGTATGATCCTACATTAACTTTGTCTAAAATAAGGGCAGAGTTAGATAAAAAAGTTAAGTCTTCCATGGATGTAGGCGTTATTATAGTAGATTATATAAATCAAGTTAAAAGATCTAATATACCTAGTCGTGCGGGTCAGTATGATTGGACGGAGCAAATTGAAGTAAGTAAGGCACTAAAGTCAATGGCGCAAGAATTCAACGCACCTATAGTATCTCCTTATCAGATTGATAGTAGCGGAGAGGCTAGATTTGCAAAGGGAATTCTTGACGCTGCTGACGCCGCTTTTACAATAAACGCTTGGACAAACGAAGATCAGTGTATAACCTTTGAGTGTTCAAAAATGAGAAGTGGTAGAATGCAAGATTTTACCTCTTTTATGGATTGGGAAACTTTGAAGATAGGACCGGATACAGCTCTTAATCCCAAAGAATCGGAATCTAGTAAAACTGGCGAAGAAATAAACGATATTTAACAACTGACCGAAAATAATTCTTGACAATAGTTTAATAATTTGATATAATATAGGATTGTATTAGGGAGCGTTTATGTCACTTATTTATGGTTCAGTAAATTATACACCTAACGGTCGTAAAAGAAAGCCTTTAAGGAGAAAAAATGTTAAAAAATCGCCGTTTATCGAATACAAACCGAGCAAGAGCTATGCTCAAGAAAGAGCGGATGAGACAAAACGCTACCAATCGTGCATGGCTTCTCCAGCAAAGGCGAGAGGAGATAGCAAAGACTCTCCAAGATACACAGGAGACTACATTATTGGAATTGCAACCTTACACAAATCAAACGCAGTGCCAGTAACAAATCAAAAATATGCTAAAGAAATATCTAGGATGGCAAAGTAATGGAATTATTAGGAATTTTATTCTTTCTATTAGTAGGTATTTGTGGATGTATTTATCCCTTCTTAAAGGAAACCAATGACAAACCATAAACGAACCTATAGGACTATAGAAAGTCTTTTAGATATTTTACAAATGCATATGGAATCTAACTCATATGATAGAGCGGAACCTCTTTTATCTACTTTGTCTGTTTATTTTGCACACATGAATGATGAGCAAAGAGATTACTTTCAATGTGCTCAGGAAGCGGTAGAAGAAGGGAGACTTTGGGAGGTATGACAGTACAAGAGCTATTACAGTCCAAAGGAATAGAATACCTTGCTAAGGGTAAGGATTTTTTAGTACGATGTTTAAATCCTGAGCATGATGACAGTAACCCCTCTATGAGAATAGACAGGACTACAGGAATTTATAATTGTTTTTCTTGTGGATATAAAGGAAATATATTTGCTCTTTATGGGGAAAAGATAGGTCAATTACAGCTAAGGCGTGAACTCCTTAAAAGAAAAATTGGTGAAAAGCGCGCAGACAGCGTTGGCCTATCTTTTCCCACTTCATACACTCCATATATTGGAGACTGGAGAGGCATACGGCCTGAGACTTACAAAATGTTTGAGGCGTTTCAGCACCATGATAAAGAGCATATAGGAAGAATAGTATTTCCAATAAGAGATCTAACAGGAAGAATAGTAGCTTTTAACGGAAGACATACAACAAATGGAATACCAAAATATTATATTTCGCCTCCTAAGGCAAAGCTTCCTTTTTATCCTAGTTATTGCGTGCCTATACGGGGCACCTGTATTTTAGTAGAAGGTTTATTTGATATGTTAAATCTACATGATAAAGGTTTAACAAATGCAATATGTTCTTTTGGTACAAAAAACGTATCAAAAGATAAGTTAGGAATAATGAAACTTCGAGGAATATACAGAGTAGACATATTTTTTGATGGAGATGAGGCAGGACAGAAGGCCGCTGCAGAAGTTAAAGTACTTGCTGAAGAAGTAGGGTTATACACTAGAAATATTAATCTAGATGGGAGAGACCCTGGAGATCTTTCTTTAGAGCAAGTACATAAATTAGGAAAACAACTATATAATTATACTTAGGAGTAAATATGAGCCCAAAGGTTGCTCTAATAGAAACCAAAATTTCAAGAACAAATTTTAAATCTGAGTTTGACAATGCTTTTGAGTTTGATCAGTACCAGTTATGCTCAGATCCTGCTATTAAAAAAGTTTTAAAGCGAGATGTGGATATCAATATCGATATTGATGCCTATGATTGGGTAATCCTGGTAGGCTCTGATGCTTTAAAATATTACACAAAAATTAATTCAGTTACAGAATACTCTGGTAAAAAAGTAGAAGAGAAGTTTTTACCTGTTATTAATCCCTCCATGCTTGCTTTTAAACCAGAAGCCCGGCCTACGTGGGAAAGTTCAAAGTCTAATATTATTTCTTATATAAGAGGAGAAATAGAGGATGTAGTTATAGACGAGTCTATTGCCAGAGGTATTCAAGACACGGAAGAGGCTAATGAGTATATACGAAACGCTATTGCGCACCCAGGCAAATATGTTGCTCTCGATAGCGAAACTACTGGGCTTTATCCTCGTGACGGCCATATGCTGGGTATTAGCCTTAGTTATGACGGTCGTAGCGGGGTCTATATTGACACTGATTGTTTTGATATGGATACTGAAAGACTTTTGGGGGAACTTTTTTACAATAAAAAGGTAATTTTTCATAATGCAAAGTTTGATATGGCATTCTTTGAATACCATTTTGGTTTTAAGTTTCCTGACTTTGATGATACTATGCTCCTTCACTATCTAATAGATGAGAACCCAGGAAATCATGGACTCAAGACTCTATCTCTTAAATTCACACCCTATGGTGATTATGAGAAGCCTATGTATGATTGGATTGCGGAGTATAAAAAACAGACAGGGCACGATAATTCAAGCTTCACTTGGGATATGATTCCTTTTGACGTAATGAAAACATATGCGGCAATGGACGCTGTTTGTACCTTTCTTCTATATGAAAAATTTGTAAAAATTTTACAAAACCGTAACCTTAAAAAGGTTTATGAAAATATCCTACTTCCTGGCTGTAGATTCTTAATGGATATTCAAGACAATGGCGTTCCTTTTGACCCTCAAAGATTGTTAAGAGCTCAGTCAGTTCTTCAGGATGACATTGATAAGGCAGTAGAGGTTCTTGCTAAAAATGAAGCCGTTAAGAAGTTTGAGGCTATCAATCAGAAAGAGTTTAATCCAAATTCAACAGTTCAGCTTAGAAGTCTTCTTTTTGATTTTCTAGGTTTAGAGCCTACAGGGAAGAAAACAGGAACGGGGGCAAATTCTACAGATGCGGAAGTTTTGGAAAAATTGGCAGAACAGTCGGATATTCCCCGGCTCATACTTGATATACGGCAAAAGTCTAAGATCAAGAATACATATTTGGATAAAATCCTTCCTCAGTTGGATAGGGATAAAAGACTTAGGACGAATTTTAATCTTCACGGTACTACTTCTGGCAGGTTATCTTCTAGTGGTAAATTAAATATGCAGCAGCTACCTAGGGATAACCCTACGGTTAAAGGCTGTATTCGTGCCAAAGAGGGTAATAAAATTGTAGCTATGGACTTAACTACTGCGGAAGTCTATGTAGCCGCAGTTCTTGCAAAAGACGAAGCCTTAATGGACGTATTCCGAAGCGGGGGCAATTTTCATAGTACAATTGCTAAAACAGTATTTAAACTACCCTGTGAAGTATCTGAGGTAGAGGAATTATATTCAGATAGAAGACAAGCCGCTAAAGCTGTTACTTTTGGTATTATGTATGGAGCTGGGCCAGCAAAAATCAGTGAACAAGTAACAAAAGATAGTGGCAGGTTCTTCTCCAAGAGTGAAGCAACTGAAGTAATTAATGATTACTTTAAGACTTTTCATAAATTAAGGAAATGGATTGATGATAATCAAAAGTTTATTGCGGATAATGGGTTTATATACTCCTTCTTCGGAAGAAAAAGAAGATTACCTAATGTCTCATCTACCGATAAGGGTGTCCAGTCGCATAGCATTCGTTCTGGTCTTAACTTTCTGGTTCAGTCTGTTGCTAGCGATATTAACCTTCTAGGTGCTATAGACATGAATCAATACATAAAAACTTCTGGAATGAAGTCTCGTATTTTTGCATTGGTACATGACTCTATACTAGCGGAAGTGCCAGAAGATGAGATAGAAAAGTATAAAAAGAACCTTACTAAATTTGTACAAATGGATAGAGGATTAACTATCCCAGGAAGTCCTATCGGATGTAATTTTGAGGTAGTACACGATGACTATTCAAATGGTAAATACGAAAAGTTCATGGAACAATATGTATAGTATTACTTATGTTACATACAACGGAATTGAGATTGATCCGAAGAACTTATCGATCTATACATTTAATAAAGTTTCCAGTTTTCCCTATTCATAGTGATAACTTAGAAGTCACCGATGGTCTAGTATATTTAGATGACTTGGTTTTAGATGATAAAAACCAATTAGGAGAAACTTTAGGTAAGAGAAGATTACAGACTCCTTTTAAGAGTTTATATACTCTTAAAAATATGGGCAGAGATTATCTTAGTTTAATTTCGGGTAAAACCGGACAATACTACATAGATAATGCTGGTACTATATTTTATTATGAGAAAACTAAGTTTGTAAGAATAGAGTCTTTTAAAATAAAAGAAGTTATACTTAATGAAACTTATACAGCTATTCATGTATATAAGTTAAATAATAAAATTATAGTACCAAGAACCCCTCTACCTGAGTATAAATGGGCAAATTTATTAGTAATAGATAATCTGCCCTGGAAAATCCACAGCTATTCTGTGGAAAAGAATAAGGCGAGGCGTATTAAGATCTAAGAATGGGACAAAAACGTAGAATAAAAACCTTAAGAGACACCAATTTATTATTAACACCAGTAGACCCCTTAACTAGAAATCAAGTTATAGCTTTTGAAAGCGAAAAGAATCTTGTATTACACGGAGTCGCAGGAACAGGAAAAACTTTTATTTCTTGTTACTTAGCTTTTGATGATATAGACAAAGACCAGTATCAACAGTTAGTTATAATTAGAAGTGCGGTACCTACCAGAGATATAGGGTTTCTCCCTGGCACCGAGAAGGAAAAAGCAGGGGTATACGAAGAGCCTTATAAAAATATAGCAGTAGAGTTATTTGATAGAGGAGATGCTTATGAAATCCTTAAATCAAAAAATATAGTGCATTTTATGACTACCTCTTTTATAAGAGGCATAACACTAAAAAATTCTGTTGTTCTTATAGATGAATGTCAGAATATGACCTTTCATGAGTTAGATTCTATTATAACTCGAATAGGTGAAAATTGTAGAGTTATTCTATGCGGAGATTTTCGTCAAGCAGATCTTCAGAGAAATGGGTTAAAGGATATTTTAAGAATTTTCAAAGCAATGGATAGTTTTGATATGGTAGATTTTGAAATTGCCGATATTGTTAGAAGCGGCTTTGTAAAAGATTATATAACCGCAAAGCATGATTTAGGGCTATGATTAAACTATGGACAATATGGAAATACGCATTAGGCGGTTTCTCAGACGATAAAACGGAACCTTATGATAATTATGTTGCGCTTCTGCGTACTGTCATTGTAGGCGTTAATTTTCTAACTTGTTTTTTTATAATGGCAAACGTGGTGCATAACTGGTGAAAAAGGTAGATAAATGGGATGGAGAAGCAAGAGGATGTGCAGATGTTATATTCTCTAGGATTCAAATACTTCTCCGAAAAAATAATACAAAAAGAGAGTATAGTAACTTGTATGAATCTGTTATCTCTCTTGTTACATACTGTGAGGACAACGGCGTTAGACTTACCGATATCCTAGAAGAAGTTTATTTAGTACTTAAAGAAGATAGTAATAGTGAAAGCAGTTCTCAGTAATAGAATATATGTCGATGCTAGTCCAGAATTAAAAGAAGAGATAGGAGCTGCTCTTACTTATACTGTGCCTGCAAGAACCCCTAATGATAGACCTCAAGTCATAAAAAATATGAATAGGATACGAGGAAACCTTATTAGTATACCTATTGGCAGAACAGATTTAATACCGGAGAATTATGAAATTATTGAAAAAAGGGTTAGTTGTCCTGTTGAGTCTTTTCCTGATTTTAAGTATAAGTTGCGAGATAGCCAACAAGCCGTCTACGACGCGCTCGATGACAATGCCATCATCAACGCGTGGGTAAGTTGGGGAAAAACCTTTACAGGTCTCGCGATAGCAGGAAAGTTGAAACAAAAAACTCTAGTAGTTACCCATACTATTCCTTTAAGGAATCAGTGGGCAAAAGAAGTGGAGAAAGTATATGGAATACAACCAGGTATTATTGGTAGCGGGAAGTTTGATATTGATTCCCCTGTGGTTGTGGGGAATGTACAAACTCTTTACCGTAATTTGGAATCCGTTTCTCGTGTTTTCGGAACTGTTATTTTGGATGAAATGCATCATGTCTCGAGTCCAACGTTTTCTAGGATTATAGATAAAAGCTATGCTAGATATAAAATAGGTCTTTCTGGGACAATAGAGAGAAAAGACGGAAAACATATAGTTTTTAGAGACTATTTTAGTAACACTATATTCAAGCCTCCAGCGGAAAATTTTATGGTTCCTGAAATTGATATTTACAAGAGCCAAATAAGATTTATGGACGGAGCTAGAATACCTTGGGCTAATAGAGTGACGGCATTAGCTAATAATGAAGAATATCGTCACTCTATTGCTTTAATGGCTGCAACGTATGCAGCAAGAGGTCATAAAGTATTAGTAGTAAGTGATAGAGTACACTTCTTAAAAGCCTGCGCAGAATTAGTAGGAGATAATGCAATCTGCGTAACAGGAGAAGTAGGACATGAAGAGCGCGAAGACTTACTAGAAGATATTCGTAATAATAGAAAAGATATACTTTTTGGTACTCAAGCGATTTTCTCAGAGGGAATCTCTGTGAATAATCTAAGTTGTCTTATTTTAGGAACTCCTATAAATAATGAACCTCTATTAACTCAGCTTATAGGAAGAGTCATTCGGGAGTACGAAAATAAAAAGACACCTAAAATAGTAGATATTCACCTATTAGGAAATACTGCAAAACGACAAGCATCTAATAGGATGGGATATTATATTAAACAAGGTTGGAATATACACCAACTATAAAAATAAATCTTGACATTAATTTTAAAATTTAGTATAATAATGATTCTTTATAACTGGCCAAAAATCTTTACTCTAACGAGAGGGAACACTAAACAGATGTTCCTAATCATAAAGATGCTAACTAATAATGAAGTGCCTAAAAACAAACGAGACCCTCTATATAAATATATGGATGTGGATTTCTCTGGCATAAGTTTTTTAGCGCATCCTGAAATGTTAGTGTATAACAGCTACAAGTACAGTTATAGAGAAATGGGAGTATATTTGGCCCTAGCTTCCGCAAGAAATCTTATGGATTTTAAATTAACGGGCGATACACGTTTATCCTTAGAGCATTGTCCTCTTTCGGATCCAAACGAACATTTAATAGAAAACAGACTACTTTATTCAGACGATGAATATATTTATTTTCTGTATGAAGAAGTTATAAAGGAGAACACACACTAATGGCTATTGGATTTAATAAAACAAAAGGCGCAGCACAAAAAGGTAATATCGTATCTTACGCATATCGAGAAGGCGACAATGAAGTTCGTCTAGTTGGTGATGTATTAGCTAGATACGTTTACTGGATTCCTGGTGAAAATAATAAAGATATTCCTTTTGAGTGCTTGTCATTTGATAGAAATGAAGAGCGCTTCAATAATTTGGAAAAAGACTGGGTACGAGAGTATCATCCAGATTTAAAATGTACTTGGAGCTATGCTATGCAGTGTCTTGACGCAGGTGAAGTAAAAGTTATTAACTTGAAAAAGAAGCTGTTTGAACAGATTCTTACTGCTGCCGAAGACTTAGGGGATCCTACTGATCCTGAGAGTGGTTGGGACGTTAAATTTAAGCGTGTAAAAACTGGTCCTCTTCCGTACAATGTAGAGTATCAACTTCAGGTATTGAAGTGTAAGCCGCGCGCTCTTTCTGAGGCAGAAGTTGCAGCAATTTCTGATCTGAAGTCTATGGATGATGTAATGCCTCGTCCTACCCCAGATGCTCAAAAAGAACTATTAGATAGGCTACGAGCTGGTCCATCTGATTCCTCTGATGATATTGATGAAAGTATTGAAGAAGAGTTTAACATCGCATGATTTTATTTACAGCCGATTGGCATTTAAAGCTGGGGCAAAAAAATGTTCCAAGAGAATGGTCTTTAGGTAGATATCGGCTATTCTTCGATGAGATTATAGCATTAGAGTCAGAGTGTAATATGCACATTATAGGGGGCGATCTCTTTGATCGCCTTCCTAACATGGAAGAATTAGAACTATATTTCTCTTTTATTCGTAGAGTTAAAATTCCTACTATTATTTATGATGGTAACCATGAGGCTACTAAAAAGGGAAGAACCTTCTTTTCTCAGCTTAAACAAGTAAGTAGAGATATTAACCCCTTAGTACATGTTGTTGATATCTCCTGGGAAGATACTGACATAGGATTTTCTATACTGCCATACAGAGAGCTTCATTTGCCTAATAGTATAGAAGCTCTGGATTATAATAAACCAGTCTTTACTCATGTAAGAGGAGAGATTCCTCCTCATGTAAAGCCAGAAGTAGACTTAAATAGGTTTGAAAGATTTCCTGTAGTTTTTGCGGGGGACTTGCATTCACATACAAATACTCAAAAAAATATAGTATATCCAGGGAGTCCTATGACAACTTCATTTCATAGAACTAAAGTAGAAACAGGGTATATATTAATAAATGAAAATGACTGGAATTGGTTATGGGCTCCATTTAATCTACCACAGCTTATAAGAAAAACCGTAAGCTCCCAAGAAGAAATGATAGCTACAAGTTTTGATCATACAATATATGAGTTGGAGGGAGATCTTAAAGATTTAGCAAATGTTAAAAACTCTGAGCTATTAGACAAGAAAGTTGTAAAAAGAGCTACAGAAACGACTCTTATAATTGAAAAAGAAATGACTATACAAGAAGAGATAAAAGAGTATTTAATGTATATTTTAGAGTTAGAAGAAGAAAAAATAAGTAGTATTCTTGACACTTTTAATGAGTATTCCACTGGATATTAATATAATGGAAATAGCAGCTGATATACATTATATACCTAACTTTTTATCTAGAGAGCAGTGCTCTAAAATTATAGAAGATGCTGAGAGCTTTGGAAACTGGGAGTCTGCAAAGAATGACAACTACCCCGGTCAAGAAATAAGAACAAATCTACTCACAGACTATACGCAAAATATAGTTATAGATATATACAAATACATAGCAGAACAGACTAAAATAATATGGCCCCCTACGGAACTCTTTGGCCTAAGAGACTCTTTTTTAATAAAATATTCTGTGGAAGGACAAAAAAATCTACCCTTACATAACGATCACTCTCTTGTTAGTGGAAGCATAAAACTAAATAATGAATATGTTGGAGGAGCTTTATCGTTTCCTCGACAAAATTTTTTTAATTCTATATGTAATACGGGGGATCTTATATTCTGGCCTGCTCAAGTTACTCATCCTCATGAATGTTTAGATTTACTATTCGGAGTAAAGTATAGTTTAACAATTTGGACTAAAAGAAGTCCTTGGGACTAATTAATGATTATATTAAAAACACTATACTGGAACAACTGTTTTAGTTACGGTGCAGATAATTTTTTAGATTTAACTACAGATTCTGTTACTCAGATTATAGGTACTAACGGAACCGGTAAGTCTTCTATTCCTCTTATTATAGAGGAGGCTTTATTTAATAAGAATTCGAAAGGAATAAAAAAAGCAGATATACCAAATAGATTTCTTGGAAAAGGTTATAATATAACCTTAGAGCTAACTAAAGACAACGATGACTATATTATAATTATTGATAGAAAGAGCGGGGTAAAAGCCACTGTTTTAAAAAATGACGAAGATATAAGTAGTCATACTGCTACCGAAACCTTTAAAACAATACAAGATATTATTGGCTTAGATTTTAAAACTTTTTCTCAACTTGTATATCAAAGTACAACAGCAAGTTTACAGTTCTTAACTGCTACTGATACTAACCGAAAAAAGTTTTTAATAGAGTTGCTTCAATTAGATAATTATGTCAGTCTATTCGATATTTTTAAAGAGAAAAGTAAAGAATTAAGCCTAGAAGTAGCTGGAACTTCTGCCAAAGTAAGTACAATAGAAAAATGGTTAAAAAATAATAATCTGACAGATACTACCATAGTGCCTCTGTTAGAAATAGAAATTTCTACGGAAGAAGAAGAGAAAGAGTTCCACAGAATTACGACAGAAATTGAAAATATTTCTTCAAAAAATAAAAAAATTTCTAAAAATAATTCTTATAAAGAAATGCTAAAAAGGGTTCCTTTAGAGGAAGCTCAAAAGATAGTAGAAACAGATAAAAAATCCTATGATGAAGAACAAAAAGAGTTAGGATCTTTATCAGGGGCGGTAACGGGGTTAAAAAAGTTTTTAGAGAAAATAAATAATTTAGGAGATCAATGTCCTACTTGTGAGCAGGAAATCCCTTCCTCTTTTAAATCCTCTCTTATTGAACAGACAGAGGGAGAGTTAGCAGAGCTAAGAGTAAGAGGAAGAGAATTACAAGAATTTGTACAAACTACAAGAGAGACTAATACTCGAATAGATTACAGAAATAAAATTGAAAGAGAGTGGAAAGACTTATATAATTCTATAGATCAGAGTCTTCCTTCTGAGCTTTTGAATGAGGATAAACTAAAAGCGGACTTAAAAGAAATAGCTTTAAGGGTTAAAAAAGCAAAAGAAGAAATAAAAAAGTTAGAAGAAGAAAACTCTAAAAGATTTGAGCATAATACTCGAATTAAACTAATTCAAGAGCAAACAGAATCTTATAAGGAAGAATTAGAAGAATTATCTGCGTCTCTCGTATCTTCTGAGGTTACTCTTTCAAATTTAGAAGTTCTAAAAAAGACTTTCAGTACCAATGGGCTAGTCGCTTATAAAATTGAAAATCTTGTAAAAGAGTTAGAAGAAATGGTAAATCACTATTTAGGAGAACTGTCCGACGGTAGATTTACTCTTGAATTTGTAATTTCTAATGATAAGTTAAACGTAGAAGTCACAGACTCAGGGAATATAATAGATATTCTTGCACTCTCTTCAGGAGAGCTGGCAAGAGTAAATACAGCTACATTGCTTGCAATTCGCAAATTAATGAGTAGTATTTCTAAGTCTAAAATTAATATTCTTTTCTTAGACGAAGTTATAAACGTATTGGATGAAGTAGGAAGAGAAAGACTTGTAGAGGTTCTTTTAAAGGAAGAACTAAATACTTATATAGTAAGTCATGGCTGGTCTCATCCCCTTCTAAGTAAAATAGAGGTATTAAAAGAGGAAAATATAAGTAGGTTAGATTTATGAGTAAAAAAGAAATTTTAAGAGAAAAAATTCTCGATGCTTTACGCGAAACTTTTAGAGGAAAAATCCAGTATCACGAAGCAAACGTAGAGATCTATTTACACAATCCCGCAGGGATAGGAGAACATCCTGATGTGCTTCAAGCTATAGAAGAAGAAATATCAAAAATTGCGGAGTATACAGAAAAATTAGATGTTCTAAATAATTTTTAATTTATGGTTGATTCAAGAGCAAAAGGTGCTCGTGGTGAGTACTTAGTAAGGGATTTATTAAGAGAGCGTACAAACTTACAGTTCGAGAGAATCCCTCTAAGTGGAGCACTAAACTACTTAAAAGGGGATCTTTACGTTCCTCATGTTAAAAATAGATTTTGTATTGAAGTAAAAAATTATGAAGAAAGCCCTCTTTCTGATAAAATTTTTACTCAAAAGAAAACAAATAATTTAATAAAATGGTGGAAGAAACTACTTGAACAATCTGAAGGGGGAAAACAAAAACCTCTATTATTTTTTAAGTATAATAGAAGCCCTATATATGTAGTAACAGATATTGTTCCAGAATGGACTGATAATTGGTTGTATATTAAATTTTTAAATTGTTACATTCTTCTAGCAGAGGAATGGCTATCTAAGGAGGAAATTAGTTTTACTTATGAGTACGATGAGTGAAATAGCTAAGTCAAAACATCCCTTTATATCCGACAAGGAGTGGAGGCACGACTACTATAATAATACTTATGAACCTCTACTAAGAGGCTTAAAAAACAACCCTATTTGTTTACTAGAAATAGGGGTAAATTACGGATATTCTCTAGGTGTTTGGAGAGAGTACTTTACAAAGGCAACAATTATTGGGGTCGAGTTAGACGCGTATAATTCTTTCCCGTATAGATCAAATCATCATGCTACCGATGGATCTTACGGCCCTTTACGCCAAGCACAATCGTGGTATGGTCTAACTTCGATAGATCCTAAAAAATTTTATGATAATTTTCAAGGATGCACTATAATATACGGAGATGCTACAGATGCGGATACTTATAGAGGTTTAGGAAAATTAGACGTAGTAATTGATGATGGCAGTCACGGCTTGGAGGATATAGTAGCATCTTTTGATATATTAATGCCTCGATTAAATGATGGGGGCCTATATATTATAGAAGATAGTCCAGATGCAGTAAAATTTTATTCAGGAACAGCTGGAATAGTTATGCCTCATTGGGGCCCAGCGTCAGTTGAAGTAGTTCATATATATGATGGGAGTGCAGAAAAACACCCGTCAACAACAACAATAGCTTTAAGGAAAAATAGTGACATTTAAATTTAATGAAAAAATACTAGAACCTAGAGATGATTCTGTTCTAGTAGTAGATTCTTTAAATCTGGCTTTTAGATGGAAACATCAGGGAAGAACAGATTTTAGATATGATTATCAAAGAACAGTTGAGAGTTTAGCAAAGTCTTATGATTGTAAACGTGTCATTATCACAGCAGATTGGGGTTCGTCCAGCTATAGAAAGGCCCTACACCCAGAGTATAAACAGAATAGAAAAGATAAATTTGCGGAACAGTCCGAAGAAGAAAGAATTGCCTTTGAAGAGTTCTTTGAAGAATACGAATCAACTCTTCAACTCCTCTCAGAGGATTGGGTCATACTTAGATATAAAGGTGTAGAAGCAGATGATATTGCAGCTCACCTAGTTAAGGAAAAGAAAAAATATGGCCTTAATAAAATTTGGCTAATCTCAAGCGATAGAGACTGGGATTTGTTGATTCAAGAAAATGTCGGAAGATTTTCTTATGTGACGAGGAAGGAAGTTACGCTAGAAAATTGGAACGAACATTACGATGTAACTCAAGAAGAGTATATATCTCTAAAATGTCTCACAGGAGATAAGGGAGATAATATTATAGGGTTCTCGGGTGTAGGACCAAAGCGCGCGCAAACTTTAATAAAAGAATATGGAAGTGCGTTGGATCTATACGAGATATTGCCTATACCCAGTAATTATAAGTTTATGTCTGAATTAAATGAAAATCCAGATAAAATACTCTTAAATTACGAATTAATGGATTTAATAACATATTGTGATGATGCAATCGGGTCTGATAATTTATCAGATATTGAAGGGAGAATTTTAAATGTCCTTTGACATTAAAATCGATTATAGAAGAGATAATTATTTATCGGAGTTTAGTAAGAAAACTTTAGAGGATAGATATCTAATTGATGGGGAAGTATCCCCTCAAGATGCTTTTGCTAGGGCTGCAAAAGCATTTGCTTCCAACAAAGAACACGCCCAAAGACTGTATGACTATGCTAGCAAACTATGGTTTATGTTCTCTACTCCCGTTCTTTCTAACGGTGGAACAAAAAGAGGGTTGCCTATTAGTTGTTTTCTAAACTATGTAGATGACAGTAGAGAAGGAATTACAAATCATTACACTGAAAATGCTTATCTTTCATCAGTAGGCGGGGGAATAGGAGGCTGTTGGAACGGGGTCAGGAGTGTCGGCTCGAAAACGAGCAATGGCTCCGAAAGTACAGGAGTTATTCCCTTTCTGAAAGTAGTAGATGCTGAAATGCTTGCGTTTTCTCAGGGCGTTACTCGTAGAGGAAGTTACGCAGCTTATTTGGATATTTCTCATCCTGAAATCGAAGAATATCTGGATATGCGAAAGCCTACTGGAGGAGACATAAACAGAAAATCTGTAAATTTACACCACGGTGTTATTATATCAGATAAATTTATGCAAATTATTGAGCAGGCAACTTTAGTAGAGGGCTTTGATGATTCATGGGATTTAATTGATCCGCATACAAATAGAGTAACTAAAACAGTTTCTGCAAAAACTCTGTGGGTAAAGCTTATACAAAATAGAGTAGAAACTGGAGAGCCTTATATTATGTTTAAGGACACAGTACAAGAAGGTTTGCCAGATTTTCAAAAGAAAAGAGGTCTGGAAGTTCATCACTCTAACTTGTGTTCAGAAATCACTCTTCCAACTTCTAAAGACAGAACCGCAGTATGCTGTTTATCATCTGTAAATTTAGAGGAGTATGATGAGTGGTGCAATGATGATAACTTTATACCAGATCTAGTAGAGATGTTGGATAATGTATTGACTTATTTTATTGATAATGCTCCCCCTGAGCTATGGAGAGCGGTTCATAGTGCTACTCAAGAAAGATCTATAGGTCTCGGTGCTATGGGGTTTCATGCCTATCTACAGCGTCATAATATTGCTTTTGAAGGAGTAATGGCGAAGAGTAAGAATATGCAAATGTTTTCTCGAATTAAAAGAGAAGCGGAAAAAGCAACCGAAAAACTAGCCCAAGAAAGGGGTAACTGTCCTGATGATTCTACGGGAAGAGTAAGAAATGCTCATCTTCTTGCTATTGCTCCCAATGCGAGTAGTAGTATTATTTGTGGAAATACTTCTCCAAGTATTGAACCTTACAGAGCAAATGCTTATACTCAAAAAACTAAAAGCGGTTCTTCACTGCAAAAAAATGAATATTTAGAACATGCTCTACAAGAGATAGGACAAGATACTCCAGAAGTATGGAAAAGTATTATTACTAACGGAGGCTCTGTTCAGCATTTAGATTTTCTAGATGACTATACAAAAGACGTATTTAAAACTGCTGTAGAAATTGATCAACGATGGGTTATTGAAATGGCAGCGGATAGACAAGAGTTTATCTGCCAAAGTCAGTCTTTAAATGTATTTTTCCCTTCGAATGTATCTAAAATGGAGCTTCATGCAGTACATATGATGGCATGGAAGAGAAAAGTAAAAACACTTTACTACTTAAGAAGTGAAGCATATAAAAGAGCGGAGAATGTATCAGACGCAGCTCTTCGACAAAGAATTTTTGACGCAATAGATGAAGAAGGATGTTTGGCTTGTGAAGGTTAATCATAGAAACTTAGTAGAAGATAGAGTATCTGAATGGATTATGGATATGCATGATCCACGAATGGATGGATTTGTGGGATTTGATCGAAAGAAATTACTTTATAGATTACAATCTATAGTAAATAAAGGATTAAAAGAAGCGCCTCACTATGTTGGGGAAGACGAGTGGCTCGAAGAGAATAAATATGAACTTGCTAACTGAAAGAGATTATTATAAGCCTTTTAATTACCCTTGGGCATTTAAACATTATAAGACACAACAACATATGCACTGGTTGCCTGATGAAGTAAACCTTGCAGATGACTTAAAAGATTATCGTGAAAAACTTACCCCAGAAAATCGTAGACTTATTAATCAAATTTTTAGATTTTTTACACAGGCAGATGTAGATGTTTGTTGTGGGTATGCAAAACACTACTTGCCTACATTTAAACAGCCTGAAATACGAATGATGCTTTCTGCTTTTGCCGCAATGGAAGCAGTACATCAAGAAGCATATTCATTATTACTAGAAACTCTAGGATTTGGGGACGATGAATATCAGAAGTTTTTTGAACATAAAGAAATGCTTGATAAACATGAGCATTTATCTAATTTTGGTATGGATACTAAAATGGATATTGCAAAGACTATGGCAATTTACTCAGGATTTACAGAGGGAGTGCAGCTTTTTAGTAGTTTTGCAATCTTACTAAATTTTCCTCGTCATAATTTAATGAAAGGAATGGGGCAAATTGTTACTTGGTCAATTCGAGACGAAACACTACATGTAGAGGGTATGTCTCAACTATTCCGAACTTTTATTCAAGAGAATCCCGAATTATGGAATGATGATCTTAAATATCAAGTGTACTGTGCAGCGGAAAGAACAGTAGAGCTAGAAGATGCTTTTATTGATCTTTGTTTTGAGAATGCTACAGTGCCCGATCTGACACCAGAAGAAGTAAAAGAGTATATTCGATATATCGCGGATAGAAGACTATTAGGTCTTGGTATGAAAAAGATTTTTGGAAGTGAAGAAAATCCTTTACCATGGCTTGACTATATGCTTAATGCTGTAGAGCATACAAATTTCTTTGAGAATCGAGCTACAGAGTATGCGAGGGCTAGTACGACGGGTAACTGGCAGGATATTTTTAAGTAAATCCTATATCGTGAGTTAATTCTTGTGTAGATAAAGTAGACTGTACTGCATCTATTGTAATAGGTGCAGTTACAGTCTGGTTTGATAATACTGCTGAAACTATAGTTTCAGAAACCACAGCTTCTAGTTCTAGAAGTATCATTGCTCAATACTTGCACTAACAGCCGTCAACTGCTGTATTGAGGTATCTGTTGTTATTTCTTGTATTGTATTACTATAGTTTAGAAGTTGAATAGGTTCTTCTATAGTAAGGGTTTGTTGTATATAACGAATTTCATCGCCAGTCCCCCCTCTATACCCCATAGTAGCAATAGCTAAGCGACTTCTATAACTCATGGTAGCTCTCTCCTTAATGCAGTAGTATTAACATTAGGTTGATTAATTCCTATAGTAATTCCTCCAAAAGAAATACCCGTATCTGTAATATCTACCTGAGCATCTCTGTCTAACCCTGCAAGTTGCCACAATTCTATAATTTTTGCTACTATTGCTATTTGAGTGGAGGCTACATTAGTATTTGTATCTACCAGAGCCTTCCCAAAAGTGCCTGTAGTGTTATGGTCCGCAGTATTCTTATCCCAAACAGCAGAAGCCACTGTATCAGCACTAGGGGCCGCATCTGTAGTAAGACTACGAGTTGCATAATCCCATATCTCTGAAACTTCGGCTCCTACATTGGTTTTTACAATATTTACAATATTTGTAACTTGGACGGGATTTTGCAAAACTCCAGAATAGTTAAAATAAGCAGAATTATAATCATCACTAAAAAGAGTACCGGTAACTTTAACTTTTGATAAGTCAATGTACAACTTCCAGCCATTAGTTAAGAAATAAATATCTCCTGCCTGTTGGCCATCTACCGTAGGGTCTCCTCCAATAGAACGAATTGCTGAACTATATTGCCCATTATAATAATTTTCTAACTTTACCCACTCTTTCCACTCTGAATAAACATCTTCTTTAATTTTTAATTCAGTAACATGTTCATTAACATAAATTACTTTATTAGGACCATCAAAAGTAGTTTTAGAATAAAGTCTCCAATATTCGTAATTATTATAAAAAGTTGCTAACATTTTACTGCAACCTTTCTTTCCAGTGCAGAGACATTTTTAGATTATGAGTTTCTCCAGAGCCTCTTGTAATAGATCCTTTCAACGGTCTCCACATAAATGTCCAAGCAGGAGAAGCTGGAGGAGTTCCTTTAATCTTCCCTATTCCAAGAACTTCATCTTGAATCGTAGCACTAGAAGTATCAAAATTGGCAATTTGCTCTGTACCTGTTACCCACCCGCTTCCAGTTTCCGCAAGAATATGAGTGTAGTAATCTTTCGGATAGCTTGTGGTTGTACCAATCGAAGAAAGAGTTCTTACTGCATGAGAAGTCGCAGTTCCGCTAGTTTCTGCAGAAGCATTTCCCGTTGCTGAGTACGTGAACGTATCTGCACCTGTAGAAGTAACAGAATAAGCTTTTGTAATTGTATAAGTTCCTGTAGCCTCATTATCTACCGTAGTGGTTAAAGTAATTTGACTATCTGAATCTACGGTAGAGATTTCGAAATATTCTTCTCCGATTTGAATAAATTCACCTGGAGAAAAATCACTTAAAAGAGTTGATACTGGATTAGAAGCGTCATGAGTAATAACTGCACTGCCGTTTGTAACCTGCATTCCACCTTGAGATTCTGAGTTATAGTTTGTAGTACCGGAAATAGTTGTATATTCCCCAGTTAAAAAACCATGCCTAGTAGAAGTTACCGTAACAGTTCCGGTTCCAATAATATTTGAGATGCTTCTATCTCTATGAAAAGAAACGGAAGTAGTAGTAGTTCCTGCATCAATTGTAGAAGACGAGCGAGCACGTAATCTTACTGAAGTTCCTGATGAAACTGTTTGGACTTCTGCCGATTGACCTGCTGCATCTCCATTCAAAAATTCTACGTCGTCCCCCTCATCTACACCTACTGCGGAACCTACTGTAAGAGTTCTTACTAATCGATCATCGTTTAAGTCTGCTAAATTTGCGTAAATTAAGGCTTCATCACCATTTCTCAATTTTAGGTAATAAGATTGATTATGAATAGAAGTTTCTGCAAATTCGTCGTTGAAAGTAACTAGTCCTTTATCTTCAAAAAAGTGTTTCTTTTCTCCGAGAAGAGGACTTCTTCCAATCCACAGACGAACTCGATTACCTGAAGGAGTAGAGTAAGTATTTTCAAGTCTTAAAACTGCTTGACTTCTAGCGGCTGTAGCTGCTTCTGCGTTTACTTTTAAAGAACCGTTTTGAATAGTTGAAAAATATTTATTAAAATCAATTTCTGTCGGACCCTTAATAGGATGCCTAAAAATTTCTGGGCCGTGAGATACGTGGAATCCATTACTATCTTCTTGAAGATTTGTATAAGTAATATCGGTATAATTTTCTTCTTGAAGAATACATCGGCTAAATACTCTTAACTCTCCTGCTACATCATTATCATCTTCATCTGTTACCCAAATTTGTAAAGTCTTTGGAATATAAAGAGTATGATTATCCTGACTAACTACGGTTCCTGTCGTAAAATCAATGGAAGGAATTGTGAGTTTCGGACGAATTGAGTTGATGTAGTAAGCACCTTGAGTATAAGCAGAATTTTCATCAAAATCATAGTTCTCTTCATAGTGACGAACGTCCCCTTCTTCAAGAAGATTTACACTTCCCCCTTCAAGAAGAACTGTAGCTCCAAGAGGATATTGCTTTCTAGACTGTGTATCTCCTTGTCCTGAATCTGTTCTTTTCATTGACCAACAAATAGGGCGGTTGGGATTTTTAATTGAATTAGTAGTCCATGTATTCATTGGGCCGCCGTTGCCCATATCCATCTCATGACAAACAATTCGTTCCCCACCGTTAAAAACGCCCCAACGAATTGCACCGCCAGCGAGATTCTGATAATCAATCCAATAAGTATTCGGCTTTGAAACATCAAGATTCATTCCGGAAGCCCCAGTTCCATCTAACTTATCTCTATTCCACGATGATTGTGGAATTACACCTTCGGATTTTCCATTGGCATCATCGTTCATGTAAAGGTCAACCTCAAAAGTTCGCCTATGAACTACAGAAAGAGTGGTTCCATCCAAACGGAACATAAAACCTTCGTCGGCATCGAAACAGCCCCAGTTTCTTACAACCCCAGCTTGGCCTGTGTCCCCTAGCTTATTTCCAACAATATAAAGCGTTCCAAAGCCTGGAAGAGAGGGGTGATAAACATTTGAGGTATGAGTTGCTTGTGCATCTTGATCTATGCCTACGGTTTGAATTACATATCCGTTAGCGGCATCATGCTGAACATCTCCACTACCTACAAGTGTATTTGCGAACTCTGTAAGAAGAGCGCTTTTATCAAAGTTATACTGCCCTAAAAGAGATGCTTGGCTAGTTCGAAGAGACCCAAAAGTTGTTACTTCGGCAGGCCCTTCTGAGAATCTTACATTGCCTGCACCAAATCTGTCAATATTCCATCCGTATTCAGGATTGTCCCATCCCATAATATTCTGAGCAGGAATGTAAACATCATAAGGTGCTCCATTTACCGTAGCTATAACATCCCCGGTAATGCTTCCTATTCGAATTGATTGATCATCTTCGGGAGTATAGCCTTGATGCTTTGCCAAGGACTGATAATGAACTGCAAGAACTCCTGAAGTATCTGTTTCTTCTTGCACACCATGAACATGAATACTAAAGTCATTATCTGAATTGGCTCCACCAGTTAAATAATATCGATTTCCAACAACCCACTGCTTCGTTACATCTTTATTATCATACCGAATTTCGGCAGTATGAATCATATAGACGCGATCGCCTGTGCTCTCGGGTGGAATGCGAGTATATTTTCTTTCGCCTGCCATTAGTAAGTTACTCCTTCTCGACTAACAACTTTGCTAGTTCTTCTCTTATTACGTTATAATGTCTGACTACTTCTAGAGCATCATAAGAATCCGTTTCTTTTCGTAAACTTGCATTTACAAATTCGTCGAAAAATCTAGCGGATTCTTTTAAATTTTTTTCTGTCATATATTAATACTCCGGCGGGTAATTCCCGCCGGATTTACCTCATTATGCTGGGTCTGAGTAGTTACGTTCTAGGGCAGCCACAATAGAGAAGCTTTGTCCTGAAGCGGAACTAACTGTAAAATCACCGGTAGTAAACTGAGCATTTTCAAGACCAATAGCAACTACTGTTACAGGAGCATCGGCAGTGCTTCCATCTCCTCGTACAGCCGCTGAATCATAGTTAAAGTCCCAAGAAATAGTACCTGCGGTATTCTTATCCCAAACTTCCCAAGATGCAGTATCTGTAGCATCTGTACTCTCAAAAGTACCATCAATAGTAATTGTATTAGTAGTATTACTTGCAATAAAGTAAAAACCAATATTATTACCGGCAGTAATTCTTAATACTTTACCTGTAAATGCATTACCTGTAAAACCTGCGCTTGTGCTGGTAAGAACAGAAGTACCTCCTGTAATCGTACCATCTAAGGCTGCGGAGTCTACTACAGTCTGATTGGGTTTAATATGTAAATAACCGGTAATATCATTGCCATTAAAATCAGGAACTAACAAAGCATTAGTGCCAGGATATACATTAGTACCGCTATTTGCATTTTGATAGAACATCCAGTAACGTGCTGAAGGATCGTTGATCAAGTTATTATTAAACTGAATAACCCCCGCAGCTACTGTAGGATAAGATCTAAGAGTGTTTGTATTATCTCTATACTTAAAGTTTGCGGTATTACCTGTATCGATATTATCGATCATAACACCTTCGTCATCTAAAGTTCCGATTGCAAAGGTTTGAAGTACTGGACCAACGAATGTAACTAACTCTTCGGTTAACTGACCCGTTCTAGCCCCTGTGCTATCATCATTAATATTTGTAGACTGACGAAGAGAGTATTGAACAAAGTTATAAACTTCTGAGGGTGTAAGAGCCTCGCTATCCCCATTCGTTGAACGAATTAAGTGCGTAAAGTTATAAGTTCCTCCTGCAAGAGCAATAGGTAGAGTAGCTGAAGTCAATGAGGTCTGATCAAATAGAATCTCTAGACCTGCTGAAGTAATCAAGGATGCTACCTCTGCATCTGTTAAAGTAACGTTCAAATCCGTAGAAGTAGAGAGAGGGAATCGATAAACTTGGGTAGTAACACCAGCCCCAGAACCAATAGCATCAGTACTTGATCGGTCAAAAGTATATCCAGTTACACTTCCACTAGTGCCTGTAGGAGTTGGGCGAATATATACAAATAGCTGTCTCTCCCTATAGTCAAAGTTGCCGTTATTGGTATCCCCATAAATCTTTACTGCTTGGTTAACCGCTCCACTAAAATCAAAATTTGAAGGAGTTGTTAAAAAAGCTTCAGTGCTTGCATTATACCAAGCGTAATATGCTGTCTGAGAAGCTCCAATACTTCCCAAAGTAATAACACCCATCCACTCTTGTTTTTCTACAGCTGGCGTAGATGCGTCTTTCTCTGACCATCCACCCGTACGAATATAGCTACGAGTAGTATCATCTGCAGGCTCCCAGTTATCAATAAATTCAAACTGCTCTGACGTAATAGCCTCCATTGGAAAGTTATAACGAAACCAATCATCTGTATCATTATTTTTCCACTGATCTTTTAGAAAAGAGTATAAAGCTTGAAGGCTTACTCCTTCTGCTGCTGTAAAGTTAGATCCAGCCCATTCTGTAGTTGAAATAAGTTCAATCGTAGGAGGGCTTGCCGTTGCATTAATAAAAACTTCACCATCAGGAGTGCCGGAGCTAGCCTGTGATGATAGTCTTAAATCATCTAAATCAACAATAGTTGCCATTTGTAATTCTCAAAAAGCCCTTCCTCGGGCGCTTACGAACCTTAAGCCGTTGTTCGTGTAACGTCTTTTACTACCTTTACTTTTCCTATGAAAAGTGTTTGTATTTGACCCGAGTCATCTTTCTGCTGAATATCATAATTATAATTTGCAGGAGTAAGATTATCGGTGTCTGCCGCATCTACATTAATATAAACAATTCCAGCTAACGCATCAGCACCAGTAGAACTTGCAGTTGTCTGAAGATCCCCAGGGTCAGCATCATCAATATTTGATTTTAATGTAAAATAAAATGTATACCCTGTAATATCTACAGCAGCATTATTCTGTGTAACGGTTACCTTAATAGTCCAATCATCTCCTCGGACTAAGGGATTTAAATCTTTTGCAGTGTAGGACATAATTAGAAATCTATAAAGGCTTGTGCGACGAATAAAACTTACTCGTTCGGCACTTTTTCAATAGGGTATTTTTTAGCTATCTTTTAAAAATTATAGCAAACAGGACATAAGATGTCAAGATTTATTTTTCATAGGGTCTGTATATTAAAGCGTTTTCTGAGTACATCTATATCTTCATGAACTAAATCAGAGAAATTCGCGTCAAGAATAGCATCTAAATTTGCTTTTTTACCTAATTTATAATTTTTCCAAGATTCGGAATAAATTTGTATAAACCCCTTCTTACTATTTTCCATAAACATAGGAGCAGCTAAAAGAATAGCTATATCTCCTCCTGTAGGAAGCTGGGACGATTGCCAAGCAAATAATAAAATCTCTCCTTCTTCGGTAGTACCGTACCCCGTTATTGGGTGTAAAAGATCGTGTAATAAAGTTCTATAGAAAAAATATGCTTTTACATATTCAGTATTCTCTTTAAACATATAGGTTCTAAAACTAACCTTCGGGTCACTTTCTATAGGTTTGATTAAATCTTCAGGATTAACTACATCCTTAAAATGTTCATATATTAATCTACCAAAAGTATTTTGAGGGTAGTCTTTAAATTTTTCTCTTTTATGGATTAGTTTATACATTCCATAGAATTTCTTTTTTATATCAGATACAGAGTTAATTCCTCGCTTTCTTAATTTTTGTATTGATAAAAAATCGTAAGGCTCAGCCCCGGCTTTATATATTTTCCAATAATATTTATTTAAAAAATGTTTATCCTTATTTAACGACCACATTAAAATATAGTAAGGTGTAAGAATTATCTTCCAACTATTCTTAATAGCATTAAATAGTCTATCTAAATAAATAAGATCCATATCAATAGCTCCATATAGTTAAATTATGTTTAATCCCGGTGTCAACAGGAGGGGCATAATGTAGATGAGTAACATTAGAAGGCCAAAGTATTAAATCACCTACATTTAGTTCTTCTGTGGTAAAATTTTGGCGAGGAAATGTAAGAGCTCCTCCAGTGTATGTATTATTTAATTTTACCGATCCTGATACAATATTATCTGGATCATCATGATGAGGGCATATTCCGTCCAAGCCATTCCAAGGAAATTGATTTACAAAAAGTTCAGAAATAGTTAGTAGTTTACAGCCCCAATAGTGAGAAGCAGCATCTAAGTAAGGCTGAAGTATTGATACTAAGTCTTTTTTATCTTCGAGATGAAAATCACCGCTCTTAAATTTCTGATTATGGGTCGAAGTAATTTCAAACCCATTACTTACTGCTAAAGTTATTAAATCTTCGCAATGCTTACGAGTTAATATTTTGGGGAAATAAAGTATATCTCTAGCTATTTCAACTACGGTTATGTCTTTAAAATCTAACGATCCCATGGCTTTACCCATTCCCCTCCTCTATATGTATGTGCAGGTATTATATTTGAATTTGCTGGATTATTTTTGAATGCTTGCATCTGTTCAGGAGTAGTCGAGTATGTATATTTAATTTTACTTACATCGCGAACAGACTGCCTTTCTGATACATAGTTTTGATAGCCTTGAACGCTTGGCCAATTCCCTCTTATAAAAGTATACAGAATAGAAGCATTACAATGTTCTAATAGAACACTATCTCTTATTCTGGCTGCTTCATTTCTATATTGATTCTGTTGCTTATTGGACCATATAATAAAACCTCGAATTTCAACTATTCTTCCAGGATGTACGTCCCACCAAGTGGCTCCTACACAAGTATTAGTATCCCTTTCTACTATACTTTGCCATTCACAAATTTCTGGCATATCATCTCTATATGGACGCTCTATTTTATTAATAGCTCTTATATGACCTTCTATATGTCTTTTGCCATGTACATAATGATAGTCTATAGAAGGGGCCCAATTATCCAACTCTTGGACTGTTATCTCGTAATCCCTGGCTACATTAAACTGCTCTAAATTTAGTCTAGGACCTTCTGCGAATATGGTTGTCATGGGTAAGAAGTCTCAAATAATAAGTTATCAGGGTAAGTTAGATACCACCTAGTGCTGGATCCTGCCAGTACGCTACCATAGAAAGATTGAAAACCATCAGGATTATTTTCTTTATAGTCTTGCCACAACGTCTTTCTGCAAATAACTTCTGTTACGGGAACATTTTCTAGAGATTTTCTTGGATCAGGAAACGTTTCACCGATTTCACAAATTTCAGGAGGATACAACGTAGACACTATAGATGCTGGAACATTAGCTCGTATTGTTTCATACTCTCCAAACTCAAATTCTTGATAGATAGCATATTTAGAGAACTTTATTCCATAGTATGGAAATGCATTTCCTATATTCATTCCAACTTCGACATATGTCTCCATACTATTATTATCTGTAACTGTTTTTTCAAAGTAGATACACTCGTTTGTACTCTCTAAAAAAGTGAGTAGCATGAACTCTCCGCTTTCAGTACCTCTCGGGATACGTCCAGGGTTTTGTATGAACTCTGACAGTTGCATTATTCCTGCAGCATGCCTTGCTGCAACAAAAGCTTCTTCAACATTTAAAGGTAAATCTTCCCAATTATATAAAATATCAGAAATTAATTGTGCATCATCTTCTGTGGCCGGTCTTTTATAGGTAGTTACCCCAGAAAAAGTCTGATAAGTTCTTTGGTTTACCCAAGGTTCTCCTTCATTCTTTACTATCATTGTTGCTTTCCATAAATTTGTATATCTTATTAAACTTCTCTTTACCAATATTACCTAGGTTTAGAGAAAATCCTGATACTCTTGCTTGAGCGCCGGTAACAGTAACGTAAGCCGTCCTAGAAGTACTCAAAGTCCCTAAACTTACTGTTCCTCCAGTACCACTTTGAGTAAATGTTATCTGACCTGTGGTACCGTTAACACTTCCGGTAATTGTACGGTTAGCTAAGGTTGAGGTGCCTTGTGTAATTATTATTGAAGAGCTTTGAGTAGGCCCAACATAGGTCTGTCCATTAGTACCTGAAGTCCAGCTCATATACGGCTGTGTATTAGTAATACTTATACCAGCTGCACCAGCTGGACCGATAGGACCTTTAGCACCTTGAGCACCAACTGGACCAATAGGACCGATAGGACCTTGAGCACCCGCTGGACCAATAGGACCAATAGGACCTTTAGCACCTTGAGCAC
>Ga0208767_1000340_pt1 | contig 36464 bp, 60 predicted proteins | sample VirMetDEL_Mar_21_FD_184514 | JGI IMG/M metagenome (GOLD analysis project Ga0208767, IMG submission 184514) | Aqueous microbial communities from the Delaware River and Bay under freshwater to marine salinity gradient to study organic matter... | ecosystem: Environmental > Aquatic > Marine >... | reverse complement strand
CCGGCCTAATAGGCCACTGAACATTCCACGGGTCGATACTGTGCGTGTCGTTGTAGATGTCTCTTAGAGCCTGTCGGTACGCAACCCACACTGGATCAGGAGCCTCTCCTACTTCAACAGCCTTAATAACTTTGTAGTCGGAGCTGGAAAGCATCTGCTTACACTGTTGGCGGATTACGTCCCACTGCCTTGCTGTATCAGCCTCACTCGGAGGAGACACAACCCAATCGCTGCCAGTCCACTCCAGCTTGTTCGGATACTCGTAGGCTGGAGCTACCGGAGCCTCCACATACCCTGCATCCGCAATCTCTTCTGGCGTAAACGTCGAGGGGTCTGTGCGGGTCATGCCGCTGGACAGCCTAATCCTGTCAGGCAGCGGTGCGGGGTAGCGTGGTGGTCGTGAATATAAGGTCATTAGCGCTCTCCGCTTTAGCTAAACTTCTTTACTACTAGGTTGTCCACATGGAAGTCGCTGCCACCGAGAATTGCCACTCGGTCAAACGGACCACTGTGGGTCGCATCTGCACTGGTAGTGAGTGAACCCAACACGGAGCCAGAAATGTCTCTTGCAAGGAGGGTAAATGTATTATCAGGAAATGCCTGTAAGCTCAATCTATACCAAGCATTACTGGGGCGAGTGAAGGTAGTGGAGGTTATCTCCACTCCACTATACGAATCTCGGCGCTCTACGCGGAGAGTAGTGCCTGTAGTAAAAAACCCATACCCATCGCCAGAAGAGTCTACAACAGAAATTCTGTCTGCGGCACCGCCAGCTCTCGGTTCAACTGAGTAAAGCCAAACATCCATGAGGTAATGCCTATTAACTGTTTCTGTAAGTAGCTTATAAGCGCCATTTGGATCGCCGCTGGTGCTTTTTAACGCTGAAAATGAACCTTCATACGCCTGAGCGCTTGACTGTGAGACAACGCCGGTACCGACAATAACCCAACCTGTGAATGTTTCAAAGGTGTCGGTAAACACCGTTGTTGGCGCTTTGGAAAGAAACTGTGCGTCTAAATTCCATACACCCATTAGAGATTAAACCTTTGTCTAAGCGCGTTATAGTTTTGGGTTATTTCCGCGCCTGATAGCGGGCGATTATAGTATTGGACGGAGTACATATTTCCTTCAAAATACTCCGTTGCGCTTGACAGGCTTGCAGTCGTTGGTGTTCTCAGAGTAAATGTTGCTGCTACGCTTCCAACAGAGGAACCGTTTTTATACACAGCTATTGAAGAACCATTATAAACACTAACAAAATTGTAATATTCATTGGTGAACACTTGATTGTCTATATTTATTTGCTGGATTGTACCTCCAGAATCAAACGAATAAGCGTGTAAATTGGAATTTGTTGCATTGCTGTGTCTTAAAATCGCCGCACTGGGTCCTAGACCAAAATAACGCTGGATTCTTGCGGTACTCACGGTTCCGGTATGCTTCAGCCACACAGAAATTGTGTATCCGGTACCTGAACCAGAAAAGGTAAGACCAGAAGGTATGGTAGCAGTATCTCCACTCCCGAATACAATGCCGCCACTTGCATCTGTAGTAAATGATGTTCCGTTCAAATTAACATTTAAAGAGCTTCCACTTAGATCATACCAACGCTCTTCACGTTTAATTGCAGTGGAACCAGTCTTAACAGGGATAGTGTAGTCACTTATTGTCCCCCGTTGAAGCTGTGGATTCCAGAACGTGTTTGAACCAGTGGCAGTAGGGTCTACCACAAGACTTGCACCTGCTGACCCTATTACTGGATAAATTCTACAAATCATCCTATCATATGAAGCACCTTCAGTTTGAATCTCAAACATAACACGCCACCAGTCTCCATCAGAAACAACTTGCGTATTTGTTGCATTAGATTCAACAAAATCACCATTATCGGGATTTAAATAAAGTGTATAGACAGTTCCATTAGTAGAACTAGGGGTATCTTGAAAATAAATTTGGATAGCTGCCCACGGACCGCCAGTGTTCTTTTTGACATGGCATATTACTGTCATTGTTTGGACAGTTTCGTATATCGCATCATTGTTATCATCTACTACGTATATACCTGAAGCAGAACTTGCATCACTATCAGTCAGCGTAAAAGCATCATTTTGTCCATCAACCCCTGTGGTAGCAACAGAAGTTACTACTCCATCAAATGATTCCCAATCTGGATATGATGAAGGAGTAATATCTGCTGAGTACGGGATAAAGTTTTCAGGCCCGTAACTACTTGGGCTACTTGCATCCAGCCATAACTGTAGTCCATTTTGAATTACACTTTGAAACTTAGTCCCAAAAGGAGCGGTCACCCCTATGAACCCGCCATTGTCAAACAGGCTAGACATATCAGCTTATCTCTTCGTAAGAGCAAGTCACGACAATATCCCCAGCAGCACTTGCATTGCACCGCAGAGCATCCCCCTCTTCAAGGTACAACGGATTCTCTTTTGTCAGGACCACCAAGGTCGCGTCGGCAGGGACTGTAATCGTGCTGGCGATAGGGTAGGCCACACTGCTACGAAACAAATCAACCGTAATGTCCGCAGCGTTGGTTCCATCAACATTCGCAGCGATAATGGCGTTCACCTTAAAGACCTTGCCACTGGCAGAGGCGTTGGTCACGACTGCCGTTGCAGATGTGGTCACTGCTTGTACTGCGGTTTTGCCAAGGATGGTGTTCGGGTTCAGAAGGTTCGGTGCGGCCATGTCAGCCTCCAAATAAAATGGACATTGCGAAAGGTCGGCCCGTCACATCGCTCTCAGTAGCAGAGACATACACCACAGCATTCCCAGACAGGTTGATAGCTGCGTCTGAGTTGCTACTTTCAGTGACAGTACGGCTCAGAGTGGTTCCAGACGCCGTGTAAGTGCCTGTTCCGATCTCCCAAGCCGTACCGTCCTCAATGACGTAACGCACAGTCTCCCCGTCGCCGACGCCAGCATCAGCGAATGACTGATAGCCGCTCTCAGCAGAGCCAAGCGTGATTGGGCTTCCCGTGCCAGTAGTGGCAGTGCCCATCTTGGCGCGGTTGACGAGTTTGACCATTTATCAGTCCTCAGTAATCGTGGTGCCAGTACCGATGCGCGGTGTGACGCCAGTCGAGATGCTGATGTTCGGCGTGATTGCCCCGTAGTAGAGGATCTTGCCTGTCCCGGTGCTATCGGTGCCGATTGAGACGTGCGTTGCTGTCTCAGTGCCACCTGTCGCTGCCGGGAAATCGATGTTGGCTGTTGGGGACACGCTGTTGGCCGTGATGGTCCAGCCTCCAGAAGTCCGAGCCACTGCGACACGAGCATAGCTGGTGTATGCGCACTCGTTCGTGGTCTGGTTGCCAGCTTCGCCGGGGTCAGATGTGTGCAGCGCAACGTACAGGTTCGTCAGCGGCGACGTTCCGGCATTGTCTGCGATGTTGGCGATGGCTGTGGCGTTGAAGATCAACTCCAGCAGGTCGTTCTCGAATGTGTTGCCCTTCGACATTGGGACAGTCCTCTCAGTTGTTGCCCAGCGGGCGGGGTTTTGCCAAACTTATCACAAGCCTGACGTTAATTCATGCAATGTCATCAGTTATGATGACTTCGATGTAGCTGGCGTTCGGGAATGTCTCGATTTTGCCGTCCGAATATGTCACTTCAAACTCAGCCTGAAACGTCCCAGCCGCTGCGGTATCTGCCGCGTCCCAATCGTATCGCACGATACCAGAACCCGCCGTCACAACAGTTGCGGCTGTGTCAATGATGACTGTGCCAGCCGCGTTGCGCATGTGAAACGTCACTCCAAGGTTGCCCGTAATATCAACAGCCAGCCCGTTTCCGTCCAAAAGCGTTGTCTGAATTGACGGTGATGTGTCGTTTTGCTTTAGGTTAAACGCCATCTTATGTGTTCCTCGTCGGGTTGGCTGGTACGGTTATAGCAGAATTTAGCGATACCGACAAAGCCGCGTTTGTCCCGCCCGCGCTTGCCTCATCTACTGCACGGCTGGGCGCAGGCGGTATTGCCGCTCCGACACCAGACAGCGCACCGTCACCCGCTATAGAAGCAATGCCGCTGATGACTGCCGGAATTGCAGCAAGCGTTGATGTGCCTGCTATTGCTGCGGTTGCTGATATGGTTGTGACCAGAATATATTGGTAAATTGCATCGCCTGTCGCGCCAGACGTGTAGAAATTGTTTCCGTTTGTCCGAAAGAAAACGCCCTGAACGCTGGTGTCTTGGCCCGATACGTCAAAGCTGTCTACATAAGACGCGGTTGATATATCAAACGCTGTGCTTAAGTCGTATTGGTAAATCGTTGTTTCGTCAGCAACGTATACTTTTGACCCACTGTCGCCAAAAGCCATGCTTTCCGGCGTTGTCGTTTGCGATGCAATGCTAAACGCATCAACAAAAGACGCCGTTGAAACATCCCACGCCGTTGATAGCGTGTATTCGTTAATATCGTCGCCAGAATTTCCAAGAACAAACATCTTGGTCCCGGCAGTGTTGAATTTTATACTCTTTGGAATTGTATCTTGAGCAGATATGTCAAAAAGCTGATTAAACGTCGCGCTACTTACATCCCAAGCGGTGCTTAAGTCGTACTCGTTTACATCATCGCCAGCCGCGCCTACGACATACATCTTTGCGCCGCTATTGCCGAACGCAAGCCCTTGCCCTGCGAGTTCCTGACCGGAAATACTAACGCTGGTTGTAAATGTTCCCGTTGAAATATCCCACGCTGTTGAAAGCGCGTATTCCAAAACAGTGTCGCCAGTATTGTCTAGGACAAACGCCTTTGCGCCATCATCCTTTAGGACAATATCCTCTGGCCCGCCAGTTTGCCCGCTTATATCAAGCGTTGTTCCACTGTAGGTGTATTGGGTAATATCCCAAGCAGCCATTATTCATCCGCCGCCGCTTTGGCCTGCGCCCGCTTTAACTCAGCCTCAAGGCGTTTGATTTCCTTGCGGAGTAAATCAAGGTTCGTCACCCGGTCCCAAATGCTCATGCTGGTGCCTCCGGCCATGTGATGTTTTCAGGAAAGCCAGCTTGTTGCGGAATGTCGCGCAGGGCTTGGCGATATGTGGCCCACGCAGCGGCATCAACAGGCGCATCCGGCACTTGCGTCCAGTCGGAGGCGCTCAACATCTTATCGCGCAGAGCCTTAACCTCAGCCGCCACAATGTCGGATGCGCTCGGTCCGTCGTAAGCTGCGATAGCGCCAAACTCGCCTGACAGCGCACGGTCATAAAGCGGGTCGCCCGGCTCAAGGCACGCGCAACCTTCGCCGCTCGTGTATTCGGCCTGTATCCAATTTAGGTCATTTACATATTTGAGGTTCTGAAACATCACGCCACCGCAAAGTTAGATGTACCGCTCTCGATGCGGATGTCTGACAAAGATACTGTTCCGGTGGAACCGCCACCATTGACGGTTGCACTAATTCTAATTTGGTCCCCCAAAACAACGGACACGTCTGCCGATGCTGTTCCGGCAGACGTAAACGTGGCGAATGCAACGCCATTTTTGAGATATTGCACATTGATGGTTGTGACGGTCCCGCTTGTTCCGACGGTTGACCGGACGCGCACGGTTCCGCCCACCAGCGCAACAATGCTTCCCTCGAACAGTTCCGCGTTGGCTGATGATGCTGGCGAAGTGTACGTCGCCGATATAGCTTGAATGCCGCGAATAGTGTTTGATCCGGCAGTCGGAGGCTGCATTGCGGCTGTCAAAATCTTTGGCGCTCCGCTCGCCCCCTCGGCAATCGCCTCTGGGTTCTCAAACGCCGCTAGAGCCTTGGCGCTGGTCCACGGCTCGCCCGGTAGCAGGCTTGATGTGCTTTGACTTGTCCAACTTGCCATTAGTCCCTCACTGTATCACATAGCCCGTTGAGCCATCCGGCATCAGGCCCGTGTTCTCGGTAATGTAGCACGCATTTTCCTTTTGCGCATCAGTCGCGGTTGCGAAGTCAGGCCACGACAATCCTGTGTCTGGGTCAGTGTCAGGCAAAATAAACGAAGGCCGCTCAAACAGGATGAATGACTGCGCCAGAACGCGATAGGAAAAGCCGGGTTCCAGTTCTTCCCACTCGATAATCTGCCACGGCTCGGTGACAGGATTGCCTAGCGTGTCAATCGCGTCATAGCTGGTCACGAACATAACATCGCCAACAGCAAGCGTGGCGTCTTTTTCGGCTAACTGCAATTCCAGATATTGCGGAGTTGTCCTATAGCGTTGCAGGAATGAGGCCTGCACCAATACCGCGTTCAGGTCAGTGCGCAGAAGCGGCGAATACCATTCAAGGTTTCGGACAGTGCCGTCCGCGAAGTTCGCGCTCTCGGCCTCGGCGTCGATGCGTATCCGCTGCGTTGAATAGTTCTTCGCGTCGGTCAGGCTTTCTGTCGGGTCTTTGCGCCCGTAGTAAATCGTCACCCGCGTTCTGCGGTCGTCAGGCGTGCGCTTAAGTGCGCTGGAAACAATCGCGTTGCGCTCGGTCAAGGTGATTGGCGGTTGGCTCGGCTGTCGCAACGCAAGCAACTTAATCTCTTGGTCCCGCTCATCCCACCAGATGGAAAACATCCCGTCACGCATGGCCTCTGCGCATATCTCGGACACTGGACGCGGCTCAGTAAATGAGCCTGTTCCCTTCAGCGTCGAAAGCCAACTTTCGCCCTCACTGGTCCAATCGGTTGCGTAAGGTATGAGGCTTACCGGGATAGTCGTGTGATTGCTCAGGAGGTCATAGACCATTTCCCAGTATAAAATATCGTCGTAATGCCCGACGCGCTGCATACCGTCATCTGCGCTATGCTCGTCCGCTGTCGTTCCCAGAGCGCCACGGACAACGCCGCTGAGTGACCAGACGCCCGCGCTGCCTGTATAGCCCGTGTAGCTAATTACCTCGCCGCTCAGACGGCCATAGAATAGCCCATCATTGCCGAAGCTATCCGACACGTCGTCTTCGGTCCCGGTGACTGTGATGCTGGTCGTGCTTGCATCAATGTCAGACTGCAAGCGTAGGTCGGTTGCGCGGGGGAACTGCGCTTTCTTGCGCTCCGCCCTGCCAAGCGGGTCTAGCCCTGTGATGGTCCACGCCCCGCCCGATGGAGGGTTGATGTTGGTCACGTCATAGCGGCGCACTGTCATCGCCGCCAAGCTGTCGCCTTCCTTGCCCGTGTAGAGATACATCTCCAACTGCGGCACGGCCTCGCCAAGCCATGCCAAGAGTAAGCGTCCGATACTGCCCTGCACGGTGCGCTCGGATGCGTAGAAGTCGCCAAACTGGTTGCGGAACTCGAAGTCGTCTAACGTGACGGAAACGGTCCCGCGCAAGCCGAACGGGCTTTCACCCTCACGCACTGCACCAAGATTAAGCCGTGTTGGTTCGGTCCTGACCGTGCGCAGGATAGGGATGGCTGGCCCATACCACTCATCGGCGCTTGGCAATCCAGCCGTGAGCGGTGCCGGGTCGCCCGGTCGCGTGAAATACCAGCGCAACTCGCCGTCGAGGTTGAACACGTCCTTAGCGCCGCAGGTGTTGTACGTCTGGAAGCACTTGGGTGTGCCTGTGGCTGTGCAGGTTCCAACGCCGAAGCGCAGGTCACAACGCTTTTGCCGCAACTCTAGGACTTGGACGGTCTTAGTCATGGCGCTGCATACCCCATGCACTGGAACGTCACTGCGCCGCTGTTGTTGAGATTGGCCCGCTCACGGTTGAACCGTGGCCGCTCCATCGCCCGCGCGTAGGCAACATCATCTTGATAGCTAGACGGCTTGGCGGCAATGAAGAACGGCCCAGTGTTGTCAACGTGGTTGATAAAGCCATTCCACGTCACATCACCCGCCGCCGCTCGGAATGTCTCAGGCAAGTTTTGCACGGTCAGGTCAAACTGCAGGTCTGCGCCCTCAACAGCGCGGCCCAGAACGTCGCCTCTGATGCTTTGCTGATGGCGATACCGAACCTGCTTGCTCTCACTGATAGGCAAGCCTGTGAACACCGATAGCTGCGGCATTTCCAGAACCTCGCCCGATTGCGCAACGGCAATCTGCGGCGCAGCCGAACCGCCAGAAATGACAAACCGAACGCCGCGATATGACGTGTTGCGAAACAGCCAAACGATTGCACTGTCGTCTGCCGGGTCATGCGATGAAACAATACCAGACCAAACCACGCCGTCTGTTGTGGCTTGCAGCGCCACGCTTGCGCCAGTGCTGCCAAGGTTGTGCGCCGCAATCGCTGCATAGCCCGTGGTGAGCGGCCCTGAGAACGTCAGAGTGACTGTCTGGCCTGTGCCGCCGCCTTCCCATACGCTCCACGTCTCGCCATCAACAAGCCAATCCACATCAGCCCCTGTGGCCGTGCTGGTGGCTGTAGGCGTTGCCGTGTGGGTGTCAAAGCAAATGCGCGGTTGGTCGATAGGCTCTAGGTTTCCGTTAAAACCGGATTGAATGACAACGCTCATTGAAACACCAGCCTTCCGCCTCGGTCTAGCTGCGATTGAATTTGCTCAAGCAAGCCCTCAACCGACGCGCGGCTAAAGGTGTCGCCTTGCAGGTTGATGGCGACTGTTTGGGTTGGCTGCGGTGGTGCGGATGTTGTGCCGGATGCCGCGCCTGTTGAGCCAGAACCGCCAGTAGAGCCGTTGTCGCCTACGCTGCGAATAGCGTTGACGAAGCCGATACCCTTAGCGATGACTGCTGCCGCTGCCGCAAAGCCAGCAATGCCGCCCTTTGCCAATTCCTTGGACGCGCCTTCGTAAGTGCTAATCAACGCTTGCGCCGCGCCAAACACCTTGGCAATCTTCAACGCCTTCTTGTTGTTCTGCCCGATAGCGTTCAGGATTTCTGCGCCCGCACCTGCGACCGTGGCAAGGTCAGCCGCAGCGCCTGCTTTCTTGATTGCGTTAATGCGCTTCTGATGTTCTTTTTCCAGGCGTTCTTTCTGCTCGTTATATTCGGCTTGCTTAATGATTTCCGCCTTGAGGGCTTCATCTAAAAGGGCCATGCCTTCAGCATACCACATATCGACAGCTTCGCGCTCTGTCAGAAGCCCTTGCGTCAAAACCTCAAGGCGTTGCTCTAGCTGCTCACGTAGCTTTTCGGCCGTACTTAATCCGCTTTTGCCATCATCAATTTCAAACGGAGTAACAACAATTGGCTCAAGTTCAATAGGCGGCGCTACGTTGTCGCCGTAGTTTGAACCCGAAACGCCGCCGAATACTGTGTTTTCAATGCGACGACGCGCGGCTGCAAGCGCGGCCTCTGCCTCTGCAAGCGTTGCCTCTGCCTCATCCTCAGCTTCAAATAGCCTTGCGCGTGATGGCCCGCGGACTTTGCCCGGAGCGGCTTTTTCCTCACGCATCGCCCTGCGCTTGGCAAGTTCAGCCTCAGCCGCCGCAAGTGCGCTTTTAGCAAGCGTGTAGTTGTCGCTCGCAAGGTCAACCGCAGAACGCCCAGCGGCTTCAGCCGAACCCGGAACCAAGCCCATGCTTTTGTTTAATTCATCTAGAGCATCTCGCGCATCATAGGTGGACGTTTCCATGTCCTCGGCCTTAGACCGCCACGCCGCAATGCCGCCAAGTGCTAAGGCCAACAGTCCAGCAACGACCGTCAGAGGGCCGCCCGCCGCAGCAACGGCAATCGCAAGGCCAGAGAAGGCAAGTGTGACGATTTCCACGTTCTGCGAAACGGCAACCATGCCCTCGGCAACGCCCGCCGCGATGTTGGCGATACCTGACAGGCCATTGATTGCAGCCTGCATAAAGTCTTCGGTGAGAATCGTGTCAGCCAATGCTCCAAACGCACTGGCAAGTCTCTCAATAGCTGTTTGCACCGCATCGGATTGTGCTAGCGTGTTGAACCTGTCGGCCATCGCTTGCAGCGTAGGCGCAACCTCAACCGCCAGCTTGTTCCGCAATCCTTCAAACACAAGCCCCATGCGAGCGACCGCATCATTTGCACTTTCAATGCTGTCTGTCTGCGCTTTCGTCAGTTCGAGGCCGAACGCTGTGACTTCCTCACGCGCCGACCGGATGGCATCGCCGCCCTGCAATAGCAGAAGCGCCATGTTGCGAGACCGGACGCCAAGGTCTCTGAGAATGTCAGATGCCTGACCAGATGACAGGCCTAGCGCCTTGATATGGTCTGCCAGTTTTGCCATGCGCTCATCAGCGTCAAGGCCCTCTAAATCCTTGGCCCTCAAGCCAAGCTTGGCAAGCGCGTCATGCGCCGGAGTTCCCTTTTCCTTAGCCCGCTCAAGTTCGCGGTTAAGTTGCTGCATGGCTGTGTTGGCTTCACTAACCGACACGCCCGCATATCCCGCAGCAATTTGAACAGCCCGAAGTGCATTGGCGCTGCCATCAAGCGACCGAGCCAGCTTGGTTTGAGCGTCAACCGCTGCCAAGCCCTGCGTTGTCATTGCCGCCAATGCACCAGCCACCAGAACGCCAGCCGCGCCCGCAGCCTTGGCAAGTCCAGCGATGCTGCGGCCTGCCTTATTAAGACCGCGCTCAAGTGCCGTGGTGTCTGCGCCGATTTTGACCGTGAGTGGTTTAAGCGCCATCTGTCGGCTCCAGTAGCTTGCTCAGGCGGTCAATCTCAGCCTGCGATAGATGCCCCTTGCGGGTCTTTTGCGGCGTATCCTGCCGCGATAGAGCCTCTGCCAGAAGTTCCGAGAATGTCATCTGCCAAAACTCCGATGGTGAAATCCCCCATGACCGCGCTGCCAGATATAGATTGTTAAAATCTATGTCTCGGCTTTCGCCTTCTTCCGCGTCGTCGGCTGGGGCTTCGACTTTTTTCCCAAGTCAATCGACGGCAATACCGCCGCCACAAAGGCAAGCTGAAACTCAATCATTTCCTCTGACCCGCCCGTGATGAAGGCATAGCTTTCATCTTCGGACACTTTCACACCTGCCTCGGCCATGAAAAGCCGATGCACGTCTGTCAGGTCAATCGGGTCGGCACCGCCCTTGATGCAGGCGTTTGCCAAATTGAGCGCATGAATGCCTTTGGCCTTGATGCGACGAAGCAACGCCAGTGACGGGGTGATTGTGTATTCCTCACCCTGCCACGTTAGCGCCAGTTCCCTGAATACTTCGCTCATCAGGAAGCCGTAATCGCGCCGCTGCTTTCCAGCGAAAGCGTGAACGTGATTGTGTCGGCCTGCTCGCCTGTCGCCTCGAAAGAGGTGATGAAGAACGAACCTGTGTACGTTGCAAAACTGCCGAACGACACGCGAAACGCATGGAGCGCCGATGATGCCGTTGCCGCTGCCGCAAGTGCAGAGAACGTCGAGGCTGTCGCCACGCCTGTGCAAGACAGCGACATAGACTTGACTGCTACGTCATCCAGATACGTCCGCACGCCAGCATCATCCTTGTCGGTGATGTCGATTGCTTCGTTGTTGAATGTCAGGCTGTCGGTTCGAGCGCCCGCCACGACTACATATGTCGAACCATCTGACGCATATTCAACCCGGAGGTCGCGTCCACTTTCTGCTGCCATTGTACTTGCCCTTTCATTGGCTTTGCAAAGTTATACCACGCAACTGCAAATCTGCAAAGTCACGCGCCGCTGTCATATTGAATGCGGAAGGTTAGCGGCCTGTATCGCGTAAAGCCGTCTGGGTCCGGTATGTTGCCGGGACTGCTATCGAACAGGCAATTTACTACATTGGAACCGCTTACCACCAAGTCAAAATCATGCAGCGCGTCATATGTCGCCTGCGCCGCTGCGTCTGCGAGGTCAATTGCGCTCCGGCTTGCTGTAGGCCGCGCAAAGGTCGTGACCTGTATAAGCTGTTCGCCGCCGTCGCTGGTCTTAGTATCCCAAGGCGTTGCGCTCACGTCCTCAATGACAGTGAACGGAAAAGGAACCATGCTTTCCGGCTTGGTGTCCTGCGGCTTGTCATAGCCGACGTATGTCGTCAACGCCGATAGCGTAGCATCGCCCGCCAGCCGCGCTCGGATTGCCTGTGCTACGCCTGCAAAGTTCATCGCGTTGCCCCGTTGATAGCCTTCTCAAGTCGCGCCATGTATTTCGGTCGGATTTCTTCAATGGCAGGACGGAAGAACGGACGCGGCCCGCCAACGCCACCCGCAAAATTCATGCGAGATGTTCCGTATTCCAGCCAAGTCGCATATGCCAACTTACTGCCGACCGTCGCCGTCAAGTCGCCAATCTTGTCAAACTCGATGCTGTTGACCAGACGGCCCGTGTCGGTCATCGGAGGCTGGCCCGGTGCGGATGCTGTATGCGTCCGGCGCGGGTTGTATTTCTCATACGTCCGTCCCGATGCTGGCCCCCGCGCGATGCTGGTCTTGATGTTGCCTTGCAACTCCAAAGCCGTGCCGACGACCGCCCGCGAAACGGCCTGCTTGATTTCGCCGGATGCCCGCCGCAACGCAGCCTGCAACTCTGCCGAACCCTCAAGGCGAAGCGTGACGCTCATACCGCGACCCCAAGCTGCGCGGTTATCTCAAGCCACTGGTCGTCAAAGTCCACATTCGCAATGAAGCGGATGTTGTATGCGCGGTTCCTGATAACCACGCGGTCCTTTTCCGTCAGATCGGCAAAGTAGCGGCATACAATCTTGTGCGTTGATGTCGCTTCTGTGCGTTCAGATGACCACCGCTCGCTGCCCGACATTGGCTTAACCATCGCCCGCGTCGGTGCGCCTGTGATGGTTGCCCACGTCTGCAATCGTGCGCCATAGCTGTCGGCTGTATTGGTCACGCGCTCAAACGTCACGGCCTCGCGTAGCTGCCGTGCGTTATACTTGGATGATGTGCAGCAATTTACCATGCCAGCTCGTCCATGCGCCGATAAGAAGCCAACAGCGCTTTCATCTGCATGTTGATGCCTTCGCACGTCCCGTCATAGAGCGATGCGGTATAGAGCCGTACTGCCTCAAGGATAGCAGACGGAATGCTGCCAGAGCCGTAGCCCGCAACGTATGTGACTTCTACCGCGTCCTGCGCCCGCAGATTGCTCGGCCACGTCTCGCCCTCGTTGAGGTAAATGCGACCGCTGGTCAGGTCCACGCCGTAACGGGATGCGCTGTAGGTCGCGCTCACATTGTCGCGGTCATAGGTCACAACGCTGGTGACAGATTGCAGGGGAGCAAAAGGAAGATCCAGAGTATCGCCACCGCCCAAGATGTAGGGACGCGATGCTGTATGCACGCCTGGCCCAAGCGATAGCAGGCGGTCATCGCCGTACGCCTCAGTGAAGCCGTCTGCTTTGAACACGAATGTCTCAGTCAGCAGCGCACGCCGAAGGTATTGCTTCACCGCCTCGGTTGCCGTGGCGATGTAGGCTGTAATCTGGTCGTCATCTGCGGTCCCATCAACACGCAGAAAGCCCTTCATGTCCGCCATTGAAATGGCCGGGCTGTCGGTCGATGCCGTGACGGTAACTGACTTGCGGTTGAACCTCATGTCTTGGCCTTCCGCTTGCGTGTAGCCTTGTTTTCCGGCGCGGCCTCGTGCGCCTTCGTCACAATTTCGCAAGCGCCTTGGTCAATGAGCAAGGCAAGCGTGCTGTCGTCAACGTCGCGCTCCATACCGGGATGCCACGTCTGCACGGTGATGCCGTCCAGCGCGATGCGGAATGTGCGGAGGATTTTGACCTTGGTCATGGGCTGTGCGTCCTTTGCAGCATGATTGCCTTGTCCCAAAGCATAACATCTTCAGAGCAACTGATAAAGAACCGCGCCCCATACTGAGCAAACGGCGCGGTCACGAACAGCGTCCCGTTGAAAAACAGAAAGTCGGTGACGCCGCTGCCCTTGGTCAAGGCTCGACGGTCACGCGCGATGATAGTGCTGTAATCCGAGCCAATACCCACATCTATCTCGGCAAAGGTCGCCGTGCTGGTGGCCTTGCTGATGCGGAATGTGAGGTTGATGTTGTACGCCTCACCAATGGCAAACGGCTGCAATGTGCTGCTGCCGAATATGTCCAGAGAAATGCCGCGCCGATAGTCGGTTGTGCTGCCCGCGCCTGCGCCGTCAATCGTCACATGAGTAAGCGTGTCGGCTGTAATGGATTGCTTGCTGTCAACGGTGTGGGTGGCGTCCTCAAGGTAAAGCCATCCGCCGTTATATGGCGCTCTGCGCTCCATATTGTCGTCGGTGCGAATGAGGATGTCAGCCGCGCGTTTGTTGTCCTCGGTGGCGTCCACCAATTCAGACCAGTTGATGTTCGTCATTGGATGCCCCTGCGCTTAGTGACGGGCGACCGTAGCCGCCCGCTTCTAAACTCAGGTCGCCGCTGTGCCGCTGTCGATGGTGGCTGTTGCCATCACCGCGCCCTTGTCCTTGCGAGCATGGACGGTCACTGCTGCATTGGTTCCGGTTGTCCCAGTTGCCACGATACGGACGTAACGCTTCGAGCCGATGTAGCCGATTGAGCCAATCAGCTTGTCGTCGTCGGTGTCTGCGGTCACGGTCAAGGCGCTTTCCAGTCCAACCAAGTCAGCATCGGCAACGGCTGTTGCGTCGGCTGCGGCTGTCGTGTCGCTTTCCTGCACCTCGAACGAGAAGCCCGATGCGGTGCCTGCGTCTGTGACTGTACCTGTGGACACTGTGAAGGTCAGCGCCTCCCAGCCCTGCATATCAATCCAGTCGCCTGCTGCCGGGGTTGCCCCGCTCAGTGTAGCGGAGAGGCCAAGGCCAAACTCCGCGTTATTGCGCATGTCAAATTGTGCCATTATGCTGCCACCTTTCCGATAACGATAGCGTCAAAGCTGGTCACATCGCCGCCAACGCGCTGCGTTGTATAGTATGTGACGAAGCCCTTGTTGGTGTACGGGTCACGCAGAACCTGAAGCCCAACGCGGTCGAGGATGGTGTATGCGCGACCGAAGTCTGCATAGACAACAGACAGAGCGTTTGCAGCAACCGCGGGCATGTCATCCATAAAGACAACAGGCTTGCCAAGAAGCTGGATAGAGGCTTGGCCGTCACGCAACAGGACCGGGCTGAAGAAATAGTTGTCGCTGCCCTTGAGTTGGAGAGCCGCGCCAAACGTGGTGCGCTTCATGCCGAAGACCGCGCCAGCTTGGTATTCTTCTTTCAGGCCGTTCTGCACTTCAATCAGACCATCTGCGTTCAACGCTGCCGCCGAACCCATGTTGATTTGAGTGATTGCATTGCGCTCATATGTGCCAGCCGTTGCAGCCGCCGCATATGTCAAGAAACCGCGAGGCTTGCCGATGCCATCGCCCAGAACGAAAGCGGTGTTCTGAGTGCGTGCAAACTTGTCAGCCACTTTGCCAGCAAGCCATGCCTCAACGTCGAGGTAGCTGTCCTCAATCATCTCAGTGGTCATGCGCGGGTCGGCTTCAATCTTGTGAGCCGCGATGACTTTCTGAGCAAGTTGAGGCGTGTCGGTCTGTCCGCCAGATGCACCTTCACCGACCCAGCGAGCCGCCGCTTCTTGGTCGTCAATCAGGATGTCGATGGACTTCGCGCCTGTGCGCTCCACGTTCGCCACCTGACGAAGCGGGGAGGTCTCAAACACGCGGGTGACGATGGTGTTCGACAATTCAGGACGTACCAGATAGCCGCCATCAGGGTTCACGTCAGTGGACATGGCCTTGACTTCGATGCCTTCGGAACCTGCTTTGAAGCCGTCCGGCAGGGTGCCGTTTGCCATATACTGACGGAATGCGTCCTTGTGCTTCTGCTCAAGTTCGCCATCCATGCCCTTGCCTTCGCCAGCGCCGGGACGGTTCATGGCCGCTTCCAGCTTGGCTTGCTTGGTCTGCATCTCAGCCAGCTTGGCCGTGATGTCGTCAGCCATACGCTGATGCTTTTCTTCGGTCACGACATCAGTCGGTGCCGCAGCTTTGAGCGCGTCGATTTCGCCGCGCAGTTCGGTCAGGGTCGGGTTGATTTTCTCAACAAGCCCTTTGATTTCTGCAAAATCAGACATTGCGTCCTCCAATTGTTTGCAGGGTTTCAGTCAAAAGTGCTTTGAGTTCGTCAACGTCCCGTTGAACCTGCTCAGGAACGCCCGCGTCTGCGTCCCGCAGAACCTCGGCCCGTGCCTTCCATGCGCCACCCGCCATAGCCTTCGCCATGCGATTCGAGTGACCCATATTCTTGAACGCGCGTTCTAGGTCGCGCTGTGTAATCTCGTCGGCTTTCATCGCGTAGATGCCAGCCAATTCATTCATCGGAAATGTCACGACGCTGGTTTCCCACAGGTCCAGCTTGGTCAGCTTGCGTGACCCTTCGTCCATGTCCATTTCGTATTCTTGTGTACGATAGCCGATGCTCAAACCTTCGACCGCGCCCATCTTGATGAGTTCCGCAACCTCGCCACCTTTGCCTTTCTTGGCAACGCGGCCCTTCATGCGCAGGCCGTTCTCATCTTCGGACATCTCATCCCAGACGCCGATTGGCTGGCTTGCGTCGTGCTGCCAAAGCATCTTCACGCGCCGACCGGATGCGATGCACTCCTTGAAAGCGCCCGGCATCACAATATCACCGCCGTTGTCGCGGTTGCCGAACACTGAGCCGTAGCCCATAATTTCAAGATATTCTTCGCTCTCGCCTTCGGACTTGATTGTCAGTCCGTGCGCCAGCTTGGTTTCAAGCGGTTCGCCACCGTCTTTGCGTGCGTAATTGCGCAGCATGTAAGGCTCCATCTAAGGGCTTCGGACGTTTCACAACGGCCTTTGCAAACTATATACCACGAAACTGCAAAGTTGCAAAGTCATGGCTCAGGCACAAAAAAAGACCGCCAGAAGGCGGCCTAGTAGACAGGGAGAACATTGTTAGGACAGGTTAGGCGGTGTTCGCCTTAGTCGTCAAGCCCGACCACGCGCTGGATTGAAGCGCATCTACAATTTATGACAGCCGCCCCCGGCTTGCCTGCCTCGCCGGGATACATAATCAACAGGTCCGGCCCGCCAATCCAAGGCATAGAAAACGGCTCATCCATCGCCCTCTTCTGACCGTGCATTGCGATATGGTCATATTCATCTGGGTCTTCTTTGTTGAATGTTCGCGTCCGCATATCCTCGGTCGCCACCCATTCTTTTTCCAACTCAAGCCCGGTGGACTTGGCGGTCTCGTGCATGGCGAAGTTTGCAGCGCCGTGCGTTTCGGTTCGAGCGATGAGCGCACCTCTCGCCCGCGATATAGCAGGCACGCGCTTGTTGATGCCCTTGGCAATTTCAGCAACGCCCAAGCCATCCTGCTGGCCCCGTGCAACCTCGCCGACAATCCGCGCCCGCGTTGTTTCAGTTACCCCCGTGATGCGCCGCCGGATGGCTTCCTGATTAACCCAGAGCAACGCCAGCGACCGGAACAGTGCAGCAAACCCGCCTTCCTGCTTTGCTTCGAGGTCGTAGCCCAGCGCCTTGCCCTGACTGACGACACGCGCCCCGAATGTTCGGACGGTCTCTAGTCCCATCTGCTCATACAAGCGCCGAAACTCAGCCACGTCTTCATCTGACTGTGCGGGGATGTAGCCAAGTTCTCGATATGCTGACAGATAGCGTCGGCTCTCGTCTGCCACCACGCTTGCAATCTTGCGCCGAAAACGCGCCTCTAGGACGTTCAACAGCCGCGACTGAATGGCAGCTTCGCGCTCAGGGCTGTGGCTGATGAATGCGGGCTTTCGCGCCATCACTCATCGTCCATTTGCCTGACAATCTTCGCCGCCCAAGACTTGCCTGCATCGCCGCCCCAAAGCGCCCACGCAATGCGGCCCGCGCTTGGGTAGCCCGATTGACCCGGCGACCATCCTTGGCCTTCCTTGTCCACTTCATGCCGCGCAAAGTAGCTGTTCATCCGCTTGACGGTATCGGCGCTTAGGTTCTTTCCGTTCGATATGTCACGCGCTCGCGCAACGCCCACCTCGGTGCCGCCCCGGTTAAACTCGCGCCGCCATTCCAGCCCGCGCTTGGCTTCTTGCTTCATGCCATCATTCGGAGCGTAGCTGTCGGCCTTGGTCTCTAGGTCAAGCCCATAGGCCAGCGCCTTGATGTCTTCGGCAGGCAGGTCAAATGACGCGCCCGGTGTTGGCTTAAACTCGCCATCGGCTTCCGGCTCATACCCCATCAGCATCCGCGCCTCTTGCAAGGTCAACACGCCTTCGCGGTATGCTGTGACGGCACGTTGAAACATCCGCTCGCGCAACGCCTCAAGGGCAGGGATAGTGTCGAAGTCTAGACGCAGTTCCAGCCCGTCGCCATAGCGCGGCAAAAGCCATGTGTTCAGGCTGGCCAACACATCGCGCATCAACGGAATAACGGTGTCGGTGTAGAGCCGTTCCTTGGCCTGTTCTAGATTGTTGAACGTGCTGGCGTCGTTGTCGATAAGCGGCAACGGAACGCCAAGCGCGGCTGCGACATACTTAGCCGTCTCGCGCATAGTGTTGGAAAAGTCCATGTCCCGTGCCGACTGCGATAGCTGCTGCCATTCGGCATCGTCGGCCAACATCGGTATCTCGCCCGCGTTCTCGGCCCCTTGCATCCGCGCCTTGAAATACTCGCGCATCCGGTTAATCATCTCGCCGGACGGATAGCCTGTCTTGAACCGGATAAGCCCAGATGGCCGTGCGCTGTTCTTCAACAGCGAATAGTTCCACCGCATCCCGGCATTGTGCGTATCGCCAGCGATTGCCGCCGCCATGAGCGGAGACTGCCCGCGCCAATAGTCGGATGGATTGTACGTCTTGACGAATAGCAGGTCAGACTGCCCGGTAATTTGGTCCACCTCGAAGACCGTCTTCTTGCGGTTCACTTCGTAGATGTATTGCCGCGCAAGACCGGACGCGCCGGGAACGACCGCGATATTCATCGGCATCAGCGGCCATATCTCGGTCGGCTGTCGCGGGTTGTCCGATGCTGCGGCCATCTCACCCAGAAGCATTCGGTTCACCAGCATTTCGGTCAGCCACGTTTGCCATGTGCCGCCCGGCGTCGGCTGTTTGAGCAAGTCTAGAACCGGGTGCTGCTCAATAGCATCTTCGCCGTTGTATAGTTCAAGGTTGATAGAGGTTGCCGCTCTGACAATCTCATTGACCGCGCGATAGACGATGACGTTAAGCTGATAGCCTTCGCTGATGTATTGCTGGCTCTTGTCCTTACGCGCCCAAGCTGGCCCGCCGCCAATCATCAGTGCGCCGCCTGCTGGGTGCGCCTTTTCTTCTGTTCGCTTAAAAGGCCACACTGCCATTATAGCACTCCGAATACTTGGTCCGAGCCGCCTCGAATCATGGGTTGAACGGCATAGCGCACGGCGTCCCATCCGTGGTTGTGAGCGTCGATAATCTTTGTTGTCACGTCGCCGTTCTCGTTTGTCTTGTAGCTATACAGCCGCGCCTCGCGCTGCATATTAGCACATTCTGGGTGGATTATGATAGACCCCCATGACCTGAGCCATGCAATGCCGTCCTCAACGCTGCCAGGCCACTTAGTCACGGCCCTTGCCATCGGTAGCCCGTGACGGTTCAAGTGGCTGATACTTTCCGGTCTTGCGCTGTCCCATCGGCTCACCTCCCGTTCAAAACCCGGTATCGCGCCAATAACAAACGGCGCGGTGTCGTCCAATTCCAAGCCCGTGCGGAACGCTTCCCTGCGAATATAAAAGTTATCGCCGCGTATCCAGCACTCCACCGCTGCCGTCGGGTCTTGTGAGAAGCCAAAGTCGCCTCCGTAAAATGGCCCCTGCCACTCAGGCAAGCGCGGGCTGGGTTCAAACGGTTCTACCTTCGCTTTGCTGCCGAACACCTGCGCATCGCTGTTTTCGAGATACGCGCCTTCCCAAACATGGGCATAGGTCGCTGGGTCAAGTAGCCGCTGCTGGCGCTCTCGCAATGCCTTGAGGCCGTCAGGGAAATACGGATTGTCGTTCCAATTCACCTCGGCAATCAACGCGCTCTCTGGTGGCTCTTTGCGGAACCTACGGTCAACCGGACTGCCATCGGTGCGGGGGTTCCAGATGGCCCAGAGTTCGGACTTAGGCTGTCGGAATACGGTTGCCTCAAGTGCAAGCCATGACGTTTCCGGCACGTCCTCGGCTTCCTCGACAATCGTCAGGTCCACCTTGGCAAGCGACTTGATGCTTTGCTCATTTCTGCGAAGGCCGCGAAAGATAAACTCGGACCCGTTGGCCCCGCGCAGGTAATCCCGACCCACGTCATAATGCGCTTCAAGCCAAGGCTGTGATGCAATCGCCGCCTTAAGTTCTGCGTGGAAACTCTCAGGGATGGATGCCTGAAACTCCCTGACACACAGAACGCGCATCGGTGTCGCATAGCCCCAGATTGCCGCCATGAGTGCGGCTGTGAATGATTTGGCGCTGCCTCGTCCGCCGTAGGTTGCCCTGTATTTCACTGAGCCGCGCGGCGGGCTGTAAACGTCCGCCAACTTTGGCGGTAGGTCAATCGTCGCTTTCGACATTGGCTGCGCGGATGATGATTTCCTTGGGTGACATGCTGCCGTCGCTGCTGGTGTGGTCAATCTTTGTTGTCTCGCGCCATCCCCCTTGGGTCTTTAGGAAAAAGATGCGGGATGTGGTGTCTCCATCTAGCGCGTCTTGAATGAGGCTATCCGCGACTTTGCCGATTGTTTTTGCGCGGCCCCTTTTATAGTTTGCATCAACCTCTGGCTGGCGCTCCCTAATGTTGTTGAATGTGCGCTGCGATATTCCAAAGAAATCAGCTAGTTGCTCAAGCGTAAGCATAGCCGCAAGTTTCTCAACTTGCTCTATTTCTTCATCTGACAAAACTCTAGCTTGGCGCGGCATGGATTACCTCAGAACGGCGTATCTGCCTGTCCAGCATTGAACGCTGCGGTGCGTGCTGCTGATGCGCGGCGTGCTGCGGCTGTCTGGCGCGTCATGCGTCCGGTATTGTTCTCACTCATTGGTCGTGTCTCCAATCAAGTCCCAAAGGTTTGAGGCCCGGCGCTCTTTGCGTGTGACCGCGTAGTCCTCCAATATCATATCATGCCATGATTTGTGGAAATCGTATAGGTCAGGGTTTGCTTCGATGGTAATGGCCTCAATCGTGCGCGATGACCGCATGTTAGCTGACCCGTGAATGACCAGCTTTGACTTGTCAGTTTCAATCATGGCGATTTTGGTGTGAATGCCTGCGACTGCAACCCGTGTGCCGAATGGGTCGCAAAGGGTTTCGTAGATGAATGCGGCGTTGTGTCGGTTGTGTGACCAGAAGTAGCTTGAAACAATCAAGTCCAAGTGTCCAAGTAGGCCGCTTGCGAGTAGGTTTTCCAGACTGATTACGTTTTCATCTGACATTGCCAGCGTTGAAAGCGTCATGCTCTTAAACTTGACGCAGTTCTCTACCGCCAACGCTTCAAGGAAGTCTCCGAAAATGAAGTTTCCAGACAATAAGGCGTGTATCGTGTCGCCATCCTTGAGGGCTTGCGCTGTCCTGACCGCAAGTTCTGCCGCGCGGTTGTATTTAACCCGCACCGACTTGATGTCTTTCCACTTTTTGACGCGCAATTCGCTCGGCTCAATCTTCACCTTGTTTACCTTCATTTAACCTCCGAAACGCCTCAATCCTTGCCGCCTCTGCATAGCCTTCCATTCGAATAGTCAGTGCAGCATTCGGGTCGGAATAGCCCTGCGCCCGCAACTCTTTGATGCGAGCGATGGCGTTCTGTATCTGGTGTTCCTGCTCTGGCGTCATGTTTGGACTGTATCATGTTCTGGTTGCACCGTCACCTCGGCAAGGTCAAGGTCGCCTGTGGGGACCGTGGCCGGTGCTGCGGATGATTGGGATAAACCATGACTTTGACCATGTGCGACCATCCCGGCTCCGTCCGCTGACCTATGTGTTATCCCTGCGGCCACATCACAATGAAATGGAACGTCTCCCCATCTGGCACCTCTGCTGTTTCAGGTTCAACTGTCCAGCCTTCTGCGCATTGCACGCTTGCAGTCTCAGCGCCTGCCACTGTGATGTTCAACAGGCATAGAACGCTATCGCTTGCGACTTCCCACGTTCCGTTGGCGCTTCGCTGCTGTGCTGTGTTGTGATACGTCAGAACGCCCATCGTCGGGCTTTCCATCCGCAGTTCTGCCTTGTCACCTTCAATGTTGGCGTTGGTCAGATTGACGGGTTCGGCGTGTGCGCTGGTCGCAAGGATGGCTGCGAGTGCGAGGCGGGTCATTGGCCGTCACCTAAAGCACTGCGCAGAATGTCCTTTGCCCGCGCGTGTTCTGCATTCGTGAACTTCGATGCCTCAAGGCAATCAAGCGCCGCGCTGATGTGAGCGCGTAGCTGCTCGACTTCCTGCTCCCACGTTGAGGGATGCCCTGACAGGCAGTTGAATTTGTCCGCTTTGACGGGCATGGCAAATTCCATATCGCTCCACAACAGTGGCTTGCGTCCTTCTGGGAGTGTCATTTCTTCACCTTCGGTTCTGGGTGATTGGTCCTGACGTATGCGCCCAACTCGCGGGCTTGTTTCCAAGCCTCGTCCTTGCTCACTGGCTGCTCCCACGGTGCGGCTGGCATGGTGACCAACGCCACATAGCCATAGTTGCCGCTGCTTTCGCCGGGGATGGTGCTGCGTATGATGCGAGTTGTGGTGGTCATTCTTCCACCCAATGCGCTGACATCGCGTTTGCGCTTGGCCCCGTGCGCTTCGAAACAATGTTGATTGTCTTTCGTGCAAAGGCGATTTTGTCCGCTGCCGATTTTGTACTGCACTCCATGTATTTTGCGACATTTGCCGTGGTGCATCCGGGGTTTGCCTTGATGAACGCCACCAGCTTATCCCGCACCGGACTGAGCCTTACTCCGATTTTCTCTTGTGGCTCCTGCGCAATTGTGAAGCATCTCATTGGTCGCCCTGTCGTTGGGTTCTTGCGCATTGACGCCTTAACGGTGTTGCGTTCCTCCATCCGGCTCAGAAGACTGGCGATAGATTTCGGCTCACGGTTAAAATGCGCTGCTATCTCGTGAACCGATGCGCCGGGGTTCTCTCTGACAAAATCAAACACCCTAGCCTCTGCGATTGGTCCACGCGCCTCTTGCACTGGTGGACGCTCTTTGTTGTGCCGTTTGCTGATTTCTTTGGCATCCTCCTTCATCGCGGCGATGAGTTCATCAAGGTTGGCGAATTGCGGCTTCGGCTTGCTCTCTTGAATGCGAGAGATGCGGGGCTTGACGCTGTATGCTGTAATCATGGGTTTACTCCGCTGCGAAAAGGTCTGCGCCATGCTGTTCGGCGTCTTGAAGGTTCTTGTTGGCTTGGGCGGCATATTCCGGCTTGAGTTCAAAGCCGATATACTTTCGGCGTGCCTTGACCGCCTCGTATCCGGTCGAGCCTATGCCGTTGAATGGGTCCATCACAACATCGCCGGGACGCGTATAGAGACGCAGGCACTTGCGGATAACGTCAAGCTGGAGCGGGCAAACGTGCTTTTCGTCGTTGGCTCCCTTGGCATCGCGGTAATTTCGGAGGACGTTGCCTTGCTGAATGTCCATCCAGACCGGGCTTGCCACCCGCTGCCACTCCATCACGTCAAACTCTGCGTCTTTGATGAGTTCGGCCAACACTTCATCTGGCGGCGTGTTGGCGCAAAGCCCTTGCCGTGTAAGTTCTTCCAGCCATTCCTTGGCAATCTTGACGGCCTCTTTGTCACCCGGTGCTGCGTGTTGAATAGGCCGCTCGTTCGGCGCGTCCTTGCGAAAGAATAGCATGTAATCAGGCATCCCAACGCGGTTCATTGCGCTGTCTTTGCGGATCTGCTTGTAGAGCAAGCCAATGGCCTTGGTGCGCTGCATTTCCACAACAGGATCTTTCCAGATTGTTGCGCGGCCATGATATACCAGCCCCGCATCGCTGTGCGCCCTGATAAGGTCGCCAGAGAAGTCTTGCAATCCTATAGCGCCGTGCTTGCCCTTCCTCATCGGCAGGTCTGTGCAATGAACACAGGCAATCCGTCCAGGTCGAAGAACGCGCGTCAATGCCTCTGCAAAGAACCGATATTGCTCCATAAACGCATTGCCTTCTCCGGCGTTGCCAAGGTCGCGCTCACTGTCTGAGTAAACGAAAAGGTCTCCAAACGGCGGGGAAAAGATGGCGCAATCGACGCTGTTCTGCGGCATCGCGTGCATACCTTCGATGCAATCGCTGTTGTGGATGGCCCATCCGTTGCCCTGATATTCTGGTTGCTTAGTCATTGGTTTCTTCCTTAATCCAGTGCGGAAATGCGAGGTCCAGAGGACGGTCATACTTCACGCGGGTTTGAGTTTCTGATTGTGCGCGGCGCATAGCGTCTGACATGCGGCGCTTCATTTCTTCGTGCTTTTCGGCCTTGCCGTGAATGGCTCGCCAAATAGCGGCTTCTGTGTCTGCGATAACTATATCGTTCCTGACTTGCTCCTTTTGCCCAAATCGATGCGACCGCCGCACTGCCTGATAGTGTTGCTCATATGAGAACGAGATTGACGCAAAGACGGCATGTGCGCAATGTTGCCAGTTCACGCCAAAGCCTGCAAGCTTTGGTTTAGTCACGATTGCCCGATATTGACCATCGGCAAAGCCCAACAGCCGAGCCTCTTTTTCCTCCGGCTTTTGGTCTCCCCTGACCTCAATGGCCCCGTCAATCATCTTCGCGAGCAAGGCGCTCTCTTCGTTCGTTTCGCACCAGACCGTGACCGGCTTATCGTGGCTCGCAAGTTCCGCAGCGCGTTCGCAACGGTCTTGCATGGTCAGGCGCTTCTCTTGGTGAAAGCTGGTTGCGCTGAGTTCTGGGATACGAAACAGCATACCTTGCTCTGCGTCTGCCATTCGGTCGGCTGCGACTTGATGCAAGCGTCGGTCAATATCAGGCAACACATATCCTGTATTGTCTCCGCCTAGATCCGATGGCAGCGTTGCGCAGCGTGACCATGACGCCACCCATGACCAGAAGTCCTCTTGCGCGTGACCCTTCAACCGCCATTCCTGCGATGCCGTGCTGGTGTCGTTGATAAACCATTTTGACAGCATTTCTTGCTGTCTCATCACGCCAAGAAACTCCGCATGGTTGCCAAGTTCCATGTGGTCATTCGGTGAAGGCGTAGCGGTCGCGGCCAGTTTGTAATTCAGACCATCAAACGCCTCCATCAACAGGTTGCGAGTACGGCCAGCAAACGATTTAAGGATACTGCTCTCGTCCAGAACGACGCCGCCAAACGACGATGGGTCCAGCTTTGGCAAACGCTCATAGTTCGCCACCATAACGCCTGCGCCGACTTCGTGCTGCTCGCGGATCTGGCGGGCTTCAATGCCAAACTTAACGCCCTCTCGGACCATCTGACCAGCAACGGCCAGAGGTGTGAGGATTAGCACAGGCTTTCCGGTTTCCTCGGATACCTGCCGCGCCCACTCCAATTCAATAAATGACTTTCCAAGCCCGGTATCAAGAAATGCCGCGCTCTTGCCGCGATTAAGCGCAAATTCCAGCGCGGCAATCTGATGCTGCTTTGCCATGTCGTTGATTGGCTTCGGCGCAAAGCCCTGCATCGTCTGCGCTACCGCTCGTGATGCGATGAATTGACGGTATTCCTGTAATGACATGCGACCTCCTATCGCTTCTCCCCTGTTTCGCGCACGGCCAGCCGGGAGGAGGGCCGGTGTTCGGTAGCTAACCTAGGCCGTGCGTTCTGATGCTATCATTCACAGGTCAGGGTGCAATCTGCAAAACTGCAAACTGACCTGCAAACTTGCAAAGCATCAGAATGGTATCTCGTCATCGAACCCTTGTTGCGCAGGCTGTTGCGGCGCTTGGTAGCTGTCCTGACGCCGCTCGCCTTGGCTGTTGCCCCCCATAAACGTCAGGTCGTTGACGCTGATGCCCAGATACGCCTTGCCATTGTGTTCTCGCGCTGTCGGACGCCCAGTCAGAACCACCTTTGTTCCCTTGGTGATATACCGCTCAAGGCTTTCGGCCCGCTTGCCCCAGATGCTGCAATCAAACCATGTGCTGTCGCGCTTGTTGCCGTTTTTGTCCTTGCCGTTGTCCACTGCTACGGAAAATCCGAGAACGGCATCGCCGTTGCCTGTGCGGCGAAGTTCAGCATCTTTGCCGACGTTGCCTGCGATTGTTAGCTGTTGCATGGTTCACTCCTTGTGATGATGCGTTTGATTTCAGGTATGGTGCGGCCAGTCATGCGTGCCAGCCGACCAAAGTTCATGCCTTCAAGAAAGCGGTCGATGATGTCCTCATCCGTCCAGTGCGAAAATTGCATTACTTGCACCCCGCAGCTTTAAGCGTGCGCGGCCCAACCGCTTTTTTAATCTGCTCAAGTTCGGACTTCATAACCGACACCTCGGCCAATTTCTTTTCATTGCTGTCTAGTGCTGTTTTTGCCATCTTAATGATTGACTCTGCGTCCTTTTGAATGGCCAAACAGTCGCCCTTAATGCCCTCCATTTCTTTGAGCATATCGTCGATTTTTGCCGCGAGCGATTCAATGTCCTGATTCCCGCCGTCAGGCCCAAACTCAGCCTCTCTTATCTGAGACACCCATCCGGGCATTACGCCCAACACATCTGCGATTGTCTCATCAGTATCGCCCCTTTGATAGCGGCCAGCGTCAATGTCGTAGCACTCGGCGAGCATAGTAAAGATTTCAATCCGCTGGCGCTTTGTCGGCTCTTTTGGCGCTGCTGGCTGCTTATTGAATTTCATTGGAACGACCTTTCTTTTTTCTTCGCATGTTGGGCAGCGCAGTTTCGATTTAACGTATGTCCAGCCCATACCGAGTGCTCTGCCTCGCGCTTGTGAGACGTTTGGCTGATGGCCCTTTGGGCCTGTTGCGTTGAGATATGAGCACGGAACTTCAACCGAATGGGAGCAATCATCGCAAACAATCAAAGCCCGCGACTTTCCAACTTGTCCCTTGTTGAACGGAATTGCCTCAACGCCCATTTGCTGCCCTCTCTGGAAAGTATGCGTTAACAATCTCGCCATATCTCGCCCTCATCTTTTCTGCGGCGTCTGACCCGTAAACGCTCATCCAGTTCAAAACTGATGCGTTGCGGTATCGGTCAAGATGCCTGTGAGGCAGTTGGCCAGACGTAGCGCCCCAAAGGACAGGCTCTGGAACGTGTTGCCCCGCCTCCATGCGATTAATAGCGTGCTGCATCGGATCATCTGGCTTAAACGTCTCCTGCGCCTGAAACTCGCGCAGTTCTCGGTTTGGCATGGCCATAACGAACGCGGCCTGCGGAGGCCATGTGTTGCTAAGGTGAGTATCCATCACCTTGCGCAGAACAGCCTGCACCGACGCCTCGTAATCTGATTTCGTCGGCATCCTTCGGGCAAAGGCGTCGGCAATCTGCGTGATGCGGTTTGCCATTTGACTTTCATCCAGCCCCCTAGGCGCTGAAAATACGCTGAGAAAATCTATCAACATTTTCTGCGCCTGTCGCTTTCTTTCGTTGAAGTCCATCATCCATCTCCGTTCAAAAGTTTAATTACACCTTGAGGAACACCAGCTTTTCGTCTCAGCCCCCCTTGGGGGGTAAGGGGGGTTATATTCTTCTCTTCTCTTCTCTGTCGCGCTAAGTTGCTGCTTTCATTAGATGCACCCCTGTTTTCGTAATCGTTTCGCGTTGGTTTCGCGTTGGTTTCGCGCTCTTTTATTTCGCGCAAGGCCCTCTCGTTGACGATGTTTCCGCCTTCGATTTTAATCTTTCCAACCGCCAAAAGTTGCTCAGTCAGAGACCGCGCCTTGCGGATTGAACAGCCCAAAACGCCAGCCAGGTGCCTGTCGTCTCGCGGCATCTCTCCATGCCTTGCGTACAGTATGTCTAGAATGACGGCATACGCGCCAATCAGTTCTGGCCCCATGCCTTGAACGCCCTCAAGGAAGTCGCGCGGGTCGCGCTTATACCATCTGTCTGATTTCATTTTGCCCTTCACTTTTCGGGCTGAGACTTGAACACGGCACCACCCGGTGTTACAACATTCTCAGCATTGACGTGCTTCGCTTATATCGCCTCACCAGCGAATTTTCAAGCGGCCCTGCCTCACGGTAAGGGCCGCTTGTCATTTTATCCACCCCTCAAACGGCACCTCAGCGACCAGCGGCATGTCCGAGATACGCACGATGACGTAGCCCAGCTTCGCTGCGTCTGGAGGCTGTATTGGCGCGTATGAAACATGGAACAGGCTGTCATCCACGCCCAGCGCATCGGACAGCGCGTCCTGGCCCGCCTTGAATGCGGCAATGAGATTATCGCGGTCCCTGCGTCGGTTGTTCGGTGGGTGAAACTCGATTTGTAGATGTATCTGGTCCGCTTTGAACCGATTGACGCCCCACGTCTTGCACTCCCAACCGCAGTGCTGGCGATAACGTTTTTTCTCAGCCGCCAAGCGCAGGTGATGCGGTCGCGCGTTGGGGTTCAGGATGGCCGGGGGGAACGGTAGCTTGATTGTCAGGCATTTCATTGGCTGGCCTCCAGTTCTGCCGCCAGTATTGCTCGGCCTATCATTTCTGGGATTTGCGGGACGACGGCATTTCCGAGGGCTTTAAGTCGGTCCACCCTTCTGGGAACCCCATTAGCCACTCGACCCACGTCGGGTTCAAAGAGCCATGCTGCCCTTGGCAGGTCAGAGCGTCGTTCAGGCTGTTCGTTGCGCCACGACCACTTGCCTCTAGCGTCTCTGGCTTGCGACCGCCCTTGTAATCTCGGGTTGTTGGTGTTGGCCACAAACTCCGCGCCACCTCGCTCTCCAGATTTGGAAACTTGTCGTTTACCCTGTTTCCGATGTTTTCTGCTTCCATCGCGCTGCAACTGCGCGCAGTAGGCCACAGTCCAAACTCTGTCTCTTCTGTGCGGTGCGTCAACGGCGCAAGCTGGAATAACAAACGTCCGGCAGGCGTAACCTTGTCCCTCCAAGTCAGAAAGCACGTCGTCGAGGCCCATGCTGATGTGGCCAGCAACATTTTCTCCAATGACCCAAGAGGGCCGGAGTTCAGCCACGAGCCGACTAAATTCCGGCCAGAGATGGCGGTCATCTTCCTTGCCTCTTCGCTGCCCGGCGGTGGAAAATGGCTGGCATGGGTATCCGCCGCAAATAACGTCAACTGTTCCGTCAATGTCGGTCCCTTTCAGAGTTCGCACGTCTGGAAAGCATGGCACATCAGGCCAGTGCTTCGCCAAGACAGCGCGGGGGAATGGTTCGTATTCGCAGAACGCGATGGTCTCAAAACTGCCTGTCCGCTCAAGGCCCAGGCTGAAGCCTCCGATGCCGCTAAACAGGTCCAAGACGCGCAGCTTTGTCATGGCTTCACCAGCGTATAGGACGCAACACGCTTGCCGCTGTCGGTCTCAACCATCTCTCTGTAGATATTGTGGCCGTCCTGCTTGAGGTCATAGATACGCGCCCCAAGTCGGAAGCAGCCAAACCAGTCTAGCGCGTCAATCGGCGTGATGCTGCGGCCTGTCTTAAGGTGCGCCAATATCTGCGCGGTCTGTGTCTCGGTCATATTGTGTTTGCCTCTCTTGCTTCAATCATGTCTTGAGTGATTGCGATGTAGGTGTGATCTGGCCCGTAAAGCCGTTTCCACTTGGCAGGTTCCCGATGCACTGCGACCTTAGACGTGTCAAAGTCGCCCTGATGGCAACCATTGCACAAAGGGATAGCCATCTCGTCAGGCACCTTGCGCGTGGCGTATCGGTCATGGATCGGATGATGTGCCGTGGTCGGGCTTTGCTGTGGCAGGCCGTAGGCTGTGCAGATGATGCAGGGCAGTTCGCGCACCTTGGCCAGATAAGCCGGGTTTGGCTTAACCCTCTGCGGCTTCTGTGATGGCTGTTGTCCGGTCAAATTCATCTCGGCGGCTCCGGTAGTGGCATCCAGTGGGTAAATGCGTTCCAATAATTCATTACTTGGTGATCGTGCGGATTCACCCATCCTTCGCGCCGCACGCCGTATCCATCTGACCAATATCCAATAGCGCGATGGCCGTTCGTGCTTGCCAAGATGACCATCGGCCCAAAGGAAACGTCAGGATCGGTTGATTTTTTCGGCGCTGTTTCTATTGATTGCCATTTCATCTCAGCACCTCGTTCTCATACTTCAGTATCTCTGGGTCTGTCAGCGGCACGCCTTGCGCTCGGTAATGACCTTGCACCGCATCCATGTATTCGGTCAGTTCTTTGACGCTCATTTCGCGCGTCATCGCCAGAATGCCACGCTCGAATAGAAAGCATTGCTGTTCGTATGTTAAGCCGTCAAACATCCGCTCCCATACCCGTGACCATATCGGATCTCGCCTGCGAATTGGCACGCCGTAGGCAACGTGGCACTGTCCTTTGACTTGTGCCGCCGTCATGTCTCCGACGTGTTTGGAGATGTCGCCATACCATTTGTGCAAAAGGCTGTTTTGGGACAGCGTGCGCTTATCGCCATCGCCGATGGTGATTGTGAACGGCAGAGGGAGGCCAGTAATCATACCAGCCACCCGTTGCGCTTCGTGTTCTGTTAAGACGCGAATTGTCTTCATGCCCGCGCCTCTAATTCGGCCAACTTGCTTTGAACCTGCTGCACGAAGTCAGACACTTTTTCGCGCAATTCAGATTGCAGCTTTGGGTCGGCGTCAACGCGCGTCACCTGCATTTTCAGATGCTCAGGAAATGACGGGTTAAACGAAACGAAGTCACACCACGTCCGTCCGGTGCATTCCATCTGCCACTGCATTTGCAGCATATAGCCTTTGTCGATGCTGCCGCCTGTCAGGTTCTTGATGTGCTTGGCGGGTTGGGGACACTTTATCTCCACCAGCCCGTCATCGCCAATCAGACCGTCCGGTGATGCGCCGGACCACTCAATGACCGGGTGCGGGATAAACCCGACCTCGGTCACCTCGTTGCCTATCTCTAGTTCATAGAACGCCCGCGCCTGCGGTTCGGTGTCGTTGCCGTGTTCCATCGCCGCGCTCTTGAACGTCTCAACAGGCTGGCCTGTCAGGCGCTCGCATACAAGCTGCGCCATATAGTTTTGGTATCCGGCTGCTGTCTTTGCCATCATCACATTCGACAGTGCCGAGGCGGTTACCCGCCCCGCACGCTCGGCCAGCCATTCCTGGCCTCCCTGCTCACTCATTGCCCAATGCCTCCGCGAGAACGTCACCAAGTGCAGGCTGGTTCTGCTCCGCGTTTGCCGCGATGGTCGCAGACAGCTTCTTCATCGCCCTGTCGAAAGCGTCCACCGGGAATTGCTCCAGCGATGGTGCGCCATATGCCGCGCAGATTTTAGCTGCGGGAACGCCCGCTTCCTCTGCGGTATCGCGTAGCGCAATGAATTGGTCTGCGCTGATGGTGCGAGGTGCTGCCTTTGCTGCGGCATTTCCGTCATCGTCTTCCGGTGCGATGCCAGCCAATGCCATCAGGCCATACCGACGTGCGTAGGTGATGGCGCTGCCAAGCCCCTGCATGTCGTTTTTGCCCACGATGAGCGGGATGCTGCATTCGAGAACGTCGCCGCCTTCGTGAATGAATTTGGTCACGACTGAGCGGCCAAGTTCGGTCTCTGTCATCGGCTGAATGACAGCGATGCCATTAGCGTTAAGCGCAGGCATACAGGCATCAACCACGCTTGCAAGGTCAGCGTATTTGCTTTTGAAGTGCGGGTTTTGCGCCGACTTCAGCGCCTTGCCCATCTGCGCCTGCGCTGCGGCCAGTGCTGCTGCGATGTTCGGGTGTTTAGTGTCAGTCATGGTCTTTCCCTTCGTTGAGGCCAGCACGCCATTCTGCGTCACCAGCGATGTTAAGTCCTGTTATCTGCGCCAAGCGCACGCGGTAAATCTCGCGCGGCACGACGTGGCCCTGCATCCAACGTGAAAGGTGCGAACTGCCAACCGGAACTTGCTGTGCAAGCCATGACAATTTGCGCCCTTCGCGCTGAACCCAAGTCTTTAATTGTGTCTGTGCTGTTTCCATGCCAGCACCTTATTGCGCAAATTATTTTTTGTAAAGCGCAATTTTTCTGTTTACATCGCATCCGGCAATGCGTAATCTCTACCTATCAACAACGGCCACCGCGCCATTAGATAGGGAAACGACCATGACCACATACGCCTTCGCCACAACCGACAACGTAACCTTTGACAACGTAGTTGCCATCATGACTTTCGAGGCAAAGATGGTTTCGACTGCCTTCGGCGGCGCAGCATACGCGGCACGCTCTGTTACCTTAAACCGCTTTTACTTTGACACATCCGAGGAAGCGCAGGCATTTGCAGATGCAAACAACGGCGGCGAAAACTACCGCAACCTGTCCGAGATTGCCCGCCTCGAGGCACAGGACCGCGCCGCATACCTCAACGCCACCGCGCTTGCCGCCTAACACAACGGGGCTTCGGCCCCGCCACCCATAGCCGCGATGAGCGCGGTTATCGTCGGGGCTGCGGTCGATACTGGCCCGGTCGCGTAAGACCCCGGCGCAATAAAAGGAGAAACAACACATGACACACGCAAACGACATGAGGACGCTCAACCGCGCTATTTACGACGCGATACGCTCCGGCAACCGCGAAGGCGCAAACGTAACCGCGCTGCGCGAGATGGCAGCAGATATAGACCACATCATCGACCACGGATGCACGCGCGAAGAAATGCGTGAGCGCATCAAGGCGCAACGCGCGGTTCAACAAGCTGGGTGGACGGCATGAGAAACTTTATCGAAGACCTGCTCGGCGCAATATGCGTGATGGCCCTGCCGTTCCTGCTGATGTTCATCGCTTACGGATGGGGGATGTAATGGCTTCTTGGCTCTACCCGCCCGCTTTCGACGAGACGTTCCGCTGTGATTATTGCGAGAGTGATTTCAGCGAGGACGACCTGACCGAATACGAGCGCAACCGTTGGGCCTGCGATACCTGCGCCCGCGCCAATGACGAAGAAGCTGCTGCCATGCAGGAGATGGCGGAAGATGACAAATTTCATGCAATGATGAAAAGGAACGCGGAACTATGACCCAATACACATTCGGACCAGTCGTAATTGAGCGCAAAGACAATCCTGGCGCTCTGGTCGCCCAGTGCCTGAGCGGTGGCTTTTGCTGTCGCGGCTACATCGGCGGGACGTGCGTTTGGAACGAGACCGAGGACGGCAAGTCTCGCAAGTTGCCAATCGAAACAAACGAAACGCCGGATTGGTGCCAATACAAGGCCACTGCCATTCGGGATGCGCAGGAGATGGATAAATGAAACTGTGGACCATCCTCATCGCGCTGTACGGCGACGTAGAGAGCCGCCTTCTGTTTCCCAGCGAGGCAGAGTGCAGCGCGGCGCTGCAACCCATGCAAGCCATTCTTGATGCGTCCTATGACGACGTGGCGGTACTGTGCGAGCGGTCAACTCTGCTGAGCGCCTCGCCGCGCCCGGTGGCGAGGCCAGAAAGGTAAAAAAACCCCGGCAGTTGAGGCGCTGCCGGGGTTCATCGCGTTTGGGGTACACGATACCTGCATCCGGCAGGCTCGGACTACGCCACTCGGCGCAATTACTGACAAGCCGCGTCTAATTGTTGAATGAGATACGCGCCTGTAATCACTGACCTATCACCACCATCCTCTGCAAGCGCGGCTGCATGTGCCGTTCGGCTGGCGGATGTCGCATCGCAGATGGCACTATCGCTCACCGCGCTCGTGCAAGAAGCGCCTAGCAGCATCAGGGTCATTGCCAAGGCCAACTTCGTCCATGCGCTTGCGCGTGTCTGCATATCCCTCATCCCTCGCCTTGCTCTTACCGTTCCAGTATGCCGCGAACAGTGCCACAATGAATGCGCCAGCCGCTGCGAGCCATAGTTTGAGCCGGAGCATCATCGGTCGCCCTGAGACCACCTGCGCAGTCTCTCCCTGACAATATAAAGCAGGAACAGACCCGCGATAGCAGCCGCTCCCAGCACGATGTACTGCGCCACGGGGTCCAGACTGCCCAGAACCGTAGCAATGCCTCCTGCGCCCGCTGTAGCGGCCCCTGCGGCTGCCTGTAGCGTTGTTGACTGCGCTTTGTTGCGGGGCTTCGGAGCTTCGTCGTCCGTCACCCATTCTTCGGTCGGGTAGGCGTCCCAATCTAGCTGGAAATGAGGACCGTCTCGGAACTTCGTCCAATCGCCGCCCCAATCAATCTTGACGCCCTCCGCATCCGCCGCAGCCTTCACCGCTGGCCCCAGCTTGTCATAGAGCGGCCAAGCGAACGCCGCGCCATCCTTGCCAATGGGCAGCAGGTCAACCGCGTGTCCGGTCAGGTGGCGGCTGTTCATCGTCTTAGACGCGCCAGACGCATACAGTTCGCGCTGTCGCTGCATGGTCCGCAGCCCCTCAATCACGATGAAGTCCAGCGGGCTTTCCTGCAATGCGCGGTCAATAACCCGCCGCAGGTCGGGATGAATGCCCTTGAGACTGCTCAGGCTGCGCTTGCTGTAGCGTCTCACTTCGACCCCACTTTCGCAATTAAAGCCTTAATGTCGTCGCGTATCTCGGCGAGCATAGCGTTAGTGTCATCACGCGCTGCCTTCGCAAGGTCCATGTCTTCCTTGCGCTGATGCCACAGACGGCGAATTTCCTTGGTGTTTTCGATGCTGCGGCTCTCGAGGCGAATGAGCCAGACCAAGAAGCCAATAAAGCCAACGATGATAGGCCAGAATTTAAGGATGTTCTCGGTCATAGGACGCCTCTAGTCGTTCGAGTGTGTATCGCGCCCGCTCGACTTCAGTCGCCCACGCATCCGCGATGTGGTTTTCCTGCCAAAAGAATAGCAGGTTTATTGCTTGTCCGAAACGCTCCCAGAACAGGCTATCCTGACCGTCGATATAGGCCCGCGCCGATAGCGTCTGTGCCGTGCTGCCACCAAAGAAAATGGCGTTGAGCATCCGCGAGAACAGGCTAACGAGGTCATACGCTAGGCGATATGGGATGTAGGCAATCCGGTTCATCATCCCAACTCAGGTGTGATAACGACCCGAAGCTGGTCCGGCGTGTTCTTGAATGTCTCAATACTGCCGTCGAGGAATGTCACCTCGTACTCGGCTTTATAGCTGCCCGGCGTGTCTGTATCCCCGGCTTGTAGCGTATAACGGACGTGACCAGCGGAGCCATCCACCACCGTCGCCGCCGCATCAATCTTGAGCGTTGTCGCGCCAATTTTGAGCATATGGAAGCGCACACTCGCCCCAGTCACATCCACAACCGTGCCGTTTGCATCCGTCAGGATGGCGTCAAGTGTGGGCGATGTGTCGTTCTGTTTAAGGTATGCTGTGTCTGTCATGTTCCAAACCTCGTTGACGTATCAAGCCACGCTGCGTCATTTGATGCGTTCCTCCAACGTGCGCTGTTCGATACGTTAATCCACTGAGCATCGTTGTTAGTGTTCGGTACAAACGTAGGACGCCCACCACCTGCCGGAATACATACCACAACAGCTGTTCCTGTGATAGAACTCACGGCGGCGAAGATAGACAGGCCGCTTGCCGATACTTGAGCGATGCCGGACAGGCTTGCAGATGCCGTACTGATGGCGCTTGCACTAGCCGCGACAACAGATTGCCCGGCGATGGCGGATGTGGCTGTGAAAACGCTTGAGCCAGCGCCAGAGACCGTCGCGCTGCCCTGCACGTTTGCGTTCGCAGCAATGATGCGCTGACCGACTGCGCTGAGTGTCCCGCTACCCGTTATTGTGGCAATGGAAACACCCGCCTCGACAAATGTGGCGGTAGACGTTCCAGAGATTGTGGCTATAGATTCCGCTGTGGACAGCCCCTCCGCGCTGACCGCAGCCTGCCCCGATACATCCGCTATGGCTTCAGCAATACTTGCGCCTTGCCCTGAAACAGTCGCAGAACCTGCAATCGTTGCGGTGGCCGCGCCAGTTTCCTCGCCCTGCGCAGAAACAGTAGCCTGCCCGGATATAGACGCCGTTGAAGTAGCTGTTTGTTCGCCTTCAGCACTTACGCTCGCAGCGCCATTGATTGACGCAACCGCCGTTGCGATAGCCGCGCCATCAGCCGACGTGACGGCGCTACCAGATATGGTCGCGTTGGCCTCCGAAACGACCTTACCCTGACCAGAGACAGTCGCAGAGCCAGCGATTGAAGCCGTAGCTGTGTTAATCGCCGCACCTTGCCCGGACACACTTGTCGCCCCTGCAATAGATGCGCTGGCGGTAACAACAGACTGTCCTTGTGCAGATACCGTTGCCGCGCCCGCAATGGACGCGATGGCTTCAGTAATTACGCCGACTTCCCCATCATCCGCCAGGGGTGCAGCAGCTAATGGTGAAAATCCGAGCATCAGTTGTTACTCACTCCGTCTGTATGGGCGCTTCAACATCGCTGTTGCCATAGTCGTCAAGCATAACCGAATCCGGCCTAATAGGCCACTGAACATTCCACGGGTCGATACTGTGCGTGTCGTTGTAGATGTCTCTTAGAGCCTGTCGGTACGCAACCCACACTGGATCAGGAGCCTCTCCTACTTCAACAGCCTTAAT
>Ga0208767_1000339_pt1 | contig 36476 bp, 54 predicted proteins | sample VirMetDEL_Mar_21_FD_184514 | JGI IMG/M metagenome (GOLD analysis project Ga0208767, IMG submission 184514) | Aqueous microbial communities from the Delaware River and Bay under freshwater to marine salinity gradient to study organic matter... | ecosystem: Environmental > Aquatic > Marine >... | reverse complement strand
CGTGTTGCCAGACACAGAAAATGTGCCAGCCTGTCGAGCATACGCAGTACCTGATGTTGATACTTCAGCGCCTGATGCATCCTCATCTGGATTTGCTGTGTGCAATGACACATAAACAGTCGTTGGAGATGTGTATGCGCTATTTGTGAAAACATGATCTAGCAACTCTGTTTCTAGATAGTTTGAAAAGCTCATTAGCCTAGTCCTCTTACTTTTAATGTTAAACCTGAGCCAGACATTCTTGCCTGTTCAGATGAGTCAATTACTCGTTTTGCTGCTGCCGCATATAGCTGAGTCCAGATCGTGGCCCTCTCATCTTCCGCCAAGTATGGCGCAGAATGAATTAAGCTTCCATATAAATATACGTCTGGATGTTCCTCGAGCAGCCAATTCGTGCTATTTGTTGCTAATGCTGGGATTTTCTCGTAGAACAGCAGCTCTACTGTGTACTCGGCATCTGGCGTCGGATACAGCTGAAACTGCCCGTCTGCCATGCAGTAATACTCTGGCCGACCGCTCGTATCTTCTTGCCCGGCCCTTTTGTCCGCCATAGCAGCCCTCGAGATCAGGTCGAGTGGCGTAGTGCCGCCGCCCTGCACATGTGCTCGGATATTCTCGAGCCATGTTGATGGAACCTGCATGTACTCGTCGCCAGCATCCTGAACACCTGTACTTCGAGCCTCCATCTCGTAATGACGGATGTCTCGATTCATCTGTGCCTCGGCCAGCTGTATGAATACAGGAATGACGCTAGTCAGGTCATCGCGATTGAGATAGTCAGCAATCGTCGACTGTAAGTTGGTGTAGTTAGTAATAGACATTAGATACCAGTCCCCGATTTTTGTATGTGGATATCTTTCATCCTTTGCTCAATCAACTGCTTGAGTTGTGGATCTGCCTCAATGTAAAAAAGAAAATTCTGTTCTTGAGACGCCGGAGGTAAGCCTTGTTCTTCGCGAACTATATTTATGCTATCAGAGATTGCCTGTTGGACAATTGGAGAAATCGGCCTGTCTTGAGGAATCTGAGGCGCATTGCCAGACATTTGCAGCAGCCCTCCAAGCGGCATTGTCATCTGATTTGGATCCATCGGTTGCTGTGGAGTAGTAAATGACGTCGGTGGTGGAGCAGATGGCACTGGCCCTTGAGGTGTATTGAATCTCATCGATGGCTCCAATCCCCTGATCGCGTCCAATAATCCGCTACTTCCCATTGACTGCGGCATCTGTCGATCAAAGTCTGTCATCGGGCCTTTATTGTAGAAGCGCCTCATCATTGCTTCCGCGTCTGTCATTGGCCCTTTGTTGTAATTCGGCATTTGTGTCTCCTATATTCCGTATGGCGTCGGCAATGAAAAAAGTCCTATTCCTTCAAGAAAGTCTTGATCTTTTTTAGGAATATATTTGGGATCATAATTTGGCAACTTTGGTTTTTCCTTGCCTGATGGCAAAATGTTAGACTCTGGAATCATCTCGTCACTAACCATTTGTATTGCATCCAACAATCCAACTCCCATCCCTCTAAGCATTGATATCGCAGTCTCAAACGTCATCCCAGCAAACTGTGATGGAGACTTGCTGCTTGTTTTTATGCCCTCCATAGACACATCGAGTGCGTCTTGAGAAGATGCTCGCTCTTGAGGGCTTTCTTGATCTTGCGCGAACGCTGGGACGCCAGCCAATGATGCAACGGTAGCGGCAGACAATCCAAGCTTTTTGACATCGCCGCCAGCCAAAACATAGTCCCTAAATAACTTAGGATCGATGCCTCTTTTCTTGGCTTGAGCCATTATCTTATTTGCAATCAGCTCTAACTTTGACGCTCCGATTGGAGACTGAACTCCAGTTGCGTGACTAGCTGTCCCCCAAAGTCTAGCTTGAGCTGGAACTGGCTCTATGCCGACGGCGTCTGATATTTCGGCCCACCAAGGAGTCAAATCTGCGAGTTCTGGATTAGATACAGATTGCCCCGGAATCTTTAATCCATCCTTGCCTTTAACCATATTTCTTGTGTCAGCAAGTCCGACCGCTCTAGACCAATGCGCGTCTCCAACTGGGACTCTCCAAGATCCGCCGAGGGACTCTGGAGTTGATGCATTTATGTAGACAGGAACTTTAGGTGAAGCCATCTGAACATCACCTGTTTCAACATACTTCTTCATTGCTGGAAGTTGCGCAGTCTTGTGCGCTAAGTGACCGGGAAAATTTCCCATGTATTCTGGACGTCCTGCGACTTGTCCTCCGTACTTAACAAAATCGTCAAACTTCCCCTGATTGATCATCCAGTTTGCAGCAGTGCCTCTTCCAGTCTCAGTCAGGACATCGGCCATTGGACTAGACATTCCGCTCAAAGAGTTTAGCTGCAAAAACCTTCTGTTAGCCTCTGCCTCTCCAAACAAATCCACCATGATGTTGTACATTGGATCTAAGTTGTACCAAGAATCCATGCCTTTGTAGATTTCTGGATACTTGCCAGCCTCTGCTAACGTGTCTATCAGTCTTTGTTTATTTTGATTCTGCATGACAGCTTTAGCGGAATCTGCGCCTCTGGACTTCGCTGGCGGTTGAAACACAGATTCGCCGCCAAGCCCTCTTGTCTGTTTCGTGAGATCGTATAGTTCATCTCTCGTCACGCCGAATAATTCTTTCATGGCCTCAGTCTCTGGAGCTGACCTTGCCGCTGCGACTTTTGCTATTGATCTAGGATCATCGTAAACCTTTGGGAACGCTTTTCTTTTGGCGTTTCGTATGGTCGATCGGTTTTGTTTTGGATTTGCAATCTCATCAACCAGATCTAATACAGACTTAATTTTACTTGCCACTACGCTATCCCTCGCAGATTACGTCTAATAGGCTCGCCCCAGCTCGATTGCTGCGGCTTGTAGCCAACTGCCAAATATCTCATCGCGTCAGCGCCATGAGATGTCCAATCGTGTCTTGGTCGACCTCGCCATGTTCGGCCCTTCTCATCGAAGTCCCGCTGATACTGTCTCAATGCCTCGATCCCTCGATTGCACTTTGTCTCATCGAACCAACATCGATTTAACATTGATCTAACTGCCTGTATGCCGTCATCAAGATTAAGCTTTGGCGCTATCTCCACTGGCCGTATCCCTAAGTTGTCCAAGGTCTCGAGGCGCGAGTGTCCCGTACTGAGTTCTTTAACTTGAACGTCGTGCGGCAGTATGTGCGACTCATAAACATAACCTTTTTCTTGCAGCACTCTGGCGTAATGATCAAGACCAACGCCACTGTTTTCGTAATAGTCAATCAACCTCACCTCTTGCCCGACGTACTGCGCGAACCAGATTGAGGTCGAATCACCTATACCTAAATCCCAACTTGTGATAACACCTACCGCCCGATCATAAACGACATTACAAATTCGTCCAGTGTTTGTTGCCTCTTTCATTTCGGTGCCGTAGTAAGCGCCAGCAATCGCGGCCTCGAAACTGCATTCAAACTCTTGCTCGTACCGATCCTCGCCCATCGTCTTTATCGCCGCATCCAGTTCCGCTTGCGGCAACAGATTGGTCTCGCTCGCCTTATGCATCGCGGAATACCATGATGGATCATTCCTAGCCGCGTCCCATATTTCGAAGAAACTATTGCGGCCTTTCGGAGTCCCGATAAACGTCGCCTTGCCCTGACGGTCAGCGATCGCTGGTCGAATGACAGTCGACCATGCGTTCATCGGGAAGTCAGCTGGCTCGTCCAACACCACCGAGTCAAAGTACAGACCTCGCATCGAGTCAGCGGTCTCAGCGCCAAACAGTCTGATACGAGCGCCATTCGGGAAGTCGATCCGTAGTTCCGACTCATTCACTTTGATTCCCGGGATCGAGCGCGTGAATTCCTTGCAGTAGTCCCACGCTACCGCCTTAGACTGACGATAGGTCGGCGAGATGTACGCAACGCGCACGTTATCGCGCGGGATAGTCAGCGCGTCCCTAATCAGGTCATTGATGGCCGCGACAGTCTTGCCGCACCTTCGATGCGCCACCAAACATGCAAAACGCTCTTTTCTGTTGTGAAACGGGAGCATGACCTCCCGTGGAGTGTACGGAATTGTTATTTCAGGCATAGAATCCTAGAAAATCGACGATCATCGCCGTCGTCGTAAAAACCAAACCAACCACCAACGCAAAGATAAACCAGTCGAACTTATTCTTCATCTGATCCCTTCCACTTAATGATTAACGGCCCACCGGACTCGCCAGTATGCTCGAGCTGCTGCCGCTCGCCGTAGCGCTTAGGTAGCAACTTGCTCGCTGTCCATTTTATGGCGTCGATCTGCAATCTAGCCACGTTGTAATTATCTGGCGTCGCGCTGTATGCGATCTCCATGATGTCCTCAGCTGCGTATTCTTGCTGCGCGTTCTTCGCGCGCGCGTACTTGTCGCGAATCTGTGGATGCTTATACATCCATCGATAAAACGTTGATTTATCAGGCGCCCAACTTTCCTCTTTACATATTTTATTTAGAGATCGACCAGCCGCTATTTCTTCGCACATGCGATCAACCAGCTCATCTGTAAAGTCTGTCGGTCTTCCAAGCTTCTTTTCTTCTTCCATACCACACTCCATGTCTCGGTTGCTACCTAGATATCAACCGACGCCGTTTGATAACTGGCTATTAAACGGAAAATTATCCACCTCGATATTCTACTCAGGACACGACATCGAGGACAGGACAATCGAGGACAAAAGACATACTCTTTAAGAGTATGTCTTGTCTTGTCCTTTCGTTCGCTTGTCCCCCAGTTTGTCCTCCGCAATGTCTTTACATTTGCTAAGTGTTTGATTTTAAACATGTTTCTGATTACGACTAGAGGACATTACAAAATGTCCTCAAATGTCTTTTTGTCCTTAAATGCGTTAAGTGTTTGATTTTATTCATTTGTCCTCAATTATTGACCTGATTCTCTAAATTGATGATCAATGACTCGTTCGTTGCCGACCATCCATTCCCTTCTGGAATAATATATTCAGCATCGATTAGCGCTCCGATCATCCTCGAGGGATCAGCCTGACATGCTTTCTTTGCGGCAGACTCTGACATCCCGATCATTGGCCCAGTCAAAAAGTTAATCATCTGATACCGATTGACGTGCGGTCGTTTCTGACCGTCACGCTCGCGATGTCCGGCATGCCAAGCGCGTTCGAATCGTTTGCGATGTTCCTCGATCTTAGATGTCTTTTTGTCGACCTTGGCCGGAGCGCTAACACTCTCGAGCACGACACTTTTGACTGGCTCATTGTCCTCGTCTTTCCATCCATTAATAGTCACAGGCCGCAGCTCAAAGAACAGACTGTCCTTCATCTCAGAGTCTTTCATCTTACGTTGGATGACCTCGATTGGCCTAGATCCGTTCCCGGGCTTTACGCTCACCTCAATATCTAACGCACCACGCCATGCGCTAGATCCTCGAGCACGATGCTGCGCCTCTTCAGATACGCCAGTGTGATGCACCAATATGACTGTGCAGTCAAATTCCTCTATCAGTGCAGCGCATGAGTCCAGCATTGTCTTTGCATCCTGAGCGCTGTTCTCATCGCCATTCAAGAATCGGTGCAATGTGTCTACAACAATGATCTTCGGCGGCACGGACAAAGAGCGGACATTTTCTATAACTTTGTCCAGTCCGGATGGCTCATTTAGGTCTGTCCCGGTCTTGCTCATCCAGAACTTAATGCTTGGCACGGAAAAGTGTTGCATCCATGCTGCAACTCTGGCCCGCAGTCCGTAGTGCCCCTCACCAGCCAAATAAACAACAGGGAGCGACTTTGTCTTATTGCCGCACCAATCTCGATTCTCCATCTCATCAGCAGCCATACGAAGACACCAGTCAAGCACTAGAAAAGTTTTTCCTGACCCAGATGGCCCATGAACCATCATCAATGATCGATTCTGGATCCAGTTCTTTACATACCAGCTGATCGGCGCTGGTTTCTTGGTGAACTCATTGCCATCGATTAGCCAATCGTGAACTGGCTCAGGCGGCTCAAGAAGTGCCGCGAGATCATTTCCGTCGAGCAGATAGTCGTTCGCGTCCATCCCCTCGATCGGCGGCACGATCGTTATCGATCCGTGTTTGGCCGATGCCTGATCAGCGTATGACTTGCCGACGCCAGACTTATCATGGTCAGCAACGACAATGATCTTTTTGCGCCCGTAGCGCTCACGCAGCTGACCGACGACTGTTGGTATGTTGGAGGCCGAATACGCAACGTAACACGCCTTAGAAGTCGTCTCAGCGATGGTTGCAGCCGTAGCAAACCCCTCAGCGACATATATATTGCCATCGTCGTTATCACCAACACGCCAGAATGACCCGCCAGTTTTACCGCCAGTGTGATAAAGCTTGCCCCCGGAGCCATCTATGTATTGCAGCGTAGTCAGCTCTCCGTCATCGTTAAACAGCGGCACGATGAGCCGTCCATCGCCAGTGACTCGAGCGCCATGCGGATGAATCTTCTTTTTAACGAGATAAGGATGATCAGTTGCAGCTGCTGCCTCGCTCCAGATCTTTTCAACGACCTCGGAGACATTGTCGTGCATTACCTGTTCGGCCTCGATTCTCGCTTGACGTGCCGCCTCCATACGTCTCGAAAACTCAAGTTCCTCACTCGGCGTGAGGTGGCGACCAATATCCTGTCTCCACTTATTCTCGATCGAAAGGCGCCAGTCTCCGAATTTCCCGGCAGCGATACTGCCACCGCCAAAAGCAATATACCAACCACTTTTATCTGAACGATTTGATCTTCCACTGCTACCCGAATTAAATCGGTGAATTCTTCCATCGAAAATGATTTCTGCTGGCGCATCTAACCCGGCCTCCTCGATTGCGTTTTTGAACTGTATCTCAGGTGGATCGACAGGAACTTTGTCCCGCCAGATTTCAGTAATATCAGCCATTGACGCACCTCGGACATGTTGACATCAGATACTTTCTCAACTTGTCGATGGTGCTGTAGCTCGGATCAACCGACCGCCCACTCAGTATATTCCTGAGCGTCGAGTAACTGACATTGGTGCGGCGACTGACCTCGGTAAGATTGCGGTCAGACAGTAAGTCTTTGATTTCTTGTAATTCCATGTTTTTCTCCTTGTTAAAACCGTTTTTTTGACATCTTATTTTAAAAATTAGTTAACATCAAGACTCACAGATCGGAGGATGCGATGAAAGAACTAATTAGTTTTCTCTTGCTGTTCAATCTGCAATATCCTGATAACACGGTTATCACGCCAAGCAATGCGACCTTTTTCCTCGCTGGCGATATCCCGGTGATTTACCTTGCGCCACACATGAATAAACCAAACGTGATTCTCCACGAGGCGTGTCACGCGGCTCAGTATGCCAGAGCCGGGAATAAACCAGCCCAGACTTGGAAAGAGTGGGAGAGCCGCGAGATCGAGTGCGCCAAGATCGAGAGGATTTATCTCAACCTGACAGAATAAAAAGGGACGTAGCGCGCTATGTCCCCTTTTGATCGACGTCTAACTTGAATCCGGTAAACGTTCCCTGATTTGATCTCACATTGATCACGCCGTTGTATCCATCCTTCCAGCTGGATATGACGTGCTCGTTTGTGCTGTTGTCGACGTAGATCGTCCAATCGCCGATTGTGATGTGTGCCGCATTGTCTGATAAAACTTTGATCTGCATTTTTTTCTCCAAAAATTAAGGACACCTAACGCGCTAGGTGTCCTTTCGTATGTTAGTTAAATTTTGCCAAGAATGGGAAAAGATCAGCCGCCTTGTGGTCGCATTTCGTCTCGAGATCTCTCGCAACGACCAGCGCAGTGTTCTGCTGCGCGGTGGTCAAGGCATCGCCGTCATTGATCATGTTCTCGAACTCAGACAGATGATCGCAGTGCGGGCACAACTGAACCTCGCCGTTTTCGCGCTCAGTATCGCGAGTGTGTCTGCCGCATATTCTGCAATCGAATGTTCCGTGATGATTAAATTTGTTCATGTTTTTCTCCTTGTTTTCGGGATCTCGGCTTAATTGCTCTCGCCCCATAACTTGAATTATACGCGAACGAATCTAGCGCACAACCCCTAAATGACGTTTTTTTATCAATATTTTTATCGATATTGTTTGACTTCGGACGAAAAACTGTTTTACAATAGGGGTATGGACAAAGAGCATTTCGCTGAAAGTCCTAAACAAAGTTGGAGGTTTTGCATGACAAATTTCAAGTATGACGATGGCGGTAGAAGCAAATATTTCAAAGGCAGGGCCGGAGATTGCGCAGCTCGTGCAATGGCAATTGCCTTGGGCATTGACTACAAGGCCGCTTACGACGAACTTGCTGAGGCGAATGCAGCTGGCCGGATGAGAGTCAAGAGCGCTCGCAACGGAGTGTTCAAAGAAGACTTCAATCGAGTGCTAGAGGCGCATGGTTGGAAATGGTTTTCTGCTCCAAAGTTTGACGGGCGCAAGGCATACGTTGGAGATATGCCGACTGGCACGGTGATCGCAAGAATGGCGAAACACTTTGTTGCTGTCAAAGACGGTGTGGCCCATGACTCATGGAACAGCACACACAAAATGATCTACGGGTATTGGGCGAAAGCCTAATACCTCTTACGGGAGAAAAATATGAGAATAGAAGATCTTGACTCTGACACTCTGAAGAAGCTTGGACTATCCAAGCCTCGACAGAAAAAATTCACGGCAGAGCACGAGCGCCAGTTTGCCATCAAGGCGCTCAATCTGTTATCGACGTTGACCCAGTCTGAGCGCGCTCGAGTGCTGAGACGGGCGACGACTCTTAACAACGTCTGATCATTGATGTACGATCGGATCATGAAGATCTATCGTGTAAGTATCGAGGGGCGGCCAACAGCATATGTTGGCTCCCTCAAGGAAGCGCAGCAGCTCACGGATAAGTACCAGCACCTTGGTTGGATTGTCTGCGAGCTGCCGCCGCTACCAAAAACAAAACCAGCAGTTCTGAAATGGTTGGCTAAACACTTTCAATAGTGTTGACACTTTTCTGTCAGTTGGTTTAGAATTACATACATGGACAGCCGGATGGGCCGACAGTCCTAAACTTAGGAGAAAAAAATGAAAGCAGAAAACACGCTCGAGACACTAGTCGACAAAGTTGGCGCAATGAAGAAAATCGTTGCTGATTACAATCGCGAGATCAAAGCGCTCGAGGCAGAGATCAAAGACCAGTGCCAAGCCAGCGGTATCAAGAAAGTCTGCGGCAACGTGTACAACGCAACTTACGTTGAAGCAAATCGCAAAGTTCTTGACTGGAAGACTTTGATTGATGACATGGGTGTTGACTCTAACACTCGCGAAAAGTACACCACCACGTCAGCGATCTTCTCGCTGCGCTTCGGTGTTTAAGGTCATAGTCAACGGATATGTGGTCGGCGAGTACGTTGACCACGCATCCGCAAAAATGCATTATGACGAAGCCTGCCATGAGAATCTTCATGGTGACAATTGGAAAATAAACTCAGTAAAACTTGAAGGAGAAAAAGTTGCCGGATCAAAGAATGAAAATAAATCAAATGCGCGAGGCCGTCGCTCGATACACCGGGGAGCGATACTGCGCCTATTGCAATAAACACAGGCCGCTCGAGGGCGGCAAGTTTAGAGCTAACACAAGTAATTGTAAGTGGATGTGTAAGTCTTGCATTGATATTAGAAAAGGAGATAAACGTGGTCGTAATTAAAGTAAACACATTGTTCCTCGCGATGGCAGCTGACCGCGATCACGAGATCCCAGAGATCCTGAAGGTCGAGGGCAAGTTCTGTTACATCTTCCGGGATGATAAGAATCTACCTCAAGTGCTCGAGTACGCTGGATACTTTGCTGAGATCGAGACTGCCGCCGTCGAGACTTACGAGTACGAAATGCACAAAGAGGCGAAAATCTTTTGCGATATCGTTGAGCCAATCATGATTGAGAAATGGGATAACTGGAATGCTTAAAATTTTAGAACGACTCATTGACCTTATGTATTTTCTTCTCGGCGGCCTAGTCGTCATCATGCTCTCTTATCTCGTTGCGTTAGAATGGGATAAGAGGCAGACAGATGAAAATAAAAAAGTTTGTATCCACGGACGAGAAATCGCCAATGCTTGTGACACTCGTGTCGGTGAGTGGAAGCGATCGAAACACGACTGTGTCTAACCACGTCTTACCGGGAGTCGGACTCTACGTCATCGAGCAAGACGGCATCACGTCGATTGCAGAATCGATTGAGGTCTTCTTCCCGGACTCTGATCTAACGATCAAGTCCGATCGAGACGAAGCGTTCGACGAATACAGTGAGATGCTTGTGGATACTGACCAGTATATTGCAATTCCAAAACGACTCTGCTAACCTAAATATTGGCGAAGGGATTTTCCGACCGCCATTTAACTGGAGAAAACATGGCTATAAATCTAAAAACGACATCGTCGATCGCGACGAGTCACATCAACATCTTGTGTTACGGCCAGAGCGGCTCAGGCAAAACCACTCTGATCAAAACACTTCCAAAACCAATCATCTTGTCAGCTGAATCTGGTCTGCGCTCACTCGATGGGACTGACATCCCGTACATCGAGGTCGAGACGATGGACGATCTTAAAGAGGCGTACAGCTGGTTGAAGAACGAGGGCGGCGAATATTCTTCTGTCGCCATCGATTCGATATCAGAAATCGGCGAGGTCGTACTGAGTGAGGAAAAACAAAAGTCGAAGGATCCTCGTCAAGCTTATGGCGCGCTCGCTGACAGCATGATGTCAATCATCCGTGCGTTCCGTAATTTACCGATGCACGTTTACATGACCGCGAAGTTGTCGCAAGTCCAAGACGACGTCGGCAAGTTGTTCTGGGGGCCGTCGATGCCCGGCAGCAAGACTGGCCAGCAGTTGCCGTATCTGTTTGACGAAGTTCTGGCGATGCGATTCGGCAAGACTGACGACAAAGAATGGCGCGGCCTAATGTGCAAGGGCGATACATCTTGGATCGCGAAGGATCGTTCCGGGAAGCTTTCTGACTGGGAGGATCCGGACTTAGGAAAACTCATTGCAAAGATTGGAGGTCAAGATGCCTGATGCATTAGACGCACTCAGTCGACGATGGATAGCGGCAAAGTCTCGAGAGAAAGCCGCTATCGATGAGCGTCGAGAGATCGAGGATCAGATCAGCAAGTTGATCAAACTCGATGAGACTGAAGAAGGCACGAAGTTGCTGACTCAGAACAACTACAAGTTGAAAATTACCAGCCGCATGACTCGCAAAGTCGATGGTGACGTATTGCAAGACATCGCAGCGGAACACGGATTGTCCGACCATCTGCCGACGCTGTTTAGGTGGAAGCCGGACATAAACATGTCTGCTTGGAAAAAGGCAGACGAAAATCTTACGAAGCCTCTTCTCGGAGCGATCACAACTGTTCCGGGCAGACCTTCGTATTCAATAACTTTAGAAGGAAAATAACTATGGATCTTGAATTTGATACTTACGACTTTGTCGCAGACGCAAACGCTGACTATGCCCCAGTTCCTGATGGGTGGTACGACGCTCGAGTCATGTCGGCAGAACTTAGAACGACAAAGGCCGGGAACGGGAAATACATCGCAGTCCGTTACGATATCACTGGCCCGGAGCATAGCGGTCGTGTGATTTGGGGGAACCTGAATGTGCACAATCCCAATCCAGTTGCTGAAAAGATTGGCCGAACTCAACTCAGTAAGTTGGCGTTAGCTGGCGGGATGAGCGGCCTACCTAGAGATACTAATGAACTGGTCGGTCTCGATGTAAAAATTAAAGTAACTGAGCGCCCAGCTTCTGGTCAGTACGCAGCGTCCAATGACGTTAAGGATTGGAAAACAACTGGCAACGGCTCGAAGCCGCCAACAGCTGATACCAACGCTAACGCTAACGCGCCTTGGGCGAAATAAGGAGATCTTTATGGCACGAAATTTTGTTAATCACGCAATTGATGAAGCCGGAACCCAAAAAAATCTGGCCAAAATATTGGGAGTAACTCAGCAGTACATTGCACATTGCAAGTCAAGAGGATATTTCCCGATCAATCATGCGAAGACTATCTCGAAAAAGTTTGATATTGATGTGGTTGGCTTGGTCGACCCAAAGATTGCAAACTTGATAGTTGAGAGAGTCGGATTTTAATAACAAGAGGGGCTTCGGCCCCTCAATGTTTTTTGGAGAAAACAATGGATTTAGAAAATTACTTAGAAGATGCCTTAGATAATGCCACGAAGCATTCGTTGATCCTGACGACCGCAGAATTAAAAACTTTAAGTGAAGTGTTTTTGATGAATACTGATGCGCTGGACTTGATTTATTCTGACGAAGGAATGGAGTGCATTAGAAACGTTGCTAATAAACTTGAGTACGCTCTCTACGTTAATGATTCGTTAAAGAATGGGAAAAGTCACATCTCAAGTAGAGGTGAGTGGATCGCATCCAAATTAAAAATAGAAAGGTTGGTTGGTTAATGAGCAAAATTGTCGAACGGATTGACGAGTACCATCAGAAAACCACAGACACGCAACGCGGCCATATGGGCGGCTCTGTATTAGGTCACAAGTGTGAAAGATTCCTTTGGTACATGTTCCGTTGGGCATTTAAGGAAAACTTCTCGGGACGGATGAGGCGGTTGTTTCGTCGAGGCCACCTCGAGGAGAATACAATTGTCTCTGACCTTTGGGCGATTGGCATTAATATCAAAGAAGTTGGCGATAACCAGTCTAAAGTTGATTTTGGAAATCACGTCAGCGGCTCGGTCGACGGCATTATTACTGGCGGCGTTCCCGGGCATGAGACGGAGACAATGATTGCTGAGTTCAAGACTCACAACCAGAGATCATTTGACTCGACCTCGAGGAAAGGCGTGAAGGAAACCAAGCCGCAGCACTACGCGCAAATGCAGCTGTATATGCTTGGCAAGAAAATCAACAAGGCGCTGTACGTCGCGGTGAACAAAAATAATGATGAGATGTACACAGAGATCATCGACTTCGATGAGCCGTTCGCGGAGCGCCTTTTAAAAAAGGGAGAATTCATTACATTGGCAAATGAGGCACCACCGAGGATCACTAACGATCCAACGTTCTTCACTTGCAAACAGTGTGCGGCTCGCCATATTTGTCACGAGGAAAAACCAACTACGCAGATTAACTGTCGGACATGCGCTCACTCGACGCCCATGCCTGATGGCACTTGGGACTGCGAAAGATTCGAGTCAGCTGGGATACCTGAAGAGTTTCAGCGAACAGGATGCCCATCGCATGTTCTTCATCCTGACGTCGTGCCTTGGCCAAGGATCGAGAGTAGCACGGACGCTGAGGCCGTGTTCATGATCGATGGCAAAGCGATCAGAAACGGTGAAGGCGACGCTAACACGTTTTCCAGCATTGAACTTGTATCGAACACAGCAGCTTGTGTAAATCAGGATCCAGACGTCATGGATATTCGTAGTCAATTTGATGGGAAGATAACCGGATGACAAACAAAACAATTGAAGCAACACTTGCGGAGCGCCACGGCCAGTACGGGCCTTATGTCACGGTCAGCGCGATCAGCCAGAGTCTAAAGAAAGTGGTCAGAGAATCACCAAATTATAAATTTATGCCGCCAATGATGAAGGAAAGCATAGACATGATTTGCAACAAAATGTCGAGGATCCTTGCTGGTGGAAACTATTATCTCCACGACACTTGGCATGACATTGGTGGATACGCCAAGCTTGTTGCGGATGAGCTGGAGAGAACTAATAATGTTAAGGAAGTACCAGAAATTAGCGATTGAGCAGCTGTACAGTTGGCTTAGGGCGAACGATGGCAATCCATGTATCGTTCTGCCAACTGGAAGCGGCAAGTCTCACGTCGTTGCGGCGCTTTGCAAAGACGCCATAACCAATTGGCCTGAGACTCGAGTTTTGATGGCGACTCACGTCAAGGAATTGATAGAGCAGAACGCCGAAAAAATGTTGATGCACTGGCCGGACGCTCCGCTTGGAATATACAGCGCTGGGATTGGGCGTAAAGAGGCCCATCAACAAATCACGTTTGCTGGCATCCAGTCTATCAGAAACAAGTCGCACGAAATAGGTCACGTCGACCTCATGATCGTCGATGAAGCGCACCTGATATCCACAGATCAAAACACTGGTTATCGCAAACTGATTGACGCGCTAAAGGCCATCAATCCAGCGCTGAGAGTCATTGGCCTTACTGCGACGCCGTATCGACTCGGCCACGGGATGATCACAGATAAACCAGCCATATTTGATGACCTGATCGAGCCGACCTCGATCGAGGCGCTCGTTGAGGATGGATTCTTGGCGCCGCTCAAGTCAAAGTTGACCGGGATCAAGTTAAGCGTTGAGGGCGTTCATAAGCGGGGCGGCGAGTACATCGAGAAAGAACTACAGGCAGCTGTAAACCAGCCGCACAACAATTCTGAGGCCGTTAAGGAAGTCATTAAAATAGCCGGAGACCGTAAGGCATGGTTATTTTTTTGCGCTGGCGTGAAACACGCTATGGCGATTAAAGACCTGCTTATCGAGAACGGTATCCCAGCCGAATGCGTTACCGGGGACACGCCAAAGCCAGAGCGGGAAAAGATAATTAAAAGATTTAAGTCTGGCGAACTCAGGGCGCTAACAAACGCCAATGTGCTCACAACTGGCTTCGACTATCCAGACATCGATTTGATCGCCATGCTGAGGCCCACAATGAGCGCTGGCCTATATGTCCAGATGGCCGGGCGAGGCATGAGAGTCAAGAGTCACACGGATCACTGCCTTGTGCTGGATTTCGCTGGCGTCGTTCAGACTCACGGCCCAATTACTGGCGTTAAATCACCAAACAAGGCCACAGAGGGCAACGGTGAGGCGCCTGTTAAAGCCTGTCCGCAATGCGACAGTCTAGTGCCGCCAGCCGTAAAAGAATGCCCAGAATGCCATTTTGTGTTCCCGCCGCCAAAAGAGAAAAAGATGAAGCTTCATGACGTCGATATAATGGGCGGTGGAGGCGATAAGCTTTTAGTAGATTCATGGCGCTGGGAGACGCATTTGTCTCGAGCCAGCGGCAAAGAAATGATTAAAGTGACTTACTACTCAAAATTGTTTAGTGATCCGATCATAACAGAGTATTTTCCGCTGACGCACGAAGGATATGCCGGGACAACAGCGCGCCAGACAGTGTATGTACATGCTAGAAAGGCCGGAGTCATTGACGATGTAAAGAATGCCTTCGATCTGGATGAGATATGTGACTCTTTTAACTTAAATGGAATTCCACCAAATGAGATATCCTATAAAAAAGAAGGAAACTACTTCAAAGTCACAAAAAGAAGTTGGTCGTAGTGAACACGTTGAGCAGCGAGAGTTTGTTAGTTGGTTTCGGAAAAATTACGAAGGCGTAAGAATCATTGCTATTCCAAACGGCGGTCACAGAAATATCGTAACCGCTGTTCGTCTCAAAAGCGAAGGCGTGACCCCCGGAGTCCCAGATATGTTGATCCCGGCTTGGAATCTTTGGATCGAGATGAAACGTAAAAAAGGCGGCTCATTGTCGAAAAATCAGTTAGACTGGATAAATTATTTGAGATCGGTGCAGCAAACTGTTATCGTCGCTAAAGGATTTGAGGATGCTAAGTCTCAAATTGAGGAATTTACTACAACAATCACGGAGAACTATGGTGGAACGGAACTTGACTAAAAACATGAGATCGGCCGATAACATTCGGACACATAGGATTAAACTTAAACTTAGCCAGCGTGAACTTGCCGTCATGCTTGGCGTTAGTCGCAAGACAGTGAGCGATTGGGAAAACGGCGCTAACTTGCCGTCTGATCAAAATAAGCAAAAGTTAGAGCAACTGTTCTACACCGGGAAGATCGAGCAAGACCAGATCTACCTAGATCCCGAGCGCAATGCGCTACTATTTAGCAAAATTAGCTGGATTGGGATCTGCGGGATGCTGCTAGGATGCGCTGCAATATTCGCGATGTTTTATTTGGTAGCTGGGATGTATGGTTAGTTTCAATCTAAGAAAACATAACAAAAGGATCAAACACATTAAGTTTGGGCCTTACTATCTTGTAGCAATAGATAAGATAAAGGATGGAGAGCCATTGTTTAGGTTTATCGATGGGAAGACATACAAAGCTTCAGAGGCGCTCACATTAGCCAAGAAATACGGTTATAATCAAGTGGAGCGAGTTTACGAAGCTTTCAATTCGCTTGGTTGACTTACTTTTTTCATAGTTTTCTCCTTCTTTAAGGCCCACTTCGTGTGGGCCTTTTTTTAATCATAGTGTTGACACAAAAGCGTCAATCATGGTTAAATAGAGCCATCGATCGAGCGGAATTGGCCAACCGATCTAAACTAGGAGAAAAAAAATGAGCAAATTCGACGACCACAAATCTGCAATTGAGTTCATCTACGGCGGTAATGCTGTCTTCACTATCAAGTCTCTCAAGACTGATAAGCATTTCACATACAAAGTGACTCAAGCTAAACGCGAGAGAGAGCGCGACGCAGCTCCATACTTTGTGCGCGTTCTTGCTGGCCCGGACAATCAAGACTGGGCGGCTAGTCAGTATATTGGATTCCTTAAAGAGTACGCGCTTCCAGTTGACGCTGATCCATTGCTCGCTGGTAAAAAAGGCAAGCCTGATGCCCCTAGTTTTAAAGCGCTACAGTGGGTTTTGATGAAGTTGTACCGCCGAGACATGGACGGTTTCGAGATCATGCACGAGGGCCGTTGCTGCCGCTGCAATCGCACTCTTACTCATCCAGACAGTATCAAGACTGGCATTGGCCCGGAGTGTGCAAAACACTTCGGCTAAGGCCGGAAACAGTCCACTTCTAAGTCCACTCCTCAAAGTGACGATCCATCTCAGCATCTATGATGATGTACTCCCGGACGGTCTCTAAGACCGTCTGCGGCATCATAGCCGGACATTCGTAGGTAATGTTATAAATAGGCGCTGACGGCTCCTGTAGCTTCTCCACGATCCTCTTGGCCGTCATAATGGAACAGCCTTGGCACACTAGCGCAATGCAGAGCGCGCCAAGGATGCGTCCGGGGATCATTTCTTTTTCTTCGAAGCTTTCTTCTTTACAGCGTAAGCGATTGCGACCGCCTGTTTAGGCGGCTTGCCAGCTTTGATTTCGGCCTCGACGTTCTTCTTGAATGCCTTCTTAGATTTGCTTTTAACGAGCGGCATTATTTCTTCTTTTTAGCAGCTGGCCTTTTTGTTTTGACCATTGCCTTCATTAGACATTTGCCAGCTGCCATGCAGCTTCTAGGATTTGGACAGGTAGGACAAGTTTTCATTTTCACCTCTTAACAGCTGAACTGCCAACATAGAATGAGAAAATCATCACCAAAATAGTGTCGAAGTTCTCCCGGAACATTACTGCATTTTTGATTGTATGCCATTCGATCCAAGTCTTGCTAGTATCGATCAGACCCAATAAATATTTACCGCCACTTTTCATCTCTACAGGAACAGCGATATCAACCGTCCCTAACATTGGAGCCAGACTAATCACGGCGATCATGATCATGAAGAATAACACCAACACGCGCCTAGTCATGCTCGAGAACCGATCCTTTGACCGCAGCTCGAACTCTTTGTTTGACATTTCGGATTGGGCCTTCATGCGCTCGACGTCAAACGTCAAACGCTCCATCAGCATTTTTTGATGATCTGCTTTACTTTTCTGGCTATTCGCCACAAGACCAGATATGACGCCGACGATGTTACCGCCAATAGCCAATATAACTTCTGTGCCAAGTCCAAACATATGTGTTTCACATGAAACTTAATTAAATAAAATGCTGACCTGAATGCCAGTTTGTGGTCATCACCAATCAAACCTATGCTGCTGTTGCAGTTATGACATAGCAGTTTTCTTATTCTGCCAGTCTTGTGGCAGTGGTCAATGTATAATTTTCCCTTGCCAGTATCTTTGCCGTCCATCCCGCAGATGGAGCACTTGTTGTTCTGCTTGTACGCCATCTCAACATAGTCAGAAAAGACTATGCCGTATTTATGTTTTAAGTGGTGGTCACGTTGCTGCTCTGGAGTTTTTTTTCTTTTTCGGCGTTTTTGCTGTTTTTGCGGCTTTTTTAAATTGCTCTGCTGTTGGTGCACCTTTTGTCCCCGGCTTTTTCATCTTTTCACCACTTCCAGCGGCAATTCGTTTACGTTTAGCGTGTATGTTCGCGTAGAGTCCTTTTTTAGCCATGTCACTTCTTCTTATGTCTGTTAGCAAAATTTCTTGCGGCCTCGACACTGCCAAAGCCCCATGCTTTTAGGGCCAATGCTTTACGAGTTGGCCTGCCTTTAGAATCTTTCATCGGCCCCTTCATGCCAGCGAATCGTGCGGCGAATGAAACACGTCGAGGATTTGTTCCAGACTTGACTGGCGCCTTCAGATTGCCGCCATCCTTCGCCTCAAAGTGTTTGCGGCCTTTTTCGTTCAAACCACCTTTTGGATTCTGATATTTTTTAGCTACCATTTCCACCTTGCCTTTCTAGCAATTTAACTCTAACTTTCAGATCGTGAATGTGCTCCAGCATTTCCTCTTTTAGTTCTTGGCGCGCAAATGCATTGCCCGGGCTTGGAACAATCTCGCCGTTCGGACTAATAAGTTGCATTTGGTTGGCGCGGATCAGCTGAATGTCTGAACGTATCTCGCCAATAGAAGAAATGACCCACCACATAGCGGCTAAAAGAACTGGGACTAAACTAGCCAGCGCCTTCGCTATGTCAAAGTCTTTCATCGGAACAATGAGCGCTTGGCGTTCGACTTCTTCAGCAAACGCTGACGCTGTTTCTTGTTTAGCTTTGTTCGCTTCGGAATTGGGCGAACAATCTCTTTATTTGCTTTTGCCATTCCAAAGATCGAATAAGGTTTTTATTTTCTCTTCTAAATGTTTCAGTCTAAGAAGAGTCTCACTGCGGAAACTGATAAGCATCGCGGCCAAGATTCCTAGTGCCGAGATGATTGGCCATAGCTGAATAAACTCATTCACTTATCCGCCTTTCGATCGATCTTATCGTCGATGGCGTCGAGTTTGCAGATGACGCGATCGACAAACTTTTCAAATTCTTGCTTTCGCAAATAATCACCAGCGACGAGTATCTCGACTTCGCTAACTCTCATTTGCAATCGAGACTGAGCCTTTTGGATGTCTCTGATAGCCATCCACGCCAAGTGTCCAAAAAAACCTATTAAAGCGCTGACGGACAATAAGGCCCAGTTTACGATTGTTTGTCCCATTTAGAACGTTCCTTCCCAAACTCTAAATTTGGCAAAATCACCGGATAAGATTTTTCGTTTAATCACTTCCTGTGCTGCTCCATGATCAGACCAGTCAACGCCAGCTTCCTTCAACCATTGCGACAAAATGTGCAGAGGTATCCGGCCAACGAGTCTATTATCACCTCTTTGCTGATCGAATCCAGCATCTTTTAGGTGTTTTACCTGATTTAACGTCGGCTCATTGTCATATACGGTCTCCACCGTTAAGGTGTCTCCCCCGTCGTCATGATGCACAACTTCTTTGATTTTGCTCAAACTAATCTCCTAAAAAAAGGGGGGGCATAAAGCCCCCCATACATCGATTAAGATGTTGTACAGTCAAAGACACCACCAGATGCTTTCTCATTGTTTGAGACAAGCGTCAGTTCAGTGATAACAGCGCGTCGTGTTGCGTCTGAGTCTTTCGCCAACTCAATGTTCTTGGTTGGACGAAGAACTGCAACGCTGAACATATCATCTTGGATGATGAATACGTCACGAGAGCGGTTTTCACGAGATGGCATGAAGTTGACTGTGCCCCAAGGAGTCACATAAACGTCAACTGCGTTGATGACACTGTTAGTTCCACCAACTGATGCACCAATCGTTGAACGCTGATTGTTCATTCCTGTGAAATCAAGAGCCTTGTTCATCTGGAATGCTGAGAGGTAAACAGTGTTTGGATTACCGCCGTTCTCCCAGATTGACTGCATGACTGTGTCAAATTTAGTTTGGCTAAAAGCTTCCTGATCGGATGAGTCTGTTCTGGTGTCAGTCCCATCTCCACTGGGGTCAGCCCCATCAGTAACACCGCCAGTAACAAAACTTGTGTTTGTTGTTAGCCATGCTGGAACACCAGCAAGACGTCGTGCAGTCGTTGTGCTGTTTCCAGCAACGCGGGCCTGTGATGCCCAAAGCGCGGACTCGATATCGAGCTTTTGCTCTTTTGCAGCCTTCAACATTTGATACGCAATTTCAGATGCGCGACCAGCTTTTTTAAGGCCAGCGTCAGTATCTGGAATAGAAACGCTGTCAACGAAAATTTGAGAATAATTTCCTAGCCTTGTCGTTGCTGTCCGTGCAGTTGAAGTAATTGCATTACCTTCGATGTGAGCATTAGTCGCTGACGAACGGAGAGAATCGGTCATCCATTCATGTAGGACATTAGTCGCCTTTACTTTTTTACACTTTGAGTAAAAAGGAGTTTGCTCTGGTGAAACGTCATAGATGATATCAGAGAGGTCTTCTCTGATGCCGACAGCATCGTAGCTATCGAATGTATTGGTTGGTTGAGCCATGATGGCATCCTTTCATTAAGTTATTCATTAACAATTAAAGCGAGTGCATCCTCGATGCTACCGCTTCTCTTAAGCCTAGCCTTTTGCTTATCCATTGCTTTACGGCTTGGATTCTGTGCTCTCTTAGCTCCCGGCTTGATAACTGGTTTCGCGCCCTTAGCTTTTTGCTCGGCCTTCGATTTGCCAGCGACTATCTCGCGGTACTTGATCGCATCATTCAAAACCCGGATTGCTCGATGATCCATGATTTGACCGATTTCTTCTTGCGTGTAGCCGTAGTGATTCTGGCCACCATCGATCAATTTGTTCTTAAGTTTAGATGCCTTTTGGGCGTCACCAAACTCAGGAATAACATTTGCCAAGCTTTGCATTTCTTGCTGCAAATACGCCTGAACAGCGCGCTCTCGAGCTTGCTCACTTTGCTGCATGAGCTGGCTCATTTTGCCCTGTTGCTGATTGTACTGCTCCACAGCCTTATCGTATCGCGCCTTCTCTTCGATGTATCCGATTGGATCCTCGGCGAGTAGTTCTTCCGATGGTGGATTCGGCTTGGACAAGAACTGCCCTTGTTGCATTTGTTGATACATGTCAACGAGTTGTTGCCGTTCGGCTAGCAATGCAGAGTAAACCTCCTCAGCTTGTTTTTTCTGAGCAGCTGCCTCTTGCATCCCTTTTTGGACGTACTTCTGGCCTGAATAACCTCGCTGTAGATCCTCAAGCGTTACCTGTTCCTCTCTACCATCAACTTTGACGGTATATAGAACTGGGGCTTCTTGATCGGCTTCGTCATCTGCCTCGTCATCGTCCGACATTTCGACTTCTACTTCATCTTCCTCGCCGTCGTCGATTTCGGCGTCATCAACATCCTCTGATTCCGATGCTTCCAGTTCTGGAGATACATCCTCAGATTCTGTAATTTCTTCTTGCTCAACTGTCTCTGGCTCTTCAGGACGAGTAATTAAACCAACTGCTGCCTCGATGCTGCCATCGAATGAGTTTTCAGTCGTGTCTGCCACGGTGCTTTATCTCCCTTTTTTGTCGAAGACTGCCTCGTCTGCCAAAACAGTGTTGATGTAATCCTCGACTTTACTCAATGCACGAATAATATCGTGCGCCTCATCCAGAGCCTCAGTAGTTGAAGCCGGATCCATAAAGATGCTAACTTGTAGCATCCTGACGCCTTCCATGACTTCCTTGAATGTTGGATCGTCTTGGAGCCGTCTAATCTTTGCCGCTTTATCTTTTACACCAGCCATTAGAATCTACCGCCAGTAACAGCTTCGCTTGGGCGCTCATCTGGATATCTTGCCTCCTGCTGCGCCTTGCGGATGTTTGCCACGTCAACTTGTGTGCCATATTGACCAAGTATTTTAGCAGCCTCAACGAGTAGATCTTGATCCATCTTGTCGCGCTCTCGATCGTCCTGAGCGATAGCTTTTTGTGCATCGATCTGGATTTTAGCGAGATCGCTCTGGGCCTTGGCCTGAGCCTTAAGTTGCTCGGCCTGTACCATTGCCGCTCCCGGATCCATCGGCTTGGGCTGCATCGCTGCTTGCTGCTGCTTCATCATGATCAGCTGCTGCTCGAACTGCTCATTCATCGGTGAGAAATATCTGTCACTGTTTCTGACGCCAGCAATAGCCAACATGTCAGCCAGTGTGTTGCGAATAAGAGTCATTGTAACGAGACCGTTGCCGGGGCCGTATGTCTGCCAGATCTGCATTTGCAGCTGTAGCGCCTGTTGCAGAACAGCCATCTTCTCGTCCTCTTTGCCTGTGCCAAGACCAACGTTACACATGACGTCCATGCTCGTGTTCCATACTCGAGGATCAACTGGCACAAACTGGCTATTCATCCGCATCATTTTCTCTTCGTCGGTATTCTCAACAAAGAGCCTGAGCATTAACTTAAATAGACGCTTCATGCCGCCCTCGGCAAGATTCCGCGCCATAACCTCGACCTGAGCAGCTCCAGCCTGTTTTGTGATTTGGGCAGCTGTAGCAGTAGTGTTCTGCAATGCGTCCGGATCAAGGCCCATAGAAGCCCTAGAAACGCCCGTTTTGGTCTCAATGGAGTCATCCATATACTGGAGCGCTGGAAGCGTCTGAGAGGCCACAAATGGCACTGCAAGCGGCACAATCGCTTGAGGATTCTTCATCCTAACAATCCCGCCAATTTCGTTGTTTAGTACATCATCCATGTTGGCCTGATCTGCAACAACGCCAATCCTTGGATTATTCGTCAATGCCACGTTATCAAGGACACCTCGTAACATTGCTGTGGACGCATCCTGATCATCCATGATGAGATCTGCGATTGACCGACCAAAGAATGCATGTGGCTCTGGATCGACTTCAAATACAGCAAATGGCACATAGCCAAATGGCTCGTAATCGAGCAGCTTGTAGTTACTGCCGCCAAGTGTGAATTTGTACATCTGGGCAATTCCTGTGCCCTCGATGTCCATCTTCATGTACGCCTCGGTGATAGCGACGAGTCGCATTGACAGATCCTCTGTGTGCTCCTCTTCTTCCATCTGATATCCGCGACGCTCGAAGTCCTCGGCCTCTGAGTATGTGTCACTCGATCCGATTCCGTCTAATTGAGCGATTTCTTCAAAATCGTATCCCATGTTTACGACGTCAGATACGCGCATCTCTGTACGATGTGCGACGACATAAAAGTCGTCAATTGATCGAGCATTTCTGTCCACCATGAACTCTTCAGGTGGCACAGACTCGACCATTAACTTCCCTTTTTCAGTCTTTCTGCTAATCGTGACAGAATGCTCTGGCATTTCGACTTCCATTCCCATGTCATCAATAACAATTGACATTTCCTGAGAATGTTCAATAACGTCGACATCATCATCGTTAACAATGACAGCAAACTCTTCATCCGTGAGATTAGTATATGAGTACGTTTCGGCATCGGTATATTTGTCCCAATAAACTTTAAGAACCCCGGCCTTCTTAACCATCGCGTCATGGAACGCATCATTCAGCAATTTATAGCCGTTGAGTTCATTGAATGCCCAGTGCATGTACTGTGTTGCCTGTTGCGCTACTGCTACGTCCTCCGGGCCTTGAGGCGTGTACTCGACCGACCTGTCGGTTGATAAGAACACGCGCATGAGACTCGGCTTAATTGATCTAACCGTGTCTCGAACTTTTGTTGCGACGACTTTTGATCGTCCGTCTTCTTCGCCAATATCAACTTCGCCATCAAAGTATCTTTGAGCCTTAATTCGATCGTCAGCAATCTCGCTCTCAATAAAGTCGACTGCGTCTTGTACTGCGTCTCTAATTACGCCCTCGATCGTTGATCTATCCATCTTTTCTGGCTTCATATTTTATTTCCTAAGATCAGATTCTCTAGAGAATTCTCTTGCGAATGGTAGAGCGAGGAAAGTCCTCAAGTAAGACGATGCAATAAATGCGATGTCTTTTTCACTTACTTTGCCCTTTTTAATTTGCTTCAATCTGGAGATTGCCATTTCTGGAGATCTTCTGTTAATGTTGACTCCAGTCAAGAACTCAATCATTTCGTCAGCAATTTTTGCTCTAGTTTTTGGATCTCCGCTACCAAGAGCATCTTTGACTTGCCTTAATCCTTTTTGGAACTCGCCTGTAAATACTGATCCGACTGCCTCTTTCAACGCTGGATTTGTTATGTCATCAATAAATCTAATGTTCTGCTGACGAAGCGCTGTTGCCGATCCAGTTCCAACCAAAGATTTTGTTTGTAATTTTGCTCTGATTCCGTCCAATTTATCAAAGAACTCCTTGGCTTCTTTCTTGCCAAGAATTAGCCTAACTTTTGTTTGGTAATCCTTAGATGATGTATCTCTTAACATCTTTACTGCTTGAGATATTTCCTCAGCATCAAGCGTCGAAGGAGGACGTTTTGCAGTATCAATCATTCTCTGCAAGTTTGACCTGACGCCTTCTCTCAGACCAGACTTAGCTTCCTTTGATGATCTTGCTAATCTAAATACTTCACTAATCGGAGTCTTGTTTATATCTGCTCCGGCCTCGTAAGCCATCCTATTCATAATGGCATCACCGCCTATCTTAGCTGCGGCATTATACTCAGGGACAGCATCTCCTAAAGCAGTCCTTAATCTTCTTGACAGTTCGACTAGAGCTGCTTTTTCGGTTTGATCAACGTCTGGCGTATATGCCATGTCATTGATTTTTCTCTTGATCAAATCCAAAGCTTTTACGCTGGGCGCTCGATCGTACTTAATAGAACCATCTTTTCCAACAATAGAGACATCTTGAAACAATGGCGCTTTAATGTTATCTGGATCAAACGCGCCAAGAAAATCGATTCTTCCGCTGATTCCTTTAACAAAGTTTGGATCTACTCTATTGAGATCCTCAAGAATGGATATTAGCTCTTGGCCCTCTGGAGAGTCATAATTGATCTTCTGAGAGTACGCATTTGAGTATGCGTTGTATCTCTCTTTTCTAGACCGCTTCATTATTTCGTCTATCGGATCCTTTAGCGGACTAATTTGCTTGCCAAAGTACTGATCCATTATCTGGCCAGCTCTTTCGCCAGCCCTTTCAGCGCTCTCGCCTACTATTCTTTTTGCCTCTTGTTGTGCTCGAGGAGTCGCCGATGCAGCAGCATCTAGCAGCACAGCAGCAGCTGCGTCTGCATCAGCAATTGTCGCATCACTGACGCCACCTCTAAGTCTTAACTGTTGAAGTCTTCGACCAGCTTGCTCTAGATCCAATCCTTCAGCAATTGATTGCTCAATTAGTTTTGATGTCTCTGGTGAAAAACCAAAAGATTTTTGTATCGCTGGCGCAAGTGATGTTACAGATGCCCTGTTTCTGTATTTATTAAACAGCTCACCCATAAGAGCAGCGCTACCGCTAAGACCTGCTCCAGCTCCTGTGCCTAACGTCCCAGACTCTTTTGACCTCTGTATCGCCTCACCGACATCAAACTCACCTCGGTCAGCTGCACTAAATGCTCGACCAAATTCGTAAATTGCAGACTCTGGTCCAGCTTCAGCTGCACCTCTTGCAGTCTGATATGAAATTCGTTTTAAAGGATCCCACTTGCTTCCGGAAGTAAATCTTGGCTGGAACTGTCCAGCAGTGCTCCCAAGCATTTTTCTTAGTCCCAAGCTTGCCCCAGTTGGCCCAAGCAGACCAAGACCTTTTGCGCCCAAACTTAGGCCCGGACTTTCCTCAGCAAACTGAGAAATAAGTTCGCTTGACTTTGGCGCATTAGGATCTAAATCAAATCCCATACTTTCCTGAGCCGCCCTCATCTCTGGAGACTCATATCCGCGTCTAAACACATCAACCGCCCGAGGAATAAATCCACCAACGTATGGCAAAGACTCAGCAGCTGTTAAAGCAAAAGCTTCGCCGCCTCGACCTTGCAACTGCTCACTCATTCTCTGCGCCTCAAATGGATCTGCGCCCGGTCTGTCCATCAAACCTTGAACAACATTTCGGTCTGTGATGACGCCTTTATCAGAGACAAAGATAAGTTGATCCGTGTCTCTGTTAAACATTATTTTGCCGTTATCAGGATAAGTGACATCTTTGCTAACGACCTCGAATCCCTGATTGTAATACTCCATTTGAGAATCTGAAGTAATGCCAGTTTTCTGCTGATCAAGCCACGCATTTGGATCAAATTTTTGCTGATTAGGTGCAGCATCAACTGCGATTGTTGTATCTACTTGAGCTTCTGCTTCTCTTTGTCCATACGGATCAAAGTTTTTAGCATTCTCTTGCTCGCCCTTGAGCCATGCGTCAGGATCAAAATTAGCCATTTATAGAGCCTTTGATTTTAGAGATTTTCTTGCCTTAGCTACTGTTTTCATCCAGTCTTCAATAATATCAATTGCGGCAGCATTGCTATCTGCATCTCTGTAAGCAGTGACAAAACTTTCAAAAGTAGAAAACTTGGCTGGCTGCCCATCTGACGCATCACGAACTTTAACAACTTTTGCAAAATCTTTGTCGTTCTTCAAAGCATTGATGCGATACACTTCCTCTAGAGACTGGTTTGGATTTACTTGACTGATCTTTACATCCTGAGCGGCTTGATTGATTAGCATGTCGGCCAAGGCAACAGAACTCATGTAAGAAATCATTTCTTGATTTGCTTCATCGAAATTCTTAAGACTAGGAACAAATGATTGCGTAAACAGAGCGTCAAAATCAGTCTGTGGGCCTTTGTTCTGCCTTAACTGCTCTGCAACTAATAAATTTGACGCTGCCTCAAATGTTTGAGCTTTCTCCAAGAATCCTTCGTTAAACTCTAATCCATAAGAATTAAGAGTCTGAAGTATTCTCTTCTTCATCTCTGCTGACGGGCCGCTTTCATATCCTTCAGATTTGAAATCATCGATCACTCGCTGGATTCTCGATATCCCGTCAAATAAACCTTTTGATGTATCTGCTTTTTCACTTAACGCTGTTCTTTGCTTCATTACTTCTTTAAGAATTGCAGCATTGCCTTCGCCGTATCCCGGAGTAATGTATGGCGCAATCTTCGCAAAGTTGGCTGGATCATTCTGCATGAGATCGAGCATGTCTTGGAACTGCGACTTGTTCTTGTAAAGAGCAGTGAATGCATCTTTAACAGTTATTGTTCCGTCCCTAACCGCTTGTGCAAGCATTTGTGCTTTTGGCGTTCCAATTGATGCTATTGAATCAGCCGATCGAGCGCTCTTAACCAGAGTTCTGTTAAATTGGATCCTATCTGCCATCATTTTGACTAACGCTGGATTACGCATTGATGGCATTCTTAAATTATCGAACGCGATCGCGGCACTAGCAAAGAAGTTCTGCCACTTGTATGGATCGCTAGGATCTTTTTTCGAATCTTCCAACGCATCACTAAGCGCTCTAGCCATATTTGGATCTGCCGCACCCGTTCTAGCATATTCACTAAGAACAGCGTTCCCAGCTTTTAAGTTGCGATCCTGATCGACAACTTCATCTTGAGTTGCAGCAGCACCATCAAATTTAGTAGATAATGATCCCGCTTTTGCCAAACGTTCTAAGTTTCCGACATTTGATCCAGCTCTAGGCGCATCTGCAACAATGTTTTGCCGTTGTATATTTGGAGGCGGCATGTTTGGCACAACACTTAAATCAATTGCCTGACGAGCGTTCATTTGCGTAGGATCAATTTGCTGTCTTTGCGGCATTGAAACTGCTCCCCTTACCGGAGCAGTTGGAACCATCTGATTTGTTACAACGCCAGAGTATGGTTGCTGGCTTAATAGAGCACCATCAGTAACTCGACCGTCCGTCCTAATGTTGCTGCCCCCGCTCGGAACGCCTTGCAACTCATTCGGAGAGAACCTCTTTTGCATCACCTTATCTGCGATAGGGCCAAGCAGTCCTATGCCAGTCGTCATGACTGGAGACGGATCAATGTTTCCTCGATCGACGTAATTTACGCCCGGGCGCTCTGGGGCATCCCTATACTCAAAATATTGCCTCTCAGGAGTCACAACTATATCTTCAAATACAGGAATATTCGATAGATCAACAGTCGGAGCCGTAACGTTTGTAGTCGTGATAACGTTTCCAGTCTCATCAAACGCTGGAGCCAATAATCCTCCACGATTGATTAAGGATTGCAAGTTCTGGTCGGTAGCCGACATTGGAGCCGGGCCTCTACTACGATTGAGCATTCTTCGAGTAATCTCATCGTCTCGAGCTTGCTGTGCGGCTTTCTCTTGCCTAGCAGCCTTAATCTGAGCCTTTATATACTCATCTTCTCGTCTTTGATTCTCAAGGATTGTTGCTTGATCGGTATATTCCATATCTAAAATCCAAATAAGTTTCCGCTAAACCTCATTGGCATCACCTGTCTAGCAATGCTCCCGATATTTCCTTGTATTCCAAACGCATTGTTTGGCAATCCAATGTTTGGATTCTGTGGGATAGCAGCGCCTCGAATGTAGTTGCTGCCAAGTAAGTTATCCCTGAATGTAACGCCGGGGCCAGTTGCGCTCTTTAACTTTTCCAGCAGTCCCGGAATCTTCCTTAATCCGCCTAAACCTCCAACAGCGCCTCCTCCCATTGCTTGCTCCATCGATGGGGCAGCTGGCATAGGCATCGGCATCGATGGCGCCCTCTGAATCGGAGCCACCGCTTGCTGTGGTGTTATAGGTGCAGCAACATTAAACGGAACGTATCCAGCAGTTCCCGGAGCCTGATATGCCGACTGAGGCGACATAGACAGCAGCATTTTTAGTCGTTCAAGTTCTTCTGGCGTCATGCTGGGATCCCTGATGCGAGACTTGCGATTGATGAGAGCATTCCAAAGAGGCCCGGACTGCCGCTCGTTGTTTGAGTAACTCCACCGCCCTGCGGTACAGCCTGTAAAGCATTACTTGCGTAATTAATAGTTGTTGCTGGGGCACTTGTATATCCAGCGTACTGCTGTTTAGCAGCATCAATTAATGCTTGCTGTACGCCCTGTTGTAATGCGCCTTGCTGCATTAAGTTCTGCTGTATCTTCTGCCCCATTCCGAAACCAATGTTCCCGATATCCGCTAATTGACCAGCTGCCGCCAAACGAGCTTGCTGACCAGATAATCCAGACTGGACATTAAACTGTTCTGCGGCAAGTCTATTTGCAATATCTTGCTGTGCCGCTGCTTGTGCATTCTGGAATGCTTGCGCTCTTAATGCTGATGCTTGTTGCCCTAAAGTTTCTGTCACGCCTCGACCAAGTTCTGCCTCGGCAATGCCGTGCCTCGATCCACCAAACGCCCTTGCGGCCTGAGCCTGAGCGCCTAAGTTGCCAAGTCCTATTTGAGCATTCCTAAGAACATCAGCGGCCTGTGCATCAATAACATTTTGCGTATATGGATTCATGTATGGCGCGTAATCTGTCGTCGCCAACTGCCCAGCTTGAACTTGCTGAGGCCCGTAAAACATGTCCTGTCCAGTAGACAATCCAGCGTTTAGAACAGCTGTTGCCGCCGCCTGATTTACGTTTCCGATTCCACCTTGTGGTGCGCCAGCCATATTTGTTTCCTCTTAATATTGATAATATCCGCTGATATTATTGCCCATTGGCCCAGTTCTATACGTCATGCCATATGGCATCTGATTGTGTAGCATTAGTGAAGTATACGGTCTCTTCCCTGATGTCTCGTCTTGCTCAACTAATGGAGCTGGTTGATCTCCAGTAAATGGATCAACGAACAGTTTGTTGTACTGAGCAACTTGACCCGGTCGTCTTGCCTCTAACTCAGCGAGCGCCTGATCAAATAAATCGCCAGATGAATATGCCTGTATCCCGCCAGCATATGTTGTTGGAGCCGGAGCCATGCCCTGAAATGCAGTCAACGATCCTTGAGGAACCAATCCGAACGCTTCCGCCGCGCTAATATTTGCGTTAAATGCCGCATTCTGCGTTGGATTGAAGGCCGCGATATCTGGGCCATAATATGGCATGTAGCCGATTTTTTGAGCAGTCTCTGCCCTAGCAATGTTACGCTCTGCTGGCTCCCTGACCCACTCTGGAATTGTTGTTGTAGTGGTCTGTTTTCCACCTTTTCCGCCGCCGCCCATTTAAATCTCCCTTTTAAGCGTTGTGAACTGGAATCCCCAGCCCAATTTGTCTAATGCTCTTTCCCATCCCGGTCTGCCAGCAATAGTCATCGCGGTACAGCCATTTGCCTTGGCAAACTGAGCAAATGGCTCATTTAACTCTAAAATTTCATTGAGTGTACCTCCAGCAAGCCAAACGTGAAAGTGTTTTGTTTGCGGATAAACCACAAATTCTGTCACCGCGCAACTATTCGGCAAAGGCCATAAATGATGAGTTCCTTGCAAAACGCCACGAGCCACATCGTCAAAAGTATGAGTACCGTCACCGTAAGCAAGAGCATTCTCAATCCAAACACGACACCTGACCAGTTCTTCGGTGAGACTGTGTTTCGGCTTGTATTCATCCATTAACCAATACTCTTTATCATTAAAGTAACCGATGGGACTGCTGGGCAGAATGTCTCTGCGGCATATGCTTGCAGCGCCGTATCCAGATCATCAACCGCAAACATTGCCTCTAAATAGTCGTTTGCAGACACATTAAATATCGCTGCTCGCGCAACTGTTTTCGCCTCATCATTGTCATGCAATGTAATACGCATCGTTGATCCCGTGACGTCTGTGCCGTTTAGTCTTGGCCAAAACCAAAACGTTTTTGCATTTGCTGACTGAGAATTTAACTGCGCCGTGAAGTGGATGTAATACTTTCCAGCCTCTGCAAATACAATTCTGCTAGTTGGAGATCCTACTGAGATGTTTTTGGAATACGCTGTTTGCCCCCATGTAATCGCGGTTGCAGTATCAACAGTCGTCGCAGTCTGATCACTAAAATCAAGAAATGCGCCGTATCCATATCCCATGTACTCATTGTCGCCATACGCAAGAGGAATCCACTCGCCATCGAGCGAAACTACTGGATGCTCGATCTCTCGATCCCACATCAACACGGCATCCTCTGCCGCTGAGTCGCCATTTGTTAGGCTTCTCAGCGTACCTCTAGTACGCATCAAGAATGCGTTAAGTCTCTCTCCCCATGTGTGCCATTGACCACCTACTGGACTTGGCGGGATGTCTTGACTACTCAACGTTTACCTCCGGCTTTCGCCTCAATCCGCATTATCCCAGCTCGCCAGTCTGTATTCACGTTTCCTTCGACTCGCATCCTGATCTGTCTGCCAGTGAATCTCACGTCAGTTGGATTTGCCATCGAGAATGGGCCAAATGATGACTCAGATGCGTTTGGATAGAATCTGGTCTTGAATGTGACCGTCACATCGCCTTGATTTGCCTCATCTGGGATCAAACTTGTGACCTTCATCACTTTGTCGCCAGCGGCAAGACTAATTGGGCCAGTTTCGGCAAATACTGAATAAGATCCATGACCCAAGCTGGCGCTCATCTCTTGATTGTAAGTGTTTCCGCTTGCATCCGCCCATATTGGATTGTTAAACACGCCTCGATCAACGCCGCATGTGCGATCAATCTCGCCAATCTCCCAATGATTCTCTAAATAGTCGTATGCGACATACTTGTTATTCTCTAAAGAGTCGTTGCTCGGATAAAACCACCAAATTTCTCCAAATTGACTGTTGTGAACAGCATAAGTCTTGGTGATTTGATTCCTGTTTATGTTTGCGAACACATAATCCGAAACTTCGCACGGTATTTCTTTAGCAACAGATCCATCAAACATGAAGAATCCCTTTGGCCCCATCCAAAAAGCGCCTTCATCGACTGCCGCAATCGCTTTTCTTGATACAACGCCACACGCCGTGCCAACTCTCTCGAATCCAAACACAAATGGAGGGCCAGAATACGTCGCAATATGCGCGTCGTTGTCCGTGATAATTAACGTTCGACCTCGAACACGAACAGCGCCCATAATTTGACCGCTAGTCTGCAATTCAATGTCGCCAGCTTCGTTCGTTGCCGCTGGAGTCCACGTTGTGTTGTCTTCTTTATCACACCATTGGACTTTTCTAGGATTACCGCCAGCACCTAATGCAAACAAAAAGCGCTCTTCAGTAACGATAATGCCCTTATTGCTAGTTGGAGCGCCAGATATCTGAGCCGCTGGACTTGCAGTATCTAGTTGCCACTCATATATCTTGCCATCGTCTGCATTACACGCGACAAGATACTCGCCCCAGTTATCTAAAGACCAAGTTGTGGCTTCCTGAAACGTGCTACTGCTCGGCCTCGTTACGCCGTAATATCCAGTCCCATAGAATCCGCCACTAAAAGCAGTATTGACCGCCGCGTCCTCTCTGCCAGCCGTCAATCCAGTTGGAGTAATGTCTGTCGTGGTGCCTGACGCGTTGACATAGATAATCGAGTCATAATCGGCCAACACAGTATTTACGCCATCTGTGTTGTCAGTCCAAACGTGCATTCCTCTCGGGGCGGCCGCTGTTACTGTTGAATTTCTGGTTGACCAACCGCCAACTGGCCTCATAGATCCGTTATGCCAACGAATCAAACTAGCATCACGCCATCGATTAGATTGCTCGTATTCTGTGCCGACTCTAACAACTCCGGGCGGGATCTGTAACGGAATGAGTGCCATTTTTGTGTCCTTACCTAAACCAAGGCCCAACCAGCCAAGTGACAATACTGCGCCGTATTCCTGATTTTACTGGCTCGACGCCATGATTGATGAAACTCGGAAACGCTAAAACTGTCCCCTTCTCCTGTGGAGGATAAATCCTTTTGTAGTCGTTTTCCAGATAAAATTTGCCGCCCTCAAAATCATCGTTTAAAAACGCCAAAACTGTTATCTTGCGAGACTCTTTATCTTTTGGACTAATGTATGTGTCAACGTGAGTCTTATACTTTCCATCCTTGTCGTACATCAGGTATTCAGCCTGATTGCTCCTCGTAATATCAAACTTCCACGATCTGCTGTTGATGTTTAGGCCCATTCCAGTAAGTGTGGCTCCGATTCCAATCTCATTGGTTATCTGTAATTTGTTTACATCACGCACTCTGCAATCAACGGCATTTGCATTACCAGATCCAATCGTTGCCTTCTCCAGCTTATGTGACTCAAACTTGCTGATCATCGAATCGCATGATGGATGCGATATTGCGTTCGGAATAAACCAATACAAGCATTCTTCGTTTTCTTCATTAACGTGATGAGATAGAAACGGCCTGTCATCAAACTTATGTTTTGCGTTTGGCCCGTCTTGATCTACATAATGAAGAAAGATTTGAGTTTGCCATTCTCCCTCAAACTCATCTCGCCAATGCGGAGACTCGCATCCGCTATAAATTAGCGCGTCACCGACATCCATCTCAATCTTGTTAATGTTCTTAACTCGAAATATTGAGTCTCTTTCGCCAATAATGCCTTGATCTGTCTCTTCGCCAGCATCAGCAATAAATATTGGCCAGACATCATTATCGAATCCCAGCGTAATTGTCGCGCTGATCTCACACGCTGGACGGTCAACGTGACACTTTAAAACTTCGCCTTTTTTGTAGAGCCTTGCGTAAGCGTATGTCGGGAACAAACGTTTTCCGGTTTGCTCTTCCATAAACGGCACAAACTCTTCCAACACTCTTTCAAGCATTGGATGATGGTGCACTCCCCAGCTTGTTGGGCATTGCTCATCATGTACGGCAATGCCATCTTCAACGCTCGCCTTTAGAAAGTCTGTTAGTTGTTGGCAGTTGTCACGATGTAAAGCATTCTTAACGTGTTTGTGTGCGATCATAAATAATTACGAGCCAGCCACACCTTCTGGAGCTGGTGGCTCCTGAATATCAGCAACGTTAAATGTTTGTGTCTGTCCTGACAATCCGCTATAAACAGATAACTGAGCCGCGTCACTATTTAACGCCTCTTCATTTGCAATTTCTTGGCAAATATTTGCGCCAGCCCTAGCAATGTTCGTCATGATGTCATCAGATGTTGTTGCCTGTGGCCACATCAAGTGTGGCTGAAATGCAACGGGACGATAGTCATCAGGATTGCTTGAAGCAGTTGTGTCAGATGCAAAACGACAAACCAAACTCTTGCTGTCCTCTTCCCAAGATTCGATTTTTACAGTAACGGTATTCATTTTTTTCCTCTTTTTAAGAAACTTGACCTAAAAGTGTTCCAGTTGCTGGATATGTGACTAGTGGATTGCCGACAACATAATATCCTCTTGTTCCGCCAGTTCCGCCAACAACGCCCGGATTTCCCGGAGAACCACTCGATCCATTTGCGCCTTGTCCTCCGCCAGCGCCGCCACCTCTTGATCCGCCAGCACCACCAGCAGTTGTTGTTCCAGTAGCTCCCGGTGTTCCGTTATATGTATATGGAACTGCCGCAAACGGAGGATTCATTGCGCCGCCTGATCCGCCAGAATATCCAGCGCCACCACCACCGCCACCACCTCCGTAGCCACCAGTAGGTAGATTTGTAGACGCACCACCTCCACCACCTCCGCCGCCTCCGGCGATTGTTCCGTTGTTAGTGATGATTGTTGGGAAGTTTACATAGACTGCATTGCCGCCACCTGACCCCGGAGTTCCGGGTTGGACTCCGGTTGGACTCTGAGGCCAATAATATTTATTTCCGCCGTTTCCACCGTTTCCACCAGCGCCAATAATCGTGCCATTGTTGACAATTGTGACTGTATCGCCGGGATTGAACGAGTTTGGAATAGATAGAGCGTAAGTTCCAGTTGACGTAGATCCAACTGCAATTCCAGAATCCACAGTAACAGTAATGTCGCTAGTTCCAGCAACATATGATGGATTTGCTGACGCCTGAGTGTATACGTCGTAGTTCTGTGTATTAGCGGCAATGCTTATCGCTACTGCCGCTCTGTTGGCCGCATTGTAAAAGTTACCAATGCCAATTTGGCCAGACGCCGGAACGGATGAGTTGCCAGCAGAATCTGGAACTTTTCCGCCCCCTCGATAAAACTCTGACATTGAGTTTGGAGCAGTATCATTAAACTCCGTCGCAATGTCAGATATGCTAAGTGTTCCGGATGATGGTAAGGCCATTAGATTGTCCCGTAAGCAGTTACGTCACCGACAACAGTTAAATTTCCACTCGCGTCGAGTTTCATCTTATTTGTGCCGCCAGTTGCAAAGTACAATACTCCAGCAGATTCAGTAATAGTCCAGTCACCAAAATCGATTGTAGGAATATTCACTGTTCCTGTAAACGTTGGGCTGGCAGTTGGCGCTTTCGCATCTAACTGAGTTTGGACATTAGATGTAACACCATCAACGAAATTTAACTCGGCCGCAGTCGATGTGATCGCAGTTCCGTTGATTGATAGCGTCGTAAAGTTTCCAGTTGATGCTGTCGTTGCTCCAACTGTTGCATTGTCAATCGTGCCTGAATTGATGTCGATGCCAGTAACAGCAGTCGTCCCATCGAGCAGATCATCGATAGAATCTAAGTTTGTGTTTAACTTGGTGCCCCAAGTATCTTCAGACGCGCCGACCTCTGGTTTTGTGAGGCCGTATGTCGTCGTGGTTGTATCAGCCATTTTTCACTCCTTTTAGGCGGCTAGTTTATTCCAATCAATAGAATTTACAGGGACATTCGTCCAAGTAACTGCGTTCGGATCAATGTGCTCCCATTTGCCAATTGCGGCAGATGCGAAAGATGAGACAGCCTGAACTGTACTGCCATCGCCAAACCTGACTCTGACAATCGTCGGCGATACTGTCGAGACCGCATCAATTTGAGCGACTCCATTTGCCTCAAGTTGGCTATCAGATGTCGCAGTCAAAGTAGATGAGACTGATGCGTCTGCAAGCCTAAATCTCAAACAAGATGCCGTAATTGATGAACTTGCGCTTGTTGACGCCTCGGCATTCGTCAAGAATTGTAACGATGCAGATCCTGTCGCACTAGCAGATGCAGTTGCTGATCCAAGGAATATCTGCTCACCAGCAGACGTAGTGGACGCTGACGCTGATGTTGATGCAGATGCGTCTACTACAAAAACTCCAGCAGATGTTGTTGACGCTGAAGCAGAAATGCTCGCGCTTGCATCTCTTACTACTTCTGCGCTCGATACTGTTGTCGCCGCTGTAGTCGCAGAACCGATGGCGTCGGTAATCGCGCCGTCTACGCCAAATGCGCGGACGCCAAAATTACCTGTGCCAAATCCAGTTCTGTACGTTGCCATATTAGTCTAGCGTGATGTCCAAGTCGCCAGCTGGTATGCGGAACACGTCGCCTGTCGATATCGCCTTTGACGCTGTCAAAGCGGCATATGCAAGCATGTTGCCAGCGCTCGATGCGTCCCAGATTCCGACGTGAGTCACCGTACCATAACTAGCTGTCGCAGTAG